>Ga0074045_10003979_pt1 | contig 13190 bp, 6 predicted proteins | sample BogForMeECP23OM2_FD_94442 | JGI IMG/M metagenome (GOLD analysis project Ga0074045, IMG submission 94442) | Bog forest soil microbial communities from Calvert Island, British Columbia, Canada - Bog Forest MetaG ECP23OM2 | ecosystem: Environmental > Terrestrial > Soil > Wetlands ... | reverse complement strand
GACCGCCAGACTGCGATGCTGCGCAGTGGGTCGGGATATCTCTCTTCGAGCGAGTTGGTGCTGACGTTCGGACTCGGCAAGGCAGCGCAGGCGGATGAGATCGAACTGCGTTGGCCTAGCGGACAGGTAGACAAGCTATCGAAGGTCCAAGCCGGTCAGACCATCACGGTGAAGGAAGGATCCGGCATCGTGCAGCAGCGCGTCTTCGGGGCACAGCCCCAACTGGCGGCGCCGGCGGCTGCACAACGCAAAGCCACGCGATGAAGCCGGTCACGCTGCAGTCCGCGGGTGAACTACTGGTCCTCCTGCGCTCGAACAAGATCTCATCGCTCGAGTTGGCAGAGGAACACATCCGTCAGATCGTGCGGCTGAATCCGCAGATCAATGCGTTGGTGGATTTTGACGCCGAGCGTGTGCGCGAGCAGGCGCTCGCCAGCGATCGCTCCACCAGTCCTAAAGGTCCGCTCGCCGGGCTGCCGGTCACGGTGAAGTCGTCCATCGCGACCGCAGGGTACCTCTGCGAAATTGGAAGTCTGGTCAACCGAGGAAACATTCCCAGAGAAGATGCGACCGTCGTAGCGCGTCTGCGACAGGCGGGCGCGATCATTCTCGGCACCACTAACTGCCCAGAATACTTGATGGCTTATGTCACCGAGAACTTGCTGCACGGGCGCACCAACAATCCCTGGAATCTCGACTGCACGCCGGGCGGTTCCAGCGGGGGGGAGTCGGCGGCCATCGCCGCCGGAATGTCTGCCGGTGGCCTCGGCAGTGACAGCGGAGGCTCGGTGCGCGTGCCGGCGCACTTCACCGGAATCTGCTCGCTCAAGCCAACACCGGGACGCATTCCCGGCGAAGGGCACATGCCATCCTGCATCGGGCCGTTCTCTTTTCTGGGCGCGATCGGCCCAATGGCGCGGACGATTGACGACGCCACCTTGCTGTTTAACGCGCTTTCAGGGCAAGATCCCGGCGATCCCGTGAGTCCGCCGATCGCTCTGCGCACGCCCAGCTTCGACCAGATCAAGCAGCTTCGGATTGGATATTTCGAAGACGACGACTTGAAGCCCGTCACACCCGAAACTCGCCAAGCAGTACACGGTGCCGCGGAGGCTCTACGCAAGCAAGGATTCGACGTTCGGCCATTTCGCCCCCGAGGCCTCGAGCAAGCGCGCAAGCTATGGGAACTGTTCTTCGTGCGCTGCGGCGCGATGTTTGAAGAGCTCCTGGTGCGCGGGCACGAAGAGAATCTGAGTCCGGTGTTCCAAGACTTTCTTGCCCGGGCGCACGCGTCGCCTCCGCTCACCGCTGGAGAGTTGCTAAACGCGTGGGCAGAAAGCGATATCATCCGCGGAAAGCTGTTGGCGCAGATGCAGGAATTACCGCTGCTACTTTGTCCGGTGTGCGCGGTACCTGCGTTTCGCCACGGCGAACGCAGCTGGGTCGTCGATGGGCAGCAGGTCGAGTATCTCGACGCCATGCGCTACTCGCAGTGGTTTAATTTACTGGCTGCGCCGGCGGCCGTCGTGCCCGTGGGCCGTTCGCCCGAGGGATTGCCCATCGGCGTCCAGGTCATTGGGCGCCCCTGGGAAGATGAGATTGTGCTGAAAGTGGCGTCGATCATCGATCGCGAGTTCGGTTACATTTCTCCGCCGATGTCATAAACGAGAGCGCACGCCGGCAATTACCAACGCTACTTCAAAGCGTCCAAGAGCATGTGGTGCTGCGTTTGCGGTGTGCTTCGGTTACAGTCCGCCCAATTTGACCTGCGATAATAGAAATCTGGATTTCCAGCCTATGGCAATTTTCCGTCGACTCCGCACCGGTGTGGTTCTTTTGCTGACGGTGCTTATGGCAAGTAATGCTTTTTCGCAAGCGCATGCAGTGGCTCCGCCGCCTCCGCCCGGGGCCAAGAACGTTGTTTGCAAGAACCGGCCTATCCCCGAACTTGTCGACATCACGGCAAGAACCGGCATCAAGTTTACCCACACCTCCGACCTCGACAAGAAGTACATCGCCGAGTCGATGGGCGGCGGCGTGCTGGTCATCGACTACGATCGCGACGGCTGGCCGGACCTTTACTTTCCCAACGCCGCAACCATAGCGATGACACTGAAAGGGCAGCCCGCCCGCAGCGCGCTCTACCATAACAACCACGACGGCACGTTTACCGACGTCACCGACAAAGCCGGAGTGGCAACTCCGTGTTTCGCCATGGGCGGGGCGGTCGGCGACTATAACAATGACGGCTGGCCCGACATGGTCATCACCTGCCTCGGCCACACCATTCTCTACCGCAATAACGGCGACGGCACGTTTACCGATGTCAGTAAGCAGGCGGGTATCGACGACCCGCGCTGGTCCACGGGCGCAGCCTTCGGCGACTACGACAACGACGGCTTTGTCGATCTGATGATCACGCGTTATGTGGACTTCCAACTTACCGACCTGCCGGCGTTCGGCAGCGCTCCTACCTGCAAGTATCGCGGACTGGACGTGCAATGCGGCCCCCGCGGCTTGCGCGGCGCAGGTGACTCGCTCTATCACAACAATGGCAATGGCACGTTCACCGATGTTTCCAAGCAGGCCGGAGTCGACGACTCGCGCGGATATTACGGCCTCGGAGTGGTCTGGTCTGACGTTAACAACAGCGGACACCCCGACATTTACGTGGCCGATGACTCGACTCCAAAGTACCTCTACCGCAACGATGGCAACGGGAAGTTCACCGACATCGGCCTTGAGTCGGGCACCGCAGTGAGCGCTGACGGCTCCGAGCAAGGCTCGATGGGGATTGCGGTCGGCGACTACACCCACAACGGCCTGCCGTCGTTTTACGTCACGAACTTCGCTGACGAATACAACATTCTTTATCTCAACCAGGGAGCTTACGATTTTCGCGACGTTTCCTACGAAGCAGGTGTCGCGGTGGCTTCGCTTCCTTGGGTGAAGTGGGGCACGGCGTTCGTCGATCTCGACAATGACGGTTGGCTCGACCTGATCTCGGTCAACGGGCAGGTGTATCCGCAGGTCGACCAGTTGCCCTCAGGCGCCCGTTACCGCCAGCCCAAGAACCTTTTCATGAACGAGCGCAATGGCAGCTTTTGCGATGCCGAAGACCAGGCCGGTCCGGCGTTGCAAATCCCGCGGGCCAGCCGGGGCCTGGCGGTCGCCGACTTCGACAACGACGGCAACGTCGACGTTGTGGTGAGCGATCTCGATGGCGAGCCCATGCTTCTGCATAACCAGGGACTCCCTGGAAAGCATTGGGTGAGCTTTGAGCTGGCGGGCACTAAGAGCAACCGCCTGGCGCTCGGCGCGCGATTGAAGCTGGTCGCCGGAGGCATGACACAGACCGAAGAAATCCGCAGCGGCGGCAGTTATCTGTCGAACAACGATTTTCGTGTGCACTTCGGTTTGAACGACGCGACCAAGATTGACTCGCTGGAAATCAAGTGGCCCTCTGGCAAAGTCGAGACCATTAAGGACATCAAAGCCGACCAGTTCTACTCCGTGCTGGAAGGCAGCGGCATCGTCGACCGCGACAAAATCGTGCCCAAGAAGAAGTAGCCAGGCTACGAACTTATTTCCACTTTCCGCTACCCTCGACCAGCGTCACATAGCGGTCGATCGGCAGATTGGTGAATCGCTCGACCGTTCCGCTCGGCTGCGGCCACGTGACCTCCACCGAGTCGATCTTCGAACGCTCTCCGATCCCCAATACCACCCGCGGGTCATGAGCCGACAGGAAACTGCCGCCCCCAGTCTTGAAGCGGCTCCGCTTGAAATCGCCGGACTGATAAGTAATTCGCGCGCCAACGGCGTCCGCATTGCACTTCTTCCCAACGAGCTTCACGCCCAACCAATGGCTCAGCTTGCCGACGTCGTTCTTCAGCAGCACCGGCGCTCCATCGTTAACCGAAATCAGCACGTCGAGTCCGCCATCATTATTAAAGTCGCCGACCGCCAGGCCGCGCGCCGAGAATGTCTTGCCGAACACCGGCCCGCTTTGTGTGCTGACGTCCTTGAACTCTTTTCCTGAGTTGTGAAACAGCAGCAGACGTTCTTTGAAGGTCACGCGGCTGGAGAACTGTTCGACCAGATCATCCGGAAAGCCGTTGGCAACGATAAGATCGAGGTTCCCGTCGTTGTCGTAGTCGAAAAACTTCAGCCCCCAGCCGCTCATCCAGCGCGTCGGCATGCCGATGCCCATTGGCATCGCAACGTCGTCGAAAGTCAGGTCGCCGTTGTTCTTGTACAGCGCGAAAATCTCTTCATCGATGTTGGCGACGAAGATGTCCATCCAGCCATCCTGGTTGAAGTCGGCGGAGTCCACGCCCATACCCGAGCGCGCTTTACCCTCGGCGCTGTACGCCACATCCGCCGGAAGTCCGATCTCTTCGAAGCGCCCATTTCCCTTGTTCAGGTAGAGAAAATTGGCGGCCGTGTCGTTCGAGACAAAGATGTCCATCAGGCCGTCATTATTGATATCGGTTGCCACCACGCCCCACGCTTTTCCCAGATGCTCGGCGATACCCGCCTCCTTGCTGACGTCGGTGAACGTACCGTCTCCATTGTTGTGAAACAGCCAGCTCGACGTCGGCTTGAAAATTCGCGGAATGCAATAGTGATGCGCGCCATCGGCCGTGATGCCGCAAGTCTGCGAGGGGTCCCAGGCGGCAAAGTGGCCAACAAAGAGGTCAAGTCGGCCATCATTGTCGTAATCGAACCACGCCGCGCTCGACGCCCATCCCGGTGCGGCCACACCCGCCTTCTCCGTGACATCGGTGAACGTGCCGTTGCCGTTGTTGTGATAGAGCACGCTGCGGCCGTACTGCGTCACATAAATGTCGGGGAGGCCGTCATTGTCATAATCTCCCACCGCAACTCCCATGCCGTAGCTACCGCTGCTGACTCCCGCCTTTTCAGTCACGTCGGTAAACGTGCCATCGCGATTGTTGCGGTACAACGCGTTTCGCAGCGGCTTCGGCGGACTATAGAAATCAGCCTGGCCACTATTCACCAGGTAAATGTCCATCCACCCGTCGTTGTCGTAATCGAGGAAAGCACAGCCGGCCCCGCTGATCTCAGGCAGATGTTTGAGTGCCGACTTGCCGGCGGTATGGGCCCATGAAATCTTGCTCGACGCGGGTGGCACCTCGACAAACGGGAATTCCGCAGACGGGAGTGCGTGAGCAAATCGCGAAAATTGACTGGCAGCAAACGAGGAGAGAAGCCCTTGGAGAAAGAGTCGACGCGTGATCGCAGACGGACGCCACAGCGTGATTGGAAAAGATCTCTCCCTCCCCATGAAAGAAACATAACATGAAGTATCGCGCCTTCGCGTGAGCGCGAAAGCGATGCAATCTTCTGCCTCGACGCGACCTCAATTGGCGACCGACGACCGGCCAAATTCGCATGCTAACATCGAGAGCGAGTGCTCCCCGCAGGTTCTAAGGTCATGCCTAACCGGCGATCCGTCCGATCCAGAATTCTGGTTTTCGCGATCACGCTCGCATCGTTCGTTGTGTCAGCGCCGTTGCTTCGAGGTCAGGCAAGTTCACCGGGGACCGAGTCACCCAGCTTCGAAAGCCTCGCCGGCCACGCCGCCACCGCTCGCGAACAAGGCAAGCCCAACGACGCCATTCGCTATTACCAGCAGGCCCTGCAAATTCACTCTGACTGGGAAGAAGGTTGGTGGTATGTAGGGACCTTGCTTTACGACTCGAACCACTTTGCCGAAGCCATGCCGGCGTTTGCGAAAGTGGTTGAGTTGGACCCGAAGCTGGGACCGGCATGGAGCTTCCTGGGCCTCTGCGCCTTCGAAACCAAGGACTATCCGGCGGCGCTGACGAACCTTGAAAACGGACACGAACTCGGTTCGACTCAGGTTCCGGAGATCGCCAAGGTCGCCGACTACCACCTCGCGCTGCTGCTGGTTCGAAAAGGCGATTTTGACGCGGCGACCACGTTACTGTCGTCGGAATTCGTGCAGGGCCAGGTAGCTGATCAAGTCAAGATTGCCCTCGGACTGGCGCTGCTTCGAGTCCCGCTGCTGGCGGAGGAAGTCGATCCCTCAAAGGACGCTGTAGTTGCGACCGCTGGCGGCATCGCCGTTTTGCTGGCGCAAGACAAGCGGGCAGAGGCATTGCAATCGTGGCAGCAGGCGATAAAAGACTACCCGGATATCCCGAACCTGCGTTCCGCCTATGCCGCGATCGCGCAACCTCCAACGGCCGCGGCCCAGCCGTCTGGTGCCGGCGAACTTGCGCAGACTACGCTTCTTTTTGCCCGAAGCACCTCGGTTGCGAAATCCGGAAACGCCGCAACAGGCACAGATTCTTCGTCCGCTGACTTCGACGATTTGGCGAAGAAAGCCGTTGCCGCGAGAGATGCCGGAAATATAGATGAGGCAATTCGCAACTACCAGCGCGCTCTGCAGTTGCGTCCCTCTTGGCAGGAGGGCTGGTGGGACCTCAGTCTCATCTTCTTTAGTAGTGCTCGCTATTCGGAGGCGATCGAATCGCTCAAGCACGTGGTTGACCTCAAGCCGGGATTTGGCACGGCGTGGGCCATGCTGGGGCTGGGTGAATACGAAACCAGGGACTATAAGAACGCTTTGATCCATCTCGCGAAAGCCCAGGGGCTGGGCATTCAGGGAAGTCCAGAAGCGATCAGAATCGCTCAATATCATCTTGCTGTGCTGCTAAACCAAAATGGCGAATTTGAACGCACGGTCGACCTGCTGGCTGCGGGTCATCCTGAAGGCCCGCTTGTCGCCCAGTGGAACCTGGCTCTGGGTATGGGATTGTTGCGAGTGCCCCTGCTGCCGGAACAGGTCAGCCCCTCCCAGCAACCCATGCTGACGGCGGCAGGAGAGGCGGCCTCGCTACTCTCAAACAGCAAATATGACGATGCTTTTGTGGTTCTGCATAAGCTGCTGAAGGAGTATCCCAATACCCCGTTCCTGCATTACGCCTACGGCGCCGCCATGGCATCGCTTTCCCAGTACGACGAGGCGGAGGCGCAGTTGCGCGATGAGATCCGCATCTCCCCCGGCAGTGCGCTGCCTTACATCCGGATCGCGTTTATCGCCTTGAAAACGCAGCGTCCCGCGGATGCATTGGCCGCCGCACAACGTGCTGTTCAGCTTGCTCCCCATTCGCCCGAGGCGCACTACATCCTGGGACGCGCCCTCCTCAGCTCGGGAGAACCCCAGCAGGCCATCAAGGAACTGGAGATTGCCAACGGAATGATGCCGAATAGCCCTGAGATCCACTTTCATCTCGCTCGCGCCTACCGTAAAGCCAAGCAACCGGAGAAGGCCGATCAGGAGCGGGAGATCTTCGCCCGGCTGAACGCGGTTGCCGAGCAACAGCGGAGCTTGAAAGGCAGTCAGGCCTACGGCGCTTCCCACGACCAAAGTGACTTGTCTCTACCCGCAGTGGCCGTCCCGACGGATCCCGGATCGCAGCAATAACCGGGAATCTGCCAAAAAATCGCCCACTGTTCGAAATTGCCCAAGATTGATCGTCTGTGCTTGCTGGCCGGAAAAGAGAAATTACCGCTTCGCGGATTTGGGAGCAGCGGCTGTCGATTCGCGGACCACAAGCTCGGGTTCTACCAGGATCCCGGCCTCATGTCCGTCCCGCCCCTCGATGCGGTCGAGTAGCGTCTCCGCGGCCAAGGCCCCGATCTTGCGCAATGGCTGGCGCACCGTCGTAAGGCTGGGGAGATGATAAGCCGCTTCGCGAATATCGTCGAAGCCGACAACTGAAATGTCTTCCGGCACGCGCAGTCCGGTTTCTTTGATGGCGCGAATCGCGCCCACTGCCGAAATGTCGTTGTAGGCGAACAGAGCAGTAAAGGGAACCTTGCGCGATAACAGCTCTTTGGTGGTCTCGTAGCCTTTTTGCGGCGATGGATCATCGCCAGCCAATTGGGCTGTCAGCTCCGGCCGCAATTGGATTCCCAACGCGCGAGACGCATGGGTGATTCCGTCCCACCGGGCGCCGCTGTCGGAACTTAGTGGCTGGCCTTTGATGACTGCGATGTCGCGGTGTCCCAACTCAGAGAGATGTCCCAGAACCATCTGCGCGGCCTTGAGGTGATCGAGCGTAATGTTGGTGACGCCTTCGATCTGCCGGTGTCCCGAAATTACGACCGTGGGTAGCCTCGGAACCTGGTCGACGGTGGTGTCGATCGTAATAAAACCCTCGGAACCCCGCGTCTGCAGAATGTCGGAATACTGTCGCAGCATCTGCGGATCGTGATGATGCACCACCGTCACGAAGAAGTACTTGCGCTCGCTGAGCAGGGCTTCGATGCCGCTGATAACCACGCTGCCGTAAGCGTCGCCGATTTCCGCTGCAATAACACCAACCGTGAATGTGCGTTTCTTGCGTAATGACCGCGCAAAAAAATCCGGATGGTAATTGAGCTCCAGCGCGGCGGCGATGATGCGGTCCTTGGTGTGCTGCGGAATGGCTTTTGCGTATGGCGAGTCGTTCAGAACTGCCGAAACTGTGCCCTTCGTCAGTCCCAGGTGTTTAGCCAGTTCCTTGAGAGTGGTCCGTCCGTGATTGGGTGGCTTCGTGTGTCCCGGCATGCGTTGGTCACGCAGACATCGAGTCTAACCACGAGGCTGTGCGCTACGCAACCGGTTTCCTTGCGGCCCTCAGTTGACTACCACTAACAGGGGAGAAATTTGCTCAATTATTCCTTTTTCGGGAATTCAGGCCTTGAATAAGTCGCGAGATGCTGGAAATCGATCAAAAGATTGTGTTTTTTTGTTGACAGCCTACCCCGTCAATAACATAAATTAACTAGTCGCTGGGTTGTGACAGAAAATCGGTTTTCTAAACACAGAGAACCGGTACTTTTAAACATGGTTTTAAACGGCTATAGCGGATCACGCTTTGCTGGTGGAGTGCGCGGCGGAACTCATCGCGAGGGCCGGACCGTCGCACGATTTTACGTTAACCGTTTCTGGTGGGGGAACAAATGAATCGTTTGGGCAGTTGGTTAATACTGACTCTGTGCGTCGTATCGCTGCTTGCTGCGCCCATGGTGGCGCAGAAGACGTCAGGTACGATCCGGGGTGTTGTCACCGACCCGTCGGGCGCTGTTCTAGCCAATGTTCCGGTAGGAATTACGAATACCGAGACCGGGCTTTCGCGCACCGTAACCACGAACGCTCAGGGCGAGTATATCGCTCCTGAAGTCGCTGTCGGCACGTACAAGGTGACCGTCAAGGCTCCGAATTTCAAGGAGTCGGTCTCGAACAATGTCGACATGCATACCTCGAGTACGCAGATCCTGAATATCCAACTTCAGGTCGGCAGTACCTCGGAACAAGTCACCGTAGCCGCCAGCGAAGTTCAGGTTCAGACTGACAACGCGGCGCTGGGCGAAGTTGTCACTGGCGAGCAGGTTCGTGAACTGCCGTTGAATGGACGCAGCTTTGTTCAGTTGACCCAGTTGCAGCCGGGCGTTTCCGCCGCCGACAACTTCAGCGCGAACAACAAGGGCCTGTTGGCCGGTGTTGACTTCTCGGTCAACGGCAACGCCACCACGAATAATTTGTTCCTGGTGGACGGCGCCAATAACAACGACGTAGGTTCCAACCGCACCATCTTGATCTATCCCTCGATCGAAGCGATCAGCGAATTCAAGATGCTGCGTAACTCCTACGGCCCGGAATACGGACAGGCATCGGGCGCGGTCATCAACATCGTGACTCGAAGCGGTTCGAACCAGTGGCATGGCGACGTGCTGTACTTCGGCCGCAACGATGCCCTGAACGCGGAAGAGTGGTTCGCCAAGCAGGGCAACGCAGCTTCGATCGCGTCGACTGGGAAGCCATTGCCGGAAAATGGCAAGAATGAGTTACGGCGCAACGATTACGGCTACTCCATCGGCGGGCCGATCCTGAAAGACAAGCTTTTCGTCTTCTGGAGTCAGGAATGGAACAAGGAAGTCCGCGGTATCACCCGCTCGTCGTGCGTGCCTTCAGCGGCCGAGCGTGCAGGCAATTTCACAACCACGGGTTGCGGCGAAACCCTGCCATCGGTTCCCAGCTGCGATCCTACGAAGGATCCGACCTGCGTGTTGGGAGCCTACGGCAAAAACCCCAACGGCGTGTTACCGGGATTGGTGGCAGTCGGAGCGAATCCAGCTACGCCCTACGTACTCCCGGCGCTTGACAACGGCGGCGCGACCCTCGAGCAGTGGCTGCCTTTGCCGAACATCGGGACGAACGGCTGGAGCGCGTCGCTCAACACGCCGATCGACTGGTCACAGTGGAACCTCCGTCTGGATTACAACATCAGCCACTCGCAGACGCTGATGTTTCGTATGACCAAGGACAGTTGGACCAATAACTCCCCGAACGGTAACTCTACGCTTGGTCTGTGGGGCGACGCGATTTACCCCGCACTGAACAGCAACTGGGCGCAGCCGTCGAAGCAGGTCGTTGCCCGCCTGACCTCAACCATCGGCACATCGATGGTGAACGACTTGGAGTTCGCTTATTCCGATAACCGCATCAACATCACGCCGGGGGGCACGGATCCTACGTTGTTGCCGGCGATAACAGCGGCGATCCCCCCAAGCTACCCCGAGGCGCTGAAGACCTCCAAGTTGGGTACTCCAACCCTGTGGGGCGGGTTGGGCGGCTACACCAGCGGCAACACACTGTGGCTGATCGCTCCCTGGAAGAACAGTCTCGACATCTACACCGTTCGCGACGACTTCTCCAAGGTTGTGGGAGCGCAGACGCTGCGTTTTGGCGCGTTCCTTGGATGGAACGGCAAGAACGAATATGACGGCTCCACCAGTTCGACCGAGTACCCGCAGTTTGGTACGAGTTGGGGTGCCAGCATCCCGACCGGCAACGACCTGGCCAACCTTTTGATCAAAAACCAGGTCTGGAGCAACTTGGGCGAGCAGTCCACGAATACCAACGTTCACCTTCGCTGGCGGGATTACGAGCTCTACGCCGCCGACAACTGGAAGGTGCGTCGCAACCTGACCGTAGACGCGGGAGTTCGCTATTCGATCCTGGCGCCTCCATACCAGCCGCAGAACCAATTCACCAGCTTCCGGGGGAATCTTTGGAGCCAGGCTCTTTACAACCAATACGGCTCCGCGGATGCTTGCAACGGCCTGGTCACGGTTCCCGGCTACAGTCCGTGCCAGAACGCCAACGCGCTCTACGGCACCAACTTCACTCCGGCCGCTTATGGCCAGAACAAGTATCTAAAGAATGTAAACTATCACTTGTTTGCCCCGCGTCTTGGCGTGTCGTATGATCCAACGGGCAACGGTAATATGGCGATACGAGCTGGGTTTGGTATCTTCTACCAGCGCGACCGCACCACCCCGGCTTACGTCAACGCCAACAACGCGCCGTTCTCGGTGAGCAACACGTTTACCCGCACCTTGGATACGGCTCCCTCGAACATCCTGGGCGGCGCAGCCTCGCCATCGGGTGGATATGACCCGAGCTCGAATGTATCCAACTCCCTGCAGTGGAACCTCGCTTACGAGTACGGTTTCACCAAGAACGCAACCGTTGAAGTTGGATACGTCGGCAACCACGCCGTTCACCAGTTGAATAACTGGGACTACAACCCGGTACCCCAGGCGGATTGGACCCAGGCTGCTTTCCTCGCAGCCGGCGGTCAGAACGCCCTGCGGCCGTACACTGGCTGGGGTACATTGACGTGGTGGCAGAACAACGGCAGCGCATCCTACAACGCACTTCAGATTCTGGCTAAGTACCAGGTACAGAAGTTCCAAATGCAGGCGGCTTACACCTGGGGCCATTCCATCGGCGACATTGACAATACCAACTCGAATGGCGGTGGCCCCAATTCGGAAAGCTACACCGTGGGTGCAATCCCCTTCACAGATCGCGGCAACACCGGGATCAACCGTCCGCAAATATTCGTGGCGAATGCCGTGTACTATCTGCCTACCTTGAAAGGCCAGAATGGTTTTGTAGAAGCAGTTGCCGGCGGATGGGAGTTGGCCGGCATTACGCAATACGCCACGGGTGTCTCGCTGGCCTTGGGTCAGGCCGGCGTCAGCGAGGCGACGGGCATAAACCCACAGACCGGTAATAGCTACCTGGCACCCGGCTCGACGGGAGGTGGAGCGCTGAACTCGTTGTTCGGCGACGGCTTCACGGGCCCGCAGCGGCCGCTGATCTCAGGGCAAGGTTGCAACCCAACCAATCCGACAAGTGGTGCGCAGGTGATCAATGCGCAGGCGGTCACGCTGATCGGCTACCAAATCGGGACGTACCCGTACGGGGCCGGCGTCGAGCCGCGTGGTTATTGCCACGGGCCAGGCAATGTCAACACGGACTTCTCGGTGGACAAGAACTGGCGGGTGTGGGGTGAGAGAATGCGGATCCAATTCCGCATGGACTTCTTCAACCTCTTCAACCACGTCAATTTCCGAGGCGACCAGATCAACGACTTGCTGGGTGCATCAACCATCCAGAACGTCAATTGCGGGCCGGTGAATGCAGCAGGTTACTACCAGCCCTGCAGTGTGAACAACAACGTCATCACCCGGCAGACGTACAACTTCAACGCCGGGTATGCGACCAGCACCAAGGGAGCAAGAGAACTGCAGTACGGTTTGAAGATCATCTTCTAATCGTCCTGACTGTCAACTCGTAACGATGACCGGCAGTGCCTGCTACAATCAGGTACTGCCGGTTTCACTTTGCGAACAGAACGCGCGTTGCCGGCCGGTTGGACCCGAAGTTGTCCATCATTCGTATTTGACGCCGTGATCTCGATTGGTCCCCCTTTTCGTCATTGTCTAGCCTTCGTCTTTCTCCTATGGGTCGCGCCGCTCTCGGGATTTGCCACCCAACCGCAGGCACAAACCGCCAAGAAGGCAGCCTCCAGCCCCAAGCAACCGGCTGCCCGGCAAAACCAAGCTTCGCCCTTCCAGGAACTGCAGAGGCGCGTTCAGGCACAACGTGACGCGATCCAGTCGGGGAATCCTGCGACGGTCGAGTCCACCAGCCGGGTGCTAGTGTCGTTCGCCTTGCGGGGAATGGCGCAGATCCGCTCGCTGGAAGCCGCATGGCCGCAGGCGGTTGAACTCTACCGCCAGTCTCTGGCGTTGGAGGACGACACCACGACGCGGTTGGCGCTGGCGTCGGTCTG
>Ga0074045_10003978_pt1 | contig 13190 bp, 13 predicted proteins | sample BogForMeECP23OM2_FD_94442 | JGI IMG/M metagenome (GOLD analysis project Ga0074045, IMG submission 94442) | Bog forest soil microbial communities from Calvert Island, British Columbia, Canada - Bog Forest MetaG ECP23OM2 | ecosystem: Environmental > Terrestrial > Soil > Wetlands ... | reverse complement strand
TCGTGCATCAGGACTGGGAAAACTCGCGCCCGATGGACCTTACCGACGAAGGGCTGATGGCTGAACTGGAAGACAAGGACGAGCATGTCGCCGAAGACCTGGCGATCCAGACGAAGAAAAACAGTGGTTAGTGGCCAGTGGTTAGTGGATAGCGAACAGCACGGCGCCCTCGACCGAACCGCACTGCATTCGTCCTCAAACGGTCATCCCGACCGAGGACTTTAGTCCGAGCGGAGGGATCTGCGTTTCGCTGTTAGCTTCTGGGGAACACCTTCTACCGTTCGCGTAAAGGCCAACTGCTATAGTATTTTCATATCCAAAATTTCCTAAGAGGGTTACGTCCTCATGTCGCAAAGTCTTAGCGTCAGTTCGCACGAACCTCTGAACGTCAAAATCCAATCGCGGACCGCCAAAGTTGGCGTCATCGGAATGGGCTATGTTGGCCTGCCGCTGGCGCTGCTCTTCAGCGAGCAGTCGTTTCCGGTGACCGGCTTCGATATCGACAAGAAGAAGGTGGATGTTCTTGAGTCCGGCGGGTCGTACATCTATCGCATCCTCCCCACCGAGATCCAGGCCGCCCGCGCGCATGGTTTCACCGCCACCGCTGACTATGCCAAGGTTGCGAGCATGGACGCGCTCATCATCTGCGTACCCACTCCACTGAACGAGCATCACGAACCCGATCTCAGGTACATCACGGAGACGGCAGAATCAATTGCACCCTATCTACGTCCGGGACAATTGGTCATTCTGGAGAGCACAACCTACCCCGGAACGACGGAAGAAGTGCTTGTGCCCATCCTCGAGCGCCAAAACAAGGGCGGATTGAAGGCCGCGCGGACCGGAATGCAAGGCGACGATCTGTTCTACGTGGTCTTTTCTCCGGAGCGGGAGGATCCCGGCAACGACACGGTTGCGCGCCGCGACATCCCCAAGGTCATCGGCGGGCTCGACCCGCGCGCTGGCGAGCTTGGCGCTCAGCTCTACGGCTCCATCTTCAATCGCACTGTCCCGGTTTCGACGCCCGCCGCCGCGGAGATGACCAAACTGCTGGAGAACATCTACCGCTGCGTGAATATCGCGCTGGTCAACGAACTGAAGCTGCTTTGCCTGCGCATGGGCATCGACATATGGGAAGTGATTGAGGCCGCCAAAAGCAAGCCGTTCGGGTTCCAGGCGTTCTATCCCGGGCCGGGACTGGGCGGGCACTGTATCCCGATCGATCCCTTCTACCTTTCGTGGAAGGCCAGGGAGTTCGATTTCCAAACGCGTTTTATCGAGCTGGCCGGCGAGGTCAACACCCGCATGCCGTATCATTCGGTCGAGGCTGTCGCCGACGCGCTGAACCAGCACAAGAAGGCGCTGAACGGGGCGAAGGTCCTGGTACTTGGGCTGTCTTACAAGAGGGACATCGACGACTTGCGCGAGTCGCCGTCGCTGACCGTTATCGAGCTGCTTCAGAAACGCGGAGCCATCGTCAGCTACAACGATCCCTATTTCCCGACGGTGGGACGCGGCCGCAAATACGACTTGAACATGACCTGCGCGCCGCTGGACAAACTGGAAGCATACGACTGCGTCATGATCGTGACCGACCACAGCGATTATGACTATCAGCGCATCGTGCGCGAGTCGAAGCTGGTGGTGGACACGCGCAACGCAACCAAGGGCATCGACTCACCCAAGATCGTACGTTGCTAGACGGGTCACGGATGAACTGAAGTGAGCATCGCCATGAGGGCAACATGTATTACATGCTCTGCAAACAGAACGTCAAAGACTTCGACGAATTCAAACGGACATTGATCTCGCACGGTCCGGCCCACCAATCGTCAGGCTTTCGCGTTCATCGCATTTGGCGGGGCATGGACGATCCCAAGCAGGTCTTCTTTATTTGCGAGGTTTGGGATCTTGCAAAAGCGAAGGGTTTCGTCGAGTCTGAAACCGAGCGTTTGAAAGAGGCCGGGGTGTCCGAGTTCCCGGAAATCTACTATCTCAACGAACAGTAGAGGTATTCATGTCAACGACAGCGCACGGCCCTAAGGGGCTGGAAGGCATTACCGCTGCAAATTCCAGCATTTGCTACATCGATGGCGACCTGGGCGTGCTCGCCTATCGCGGCATCGACATCCACGAACTGGCCGATCATTCGAGCTTTGAAGAAGTCTGCTACCTGCTGTGGTTCGGCCGCCTGCCCAATCGCTCCGAGTTGCAGGAGATGAAGCTGAGCCTGGCTCGTGAGCGCAAGCTGGATGCTTCCATCATTAGCCTCTTGCGGCAGGCTCCCAAGCACGCGCTACCCATGGACGTGCTGCGCACCACCATTTCGGCGCTCTCCTATTACGACCCCGAAGAGAAGGAGAACGACCACGAGGCCAACGTGCGCAAGGCCGTCCGGCTGACCGCGCAGCTCGCCTACGTCGTGGCCGCCTATGACCGCATCCGCAATGGCAAGCCGCTGCTTGAGCCTGACCGCTCGTTGTCCCACGCCGGCAACTTTTTGTACATGCTGAATGGCGAGATCCCCAGCGCCACAGCCGAGCGCGCGCTGGACATTGCGCTGATCCTGCACGCCGATCATGAACTGAATGCCTCGACCTTTGCGGCGCGTGTGGTCGCGGCCACGTTGAGCGACATGCATTCGGCGATCACCGCGGCCATCGGAGCGCTCAAAGGCCCATTGCATGGCGGAGCGAATGAAGCGGTCTTCCACATTCTGGAGGCGATTGGCGCTTCCGGCGCCGACCCGGTGGATTACATCAAAGACATGCTGGCGCAGAAGAAAAAGGTGCCGGGGTTTGGCCATCGGGTGTATCACACGGAAGATCCGCGGGCGACGCACCTGCGGACCATGTCGCGTGACCTGGGTGAGTCGAGCGGCAATTCCAAGTGGTTCGAGATGTCCCGCAAGATCGAAGAGTTCATCGTGGCTGATCGCAAGCTGAACGCCAACGTTGATTTCTATTCGGCTTCGACCTATCACACGCTGGGCATCGACGTTGACCTGTTCACGCCGGTGTTTGCCGTGTCCCGCGTGTCAGGCTGGACAGCGCACGTGATCGAGCAGCTCAGCGACAACCGGCTGATTCGTCCGCGCGCCGATTACCAGGGGCCGGCGTATCCCAACCGGTATGTGCCGATGGAGAAGCGGTAAGGCAGTTGTCAGTAGCCAGTTGCGCCAGTTGCCCGTTGTCAGTTTCCAGCACCGACGGCCGACGTCCCGGTTGCTGATAGTCTGCTTCCGCATCGCTTCCAACTCTCTCCGAATCCAATAGGAGATAGAATACGAAAGGCCGCGCCCGACCCTCTGCCCAAATTTTTCGGGTTGAGTCCAGGTTGAGCAACTGACAACTGATTACTGACAACTGGCAACTACCATGCACCGCGTCTACCTCGACAACAACGCCACCACGCCGCTTCTGCCTGAAGTGTTTGAGGCGATGCGTCCCTACTTCTTCGAGAGGTTCGGCAACGCGTCGTCGATCCACCAGCAGGGACAGCAGGCGCGCGCGGCCGTCGACCAAGCGCGCGAACAGGTTGCTGAGTTGCTGAACTGCCGTCCGGCGGAGATCGTCTTCACCAGCGGCGGCACCGAAGGCGACAACCTGGCGCTGTTCGGACTGATGAAGCCGGGCGACCACGTCATCACCTCGGCGGTGGAGCACCACGCCGTGCTGAACGCGTGCAAGCGCCTCGAAGAGATGGGTTGCGCCGTCACCTATTTGCCGGTGGATGGCCGCGCGCTGGTCGATCCCGACGATGTGCGCCGGGCGCTGCGTCCAGAGACGAAGCTCATCAGCATCATCCTGGCGAACAACGAAACAGGTGTGCTGCAGCCGATACGCGAGATCGCGAAGATTGCGGCGGAAGCCGATGTTTACTTCCATACCGACGCGGTGCAGGCTGCGGGCAAGGTGCCGCTCGACGTGAAGGAAATTGGCTGCGACCTGCTGACCCTCACCGGTCACAAGATGCACGGGCCGATAGGCGCGGGCGCGCTGTATGTGCGCAAGGGAACGTTGTTGCAGCCGCTGTTGTACGGCGGTCGCCACGAGCGCTCGCGTCGCGCTGGGACGGAGAACCTGCCGGGCATCGTTGGACTCGGCAAAGCGGCTGAGATTGCGCGGGAAGGATTTTCGGACGGCAGCGTCGAACGCATGGCTGCGCTGCGCGACCTGCTGGAGCGCGGCATCGTCGAGAGCGTGGAGCAGATCGGCGTCAACAGCGGCGACGCGCCGCGCGTGCCGAACACGACGAACATTTACTTCGACTGCATCGAAGGCGAGGCGATGGTGATCGCGCTCGATCTCAAGGGGCTGTCAGTTTCGACGGGAGCGGCGTGCTCGTCAGGGGCAATCGAGCCGTCGCATGTTTTGACTGCGATGGGTCTCTCGGCGGATCGAGCGCGCGCCAGCATCCGCTTCAGCCTCGGCAAGCAGAACACGGCCGACGATGTGGAGTTTGCGCTGTCTCTGGTGCCGGAGGTTGTAACGAGGTTGAGGGAAATAAGTCCGGTGTGGAAGGGAGCCGTCAGCCGTCAGCCATCAGCACTCAGCTAGACGGGCCGCGGGCCAAATACTAACCGCTAAGTGCTAAATGCCAAATTCCAAGACCATCGCCGTAGCCATGTCAGGCGGAGTGGACTCTTCCACCGTCGCGGCGATGCTGTGCGAGCAGGGCCACAAAGTCGTCGGGCTGACGATGCAGCTCTGGAATCAGCGCCGCCTGGCCGGGCATCAAGGCATGCCTGACGAGCCAGTACAGGGCCGCTGCTGCTCGCTGGATGACGTGTACGACGCGCGCCGTGTCTCCGAGACGCTCGGCATCCCCTACTACGTGGTCAATCAGGAAGAGCGCTTCGAGCAGGACGTGGTGAGGCCGTTCGTCCAGGAGTATCTCTCCGGGCGAACGCCCATCCCGTGCAGCCTGTGCAACAACCACTTGAAGTTCGATCAGTTGCTGATCACCGCGCGGCAGATTGGCGCCGAATTGCTGGCGACCGGCCACTACGCGCGCAATGAGTTCGACGAGCGCACCGGCCGCTGGGTGCTCAAGCGCCCGGCCGACCGCGCCAAGGACCAGACCTACTTCCTCTTCGGCCTCACCCAAGAACAGTTGAGCCGTACCCTGTTTCCGCTGGGCGAGATGCGCAAGCCCGAGGTGCGCGAGGAGGCCAAGCGCGCCGGCCTGCGGCTGTTCTCGAAGCCTGACTCGCAGGAGATTTGCTTCGTCCCCGGTGGCGATTACAAGATGTTTCTCGACGCCTATCTCGAAGAGCAGGGTGAAGAGGTGCTCGATACCGCCGGCGAGTTGGTCACCACCAGCGGAGAAGTGGTGGGCACGCACAACGGTATCCACAACTTCACTGTGGGCCAGCGCAAGGGGCTGGGCGTGGCCACCGGCTCGCCGCTCTACGTGCTTGAAATTCGCGGCGACAAGCGGCAGGTCGTGGTGGGCAGAGGCGACGAGTTGTATTCACGCACGCTGCGCGCCAAGCGCCTGAACTGGATCGCCGTGGACGATTTGCGCGAGCCAATGCGGGCGCAGGCCAAGATTCGTCATCGTCACGAAGCAGCCGAAGCCGTGGTCGAGGAGAGCGGTGAGGACGAGGTGCTGGTGACCTTCGATGCGCCGCAGCGCGCTATTACGCCCGGACAGGCGGTCGTGTTCTACGACGGCGACGTGGTCGTGGGAGGCGGCTGGATCACCTAGCCCATCGCGACCCTTCTGTGCCATCATGACGGGTGTCTTGCAGGAGATTCGACCATGCCAAATCGCACTGAACCCTCTGCTGATGCCAAGTCCCAAGTCGCGAACGTTATCGCCGCTCTATCCGACAGTTGGAACCGGCACGACATGTCAACTTACGCGGCGCAGTTCACCGAAGATGCCGATTTTGTGAATGTGATCGTCATGCATTGGCGCGGCCGACCCGAGATCGAGACCAGGCATGCCGACGTGCATCGCACGATCTTTCGCAACAGCACCTTGCGCACGCAGGATTATTCGCTGCGGCTTCTCAAGTCTGGCGTTGTGCTGGCGCACATTCGCTGGGAAATGACGGGACACGAGAGTCCACCGGGAGCACCATTCTCCGCGGAAGCTCGGCACGGAGTGATTACGGGAGTATTTGTCGAGGAGGAAGGTCGCTGGCTCATCGCCGCGTTTCAAAACACCGACATCGTGCCGCTATCGCTGCCTGCCGGGGAGAAGTAACGGCACGGCAGGCTGGCACGACCGCGCGGTTCACTACAAGACAAAGAGTAGCGCGCGATGCTCTTCTTCTTCAGCCAATTCAAGGGCAACGCGGGGCTCGATCACCAGAGAATCGCTTCGCGCTACTTCCCCACATTGCTGATGTCGAAGTCCACCATCTGCTTCACGACCTCATAGGGAATGTTGTTGCCGAAGCCGACCAGCCTTCGTCCGTTGATGAAGAACGTCGGCGTGCTGTTAACACCAACCCTCTCCCCCAGCGCCATCGTCTCACGAATGCGTTTTTCCGTCTCTGGTTTGGCGACGCAAGCAGCCACGGCATCCGGGTCGCCACCGGCTTCTTTCACGTAGCCTTTTAACATCTGGTCGGCGTTCTGCTCGTTGATTTCAGCCTGGTGCTCGTACGCCACGCCAATAAACCTCCAGGCGGCTTCATTATTCTGGCGCCCGAGGCAATCCAGGTACTTTGCTCCCGTCATCGCCCACTTGTGCATCGGCAGGGGGAAGTTCTGGAACACCAGCCTGGCTTTGGGCTCCTCATCCATCAGCTTGTTCATGTTGGGCTGCGCCTGCTTGCACGCCGGACATTCGAGATCGCCGAATTCGACAATGGTGAACGTGGCATCCTTCGGCCCATGCGATGGACCGCTGACGTTCTTCAGCTCCTGCCGCATATCGGCAAAGGGGTCGGCGCCGAATGGGACCAACTCGCCGGTGAAGGCGTGCTTCTGATCGGCCGTCACATAGATGCGCGATGACTGTGCCCCTTTGGGTGTGTTGAAAGTTACTATGGCCTCCGAAATACCGGGCGCCTCCGAGGGTTTGATCTCGATCACCTTCCAGGCAAGCTCCGTGTCCCAGCCGAACATCTTCCTGAGGAACTCGTTAAGGGTGGCTTCACTGGGCAGCGATGCCGCCGAAGTGGTGGACGCTGCGGAAGCAGCCTTCGCAGGAGCAACAGCCGATTGCTGCGCGGTGGAATAAAGGCTGGCCAGCGCCAGAGTGAGTGTGAAGAGTACACGAGTACAACGATTCATGGTTCCTTTCGTGAAACAGCAATTAGCGATTAGCAGTTAGCAATCAGTAGTTCGGTTCGCAGCTAGGTTGACTAAGTGCAAAATGCTAAATGCTAAGTGCCAATTGCTTTGTCTCACATCTCCGTTTTCGCCGCGATCGGATAGCGCCGGCCAAAGCCAAAAGCTTTCTCAGAAATCTTCAGTCCCGGAGCTGCCTGCTGCCGCTTGTATTCGCTCAAGTCCACCATGCGGACAACTTTGCGGACAAGCGCCAGATCATAGCCACGCTCTGTGGCGATTGCCTCAGGAGACTTATTGTCTTCGATATAGTCTTCCAGAATGGCATCGAGTATTTCATAAGGCGGTAACGAGTCACTGTCTTTCTGATCAGGGCGTAACTCTGCCGACGGCGGCTTCTCGATTGTGGACACTGGAATCACAGGCGAGCGCGCATTCACGTATCTGGCAAGGCGATACACCAACGTCTTGGGCACGTCGGAGATAACGGCCAGGCCGCCGCACATGTCGCCGTAAAGTGTGCAATAGCCGACGCCAATCTCCGATTTATTTCCCGTGGTCAGCACCAGCGCGCCAAACTTGTTGGACATGGCCATCATCAATGAACCGCGAATGCGCGCCTGAATGTTCTCCTCGGTGACGTCGGGCCCGCGCCCGGCAAACACCGGCTTCAGCGAGTTCAAGTACGAGTCGAAGATGTCGCAGATCGGAACGGTCTCAAACCGAATGCCCAGGTTCTTCGCCAGCGCAGCGGAATCATCGATGCTGCCCTGCGAGGAGTACGGGCCCGGCATGCCGAACCCGATGACGTTCTCGCGCCCCAGAGCGTCCACAGCGATGCAGGCGGTGAGCGCTGAATCGATGCCGCCGCTCAGTCCGAGTACAACCCGCTGAAAGCCGCACTTGCTCACGTAATCGCGCGTGCCAAGCACCAACGCCGCATAGGCGCTCGCCTCGACTCCTTCCTCCTGACGGTGGATGTCCCCGGTCAGCGACTCGGTGTCGAAGCATATGAGGTCTTCCTCGAACGATTGGGCTTGCGCGACGATCTTTCCTTCGGGGCCCAGCGCGAAGCTGGAGCCATCGAACACCAGGCTGTCATTGCCGCCGACTTGATTCACAAAGGCGACAGTCACGCGATACTTTGTCGCGATTGCCTCCAGCATGTCCCGGCGTAGTTCGCGCTTGCGCAGGTAGAACGGCGACGCGGAGATGTTCAGCAGGACTTGTCCGCCGGCGCCGATCAACTCCTCGACCGGGTCCACACCGTACAATCGGCGGTCCCAGAAGTGCTTGTCGTTCCACGCATCTTCGCAGATGGTGAGCGCGGCTTGTTTGCTCCCGAGGCAGATGAGTTGCTGGCGCTCGGCGGGAGCGAAGTTGCGCATCTCATCGAAAACATCGTACGAGGGCAGCAGGCGTTTCGACTGAATGAAGGCAATCTTTCCATCGCGCAGCAATGCGGCCGAGTTCAATACCGACTTTCCAGTGGCAGACTTGGCTGGCGTCACCAGGCCGCAGATCACCGCAATGCCTTCGGTCTCGCGCGCAATGGCCTCCGCGGTCTGGCGGTTGCGCTCCACAAACCAGGGACGCTCGACCAAGTCCCGCGGCGGATAACCGCAGACCGCCAGCTCGGGAAAGAGGATGAGATCGGCGCCAGCACCTTTGGCGCGTCGCGCGTAATCAATGATCTTTGCGGAATTGCCCGAGAAATCCCCGATGGTGGTATTGATTTGGCCGAGCGCGATCCTCACATCATCAGTGTAACGGCGCAGCGGCAAGCAAGCCAAATAAGTGCGGCGGCAGCCCGTCAGGCGAACCGGTGGGTGAGGGAGTGCCACTGGGAGACGGATACGGGTCGGAAGGCGACGACGTAGTGCTTCCGCCGCTGGAACCCCGATTGGTGGGATATTCCACTTCTTCACCCGGACGGCGCAGGGTCGGAGCATTCGCCGGCTTTTCCACCGGCTTCTTTTCGGCCACTTCGGTTTCCGCTGACGGCAAATCCACTTCCTTTTCGGTGCGAACGATCTTCTGTCCGTCCACGGTCATGATCTCCAACCGCGAAACTACCTGACCCTGGAAGCGCACAAAGTCCACTTCTTCCGGAGGATTGCCGTAAATCCATTCCTCGTAGTCCTGCCCGTTGTCGTCTTTGTCGCGGATTTTCCTGGGCGGCCGCCCTTTGGCGTAGATCACCATGTCGCGGTCCATGCCCACCAGCACCTTGTGGTTCTTGATGGCTTCCTGCACCTTCGGAGGCAGAGTCTTGGCATAGGCCTCGGCCTGGTTCAACGCCTTGAAATCGAGCACCGGAGCCAGCATTTCGCGCACCTGCTCACCCGTCAGCTCCGGCACATACTTGTCGAAGTCAAGCGTCACCACGGAACCTGTGGCGTTCAGGTTCTTGGGAGCGGGGCCGGGCGTGGTCATGACTGGGCCCGCTCCGACTTGAATGTGCTGATACCACTTCTCCTTCTTCTTCGGTCCGCCATTGATATAGAGAACGATGGCTTTTTCCTGGATCAGGACGTCGGTAATGACGACTTTGTCACCTGGCTTGGCTACCAATCCGTTCTCCGCGATCAACTGGGCCACCTGCGCATCGTTCGGAGTCACCATGCCATTCTTGATCTGCAGGCCCTTGTGCCCCATGGGAAATGAGCGCCGCGCGAAACAATGCTCTGCTGTTAGATCGCGAATCAGCAGCATACGGGTCTGCGGAGTGATTTTTCCCGACGGAGGGCTGGGCGGTTTGGTGTCGTCGGCTGACAGAGGTAACGTCAGCAGCAAAGCTGCTGTGGCCAACAACGAAAGAAGGGGGCGGTTCATGGGAATACCCGGATTGATTGCATTATATGCCCAATCCAGTTGCCAGGCGTCAGTTGCAGTGGTCAGCTAGTCGTCGGAGGCGCTTGAGCCGAGTGGAAGGTGAGCCCTCGGCGCGCGACCTTGAAGTTGAGCGGCTGTCCGCCATCTTCGCGAATGGCGTTCTCGACGACCTGTCGCGTGCCCTTTTCAATGAGAACGACCACACAGCCTCCGCCTCCCGCGCCGCAAACTTTGGCCGCTCGCGCGCCGTGCCGCATGGCCACGGCGATCAGCTTGTCGATGAGCGGCGTCGTGATTCCCGGCGCATTGGTCCGCCGCAAATTCCATTCCTCGCGCATGAGGCGCTCCACGTCGTCCCATTGTTGGCCGTCGAGAGCGTGATGCACCGCCTGGGCAATGCGCGAAATTTCGTCAAAGTTGCGGATAACATGCTCGTCACCATTGATGTGTTGCTTGAATACCTCCCAGTTGTTGATGCCTGATTGCCTTGGCGCTCCTGTGTAGAAAAGCACGAAGCGCTGGTCCACCTCGTCGAGCGGAACTGCGATGGCTTCGCGGCGAATTCCGTCGGTCTCGAGATGAACCGCACTCACGCCGCCATACATTGCGGGATAGTAATCCTGGCAACCGGTGGGAACGCGAATCAGTTGCGCCTCCACGTTCTGCGCGATCACGCGAACCTCTTCGATGTCCATCTTGCGGCCGGTGAAGCGCGCAAGGGAGGCCGCAGTGGCGATCATCAGCGCCGACGAACCGGATATGCCCGCGCCCGCGGGTGATTCCGAAAACGTCTCCAGCAGAAAACCGTCGTTGGGCTTGAAAAAGCGGACGAGGTAAGCCGCCAGGGGATGCACGTAGGTTTCAGCCATCAGCAACTCATCGAGGCTGGCGAAGCGCTCCTCACGGGCGGTATCGTGTGATTGCAGAAAAATGCCTGTTCCGGCTCGGGGGGTAATCCTGCATGCCGTCAGGATATTCAGCGCAACGTTCACGCTCACCGAGCCGGGATGAAACAGGTACAGCGGCCAGATGTCGAGTGTTCCACCGGCGAAGTCGGCGCGGCAAGGGGCCGTGGCCACGATGGCATCACCGCTAAGGCCGGCCTGGAATTCAGATACGCTTTGCATCATGGAATGAATCGAACAGACTGGGCGCCGTAAGCGCGCAAGAGCTTAGCCCGGCGCTTCAGAGTCTGTGGCGCCGCTACGCGGCTCAACACGTTTCTCCACTCTGCCCGGGGCTTGCGCCCCGGGCTCACTGCAACGCCGCCGCTGCGCGGCTCGTTCTTGCGCTTTTTCTACTCACAGCTCTCGATAACTGATTAACTCTATCCCACGCTGCTGCAAGATGGCTCTCGCCTCCGGTGATGTCAGCAGCCCCAGTTCCTGCACGCGCGATTGGCGCAACCGCGTACGAATCTGGTCGAGGTCTGCGTCGTTATATCCGGGATGGCAGACAAACTCCCACGTGCCCTCGGGGATGGCGTCAACAATCTTGCGGAAGAGTTTCAGATCCAGAGTGCCGGTGGCAATCACAGCGACAGAACCATCGGTTGTGCGGAGGCCGTGCGTTTCGACCTCTCGGCGGAACTTGCCTGCGAAGTTGCGCAACACATTCAGCTCTGCAAAACGAGTCCACAGCCTGCGCTGGCGTAAGAGGTCGCCAAACGGCAAGGGCCAAACCCGTCCAAAGGGATTGCGCACCGCCGGGACGTTACACCTCCGCGCTGCGCGCAGGAGCGGTCGCAGCACCGCGGGAAACATGTGCGCATGCTTGTGGGTGTCGAAGTGCGATGGCTCTACTCCCGCCGCTTGCAAACGCTGGATTTGCGCGGCGGCTTCAGCTTCAATCTCGTCGGCTTGGAGCTTGCCGCGAAACGAGGCCAGCACAAAATCGTTCACGTTGACCCGAAAGTGGCTTCCGTTCTGCGCACCCGGGTGTAGCAGGCTGGCGACACGCTCGGCCGGCAGCACCGGCTCGCCATCCAGGAGCACCACGTGGCACCCCACGCTGAACTGCGCATTGCCGCCGGTTAGCGAGCGCGCCATGGCAGCCGCATCATCGAAGGCGCGCGAGTTCGCCATCAGCGTCGCCGAGGTCACGATGCCGTGCTGCTGCGCTTCGGCTATGCCGCGGTTGATGCCCGCAGTCAGTCCAAAGTCATCGGCATTGACGATCAGCCTGCGCACGGGTTCAGTGTAGCGCAGTCAACTGAATGCTTCGGTTGGCAACGGCTCTGAGTTTCGACTCTTGCCTTTCAGTGCTCACCAATGGCTTGCCCAAACGCAAGCAGGTTTCCATCCGGCGCAAGCACCAGCAACTCGCGTTGGCCGTAGCTCTGGTTCACCGGCCCATAGACATCGCCCTTAGGCAGAGTGTCGAGCTTCGGCTTGAGTTCAGCATAGAGCCCATCGACATCGCGGACATCGATGTAGTATGCGAAGCGTCGATTGCCGGGCGGGGCGCCGTCGGCTCCCTTCTGCTCCAGGATACGGAAGCCCGCCGTCTCGCGATGCACATACGCATAGTTGGCGACCCGATAACGCACCTCAAACCCCAGTATGCCGGTGAAGAAGGCTAGCGCCCGCTCGAGGTCATCAACAACCATGAAAGGCGTGACTTGGATGAAATTCGACATGGCCATTTTCCCTGGCGGGAGATTAGCACAACTCACCCCCATTTTTCCGTTAGCGGGCACTACCCCCTGCGTGGATCAGGACCTTGTGAGGCGGAGCCGGGAACATTTCCCTTTTGCATGACTTGCCGACGCGTTAAGTCTGCGCTTCCCAGGTGCGCTCCTGCGTTTGACCCCCTGGAGTGCGTCATGTAAACTCAAACAGTTGATTCCGCTCTAGTACCACCTCGCAGGAGGCGCGTACGACGGGCGGTTAGCTCAGTTGGTTAGAGCGCCTGCCTTACAAGCAGGAGGTCGCAGGTTCGAGTCCTGCACTGCCCACCATCCGTCACCCATACCGTAAAATGGACGCAGGTGACGCGCCCCCGGAGCGGGGCAACAACCGCGCAAGCGGGGTCGTAGTTCAGTTGGTTAGAACGCTGCCCTGTCACGGCAGAGGCCGCGGGTTCGAGTCCCGTCGACCCCGCCAT
>Ga0074045_10003977_pt1 | contig 13193 bp, 14 predicted proteins | sample BogForMeECP23OM2_FD_94442 | JGI IMG/M metagenome (GOLD analysis project Ga0074045, IMG submission 94442) | Bog forest soil microbial communities from Calvert Island, British Columbia, Canada - Bog Forest MetaG ECP23OM2 | ecosystem: Environmental > Terrestrial > Soil > Wetlands ... | reverse complement strand
GAGCTAAAAATGCTCTGCATTTTACGGGCACTTGAAGCAACCGACTCCCAGTACGATTTAGTCGGAGACGCCAATCAATTGATTCTATTCAACTTGTAACCGGACAGTACTGAGATCAGGTTATAACGCACTTTACAGGCATAAAGCCTTGGTTATGGATTGCTCTCTTCGCTCCGTTAGTAATAGGCATTGTGATGCTTGGTTTAGGCTTTATAGGTCTGCTCTTGCGAAGATCGCTGATCTTGTTGTTTAGTGGCTTATCTCTCCTGTTGGTTGGTCTTTGGAACTTAACTGCAACCGTTATAACCGTCCCAGCGTTAGCGCAATATAATATATCTGTGACGTTAGATACTCTGGCACAAAACGCGGGCCCACTGGACTTCGTGGGGTATATTCTTGGAATTGCTCAGCTTTATTGGGGTTGTAGTCAACTGTTGAAGTATGGAAACATAAGAAGGCAAGAACAAGACAGTGTGCAGCAATGAAGTCGAAACGACAGGAAATATCTTCTGTGGTGTTGTCGATGGCGGGTTACCGCTGCGGCTCATTTAGGTCGCGGGGCGAGGGATATGAATAGGAGGAAATCAAAAAAGGTGAGAACCAGTGAGAACCGTATTACAGTTGGACAGCTAAGAAAGGGGTTTTATACCCCAACTTGCCCGCAGTTGTCTAAGAGGCTAAACTCGACTTTCTCCCCACCTGTGCCCCCAGTCTGGAAAGCCTTCATCTGCACTGGCCGCGCATTGCGTGTCCGCCCAGTGGCCAGCGTTCCAAAGACCCCTGTCCATTGCCAGCCAGCACGCAACACAAAATCAACAACTTAGGGCATCGGCTTCGAGGCGTTGCAGAGAAACAGTTGGGCATTCTTTACAAAAATTCGACGGCGCTCCGTAAATTATAAGAAAGGGGCATTGTGCCTACGACCAAGTTGGAGCCGACGCCGATGAGAAGAACTAGGCCCTCCGGTGTGCCTTAGCAAAGCCTAAATGAATTCATCCGAAGCAGGGTACAGTGTGCGGCGACGTGTCAGAGGATGATTACGGTAAGTTTCACGATTACTGGAACCGCGTGCGTCGCTGACTAAACAGGGCAGCACGAAAAGACTTGGGCCTGAAGAGTAACCTTGTCCCTCTGGACGACCTTGCTTCGCAGATGAGACATGCCGACAGAATGAGACAATAACTCCCGGGCCGGTAGTGGTGTATTTTACTTTTCAACAGAGGTGGATTGGATCGTCGCAGTGTGGGAAACCAAGCCGCTTTCCGCATCGTGCGCGAAGCTAGCGAGGGAAGATGATCTTACCTTGTTGGGACATCGGAGACATCGGAGGGTAAAACAGGCCAATGATGTTCCAGGTACGACTATGCCGACGCCTTCAACGGCCAGGGGCGGATGCAAAAAAGAGGCCGAGGGTGTCAACCTGCGATAGCGTTGGGAAGCCTCCATGTGTCGGACACAGCGCAGAGTCTCCCTCAGTAACGACTACGGCCCGAAGTAGCTGCTGATGTCCAGGATCAGCTGCGTCAAGTCATAGGCAAAGGCGTCGATCTTGCCCTCGTTCCCCGCGGACACAATCGCCATGTTCGAGCTGATCGCGCCGTCGTATGCATTCAGTGTCGAAACGTCAGGAAAGCTGCTGCCGTCGGCCCATAACGTCAGAGAGTTCAGGATGCCGGGAGGCACAACCGTGGCATTGAACACGTAGGCCTGCGGCTGGTTAAGCGGCAGCTTGCACGGGCTTCCTACAACATCTACCGGAGGGGACAGAAATCCCGTGAAAGCATCATGACCCGTGCGGGTGTCCAGCACCCGACAGGGCGCCACCGTGTACAGGGACAATCCCCCAGGAGCCGCCGGCGCAAAGTAGCCGTTGATGTCGATCACCAGGTCGGTGTCGTTCGTGCCATAGGTGCTGATGTCTCCGCTGCTGCCTGCCACTACGATGGCCGCGTTAGCCACCGCCGTCCCCGTAGGCGCATTGAGCGTCGAAACATAGGGCTGCTTCTCCCCTGCCGGCCACACCGTCAAGTAGTCCAGCGGCCCATGCGGCACCACCGTCAAGTTCAGCGAGTAGGCTTGTGCGCTGTTGGGAATGTTGCAGCTGGTCGCTTCCAGCAACGGAAAATTGCGGGGCATGCCGCCCGTCAACTGCGGTCCTCCCAGATCGCCCGGCGGGTTGCGCGTGTCCGCCACCCGACAGGGCGGCAGGGGATAGAACGCCAGCGTGGGGCCGCTCAGTTCCGGCGCAAAGTAGCCGTCGATGTCCAGCACCACATCGCTTGTGTCCGTCACATACACGCTGACCCCGCCACTGGCTCCCGCCCCCACAATCGCGGCGTTGGCCTTGATACGGCCATCCGAGTTCATCAGCGAAACATAGGGCTGCTTTTCCCCCGCCGGCCACAGCGTCAGATAGCCCACCGGCATGCCATTCTGGGGTATCAGCGTGACATTCAGAGAATACGCTGCCGCCGACGAAAGCGGGGCACAGCCATGGGCTGCAGCCAACTCCGGAAGATTGAAGGTTTCCGCGGTTCCCCCCTGAACCGGCCCGCCACTCCCCGGTTCCCGCGTGTCCAGCAGACGGCAGGGAGTCACTGGATGGAATTGCACCGCATTGAGCGCCAGATTGAAGACTGTGCCATCGTTATTGGCCCCGCCAGCAGAGGTTGTCCCGTAGAGGCTGCGGTCGCTGGCTTGCACCAAGCCTGCTACTGGACTAGCGCCGTCAGCCCCACCGAAGCTGTGCAGCGTGGTCAGGGTGCCCCCGGCGGTCATCCTGAAGACCGTGCCATCGTTATTGGCCCCGCCGACGAAGGTTGTCCCGTAGAAGTTCCCGTCGCTGGCTTGCACCAAGCCTGCTACTGGACCAGCGCCGTCAGCCCCGCCGAAGCTGTGCAGCGTGGTCAGCATCCCCGCGCCGGTGATCTTGAAGACCGTGCCACCGTTATTGGCGCCGCCGCCGTGGGTCGTCCCGTAGAAGTTCCCGTCGCTGGCTTGCACCAAGCCTGCGAGTGGCTCAACGCCGTCAGCCCCGCCAAAGCTGTGCAGCGTGGTCAGCATCCCCGCGGCGGTGATCTTGAACACCGTGCCATCATTATTATTGGCTCCGCCGCCTAGGGTTGTCCCGTAGAAGTTCCCGTCGCTGGCTTGCACCAAGCCTGCGTAGGGCAAAGCGCCGTCAGCCCCGCCGAAGCTGTGCAGCGTGGTCAGCATCCCCGCGGCGGTGATCTTGAAGACCGTGCCATCGTTATTGGCCCCGCCGCTTAGGGTTGTCCCGTAGAAGTTCCCGTCGCCGGCTTGCACCAAGCCTGCGTAGGGCTCAGCGCCGTCAGCCCCGCCGAAGCTGTGCAGCGTGGTCAGCATGCCGCCAGCGGTGATCTTGAACGCCGTGCCCCGGCCATTGGCCCCACCAAGTTCGGTGGTCCCGTAGAAGTTCCCGTCGCTGGCTTGCACCAAGCCTGCTACTGGACCAGCGCCGTCAGCCCCGCCGAAGCTGTGCAGCGTGGTCAGCATGCCGCCAGCGGTGATTTTGAACACCGTGCCATCATTATTGGCCCCGCCGAGCACGGTTGTCCCGTAGAAGTTCCCGTCGCTGGCTTGGATGAGAGACGAAGAGGGGTTTAAGCCGTTGCTTCCATTGAAGTTCACCAGAGTCTTGAAGGTCTGGGCAGGCGAGGTAACACCCACCGTGGCGCAAAAGTAAAGATACCAAGCACACCCTTTTCCATTCACTATAGTTCCTCACAGTGCCCCCTTCCTGCCGCTCCTGGCTACAAAGATGGCGGTGGGAGCGGCTGAAGGGCTGCGACAACATCGTCGCGCTTTCGGAAGCACTCCTTGTACACCGGCGGCTGCTGTTACATTGGGCGCGATTGGGGTATCGTCCCAGTTGCCTCTTTACCATTTGCAGTTCCTTTTCCCTGCTTAGTGTGCCAATTACGAGTGTCTCAATTTAGGGGTTCACTCCAGTATGCGACAGTCCCCGGGCAGTCATCCTTGCCTGTCCACTTTCTTATTGACAAATAAACCTAAAGGGTTTAGGTTATTTGGCGTGAAACAGCTCCAGCTTGCCGAAGTGATGTCGTGGCTTGGGAAGCGTAGCTATGCGACCCGAGTGCAGCGTTTCGGCATTGAACGGATACGAGAAATCGCCCGTCAGAATGGGAAGAAGGGCGGGCGACCGCGCAAGGAGCAGAAGACAACCAAACCTTGGAGCGCGCCGTGCCAGTGCTAGTAACACCGACACGACGCTAACCAGGGCACCTGATTGGAGGCACCCAATGGCTGTACATCAACGTAACACCGCATCATCCCACGCTCAAGAACCACCCCTGACAATTGCTCGCGTGGCTCTGTACGCCCGCGTCTCAACCTGCAACGGCCAAGATCCCGAGATGCAGCTACGTGAACTCCGCGAGTACGCTTCTCGGCGCGGCTGGACCATCACCAGCGAGTACATCGATCTCAGCACCCCATCCGGGCGCCTCATGTTTCAGATCATTGGCGCCATGGCCGAGTTTGAGCGATCGCTGATCCAGGAGCGGGTCAAGGCCGGGCTGCGCAATGCGCGCGCCAAGGGAAAGAAGTTCGGAAGGCCCCGCGCCCAGGTTGACGCTGACCGGGTGTTTGCACTGCGCCGCGACAGGCTTTCGTGGTCCAAGGTATGTAGAACCCTCAATGTGAGCAAGGGGAGCGCCCAGCGATCGGTTGCGCGCCTGCCCAAAAGAGACGGGAGCGCTTACGTCTCTGGCCAAGAATTGTAGCGTCGGCCCAAGCGGATCAAATCTGGTTCCGTGTCGGTCAAATCAGGCCAGTTCACCGAAAAAAAGATGCAACGAAGTATATCGATTGCAATGTCGTCGGGCTTCTCACGCAGCGCTGCACTGGTCGTGGTAATCGAGAAAGTGATGTCATTGTCGATAGGAGATCCTTCATGGGCAAGCAATGCGTCGGGGCCATGAAGCCACGGAACGCGGAAGATTGAGGTCAGTGCCACCTCAATCACAAGGGTTCCTGTGTATCCCAAAGCCCGGAGCATCTGGTCGGCGTGCCGGATGAACAACAGTACGTGACCAACGAATCCGTATAGATGAATGCCAAAAGTTCTGGTCGGATTGTCATCGTCGGCGATCTTCCTGCCGTAGAAAAGCATTCCCCAAATATTGCTCTCGAACATAGAGTTGCTTCCTACTGCATTTTGGACGATAGCACTCTCATACTGAGAGATAACGCTGCTGCTGGGTTTGGGAAACATGGTTTGACGCCAGGGCAGGCGGGTTCCGGTGATGAGCTGCTTGAGCGTTTGCTGTTCACACAGGGGGCGGGCTGGAAACCGAGGAATGATACAAAAGTCAAGGCGTGGGCCAAAATCCGCAAGGGCAGTGTGGGGATAAAATCTCCTTTTCGCGCGCTCCAAAATACTGACCCGGCGCTCTTGGATCAGCTTCCGCCTATCGAACAGTTGCCGGAGTTCGGAATCATTGGCAAGGCGCGCCTCAAAGCGCGCGCTGAACTCATCTGTGCGAATCCAAACGCCCTTTCTGCCGTTTAGAAAGTGCGGAGCTACGTCGCTCTCAGATGTGTAGACGACGTAACAAACTTTCCCATCCTCAGCCGGCACAGGAATTGCATCCGAAACTTCAACAGTCAGAGGCGGGCTGGCCCCGTCAAAACTCCACTGCACTACCCTCTGTTTGTATCCGGCGAAAGGCGTAACGCCGGGCAGCCCTTGGATTCGGCCATCAGCACTGCTCGCGCTCGCGCCGATCACCATGAAACCCCCAAACGTATTCGCGAAGGATGAAAGCTTTTTGAGCGTGTCATCCTTGTTGGGGGCATCAAGTTTGAACTCCAAGCGTGCGTTCTCAACCGATCCGTCGGCTAGCAATTCCTGTAGGTCAGTTGTGCTGAGCTGCGAGAGCGGCGTCGTAAAAATGGACATTACTTAACTTCCACCTTCAGTACAGTCTGATAATAGACGAAGCTAGGATAACGCCGGACGGGTCTCGTCGTCTGATGTTCCAGATCATCGGCGCCATGGCAGAGTTCGAGCGATCGCTCATCCAGGAGCGCGTTAAGGCTCGTTTACGCAATGCACGGGCCAAAGGCAAGAAGTTCGGAAGGCCGCGCGCCTACGTTGACGCTGAACCGGGTGTTCGCACTGGGCCGCGAGGGGCTTTCGTGGTCTCAAGTATGCCGAATCCTCAATGTGAGCAAGGGGAGCGCGCCCAGCGAATCGCTCTTGCGGCTTGCCGAAAAGGAAGCGGAACCTACCCGGCCGGGTTAGGTAAGAGGGCCGACAATTCATTCGGTGGGATACCCGGTGAAAGGCCGCCGCCCTAGCGCCGCGATTTCTTGAAGTTGGGCTGCCGCTACAGCAGGCCAACGGTGCAGGATGAGATCAGTTCGGCGGTTCACCTAGCTTTAACGAGGGGGACCTTGTACTCCGTTCGTTGAACCAGCAGAGCCGTCAGGTTCTGTACATGCAACCGCCCGCGGTTCAGCTTCGGAGAGCATTGCAAAACCTAACAAAGCCACACGGGCGCGGACCTCAGCCGCATACAGTGCTAACCCAGTACTTATGCACTTCTTACGATAGCCCTTCAGGTGCCAGTCCTCGAAAGAGTGTTCGAAAAGCTTCTCTCCTGCCTAGGCCGCTAAGACGGCAAGCACCGCCAACCAGTTCAGGTGCAAGAACTGGATGCCTGCTAGTTCGAGAATTGCATGAATCAGATAAGCCGCCGCCAGCCCAACCGTCACTAGGACTACCCCAGGCTGAACGACACGCCAGAGCACAATGCCAAGGCTACGAGCCTGCACTAGATATACTTTCCTTGTAGAAGTAGAAATCAACTCTCTTATCGCCTTCGCATATATGCGATGTGCTCGCCTGAACGCGCTCTCACTTATCTTCAATTTCACAGGTATTAGCAGTGTTCTCAAGAACAATTGGAACTCATCGATCTGACTAAACTTTTGCCGCGGTTTTTCACCGAGTTCCTCAGTGGTCCGAAACAATTCGTCAACCTCAAACATCTGTAGATCTGCTTCAGATATATTCACGTCGATACGCAGTAGATTCGCCGAGCCCTCATAGCCTGCAATCTTGGCTTTGGCAGCAAGGCGGCGTGTAGTCACCTTAAGTAGCCGTCTCGATGCATGCAGCCAAAACGAGAACATGAGTCCTTGGATTCGCAGTTGGCGCATCTCGATGACAAGAGCTTCTGAATTTGTCGCCGCATTGCAGCGTTTGATAAGACCTTCCAACGCATTCTCTAGTCGGTCGGCCCTGTCGATCACGGTTTGCCGCTCTTCGAGAAATTGGGCTCGAATCGAGTCATCGTAGTGACAAAGAATTAAGTCCCACGCTTGCATGACTCTTTCGAGAAGCGATTGAGCGTATTTGTGAAGCACACGATCGTCGCGCATGAAGAGTTGCCCGTGGACCATGAGCATACCTGATCCGAACAAGTTTGTTGCTGCCGCGCTAAAATCCACCTCTGCTTTTCGCCTGCTGATTAGAGAGCAATGTCCAACCCTGAACGTACCCGCGACCGTCAACAGCCTTCCGGGGAAACCCGTTAGCAATGCTGGTCTATTCGCGGCACATTCACGCCACCAGTGCGCTACGAGGCCGACTCCGATGCAAGAGGTAACAGCCCCGACTCGAGTCGGGCAGCGGCCCACTCGGGCACCGTTTGGCTGGGATCGACACTGACGTCGAGTTTGCCTGCGGCATCCTCGCCATTGCAAGCAAGCGGGCGTTTCCACGAGCTTGCCCAATTACCCCTGCGAATCCGCCCTGCTAAGTGCTTGATATTGTGGCACGCGACATCGTGCGGTTCGCCTGCCCACAAACAGAAGATTTCGGGCAAGCTGCACAGGAGCGCATTGCCGAAACACAACCCAGTCATATGGGGCCCCTCACGGTGCGCTGTCAAAGGGTCGAAGACCGGCGGATTTTGAGCCCTCGGCAGTTGTTGGATCTCAGACATCAGCAACGGCACGCTGGATGGGCACATCCCACGCCAGGATCGCTTTACGGCTGAGGAAGCGAACCGCGGCAGAACCCATGGCCCGAATTGCGAGGTCACCACGTTGTGTGCTGGGGTATACACTTCCATGGAAAGCTGCGCCTTGGATAATGACGCCACACTCGGCCAACTTTGAGTTTCTGGGGAAGCACGATGTCCAGCTTGTGCGGCTCGGCGCTTTGGCTGAACGCTATTTCAAGGACGATCCCAACACTTCTCTCATTAAGCTTCGTCAGTTTGGCGAAGTGCTGGCGCAACTGACAGCGGCGAAAGCCGGGCTCCTGGCCTCACCGGAAGAGCCGCAAGCCGATCTTCTCCGGCGTCTCAAGTTTGAGCGCGTGGTACCGCGCGAGGCGGGCGAGCTGTTCTATCAGCTCCGCATCGCGGGTAACCTTGCCGCCCACGCGCAAACCGGCGACTACGCTGAAGCCCTCAGTACGCTTAAAATCGCGCGACAACTTGGCATTTGGTTTGAACGCACGTTCGGGGACGCCCGTTTTTCCGCTGGAGCTTTCGCCCCCCCCTCTCCGCCAGTCGTTCTAAGTTCTCTCAGCATAGGTCCGTCTTGGTCCTGAGCGACGGTCAACATGCCGCTGCGGGTGTGGAAGCGAACCGGCCACACGTTGTGCTTCCGCAGCGCGAGCACATAGGCGGATGCCAAGGTCGCGTGCACGCATAGGTCGTCCTCGACTTTGGGTGTAAACCAGCGCAAGTCGAAATCACCATCAGCGCGAGGAACAAAAGCGGTCTCGCTGTGCCTGTTCTCAGCCGCAATTTTCTGCATGATGCTATCCGCGAGAAAAGCGGAAAGGATGCAGACCCCCGCCGGGTTACCTGCAAAGAGCTCACCCGTGAATGCATCAACGTGGTAATACGGAATTGCCATGTCGTGCTCCTCTAAGCTACTGGATCCCTCTAAGAAATGGGCCATCAGGATCGGTAATCATTGAATATGGGTATCCCTTTCACTCAGCTACCCCAACCGGTTGTGTTCTCCGATGAAGTGATTGGGCGCGGCCCACCATTGTGTCGTACGTTTTCGGAGCGGTACTGGCGGCCTGTTGCATGAGCCGGAAGAAGAGCTTGCCGCGGCTTTTCGACTTCCGACGGTTGAAGCGAAAGGTGTATTCGTCGAGGTAAGATGGCAGGTGTTGAGGCGCCACCGCGCCTTGGTGGGTACCGAGTAACCAGCGCTTCGACAACGAAGCAATCCGGTGAACACGGGGCATCAGCGTGGAGGTTCCTTCCTGCGCCCCCGCAAGACCGTAATCTCCCGCTGATAGCCCTTCTTCTCCAGGCCCGAGTAGCCTCGCCACCCATCGGTGTGGAGCATACTGCCTGGCTCGATGCAGTCTTGGATGAAGGAGTGCAAGTTGGCGGCGGAGGCATCCTCAATTACTCGCATCCGAATCCGCCCAATACCCGGCCCATCGGCTTCGGCAGCAATGACAACCAAAGCTTTACTTTCTGTTTGCCTGCCAGCCACGCCTTCTTCCAACCCGCCTATCATGGTTTCATCCACCTCGATCCACCCGCTCAACCGATCCCGATCCGGCCGGACCATCGCCCGCCTCAACTTCTGCAGCCACGTCCAGGCCGTCTCATAGCTGCCCAGCCCCAGCACCCGCTGCAACCCTAATGCGCTGGCACCGTTCTTCTGACTCGTCACGTACCACATCGCGCGATACCACATCACCAGCGGCTTCCGCGTGTCCTGGAAAATCGTACCCGCCGTAGCCGAGGTCTGACGCCGACAAGCACAGCACTGGAACAAACTGGCGCGGATCACGACGGCCTTCGATCCCTGACAACGCGGGCATCGAAAACCATCCGGCCACCGAAGGCTTACCAAGTAAGCTCGACAGCCGTCCTCAGTCGAGAATCGCTCCTCGAACTCCTGGATGGTTCGTGGGTAATCTTCCACACCCACAACCTATAGGCCGCTTGCGCACACGACGAAGCGCCTGGCGCGCGTGATGGCTCAGCTGCCCGAAAGCTGTGGGGCAGAAGTTGGGTAACTCGTGCTGCTTCCAGTGCGACCACAAATACTCCACAGGGTTGAGTTCCGGGGCATAGGCAGGCAAGAACTCGAACCAGAGTCGGCCGCGTTGCTGGCGCACGAAGCCCCATACCATGCGACCGCGGTGACCGGGTAACCCGTTCCATACGATCAGCAGCCTGCCGGGAATGTGGCGGAGCAGGTGGGAGAGAAACTCGATGATCTGCGTGCTCCGGATCGCACCGGGAAACAGACGGAAGTAAAAGTTCCACCAGGTCACGCCCCGATCGCCGACAAGGTCTTCCAGTTAAAGTGGTATTGCGGCACAGGTGTTTTTCCCTTCGGCGCCCAAGTACGGCAGCGGTATGGCCGTTCGCTCAGCCCGCTTTCGTCGATGAAGACGATGGTTCGCCCCTCGGTCTCACTGCTGGCGGGTACAAACGAGAATGCCAGCGCATTACCCGAGCCACCCCCTGAGCCTTGTTCGGTCGACCTCAGCACCTGCCATATGCCCTAAGCTCGCACAATAAATAAAAGCGAAAACCAGCCGTCACCTATTCATGAGACAGGTTCTTGCACGAGGAAGTGGCGAAGGCAGACGAGGTGGCGCCACCGATTGGGTTGGCGTTCCTGTGGGGGAACCTCAGTGGGCGTGCCGAAGGTCCTCAAAAGGCATTCCTCGGTAGCCTAGCAACTTCGATAGTGGATCGTGCTTCTTGGGTTTTCATGGTAGCCTCCTGTTGCTTCCGGTTGGCTGCGCGGTTAGGGCGCACTGGGTAATGTAACGACCGAGACTCTTGAAGGCATTCAACGAGGCGGAGGTATCGCAAGATCGTAAGCTCGATCGGGTGACAAAGAAGTTGTCCGTCGGCAGTTGTCGGTGGTCAGTCTCACATCACCCAAGCTGCCGACGGCCCGCCCGCTCGGACTCTGGAGGACCATCCCTGGCCGTCTGCGGCCCCCGTTCTTTAGCACTGGCGCGGTTTTTCGGTTGACTCGGAACTCTGGGCGGTACAAAATGCACGGGTTGGCTCTCGTTCCGGGGTGACCAGGCGGCTTCCGTAATTCCGAAAAACTGCCATGAAATCAGCTTCCAAGGCCACCTCCTAGACTGTGGTAATGGATTGGTGTGGTTTAACTACGTTAAGTGGTAACACTGTACCCCGCGCTGATCCGACTCCGATTGGCTCGGGCTAGCTCATACTCAGGAGGTTCCCCATGATGAAGCGTTGGGCGATTGTGGTTGCCATCGCATTGTGGGCGCCGCTTATGGCGCTCGGTCAGTTGACGCCTGAGGAGAAGCGGGCGCTGGAAGTGAAACCGGCCGTTGCTCTGGTGGTCGTCCAGTACCAGGCAAAGTGGACCTATGGAAACCTCTCTCTCAAACTGCCGCATGGCGAATTAGGCACCGGTTTCTTCTTTCACCCCGACGGCTACCTGATCACCAATGGCCACGTCGTGCAGCACGCCAACCTAAAAGACCTGCAGGCGGTGGAGTCGCTGCAAAACGAGCTGCGCACCGACGCCATCAAGAGCGTGAAATATGTGGCTTCCGAAGCCGAGAAGCAGGGGCATAGGCTCAGCAACCAACAGATTCTCGACCTGTTGCAGCGGGGGAAAATCGAGCTGGTGCAAGGCCCGACCCTGAGCGTCGCCTTGGCGAACGGCAAGGTCCTGACTGCCGATATCCTGCAATACAGCGCGCCGATTACCGAAAACGGCAAAGATGTCGCCGTATTGAAAGTGCCGGGCTCGAATTACCCGACGGTCCCGCTGGGGAATTCGGAACAAACCAGGTTGCAGGACCCGGTCATGGTGATGGGCTATCCCGGCATAGCATCCAGCTTCGGAAACAATCCGCTGATCAGCGCGGAATCCAACTTTGAGGTTTCAGCGACTAACGGTCACATCTCCGCCATCAAAACAGGCACGATCGGCGTCCCTCTCCTCCAGTCCGATGTTGCTATCACCCACGGCAACAGCGGTGGACCGGCCTTCAATGATCGCGGAGAGGTCATCGGGATTGCCACGGCGGGGGCGGAGCAGCAAGGATTCAATTTCCTCGTTCCCATCAATACCGCCATGGAATTCGTGCGGCAAACCGGTGTGACACCCTCGCGCGGTGCATTCGACCAGCACTGGGACGCCGCCCTTGACCTGTACGACTCCGGGCGTTACCAGAAGGCCATCGCGGAATTCGACAACACTATGCAGTTCATGCCGGACTTGCCTGACGCGAAGAAATACCGCGCTTCTGCCGTCATTGCGGAAGACCAGCTCGGCTTCATGCAGAGAATGCTTGAGACCACGGGGAAGGCTCCCCTCTACGCGGTTGCTATGATCCTGCTGCTGGGTGTTATCGCCCTGATGTCACGCCGCAAGCAGCCAGCGCCGCAGCCTTCGATGGCGGCGGCCGCCGCTGGTGCCAATGTGCGACCATCGGTTCAGCCCGCCAGGCCGGCTGTTCCGTCCGCCAGCGCTGCCCCGCTCCCGCGCACCGTGGTGGAGAAGAGCTATGGCAGCATACAATTCACCTCGGGGCCGCTCTCTGGCCGCACTTTCAAGGTCGAAAAAGATGGCCTGTGGATTGGTCGCGATCCGAAATGCGGTGTGCTTCTCTCCGACGAAACAGTTTCCGGCGAGCATGCCTGGATTGTTCCGGTTGATGGGACGATCATGCTGATCGACAAAGGCTCGAGCAACGGCACTTATGTGAATTCGACCGACTCGCCGCGGGTCAGCAAAGTCGGGTTGAAGAGTGGCGACCGGATTTTCCTGGGGAAGAAGGGTCCGGTTGCGACCTATTTCGCAACTTAGAGTTCAAATCGCGCGCCACACGCGAATCCGCACCGGAGGTGCCATGTCAAAGTTCTGTGCCAATGGACATCAACTGGAAGACTCCTGGGAGGTCTGTCCTTATTGTCAGAAGACCGGGTATGCCGTCGCTACCGTGCCGCTCGCGAAGACCCGGATGGAGGCCGCCGGGGCCGCTTTGAGTCCCTCCGAAGCCGCCACCACCGTGGGGTTGAAGACGGTGGTGATTGCGGAGAAGCGCAAGCCGCCGGTGGTTGGCTGGCTCGTGGCCATGAATGGCGACCAAAAGGGCGAGGATTTTCGCATACGCGAAGGGCAGAACATTCTCGGCACTAGTCCCGACG
>Ga0074045_10003976_pt1 | contig 13195 bp, 12 predicted proteins | sample BogForMeECP23OM2_FD_94442 | JGI IMG/M metagenome (GOLD analysis project Ga0074045, IMG submission 94442) | Bog forest soil microbial communities from Calvert Island, British Columbia, Canada - Bog Forest MetaG ECP23OM2 | ecosystem: Environmental > Terrestrial > Soil > Wetlands ... | reverse complement strand
TCCCACTTTCCCACAGCCTCGACGACTACGGGACAGTAACTGAAACTCGGACACTCCCTTGGCTACCAAAAGGGGACACTTCTAATGTCGTAACAAGGGGGACATTTCTATTGTCGGTTGACAGCGTACTCGGGCTTCATTGACAAATCCTTTCGCGCTCGGCATTATGTTCTCCACAATTGGGGCGATTCGTCCCCGTCAGGTAGCCTCGGACTTTTTATGTTCCAGCTTTTGCACCGCCTGTGAATGGACGAAGAAGGCCAGGACATCGCTGAGTACGCCGTGAGCTGGCCGTAGTTTTGGTGATCGTGATTGGCACCAACGCCAACAACATGTTTTCGCAAGTCGCGAGTAACATCCAGTAGGTGTTCACTTCGATCTCTGATTCTGGCCGCTGATTCACGATTATCGCCACATTGAGCGGATCTGACCAAAAGAGATCAAGCAAAAGGAGACAACAAGGAGGAAAGCATGGCGCCAACGACACTCTCCAACCTTGGTTCTGGAAAATCGATCATCTGGGCAATTTTGCTCATCGCATTCGGGTTCTTGGCGATCGCGCTCCCCTTCGCCACCTCTTGGGGGGTGGTCGTAGTCGTCGCTTGGCTGATCGTCTTCAGCGGTGGATTCCAGTTCATCCATGCCTTCCAATCCAAAGGCATCGGGAGCGTTGTCTGGAAGCTGCTGGTGGCGGTCCTGTATCTCATCGTCGGACTCTATTTCCTGCTGAATCCACTACTGGGAATCGCTGCGTTCACATTTGCATTGGCGATCTTTTTTGTCGCCGAAGGCTGGTGGACCTGGTGGCCTACTTCCAGAATCGCAGCGCTGGAGGCTCCGGCTGGATTCTCTTCGACGGTATCGTCACCTTGATTCTCGGTCTGATGGTTTGGCGGCAATGGCCGTCGAGCTCACTGTGGGTGATCGGGACGCTGGTAGGCATCAGTATGATTATGACCGGCATTACGCGCCTGATGCTCAGCCTCGGGGCCAGACGCCTGGAGCAGAGCACTGCGTGAGCTGGCAATGCTCAGAATGTCGAGGATTCTCGGACGAACTCACTCGTCGCGGCGATCGCTTGCTCGAGCGCAGGACCAAGCAGGCCGAGTTTCGCGACCCACAGAGGAGCCTCGACAACTTCGACTTCAACTTCAATAAGAAGATGAATCGCAGTTTGGTCTTCGACCTGGCCACCGGCGCCTTCATCGCCCGGCATGAAGATGCTTTGTTTTTAGGACCGCCCGGCACCGGGAAAAGTCATCTTGCCCAGGCCATCGGCCAGGCCGCCATTCAACAGGGCTATCGCGTGCTGTATCGAGAGACCCACAAGCTACTCGACGATCTCGCCGAAGCCACCATCGATGGAACTCGCAAGGAGCACATGGAACTGTTGGCTTCGGTTCCGCTCCTCATCATTGATGATCTGGGTATGCGCAAGCTGCCCGTCACCGCCGCCGAGGAATTGCTGGAGATCGTCATGCGCCGCTATGAGCGCACCAGCACTTTGCTCACCTCAAACCGACCCGTCGAAGACTGGGGCAAACTGCTCGGAGATAGCGCCGCCGTTACCGCCATGCTCGACCGCCTTCTCCATCATGGTCATGTACTCAAATGCGGTCCGCGGAGTTGGCGCACGAAAATAGACTTGCCTCCACAGGAGGCTGCAGGGTAGAACAACTTAGTCCCCGGCCTCTTCCCGTTGGCCGGTTTTGCCCTGACCACCGTTGGCCGGTTTTGGGGTGACCACTGAGGAACAAAGAAGCTCAGAGCTGATCGCGGAAGACGCGCGATTGATGGATGGTCTACAGAAACGAACGATCTCAGCAGCAGCTCCCCCAGATGAACAATACGGCTAGTGAACCCGGAAGGGACTGAGAACGAGCAATGGAAGAGGGCCTGTGCGCGAGTGTTGGTTGAAATTGTTGGGCCTTGAAAGCAGCCGATTCAACAAAGGAGAATACCTGGCTGACGCCGCTTTTACTTCGATATCGACTCTGCAATCGGCAAAGTATGGAATTCCGTCTTCCCCGTTCTTGGTTCGCGAGCACCACGGCCCTTATGCGTTGTGGTCAAAACCCCGTCTGAAAGTATCAAGCTGCGCGCGAGCGTCTTCCTCGACATGATCCCCGACGCCTCTGGCCCGAACGAAAGACATCCATGCCGGATTGTCTTCATGCATTGCGTCGAGAAACGAATGGACAACTATCACCTCATCTTCCCTGCATAAGGCACGCAAGTCGAGGCCGAGCAGAAAAGAAGGCGCCAGCCCATAGTCCTGGAGCGCAGCGTCGATCACGACATCCGAAAAGACTCGATCACTGTCGGCTTCATATTGCACAAGCAGACCTCGTATGTCATCCAGATCCTTCGTCCGCCGCCGCGGGTCGTCCATGAATGCGACGATTTTCAGGAGCATCAGGGCAGTCGACGAGATCACCTTCAAGGTGAGCCCTGGCGCAAGTTGAACTGGCTGAGCCGTTGCGAAGACGTGGTCGAATCCCACCAGACTCATCGTGAACTGACTGACGGGCCAAGTAACCTGCTTGGCCTCCCGAAGCTTGGGTCCAGCTGGAATCAGATCCAGGATCGTTCCCTGCACGCTTCGCCACCGGTGCTCGCGGTTTGCGAAGCGGACCCAGCCCTCGGCAAGGAGCCGGCGTTCAAGTGCCGCGAATTCATCCAGGTCTAACGCTACAGCGAAATCGATATCTCCCGTGTGCCGGGACTCCGCTGGAAAATGTACTTGGTACGCGATGGCCCCGATGACTACAAGTTCCGCTCCGAGTGCTCGGCAATGGTTTTGCAGAACACGCAGATTAGCGATTTGGTTGTCGGTAAGTTCGGGCATCGCTCAGACAAGGAACTCGCGTTTGATTTCTTCCGCAGCCTCGTGCGCTCTTGCGTCGGAAGAATACATCAGTTCGGAATAGATCAGCCAAGGAGGCGCAAGCGGGAACGGCTCGGTTTTCCTCCAAAAAGGGACTTCACCGAAGGAACGCAAGAAGATCAGCGGCCCAGATTTCTCGGGAATGATCCGCAACTGTCGACGAAGTTGGTTGGGGAAGGACTCGACGAAGATTGGGAGTTCCGATCCGCGATAGAACTTTTGCAGAGCGTGGGCGGCGGGCCCACCCGTTACCGACCACCGGATTGAGATGTCTGCAAAAGCCCCTCGGACGCTGGCGAGCATGCCATCCAGCTCGCTGTCGGAGGAACGGAAACGGCCGATTAGAAGTTTGGGCCGCAGAGCGAGTTCGTACCCTCTCAGCAGCTCTTCCTGTAGTCGTGACTTATCGCGGATATCGAAGCCATGCTCCGATTCTCTTAGAACTCCGCGCTCGACCAATTGCTGTCGGACTTTCGCGACATTGCTTTTGCTCAGCCCGGACGCTTCTGCCAGTTGACGGACGGACCAACTTGCGGCCGATTCCTTCGTGGCAAAGGTGAACATCAGTTGAGCGATAGCAGAACTGACGCGCTGGCCTTCTTTCGGAGCGGTGTTTTCTTTATTTCCAATGATCGTACGCTCGTAGTTTCGGCCAAGGACCAGATGCATGTTACCGGCTTGATCCAGAAAGTTCACTCCCGATTCAATCAACCGTTCTGCGGAAGGTCTGGGGATGTAGCGTGCCAACAACAGGAGGGGGTCACCGTGATTTTCAGCACGGAGCTTGGCTTGAGCGACCAGGGCGTTGAGTATTCCTCTGTCGAGATATGATCTCTTCTGCTCGACAAGAAACGCATAGGTTCCTTTGGGAGTGCGCACTTTGAGAATGCCATCGATCCCAGAATCGCCCCCGCAACCCTTCACAGAAAAATCGAGGTCAGTGACGAAGTGCAGGGTTCGGAGCTGTTCTAGAAAAGGCGCCATTGGGGGTCCAATTCGCATAATGTCCATTATTATCGCATGTCCATTACTAATGGACAATAAAAAATAGCGGACAATATCCTGGCTTCGTCCGACTGGCATTCAACAGTCATGGAGGAGGCAGAACGGCAGAACCCAGCCATTCTGTGGCGAACGTAAGTCCTAAAATGGCAGTCCCACTCAGACCAGTTGCTACGGCAGCCAGGCCCAAGGTGCCACCGAGCGAAAACACAGTTCCTATTTTTTTTAGTGAGAAATTGCGGCTAGCGGATGACCACGTCCGGAACCCGCCTCACGCATCGAAATTCCCGTCCCATCAGAGGTAGTGTAAGGCAAACATCCGCCGACGATTAGGAAGTGAGCACTAGCCTTAGCGTGATTGCCAGCGCCTCGGATTGCGCCTGCCGTGGAAGCAAGCGATTACCACAATCCGATGTTCCTGAGCCTTGTAACGTTCACCGTCATCAGTCTACGCCGTCGTAAGAGGGGCTTTCCCCAGGGACAGTTTGATACGAACATCGGCTGCGTCAGCGTCGTTCCAAATTTCTTTCTCGCTGTCACATGGATGACCTATATCCGCCAATTCGCCTATGTCGCCTTGTACGCGGGGCTGGCGAGCGCAGTGCAGCAGAGTGCAAATCATCCTTTCGAGGACAGTTCCCGCTCATTTGAGCGACGGCCAGATTCTCCATACTCGGGTCTGGTCCGCGCTGCTCATTCCGGGCTTCGTACTTGTGATCTCTGGCCTTGTAGGTCTGACCTACATGGGAGAGCAAATCGGTAGACTATGTCGTGGATGGAGACCAACTCTTTAGCTGTTGACCTTTCGGCTGCCAGGCGGTGCGGAAACTCCGACTTGGCGCAGTAGAATGGCTCTGAAACAGCATTCATCACTTACGGAAAGCTTGGGAATGGCAGAATACAACCTCCAATTACGCGGCTGGCACGCTCTCATCGCAATCCCGTTACTGCTCAGTTTTTGGGGCATGGAGATGTACCTGCGCGTCCGCCCGGTGGACGGCGCGATGCGCGACGCCGTGCGCGCCGAACTGCTCAACGAATATTCAGGGCGCGGCCCAAAGGATGTCGCACGTATCGTGGCCGAGGCTCGCGCAGGCTCGCCCGTCGAACCCGTGCAGCCGCTGGTTCAACGCAACGTGGAGTTTGCGTCGATTGCAGCGCGCGGCAAGATGGGGGCAATAGTGACCCTCGTTCGAGCGGAAGTCACAGTGGACGGAGGTCCGCCACCAGACGGCCGTCCGGTTCGCTATTTCCGCATGTCGACGAAGTTCGTAGGCGATGGCTGGATGGTGCTTGGCGAAAGCAACTCTTACGACTATTTCATGCAACTGCGGCCGTGACCCGCCAGCATCCCTGCTCAGCTCTCGCGAATCGCCTCCATGATCTCCTGCGCGGAACCCACACGTTGGGGCCGTCTTCGCGCTTCTCCGGGCTGATCGGCTCGGGGCGCATCTCCGGATCTTCGTCGTGCTCGTGGCGGAGCTTGGGAAGTATGTAGTTGGCTTTGTGCCTGCAAGCATCATTCAACGTTCAGCCGGAGTCAACAACTGACCAGGTTGTCGGGCGATGTAGTCCAACCGACCGTTGCACAACGTGTTGCACATTTTTCTCCCAAAACGATTTTCTATCCCCCACAACGTGCTGATGCAGCCCAAATCTTTCAGTAACTTACGCGGGGCTGAGCTGTTTCGTAATCGGCAGGTCATCAGTTCAAGTCTGATCGTCGGCTCCATTCTAAAACCCGCCCGTTTCTCGTCCTGGAGTGAACTTTGCCTTCCCCGTAGACAGGGCGAGCCGACTCTTAAGCTCCCGAAACAACCGGCCAAAACAGATCGTGCCTCGTTGCGACCAATTTGGACACCTCGTCATCTAAGGCACTTTGGGAATTGGGTGCGTGGACGGGTGCTTCGACAGCACTGGTCGCGCAATTGCCCACTTGGTGTCGATCTACTGTCGCCCGGGTATTGGGGTGCTCGGGTTAGACTCAACCGCTCAAGGCGACCAGTGCTGGGGTTGCGTATTGCGGCAGAACTGAGCATCACGACAGCTGCGCACGTCACGGCTTGTCTTTGCAGTCGCTACGGCCAACCAGGAGGCCCAGGTGCTTGCCACCCGAAATGGCGCCGCAGTCCGTAATGAACTCGTCCGTTATGAACTGATGGAGCGGCTCGGCGACGCGCGTCGGCGAAGCAACCAAGTCTTTAGTCTGCTGCGCGACGATGCTTTCTATGAGCGGCCGATTCCGGAACGTCATCGCATCATCTTCTACGTCGGACACCTCGATGCCTTCGACTGGAATCTGCTCCACGAAAACATCCTCGGCCTGAATAGTTTTCATCCCGAATTTGACCGGTTGTTTGCCTTCGGCATCGATCCAGTCGGCGGCGGACTGCCCTGCGATCATCCATCCGATTGGCCATCTTTGGATGCGGTGCGCGACTATGTGAGCGGGATTCGAACTGCTCTGGATAAGAAACTGGAAAGCGCGTGGGGTGAACGACACTCCGAGTCCCGCGACGGCTTTCCGCTGGACACGCTACTCAACGTGGCAATTGAGCATCGACTGATGCATGTTGAGACTCTGGCCTACATGCTGCATCAGTTGGCACTCGACAAGAAGGTGCAGGCAGAACGTCCGGAGAATCTCGGCACTCGTCATCGTGACACTCGTCATCCGGTACAGCGGCCTGTGCTACATCGGACGGTTGCGATCCCCGCGGGTGCGGCAACGCTCGGCCTTCTCCGTAGCTCGGAAAACTTCGGTTGGGACAATGAGCATGAAACCCACGCGGTGGACGTCCCTGCATTTGCCATCGATCAGTACAAAGTGACCAACCGGCTGTACTTGGACTTCATGGCCGCCGGTGGCTATGAGACTCGCGCCCTCTGGAGCGACGAAGATTGGGATTGGGAAACCGCCCAGGGGATATCTCATCCGGTGTTCTGGAAAAAAACGGGCAATGGCTGGCTTTACCGCACGATGTTTGACGAAGTGCCGCTTCCGCTCGACTGGCCGGTTTACGTGAGTCATGCGGAGGCAAGCGCATATACGCGGTGGGCTGGGAAGTCACTGCCTACGGAAGCGGAGTGGCATCGGGTCGCGTACGGCATCGCAGGCGAAAGCGAGAGGATTTTCTCGGGGAGAAGTGAAGTACTCAACGTCCGTTCCAGCAAAACGGGGTTGGGCAATACGGCGCCTGGCAATTTTGACTTTCGCCGCTGGGATCCTACTCCGGTGAACGGATTTCCCGAGGGTCGGAGCGCCTTCGGCGTCGACGACATGTTAGGAAATGGATGGGAATGGACGTCCACCGTGTTTGCACCGTTTCCCGGTTTTAAGCCCTTCCCGTTCTACCGGGGCTACTCCGCTGATTTTTTTGACGACAAACACTTCGTCATGAAAGGGGGCTCGGCGCGTACGGCAGCATGCATGCTTCGTCCCTCGTTCCGCAACTGGTTCCAGGCCCACTACCAATATGTGTACGCTGGATTCCGCTGTGTAGAGCACTGATGTGCAAGAGCGATGTAAGCCACGACCGGAGGGATTGAGGAATGCTTGTCCACGCAATTACTAGTGACCTGACTTACGAATTTGCCGCTGACGTTCGGGCTGGACTGGCGCGGCCAGGACAGAAAGAACTCCCTTCCAAATACCTTTACGACGAAGTGGGCTCGGCCCTCTTTGAAGTGATCAGCCATCTACCGGAGTACGGGCTAACCCGGGCGGACGCGCGACTGCTGCAGCGGCACGCCAGTGAGATCGTTGATCGACTGGACACGGATCGACTGGACACGGATCGCTTGGCCATGCCGGTCGCCGTTGCTGAATTGGGGAGCGGCAGCGGTAAGAAGACCCGCTGGCTGCTGAAAGCGCTGGGCCGAAGGCAACGCACGGTCTACTATCCGGTCGAAATATCGCGCTCGGCGCTGGCGATGTGCGAGCGGGAACTCAGTGACATGGATTCCATCAGCATCGTTGGATTTGAGCGAGACTATCTCGATGGATTGCTGCAGGTGGCAACGGCGTACAGAAAGTTCGGCCAGCAACTCGTGGTGTTGTTCCTGGGGAGCACCATCGGGAACTTCGATCGCCGCGCGGGCGTGAAGTTCCTGACAGAGATTCGACGAATTCTGAAGCCCGGCGACGCACTTCTGCTGGGAACGGACCTGGAAAAGCCCGGCCCGCAACTGCTTGCGGCTTACGATGATGAACTTGGAGTCACGGCGGCGTTTAATCTCAACCTGCTGGCTCGCATCAATCGCGAACTTGACGCCGACTTTAACCTCGGACAATTCTCGCATGTGGCGACGATCAATCACGAAGCCCGCAGCGTCGAGATGCATCTGCAGTCCACGCGGCGCCAGACGGTGCATATCGCAGCCGCGGAACTCGACGTCGAGTTTCAGGAAGGCGAGACCATCTGGACGGAAAGCAGTCATAAATATTCGAAAAACGAGATTTTCCAGATGGCCCGCGCCGCGCGTTTCCACTGTGAGGCGCAATGGATTGATGAGGAGTGGCCCTTCGCGGAGAGTTTGTTCATTGCAGAATAGATAGCTCAACAGCACGTCCAGGAGGAACCGATGGCGGAAGAATGTACCCACCTCGATCAGATCAAAGTAAGAACAACCAACAGACATGTTTGTGAGGACTGCGTGAAAATTGGCGATACGTGGGTCCACCTGCGTATGTGCCTGATTTGTGGACACGCCGCCTGTTGCGACTCGTCCAAGAACAAGCATGCGACCAAACATTTTCACAAAACCCAGCACCCGCTAATGCGCTCGATCGAGCCGGGAGAACGTTGGATGTGGTGCTACGTGGACGAGATCGAGCCCGGTGAACTTGTAGCCTGAAAGGTAGAGCGACGGGAATACAACGCCGGGTATCTAATGAAGTCATTCGCGCCCCGGGCAGGTGTTTGGAACAATTCCCAGCATCATCGAAGCTGAGAGCGATCATCGATATGGCGAAACCGATTCTGTTGAGTGTTGACGACGATACCGATGTTTTGCGTGCGATCGAACGCGATTTGCGGACGCATTACGGCGCTGAATACCGCGTGATTGGGAGCGATTCCCCGGCGGGTGCGCTGGAATTGCTCAAGCAGTTGAAGCTGCGCAACGACGGTGTGGCTCTTATGTTGGTGGACCAGCGGATGCCACACATGGACGGAATTGGTTTTTTACAGGAGGCGAGACAGATCTTCCCCGATGCGAAGCGGGCACTACTTACCGCCTATGCGGACACCAGCGCTGCCATCAGCGCCATCAATCAAGTCAACATCGATTATTTTTTCATGAAGCCGTGGGACCCGCCCGCAGATCATCTCTACCCGCAACTGGACGATTTGCTCGATGATTGGCAAGCCTCGTATCGGCCGGCGTTCGAGGGAATTCGAGTCTTGGGCACGCGCTGGTCGCCGCGCTCCTACGAACTGCGGGACTTTCTCGCGCGAAACCACGTGCCGTATCAGTGGATTGACGTTGAAGCCTCGGCCAACGACCCGGAAACCAAACGTCTCCTGGAAGCTTTGGGTCCGGAAGCGAGCAGCATCCCGGTCGTTCTTTTTCCAGATGGGACAAAGCTTCTGGAGGGCGTGCCGGCGCAAGTGGCGCAAAAAGTTGGCCTGCGGACGCGCGCACAGACAGACTTTTACGATTTGGCGATCATAGGCGGAGGTCCGGCTGGTCTGGCTGCGGCGGTCTATGGGGCGTCGGAAGGGCTGCACACGGTGATGATCGAGCGCGAAGCGCCCGGCGGCCAGGCAGGTATGAGTTCGCGTATCGAAAACTATCTTGGATTTCCCACCGGCCTCAGTGGCGCCGACTTGGCACGCCGAGCGGTGGTGCAGGCCCAGCGTTTCGGCGTGGAAATCCTCTCGCCCCAGGAAGTCACCGGCGTGCGAATTGAAGGTCCCTACCGGATTCTGAAATTGGCCGACGGCAATGAAATCTCCTGCCATGCTCTGATGGTTTCGACCGGAGTGCAATGGCGTCGGCTGGAAGCGCCCGGGATCGATCGGCTGCAGGGAGCTGGTGTTTACTACGGTGGAGGCGCGACGGAAGCTCTCTCCTGCAAAGGAGAGATTGTCTACGTGGTGGGCGGTGCGAATTCCGCCGGCCAGGCCGCAATGAATTTCGCCAAATATGCCGATCGCGTGGTTATCCTGCTCCGCGGGAGTTCCTTGGCGAGCACCATGTCCCAGTACCTGATCGACCAAATCAAAGCAACGCCCAACATTCAGTTGTGGGCGCACGCCAGCGTGGCCGAAGCCCATGGCGACACTCATCTCGAAGAGATATCGATACTGTGTTCCGACACCGATAAGGTCGATCGCGTCCCGGCAAGTGCGATGTTCATTTTTATAGGAGCGCAGCCGCGGACTGACTGGCTCGGGGGCATCGTCGAGCGCGACGATCGTGGGTTCCTTCTGACCGGCCCCGATCTGATGCACGGCGGCCAGCGGCCCAAAGGGTGGGAACTCGATCGCGACCCCTTTCTTCTCGAAACCAATGTTCCAGGCATCTTTGCCGTCGGCGATGTGCGCCACGGTTCGGTGAAGCGGGTCGCTTCGGGTGTTGGCGAAGGATCCGTGGCTGTGCAGTTCATTCATCAGTATTTGAGCAAAGTCTAAAATGGTAGAAAAATCGGAATTACTTCGGTTCCCTGCATTCGCGGATTTACCCGACGACCAGATCGCCTGGTTCCTCAGCCAGTCGCAGGAACTCCACTTCAAAGCCGGTGACACCTACGCGCGCCAGGGGGATCCGGCGGATGCAATGTTTGTGGCGATCGAGGGGCAAATCGAAGCCCGAGGAGAGTTGGGCGGCGAAACGATTGTGATTCCCATGAGCCCGGGCACCGTCACCGGACTGCTTCCATTTTCCAGGATGAAGCAGTTTAGTGTGAGCGGGCGCGCGATTGTGGACAGCCGCCTCTTACGATTTCCCGCCGCTCTGTTTCCCGAACTTGTGCAGCGGATGCCCGAATTGACTAAACGGCTCGTAGGTCTGATGTCCGACCGCGTTCGCGAAACCACACGCATGGAGCAACAGCGCGACCGGTTGGCGGGTCTGGGAAAGCTCTCCGCGGGCCTGGCGCATGAACTCAACAACCCCGCGTCGGCTGCGAGGCGCGCCGCAAGCCAGCTGCGTGACATTCTGAAAAAGATCAAGGACGCGAGTCATGATTTAGGAAGGCGCGATCTAACCCCAACACAAAAATCAGAAATCGAGAAGTTAGAAGCATCCCTCACTCAATTGGACGGTCCCCCACCCGACGCGTTGACCGTCAGCGACCTCGAAGACCGAATTGATTCCCTGTTGCGCAGTCACGGCCAGAACGACTTGTGGCAACTGTCGGCGGCCCTGGCGCAAAGGAACGCACAGCCAGAAGTGCTTGAACCGTTGTTCGACAGCCTCGACTCGGACGCTGCCCGAGCCGCGCTGGTCCGGATCGCCTCTTCGGTGGAGGTTGCAGACCTGCTGAACGCAATCGAGAGCAGCACCTCGCGCATCTCAGATCTGGTCAAAGCTATCAAGGACTACACCTACATGGACCAGGCGCCGGTGCAAAACGTCGATATTGCGAAGAGCCTTGAAACCACGTTGACCATCCTGAACCACAAGCTAAAGCGCGGTGTAATCGTGCAACGCGATTATTATGCGGATCCCCTGCTGGTGAATTCGTTCGGGAGCGAATTGAACCAGGTCTGGACCAACATTATCGACAATGCTATTGATGCGATGGGTGGAAATGGCGAACTGCGGGTGCGGACCTATCGCGACAATGGTTGCGCGGTAGTCGAGATTGGAGATAACGGTCCGGGGATGCTGCCAGACATCAAGTCCCACATCTTTGAACCCTTTTTCACAACGAAGGGAGTAGGAGAAGGAACGGGGCTCGGTCTCGACACCGTCCAGCGTATTGTGAAGAAGCACCGTGGCAATATTCAGGTCACCTCAAAACCTGGCGACACGCGCTTTCAAGTGTGGCTCCCGTTAGCGGATGCTCCGGCGTAGGGGCGGTCCGCGCCTTTGTCGGCTAGGGCCCGATCCATTTCCCGGCCAGGAAGCATCGTCGTCACGGTCTCTCCCCGGAGACCAGGTTACGTTGGGGTTCCTACTTGCAATCGCACCAGGTGTGCCTACAAGCGGTGTGCCTAAAATCGGGTGGGCTGCGATTGGATTCGGGAGACAATGGCGTTCGCCACTCCTCGTCCTCGAAGCTTTTGGCTCAACTGCTGCATCGTTTTTATTCAGCCTTGCCTCGCTGGACATCAAGTTTCCATGCAACGCGAGTTCAGTTCTTGCGGAGAATCGGGATGACACCAGGCGTCGACTTGCTGGCTTCTTATTGGACGATCTCGGCAGGCCTTCCCCACACCGACAGGGAGTACAGCCCGTTCGATTTTAGAGATCGTGTAGAATCGGCTGCCAAAGCTGGGTTCAAGGGCTTCGGCATCTGGCATGCCGACCTCGAACACGTTCTCGAAAAGTACCGCCTTACGGAAGTCAAGCAGATCTTCGAAGACAACGGCATCCAACACCTGGAGTTGGAATTCCTGACGGACTGGTTCCTGGAGGGGGAACGAAAGGAGTTGTCGGACGTTAGAAAGGAAAACTTGTTCCAGGCCGCCGAACTGCTGCGCGCGTGTCATATCAAGGTTGGCGATTTCTCCTAGGAGCAATCCTCCCTGTCGCGTCTCATCGACGCGTTTGCCATTCTCTGCGGAGAAGCTGCACAGCACGGCACAAGAATCGGCTTCGAACTCATGCCTTTCGCCATGATCCGAACACTGGAAGAATCGTTGGCGATGGTGAAGGGTGCGGGCGCATCCAATTGCGGAATCATATTCGACCTGTGGCACCTGGTGAAGCTCGGCATTCCATACGAAGAAGTATGCCGCGTGCCTATGGATTGCGTGGTCGGCGTGGAGCTGAATGATGGAACTGTTCATTCGCCTTGGAGTCTGCACGAGGACACGATCAACCATCGTCGGTTCTGCGGCGAGGGCGAGTTTGATGTCCGGAACTTCGTTCAGGGTCTGCAAAAGGCGGGTTACACCGGGCCTTGGGGGATTGAAGTTCTGTCTGCTGAACTTCGGGCACGGCCGCTCGAAGAGTTGACGGCGCGTGCGTTTCAGACCACGATGGCGCAGTTTCAATAGAATGCTCGGAATGCGGAGGGGGTTGAGTCTCCGATCCCAGGAAGCTGGTGATGAGCCAAAACTCGAAACAGTGGCCGTGGCCGGACTCGCTCGATGCGCTGGTAGCAGCGCCGGCCCACCATCAACTGTTGCT
>Ga0074045_10003974_pt1 | contig 13200 bp, 13 predicted proteins | sample BogForMeECP23OM2_FD_94442 | JGI IMG/M metagenome (GOLD analysis project Ga0074045, IMG submission 94442) | Bog forest soil microbial communities from Calvert Island, British Columbia, Canada - Bog Forest MetaG ECP23OM2 | ecosystem: Environmental > Terrestrial > Soil > Wetlands ... | reverse complement strand
TCGTTCGTCACCGGGACCGAGCTGGTGATCGACGGCGGCTACATCGCGCAGTGAGGCCTCCCCAATGCCTTACATCGGTACCGGGCGCATCAGCGTGTTTTTTGAAGAGGCCGGCAACGGCGGGATTCCGCGGTTGCTGCTGCACGAGCTTGGCGGCAGTAGCGAAAGTTGGCGCGAGGTCATCCCGCTCCTGGCGACAGATCGTCGTGTGCTCGCGGTGGATATGCGCTGCGCTGGGCGGTCGGAGAAGCCGCCCGGTGCTTTCGCTCTAGCCGATGTCGCTGACGACCTGGACGAGTTGTTGCGCGCGCTGAATCTGGAGGGACCGGTGGACGTGATCGGCGCGGCGTTGGGATCGCTGGCCGGTGCGTTGCTGGCAATCCGTCATCCGGCAACGGTACGCCGGCTGATGATGTGCGCGGTCGCGCCCGACATGGCGGGACCGACGCGGGCCTACCTGGCCGAGCGGGCAGAGAAAGTGCGGGTCGTGGGAATGCGTGGGGTGGCGGAGGCGAGCCTGGCAAACTCCTTTCCGGCATCCCACCCGGCGCAGCGGGCGGCCTATCGCGGGATTTACCTGGGAAACGACCCGGCTGCCTATGCCGAATTGTCCTTAGTGCTGGGGAGGCTGGAGATGGCCGCATCCGATTGGGGTGCGATCCGCGCGCGCGTCCTGGTCGCCTCCGGGGCGCATGATTTCCTGTGGCCGCCTGCGATCGGCCGTCAAGTGGCGGCGCTGATCCCCGGCGCGCGGTTCGAAGTGAGGGAGGATGCCGGGCATTTCCCGCATTTGCAGGCACCGGAGACATTGGTCAGGTTGGCCCGTAGCTTTCTCGACGGATAAACCGGAGAGCGATCCTCACCGCGTCTTCGGTATCTCGAAGCCGGCGTCGCGTTCGACGTATTTTACGATGGCGGTCAGGTCTTCCTTCGCCGCGCCCTTGTGCATCGCGTGCTTGAATACCAGCCGCGCGGCCTCGCAGACCCACATCGGCACACCGAGCTCCTCGCCCTGCGCAATGGCGAGATCGATATCCTTCATCGGGATGCGCATTTCGGCGCCGTCGAAGCTGCGGGTTAGCACCGCGGCGGGGAATTTGCGCTTGAAGCGCGGCGCGTCCAATTGGAGAAGCGAAAGCCCGTCTTCAAGGGACGCTAGCCGTGATGGCTGCCGGCAACGGAAATCGTGCGCCGAGGATCCAATTGGGAGCTGATCAACAGGGCGCCGCACCCTTCGCGACGAGGAATGGGCTGGACGGCGTGGGATGGCTGTTGTCTGAGAAGCTGGTGACGATCCACGACGCCGTGTTCAACGGCGCCGGCGTGCGCTTCGTTGATATCGGCAACGCGCGTGAGGTGACCTGCCAGGCGGTTCGTTTGGGGAATTCCCGCCGGCAAGAATCGGGTGGACTGTCCGTTCGAACGAGGGGGATAAGGATTCGAACGAGGGGATAAGGAAATGCATGCGACACACCTGGTGATTGGTGGCGGTTCGGCTGGTTGCGTGATGGCGGCGCGGCTCTCGGAGGAGCCGGGAAACAACGTGGTGCTGGTCGAGGCCGGAGCGGACCATGCACCGGACAGCGTGCCCGACGACATTCGCGACACCTATTCGGGCAGCGCGTTGATGAACCCGAATTATTTCTGGAAGCAATTGAAGGTGCGCCGCAACGCCGACGCGGCGCCGGTCTATTACGAACAGGGACGCGTGCTCGGTGGCGGATCGTCGGTGAACGGGCAGGTAGCGCTGCGCGGGGCGCCCGAGGATTACGACCACTGGAACGCGATCGGCGCCAAGGGATGGGACTGGAATTCCGTGGCGCCCTATTTCCGGCGCCTGGAGACAGACCTGGATTTCACCGACCAGCTGCACGGCGCCCACGGACCCATCACGGTGCGCCGCATGCCAATGGAACAATGGGACGATTTCACCATGTCAGTTACGCAAGTCTGGAACGAACTGGGCTATCAGCTACGGCCCGACATGAACGGAGAGTTTGGCGAGGGCTATTCGCCGCTGCCGCTGTCTAACGACGGTGGTGCGCGGCGATCGACGGCGGTGGGGTATCTGGACGCGGCAGCGAGGCGGCGGCCGAATCTGCGGATTCTTGGGGAGACCCAGGTGCGCCGCATTCTGTTCGCGAACGGCCGCGCCACCGGGGCGGAGGTGCGGCGCGCCGGCGGGATCGAAACGATCACCGCCGACAACGTGGTGCTGTCCGCCGGTGCTCTGCACACGCCGTGGCTCCTGATGTTGTCCGGCATCGGACCGGGGGCGCATCTGCGCCAGCATCGGATCGATGTGTTGCTGGATAGGCCTGGCGTGGGCGGCTATCTGATGGATCATCCGGCGATCCACATCTCGGGCTACCTGCCGCCGGTGGCGCGCCACAAGATGGTGCTACGCCGGGACTACACCTATCTTCGCTGGTCGTCCGGACTCGCGGGGGTGCCGGCCGCCGACATGGTGATGATGGCTGTATGCCGTTCCGCCTGGCATGCCGTGGGGGTTCGGATCGGAACGCTGTCGTCCTATATTGGGCGATCGTACTCGACGGGCGAGGTGCGGTTGAACTCACCCGACCCGGACGACGAGCCCTATGTGAATTTCAACTGGCTCAGCGACCAGCGTGATCTGGACCGGATGGTGAACGCGTTCCGGCGTATGGCGAGCATTCTGCACCGCGATCCGGTGCCTCGGTACATGTCCAACCTATTCGCCTCGAAATTCTCGCAGCGTGTGCGCGATGTCGGACAGAAAAATCTCCGCAACGCCATTTTGACGAATGTGGCGGCGATGATGATGGATTCGTCGGCGAGCCTGCGCCGGATTCTGTTCGACAAAGTAATCAGCGATTCGCCACCGTTGGCGGAATTGCTCGCCGACCCCGTGATGTTGGAACGGCATGTGCGCGACAACGTGCAGTCCGCCTGGCATGCGTCCTGCACGTGCCGGATGGGCGATCCGGCAGACGCGGGGACGGTGGTGGACGCGGGCGGAAAGGTCGTTGGGGCGGAGAATTTGTTCATCGCTGATGCATCGGTGATGCCGGAGGTGTCGCGCACCAACACGAACATCCCGACGATCATGATCGCCGAGCGCGTGGCCGAGATGATGCGGCGCCGCGCGGTGGCCTGAGTCGGCGACGTGCCGCCGGCGGCGGATTGCTGCCTCCGCTAACCAGCCGCCACGTCCCAGGCGATCCAGTCGCAGAAGGCCTGCCCCATCACCAGTTCGAGATCTTGCCCCGTCAACCAGGGCAATTCCCCGGTGAACAGCGTGATGCATTGCCGCCAGCTACAGGTCATGCGCGTGATGTCCGTCCCCCAGAACATCCGGCGCGGCCCGAAAGCGTCGAACACCTCGCGAAGGGGCTGGTGAATGCTGCGAAACGGATAATCGTCGAGCGCATAGCCCGCCTGCCCCGTGGCCTTGACGGCGACGTTCGGATGTTTCGCCAGGGCAAGCAACTGAGGCAGGTTCCGATACGATGCTGCACCCTGGCTGGCGCGTGGGACACCCATATGGTCGACGATCAACCTGAGACCGGGAGGACGTTCAGCGATTTGTCCGACTACCGGCAGGAACGACGCCGCCGCGAGGGCGATCGGCAGGCCCGCGCGCTCGGCCGCCGGCCATAACCAGTCCAGGGTGCCATCCGTCGGCCACGACTGCTCATGCGGCTGAGTAAAATAGAAGCGCAGGCCGAGCATGCCGGGCCGGTTCTTCCAGGTGTCGATCAGAGCCCGGCTCTCCGGGCGGTCGAGGTAGAACCAGCCCAGGATCGCGAAGCGGTCCGGGTGGGCGCGCGCCGCCTCGACGGCGAGTTCGTTCGAATCCGGGTCCCACATGACGGGATGGATCACCCGCGGTCGACGCCCGCTTCGTCCATGTCCGCGAGTGCCTGATCCTTCGAATACGGTTCCTGCCGGTGGTGGGCAGACGGAGTGCCCTTGGCCTATAGGTGAATCTGAGCATCGACGATCATCATGGCGGTTCGCCTCCGTGCGAGGGTCGGTTGTCGCTACGCTGTCGGATGCCAGGCCTGATGGCAAGTCCACCGGGGTCATATGCCCACGGGCCGAAAACCCATCGGCGGCGGGCTCAGGCTACTGGCGTCAACCATTAGAGGCGCCGGAGGGAGACGTTGTTGCACGGATCGGCGGTGGTTGCCGGCGAGCGGTTGACGGGCCAAGGAGCATATCTTTGCTTGGCTGAACGAACGGCCGCCGGATCTAGGCGTCGTGTCGCGCATCGATACGGAGGGAGGCGCGCTCGCGGTCGATGTTGAGAGTCGGGAGGTGATCTACGGCTTCTGGTGAGTTCGACGAGCTAGTGCTCGCCTACGCGACGAATCCGCAAGAGCCAGGGCTCGTGGTGATTCCGCTGGCCACTCAGCACTATCCGAAGCTGCAACAAAACCTGGTCTACACGGGTGTGATGCGAGGCAGCCGGGTCATACTCGTCAGGCAGCGCAAGGCGCTGGCGATCGCAATCAAGGGAGGCCGAGCGCGAGGGCGATGGTCGAAGCTGCGGGAGTGGCCCGGGCGGTAGGCACCGGTCTCTCCCGCGCGCAGATCAAGGGACACGACGGATGACGAGCGGTCATCGACGGGCCTTTAAGGCGAGGTTTCGTGCAAGCGCCTGCGGCTGGCGCAATTCCGCCTAAAGATCATCGGGAAGCTGGCCGAGGCCCTTGGAGCCGAACGGGCCGAACTCCCAAAGTTGCCGATCGAGCCAAAGGGGGGAGATCGGTACAGCCTCAAAACGGACATCTCGTCGAAGATCCAAGCATCCCCGCGCCTAGCTAAACGCCGGGTTTGCGTCCCTCTTTGTCCACCTGTGTCCGTGGAATCCGGTTCCCGATTTTTCGTATAATTTTCGTACGCTCGGCCAACCGGCCGACGTGCCTAGGTTAAGTATTTGATATTGCTGGGAGCGGGTGAAGGGAATCGAACCCTCGTCGTAAGCTTGGGAAGCTTCTGCTCTGCCATTGAGCTACACCCGCGCGCGCCCGATCATAAGCGATCCGCGGCCGCCGGCAAACGCGTTGGCGGCCGCGGGGTCGACCTCAGGATCCGTTGGGCCGCCCCGCGGGCGGGTCGACAGGGACCGTTCCCATGTCCGCGGGCAGACAGACTTCGAGGATTTCGAGGTCGTCCGAAGTGCCGATCTCGTTGTGGCGAATGCCGCCCGGGATGAAGCACGAGTCGCCCGCTTCGAGCCGGCAGCTCGAGCCATCCTCGAATTCGAGTTCGACCCAGCCCTTCAGCGTGTAGACGAACTGGCCCTCGCAGACATGATAATGCCAACCGGTCGGCTTGGTGATCCCGGTGATCGCCGTCGTCAGCTGTGCCCGCATCCACCCGTTGCTCGCCGCCGTCACGCCGAGATCACGGTATCTGAAAAAGCTCCGCCGGCCCTCGACAAAGTCCGGCGCCTTCGCACTCGTCACGGCGACTTTCATCGCCGGCTGTGCGCGGACCGCCTTTTCCTTGAGTGTCGTCGCCTGGATGGTCATCGTGCATCCTCCCGCCGTGGTTTCGGCGCTATCATAGCAGGACTTCGGCGGATCATGGTGTTATCCTTTACGGTCCCGATCAACGGAGAATCCGATGCCGAATATCCCGGGTGCAGTGACCGATCCCAGCCGTGTCCGCGGCGAGGCGATCGAGTTCAAGAGCGGCGGCGACACGATCCGGGGCTATCTCGCCCGACCGAGCCAGCCCGGGCGCAATCCCGGCATTGTCGTTATTCACGAAGCCTTCGGGCTCGTCGAACACATCCGCGACATCGCGCGGCGCTTTGCCAATATCGGTTACAACGTTGTGGCGCCCGACCTCTATACCCGCGCCGGTGCCCCCTCGAACCCGGACGACATGAGCTCGGTCTTCCCGGTCATGTTCGGCTTGCCCGACGCTCAGGCGGCCCAGGATCTCGAAGCGGCGGCGGCGCATTTGCGTGGACTTTCCGGCGCCACGCCGAAGGTGGGCGCCATCGGCTTCTGCTCGGGCGGCCGCCAGACATTGCTGTTCGCTTGCCGCAGCGACAAGGTCGATGCGGCGGTCGACTGCTGGGGCGGGTTCATCCATCGCGCGACACCGGACGCCGAGACGACACCGGCCCGTCCGACCCCGGTCATCACGATGGTCGACCGGCTCTCTTGCCCGCTCTTCGCGGTGTTCGGCGAAGAGGATCAAAATCCGCCCGTGGCGCTATCCGAGGAGCTGCGGACGCGGGCGCAACGCGCTGGGAAGGACGTCACGATCAAGGTTTACAAGAATGCCGGGCACGCCTTCCTCGCCGATTACCGGCCGAGCTATCGCGAGCAGCCCGCGTTCGAGCTATGGTCCGATGCCGTCGCATTCTCTGACAAGCATTTGAAGGGCTGACCCAACGCAGTAGGGGCTACGGCAATGTCGGCGCGCGGGTGTAGCGGCGCCAGGCGCTCATCTGGATTGCCGAGGTCAGGCAGTGCACGACCACCGGTTTGGTCTTCACTGCAAACGCGCGGGCGATGCCGTCGGCGACCTCCGCCTCGCCGCTGATCGTGATGCCCTCGGCGCCGAACGAGCGGCCCCATTGGGCAAAGTCCGGGTTGGTGAGACGGGTGCCGGCCATCAATGGCCGCTCGGGGTAGCGCACATAGGAGTGCATGCCGATCGTGCCGTACATCCCGTTGTCGGAGACGATCATGATCGGGTTGGCGCCATACTGGCGGGCGGTGGCGATCTCGTTGCCGGTCATCAAGGCACCGCCGTCGCCGACAAAAGCAACGACCTGTGTGCCCGGCCGACGCAGTGCTGCGGCCACCGCCATCGGCATGCCCGAGCCCATGGCACCCACCACCGAGGCGAGCATGACCTGCCCCTGGCGGAAGCCGATATAGCGGTGGACGAAGCTCGCGAAATTGCCGGCATCCGTCGTCACCGTCGCGTCTGGTGCGAGGTGCTTGTCGACCTCGCAGACGACCGCGGCAAAATTGACCCCGTCGCTGGTCGGCTCCCATTCCTTGGCCAGGAGCTTGCGGTGGATCGCGTTGAGCCCGTCGACCCAGCCGCGGCGCTTGCCGGCATCCCCTGGCGCGCCGCGCCGCAATAGCGCCTTGACGACCTCGTAAGCACTGCAGGGCATGCCGAGATCGGGGCGCCACACACGGCCGACCTCGTTCGGGTCGGGCCAGATATGCACGAACGGCAATTGCGGCAGCGGCGCCGCCGGGAAGCTGTAGGACTGGCTGACCGAGTCGGTCATCCGCTCGCCCAATCCCACCATCAGATCGGCGCGCTTCATCTCGGCGAGCAATGCCGGCGGCACGCGGATCCCCATATAGCCGCCGAAGTTCGGGTGCGTCGCATCGAAGAGCTGCGGCCGGCGATGGGTCGGGCTGATCGGCAACACCCATTCCTCGGAGAGCCGGTTGAGGTTGGCGAACACTGCGTTGTCGTGGATAGCGTCGGCCAATAGAGCGGCGCCGACCAGCACCAGCGGGCGCTCGGCCGCGGCCAGCATCCGGGCGAGCCGGTCGAGGTCTTCGGCGCGCGGTCCCGCGACGACGCGCGGCCGCGCCGGATCGACCGCAGCATCGGTCTCGGCGTCGAAGACGTCTTCGGGGACGACCACCGCCACCGGGCCGGGGGTGCCGCTTTCTGCGACATGAAAGGCGCGAGCCATCGCCTCCGATGCCTGTTCCGGCTCGTTGACCTCGATCACCAGCTTTGTCACATCGGAGAGCAGACGCGAGTAGTTCTGCTCCTGCAATGCCAGTCGGCCGAAATCTCGGCGCTCGACCTGTCCGATCAGCATCACGACGGGGGTGGCGTCGTGATAGGCCGAGTGCAACGAGACCATCGCGTTCGATAGCCCCGGCCCGCGCGAGACCATGGCGACCCCGGCGCGGTCGCGCAGCCTGCCGTCGGCCACCGCCATGAAGCCCGCACCGCCCTCGTGGCGGCAGACAATGACGCGTATCGAATTCTTTTCGATCAACGCGCTGGTCAGCCCGACATAGCTCTCGCCCGGCACGCAATAGACCTGGTCGACGTCATGCGCTTCGAGGCTTTCGGCCAGCAGGCGAGCGACGGTTTGGGTCATGTCGGGTATCTCTTCATGCGAATTCGACCAGGAGGCAAGGAATATAGGAAGTTCCGAGACCCCGTAAGAGATATCATCGGTATGTCACGGAGTGCGGCAATGAAAGCGGCAAAACTGTTCTGGTCTTGGCGATCCCAAGCTGTACGGCTACCGAAAGACTTCCGCTTTCGCGGCAACGAGATCCGTATTCGGCGTCACGGCAGTGCCGTCATTCTCGAGCCGATGGCCGAGGATTGGGGTTGGCTCGACGCCATCGCGCGCAGGCTCCACAACGACTTCGTTCAAGCCGTCAACGAAAAGCCCCAGAAACAGGCCGCCCCGCCCTCGACGAATTGTTTTGCTGATGCGCTATTTTTGCAGCCGGCTCTGGACCCTGCCGGCCGCCAAAGGAACGCCGATCGACCCTATGACGTTCTGATCGCCGGTCAAGCCGTGGCGCGCGACATGATCCTTGTCACCCACAACGCGCAGGAATTCGAACGCGTGCCGGGGCTGCGGTTCGAGGATTGGCAGGAACGATGCCGGCGCCACCCAGTGATGCATTGGTTCATTGCGCTGCGCTCAGAGCTTCCGGGGCTCTCACAGAAGCCGCGGGATCCGGGATGTGCAGGAAGAACGCGGAGACGAACGCGGCGATCAGACCAAACAGCGCCAGCCCGTACAACCCGCCGGCGTAGCTTCCCGTCAGGTCCTTCATAAACCCGACATACCAGGAGCCGAAGAATCCGCCGAGATTGCCGAGGGAATTGATCCACGCGATGGCGCCGGCGGCCGCCATGCCGGTCAGGAACATCGGCGGCATCGCCCAGAAGGGGCCCTTCGTGCCGTAGAAGCCCATCGCCGCGATCGACATGCCGACGAGCGCCCACCAGGTACCCATCGTCATGCCGGCGATGACGAGCCCGGCCGTGGAGACTATGCAAGCCCCCAGCAAGTTCCACCGCCGCTCGTTCATGCGATCGGAAACAAAACCCCAGGTCACCATGCTGATCCCGCCGCAGATGTAAGGGATCATCGTCAGCCAGCCGACCTCCATGTTGCTGAAATTGCCGAGAGACTTGATGATCTGCGGGATGAAGAACAGCATGCCCAAGCTGGCCGTGACAATGCCGAGATAGTTCAACGACAACAGCAGGACTTTGGGATTGTACATTGCCTGCCACAAGCTGAAGGTTCGCACGGCGTCCTTGGCCCGCCGCTCGGCTCGCAGGGTCGCGGCGAGCCAGGTCTTTTCCTCGGCCGACAGGAATCTCGCCTGCTCCGGCTTGTCCGTCAGCAGGAAAAACGTAACGATGCCGATCAGCACAGTGGGAATCGCCTCGGCGATGTACATGATCTGCCAGCCCCGCAGGCCGAACAGGCCGTCAAGGCTGAGAAGGCCCGTGGAGACCGGCGCTCCCAGAGCCACCGCCACCGGCAGCCCGATCAGAAACCCCGAAACGATGCGGGCATGGTGATGGCTCGGGAACCAATAGGTGAAATAGAGCAGGATCCCGGGAAAGAACCCAGCCTCAGCCACACCCAGCAGGAAGCGCACGATGGCGAAGCTGGTCGCCCCGGTGACGGTGGCGGTGATGGCTGCCAGGATCCCCCAGGTGATCATGATGCGGGCGATCCACAACCGCGCGCCGACCTTTTCCATGATCAGGTTGCTCGGCACCTCGAAGATGAAGTAGCCCCAGTAGAAGGTGCCCAGCGCGAACCCGAAGGCGCCGGCTGACATGTTCAGATCATCGCGCATCGTCAGCCCGGCAAAGCTGACGTTGATCCGGTCGATATAGGCCAGGAAATAGCTCAGCACGGCGAACGGCAGCAGGCGCCAGTAGATCTTATGCATCGCGGATTTTTCGATTGCGTCGGTCATCCGCTTCCTCCCTTTGTCGAGCCGCCGCCTTCAGCGGCGGCAAAATGGTAGCGCGTGTGCTTGCGGTTCAGTTATGCCCTTTGCGCGGGAGACCCGTGATGCTCCTGCAACTCCTCCGAATCCTCCCCTCCTTGATCGGAACGCCGAGGTCGCGGAAGATGGGAGAGGCGACAGGTCGACGCGAGCCAGTGGAATCCCGACAAAGGTAGGGCCGGAATGAGGCGGCGCGATTTCACGACGGGTCTGTTGCTCGCCGGAACAGTCCCGACGGCGCTTGCGCAGGAGCCGGCGAAGCAGCACCGGATTGCGATCGTCGTCCCCGCGGGTCCCGTCGCTGACATCAGTGAGACGGGACCTGCCTTCTGGCGGGCGTTTTTCGAGGAGCTGCGCCGGCTGGGCGACGTCGAGGGACAAAACCTCACCGTCGAGCGCTATTCCGGCGAGGGGCGGCCCGAGGGCTTTGACGACCTCGCTCGCGAGGTCGTCAAACGGAACCCGGACGTGACTGTTGCGCTTAGCAATGCCATCGCGCGGGCGGCGCGCGCCGCTAACGGCACAATGCCGATGGTTTGGATGGGTGGCGACCCGATCGAGGCTGGCTTCGCGACGAGCCTGGCGCGGCCGGGCGGCAACATCACCGGCGTCACCGTTGAAGAGGGGGACGAGATCTGGGGGAAGCGGCTCCAGATCCTCAAGGAAGCCGTCCCTTCGGCATCCAAGGCCGCGTTCCTGACCATGCGCACCTCGTCGGGACGTCCCGAACAACTGCTTCGCGAAGCAGGCCAACGATTGCAAATTTCGGTGATCGATATGCCGCTCCAGGTGTTGATTGCGGCCGAGTTTCAGCATGTGTTCGGCAAGATCGCGCAGCTGCGGCCGGACGCGGTCATCGTGACCTCCATGGGTGACCTGTTGCCCTACCGTCAGTTGATTATTGAGCTGGTCGAGAAGAGCCGCTTGCCGGCGATGTATCCCTGGCGTGAGTACGTGGACGAGGGTGGGCTGATGGCCTATGCCGTCGACCTCTCCGAACTCGCGCGTCACATCGCCGATGACGTGCACGAGATCCTCAACGGGACCAAACCGGGCGACATTCCGATTTATCAACCGGCCAAATTCCAATTTCTTATCAATCTTAAGGCTGCCAAGGCACTCGGCCTGACCATTCCACCCTCACTGCTCGCGACCGCCGACGAAGTGGTCGAATGAGGCAGCGCGATGACCCGGCACGCCGGGGTCAGAACGCCTTGCGCGGCGCGCCTGCGACCCCCACCTCCGGACGTAGCTAACCCTTGATCTGCGGTGGGCGGCCATGATCGGAAGGCTCAACCACGTGGCGATCGTCGTGCCGGATCTCACGGCCGCGAGCGGCCTTTATCGGCAGGTGCTCGGCGCCAGCGTTTCCGAGCCGCGCGCGCTGACGGTGCACGGTGTCACGGTGGTCTTTGTCGAGCTGCCGAATACCCGGATTGAGCTGCTCGAGCCGCTTGGTGCCAACTCGCCGGCGCGCAGTTTTCTCGAACGCCATCCCGAGGGCGGCCTGCACCACGTCTGCTACGAGGTAGACGACATCATCGCCGCGCGCGATCGGCTATCCGCGGCGGGCGCCCGGGTGCTTGGTGACGGCGAGCCGCGGCTCGGCGCCCATGACAAGCCGGTGCTGTTCCTGCACCCGAAGGATTTCTGCGGCACCCTGATCGAGCTCGAAGAGGCATGAACCGCCGGCGATGTGGGGCTCTCGGTCATGGGTTGGGTCACGGGTGTGGTTGTCTATTTCCTCGTCTGGTGGGTCACCCTGTTCGCCGTGCTGCCATTGTGGGTGACCCCGGCCGAACCCGGCGACCCCGGTCATGCGGCGGGCGCGCCGGCGCGGCCGAGACTGCTGCTGAAGGCGGCAATCACCACGGCGGTGTCGGCGGTCATCTGGCTCATCATCTATGCCATGGTGAGGTCGCCGTGGCTCAGCTTCCGCGAGCCCTGAGGTGAGTGCGGCCTATTGCCGGTTTGCCCCCGGTGATCCGGTCCACGGCCCCTACCACGGCACCGAGTACGGCTTTCCGGTCGAGGAGGAGAACGTGCTGTTCGAGCGGCTGATGCTCGAAATCAACCAGGCCGGGCTCTCCTGGGCGACGATCCTCAAGAAGCGCGCGGCGTTTCGCACCGCCTACGCGGATTTCGCGGTCGACCGCGTGGCCGCCTTCGGCCCGGCCGAGATCGACCGTCTCCTCGCCGATCCGGGGATCATCCGCAATCGGCTCAAGGTCGAAGCGGCCACCGAGAATGCCCGGCGGATCCAGGCGCTGCGGCAATCGCACGAGTCGTTCGCGCTCTGGCTCGCGGCGCATCACCCCCGCTCGCCGGAGGCGTGGACGCAGCTCTTTCGCCGGACCTTTCGCTTCACCGGCGGGAAGATCGTCGGCGAATTCCTGATGAGCATCGGCTATCTGCCGGGTGCGCACGAGCCGGACTGCCCGGTCTTTGCCCGGATCCTCGAATGGTCGCCGCCGTGGATGCGGGCGACCCCGTAAGATTAACGAGAGCTGCGCGAGGGTTAACGACGTTCTCGCGGAGAACCCGGAGGTCAAAGGTGAGCAATACGATAAGCCGCGCGAGGCCAACCAGCGCTTCGCCCGCTGCATTCGTGAGGTCGAAGCTGGTGCGGAGTACGTCATCACCCGCAATGGCCGGCCGGTTGCACGGCTCGTGCCCGTTGGCGGCGGGCGCACCTTAACCGCGGCCCAGGCGGCGGCTCTCGCCCGTACCCGGTCCCGCATGGCTAGGGGCTGGCCAATCGGAGCCGGTCCGCTCGATCGCGAGGCGCTGCATGGGCGCCGATCACGACCGCTTTACGCTGGATACGAACCTGTTAGTCTATGCGATCGACAATGGAACTTATGCCGATATCGGCATAAAGGCCATAATGCCGAGCGCCGGATTGTGCGGCATGGCCAGATCGACGGCAGGCAGCGCCTCATCGGCCACGCGGCGGGTTCGGCATAATCTGGCCGAACTTCCGAGAAGGTGAAGGGTTTCGGATGCCGGCCCGTCGTAGCTATCCGCGCGCGCTCTGAGGGCCGGCGTCCGAAAGCCTGCCAGGAAGGAACCCGCGGGCCGCCGGGTCGGCGGTTGACCACTATGGGGATTTGGCGGTGCGGCGGCTTGGGTGGGAGATGCGCTGACTGCCGTGGTCGGCGGCAGAACGAGGATTGCAGTAGCGATTTTGTCGCTGGGGCAGTGGTCG
>Ga0074045_10003973_pt1 | contig 13202 bp, 13 predicted proteins | sample BogForMeECP23OM2_FD_94442 | JGI IMG/M metagenome (GOLD analysis project Ga0074045, IMG submission 94442) | Bog forest soil microbial communities from Calvert Island, British Columbia, Canada - Bog Forest MetaG ECP23OM2 | ecosystem: Environmental > Terrestrial > Soil > Wetlands ... | reverse complement strand
GTCTCGTACAATGCTGACCCGGAGAAAGTCATAAAGATTTTGATGGAGGTCGCTGCCGCGCATCCCGGTGTCCTGAAAAATCCTGAGCCGGAGGTAGTACTCGAAGAATTTGGAGAGAGCGCTCTCAATTTCGTATTGCGCGTTTGGTCTCGGGAATACATTGCCCGTCCAATCTCCCTGAGAAGTGGGCTGAACGTCGCGATCATGAAAAAATTTAAAGAGCACGGAATTGAACTCCCCTTTCCACAACGGGATATCCACATCAGGGATGGTTCGATCGAACTAAAATCCTCAGCATCTAAATAAAACAGACCACTCATAGAAAGAGAATATGAAGACAACTAAGGATATTGAAGCGCTCATCCCGAATCTCCAGAGCAAAGATGGAATGCAGCGCGAGCGTGCGAGAAAAAAGCTTGTGAAAATCGGCAGACCAGCTGTTCCATTCCTAATCGAATTGCTGTCAGACAGAAAGCAACACTTGCGGTGGGAGGGGTGCAAAGCCCTTGGAGAAATTATGGATCCGGCCGCAGCTCCAGCACTTGTGGATGCTTTGAGCGATGAGAGTGTTGAAGTCCGGTGGCTGGCAGCAGAAGGGCTCCTTGCGCTCGAAAAGAAAGCATTGGTGCCGCTGCTGAAAATCCTTGAAACGGAGTTCGAATCTCCTTTCGTTCGTGAGGGGGCTCATCATATACTTCACGCTCTTGAGCGCCAGCATCTTCTCTCAAAAGACTCGAAAGTCGTCCTTGACGCTCTTCGATATCTGGAGCCGAAGATCTCGGTGGCTATGGCTGCAAGCAAGGCGCTGCAATCGAATCTAAAGTCGAGCAGATAGCTGCGAAGTATTGCGAATTGCACTTCGAATTCTACATTGACCACTTATATTGATACTCTTTCACCCCGATAGGAGGGTAAAGATCTGGAGACAAAAGAGACACCTCGAAATACTCAAACATCGACAGCATCTACTCATGCAACCGATTGGGCCAAGCTGCCTTTACCAGAAACAAAAAGTCAACTCGGATTCTCGCCGGATGGACTCGACGAGGAGGAAATAAAACGACGCTTAATCAATTACGGATATAATGAACTGATTGAAAAGAAAGTAAACCCCCTCCTAAAATTTCTGTCCTATTTTTGGGGCCCGATTCCATGGATGATCGAAACCGCAGTTGCTCTGTCGGCACTCGTGCAGCACTGGCCTGATTTCTTCATCATCCTTGTATTATTGGTCGCCAACGCAGGGGTTGGTTTTTGGGAGGAATATCAGGCGGGTAATGCTATCGCCGCACTGAAAGCAAGGCTTGCTCTTAAAGCACGAGTTCGACGAGCAGGCAAATGGATGTCAGTCGCAGCAAGAGAGTTAGTACCAGGCGATACAATTCGTGTTCGGCTGGGCGACATCGTGCCCGCTGATGCACGTTTGCTTGAAGGTGAATCGATTGAAGTTGACCAATCCGCTTTGACAGGTGAATCATTGCCGGTAACGTGCGAGCCAGGCAAAGCCTTCTACTCCGGATCGATCATCCGGAGGGGTGAAAGCGAAGCACTGGTCTACGCGACGGGATCGCATACGTTCTTCGGTAAGACGGCAGAGCTTGTGCAAGAAGCCCATACGGTAAGCCATTTCCAGAAAGCAGTGTTAAAAATAGGAAACTATCTTATTGTCTTGGCCGTTGTGCTTGTTGCCTTAATTCTCGCAGTGGCGCTGATACGTGGCGACAAACTAACAACCACACTCCAATTTGCTCTTGTGTTAACTGTGGCCGCGATCCCGGTTGCGATGCCTACCGTATTATCTGTGACCATGGCGGTAGGAGCTCGGCTCCTCTCGAAGAAACAAGCGATCGTCAGCCGTTTAGCTGCGATTGAAGAATTGGCAGGGATGGATATCTTGTGTTCGGACAAAACCGGTACTCTTACCCAAAATAAACTTACGCTCGGTGAACCCTTCACCATCAATGCAATTCCCGCGTCAGAAGTGATTCTGAGCGCTGCCCTTGCATCGCGTGCCGAAAATGAAGACACCATCGACCTCGCAGTGATGAGCGGACTAAAAGACATTCAAGTGCTCAAGAACTATCGCGTGACCCATTTCCAACCATTCGACCCAGTGCATAAACGCACCGAAGCTACCGTAACATCTCCCGATGGGAAGACGTTCAGTGTTTCAAAAGGAGCGCCACAGGTGATCCTTGCGCTGGCATCGAATGCATCGTCGGCAGGTCCATCGGTGGAGAAAGCTACGAAAGAATTTGCCGCAAGAGGGTACAGGTCTCTTGGCGTAGCACGAACGGACAAAGATGGGAAGTGGCAGTTCCTCGGGATTCTCCCATTATTCGATCCGCCGCGGACCGATTCGAAAGAAACAATCGAAACAGCTCGCAGCATGGGAGTGAATGTCAAAATGGTGACCGGTGATCAGCTCGCCATTGGCCAGGAAATCGCGACGCAGCTCGGTCTCGGGGCAAACATTCTCGATGCCAGCGGCTTTGGAGAAGGTAAAGCCCTGGAGACCGAACAATTCGAAAACACTATCGAACATGCGGACGGCTTCGCACAAGTTTTCCCCGAGCATAAATTTAGGATTGTCGGTGTACTGCAGAAGCGAAATCATATTGTTGGAATGACCGGCGACGGTGTCAATGACGCTCCGGCACTAAAAAAAGCGGATGCCGGAATCGCGGTGTCAGGTGCCACCGACGCAGCCCGTGCAGCAGCCGCGATTGTCTTGCTTTCACCTGGATTGTCGGTCATCATCGATGCGATCAAGGAGAGTCGCAAGATATTTCAACGGATGACGAGTTATGCAATCTATCGCATTGCCGAGACAATCCGCGTGTTGTTGTTCATGACTCTTTCAATTCTCGTTTTCAACTTCTATCCGGTCACGGCAGTCATGATCGTTCTGCTCGCACTGCTCAATGATGGGGCGATCCTCTCAATCGCTTATGACAAAGTGCGATACTCGAACGAGCCGGAGTCCTGGAACATGCGTTCAGTTTTGGGGATAGCGTCTGTGTTAGGGGTGATGGGAGTCTTTGCATCGTTCGGACTTTTCTATTTAAGTGAACGAGTGTTTCATCTCAGCCGTGAATTTATCCAGCCATTGATGTATCTGAAGCTCTCTGTGGCCGGGCATTTGACTATTTTTCTCACGCGAACTCGAGGCCCATTCTGGTCCCATCGACCCGCTCAGGTGCTATTTTTCGCAGTGCTTGGGACGCAGATCATTGCCACATTGATTGCCGTTTACGGTATCTTGATGCCCCCGATCGGCTGGGGGTGGGCGGCAGCAATCTGGGGTTATGCTTTCGCCTGGTTCCTTGTGAATGATCGGGTGAAACTCGCGGCTTACCACTTCATTGAACGCCGAAATCTTAAACTTGTTTTAGAGAAAACACCATTGACCAAGTAGAATATTATTAGATGGCATTCGATTGAACAAGCATAAGGAGGTTTTCCCCTGGTGATTGTGCTGGATATGGCTGAGGTGGTGCGAATAGTCGAACCGAGCTTCACCCAAAAAGTAAATTTTGGTTTGGAAGCAGATCCGTTTATATCCATTGGAAGAATAGGACGCCTGTTACTTGCTGCGCAAGCAGGTTATTCATTCTAGTGAAAAAAGACGGTTCTTTAATTGCTATAGCGTGATTCGTCACATTACAGCGAAGGGCGATTCGTTTGTTGTTGCGTTTCCAGAAAATTCCTCGTAAGTTTCCAACGAATAGTTCACAGGAAATAGCTTGTGATTAAACGGAATGGATGTTTGATTCGTCTAATGCTCTAGTAAGACAGACTTATCAGGTTACCGATTACTGTTTATGAGAAATTTCAGAATTAGTCATATTGTAGCTGCTGTTGTTTTCGGGGCTTATCTGGCCACTGGAATTCTAAGTCCAAGCAACATTCTTGTTCGAACCCTGCTCCATAAAGTCGACCACTCTGTTTCAATTCAAAACAATCATAGTAGTGACCCGGATGAGCGCCCATATTGGACTTCCCACAAACATCTCATATCGACGGAGAAGTCCTCAGGCGACCACCTCCTTGGTACAGCTGGACCGTGGACCAAAGTTATTACTCCCCAACGCCTCATTGAACTTCCAATAGCATTTATTCCAATTTCTACTCTTCTTTTTTCCTCAGACCCTCTTCGCGCACCGCCTCTTTCGTAGTTTCAGAACCCAATTTTTAAATTTCGTTGTAAACCGAATTACGGATACTATTATTCGTTAGTCGGATCATTCATTCACATTTAATGAAAGGAACAAGACCATGAAAGGACTGCGAAATATAACGCTTCTCCTTCTTCTGGCAGGATCAGCTGCAGTGTATTCCGGATGCAGCAGCGGGCCGAGCTCCGATGAATTGGCACAGCTCGACCAGCTCAAATCCGAAGTAGAATCGCTGAAGAAGGAAGTTGCTTCAAAAGAAGCCGAAAAGGCATCACTTGAAGCACAGGTTAAACAAAAGAAGGACGATCTAGCAACAGCAGAGAACAATCAAAAGCTAACGCAAGAGCGACTCAAGAGCCAGCAATGACTACACTACAACTAATAAAAGTGGAAAATACTATGAAAACCAGAATTCTTACCCTCTTTGCTTTCCTTCTTGTAGTTGCGACTGTGTCAAGCGCACAGGAGAAACTTTCGAAAGAAGATTGGCAAAGTCAAATCACTCAGTACACTTCCCAACGCGACAATCTGAAAAGCCGGCTCGCATCGTTGACGAAGGACATCGACGGTCTACGTTCAACTCTTGCCAGCCTGGACAAACAAATCCAAGCGGTTAGGGATGAGACGCTTGCAATGACAGGTGCAAATGATGCGACGCGGAAAGATTTTGAGGATCGATTGAAAGTTCTCGAAGGCCGCATTGCTGCGCTTCTCACTCTGTCTGATCAAGACCTCTACGCTCGCAGACTCGAAATCGATTCCGTACAAGCAATAAAAAACAATCTGAAGAAGGAACGAATAGCGGCTGCGGAGCGGTACTATGAACGTCTTCAGAAAATCCAAAGCAATATCGACAATCTTCGTGCAACCCTTGCATCTGTTAAAACAGTGGCAACCATGGAAGAACATTATGTCGTGCGCTCGTGGTCGAAATACCATGATTGTCTTTGGAATATCTCGAAAAAGAAAAAGATTTACGATAACCCGTTCATGTGGCCTAAGATCTGGCAGGCAAACAGAGATCAAATCAAAGATCCAGATATTATCCGGATCGGTGAACATCTGAAGATACCGCCTGCAGGAGGTTTGACGGTGGCGGAGAAACGCGCGGAGCAGAAATACTGGAGTCAAAAACACTCCTAGCAGGATGATGAAAAAGTCCATACAGCTTGCCACGAAAACACAACGACACTAAGAAATTAAAGTAAAAAACTATTGTCGCCAATACCATCAACGGTTGAGGTAGCGATTTGCTTAAAATTATTTCGTGCCTTCATGACTTAGTGGCTCATAAAAGTGTCTTTCAGCAACCTGCTAGACGCCAAGTGCGAAAGAAAGGGAAGCCCTCCAATGGTACTCAGGCAGAGGGTTTCCTTTTCACCCGCACTGACTAGGACTAAGCATAGTGAAGTCATTCGCGGGAATGCCTTCTTGTGCAAACGTGTATGGCTGGGGATGCCATCCACTATAAATACAGCCTGACGAATTCTTTGAACGTTCTCCCGAAAGGACATTACCATGAACCTTGGGCAGACGATGATTTCGGCGGCGTTTTTTGTGTTGTGACTTTGGCAATTCTGAGCGCCAATAAGATGATCCTTGAAAATACCAAGTATTATCTTGAAGAGGAGACAATAGAGCAGGCTTCAAATTTTGGCAACGCACTGATTGCCGAAATTTTGACCAAGAAATTTGATTCTAAAGTAACAACTGACGGTTCGTGCAATATTACAGGACCTTACAATAGTTCCAATTTGCCATGGCCGGTTATACCCACACTTTTTGATCCCCCAAGTGATATGGGAACTTCCGCGGCAACCGAAAACAACGTCATGCCCGGAGGTAATCCCGACGTCGTTGCCTACAAATCGATCCAGGGATCGAAAACCTTGAGAACGGCCCGGGAGCAGTTCGGACAGCAATTGAATCTGCCGGAAAGGAGGAAGTCAATCGCCTCGAACATCATCTCGGAATTCTTGCCAATATCGCTGGAATTGGCCCCATGCTTGGATTTCTCGGGACGGTCGTTGGAATGATTAATGCCTTCCGCACAATTGAGATGCTCGGAGGAAATGTGAATTCAGGGAATCTCGCGTGGGGGAATCTGGGAAGCTATGCTCTCCAGCGCCCTTGGGCTTGTTGTCGGCATCCCTGCGGTCGGTTTTTCAATTATTTTGTGGGACGTGTGAATCAGATAACATTTTCCCTCGAAACTGCGACTGTCGAATTTCTCGGTTACGTGAAGCCTGCCGAAAAACCATTCGTCCATTCTGCCGATAAAGAGAAGAATGTGAAGAGAGTGTTCTCTCAAGGGAGCAACTTTTTTGGATCTAACGACCAAGCGTTTGATGACAGGTGAAATGAATAGGTTTCAATTCCACTTTTGACTGTGGTACGGTTGCCGATTGATTGTACTTAGTGACCAATAAGGAAATCATTTCGATTCTTATTCTAAAACGATTTCACGCGACTGACTTGATTCATGGCCGATATCACAACGCCTTCCTGATCTAATGCAGATATATGGAATTTGATTTCCTAATATTTCAACATATCAGAGAGAAACAAAAATGAGTTGCTCTAAATGCGGTACTTTGGTTCTTAAGAAAAGTTTCACGTTGCTGTTTGTTTTGGCGTCGCTGGCATTTGTATCGTTTGGCATCTCCTTCTTGATATTGCCGTTCGAGTCGTTTTTCGTCTTTAGTATTATCCTGCTTTTTGGATTGCGCTACCTCGAAAAGGAGTTCCAAAGTATAGATAGGAAAGAGAGTCGTTGCTCGGTATGCGGACACGTTGTGAATTTAGCCCACACTCACTGATCTACTCTTTAAACGGCTTCCATTCAAAAATCAAAGCTGATTAAGGGGTTTCCCTTTTGTGTTAACTCTAAAAATTTACCGCGAGAAAAGATTTTAATACTTCTGCATCTACTTTCCCATCATTCCGAGGCAAGTTTTGCATGTCTAGTAGAAAAGGTTTCGCTAAACGAATATCCAAGTAAAAAAATGTTGGTACGGGGCGTAGAATTCCTTATAAGAAATGACAATGCAAAAATGAAGGCTAAGAACTCTGCAAAAATAGTTGAAGTGTGGGATAGTCCCAAAATGGCGGCTGAATTACTTTTTGAACATTTTAAGTAAATACTATCTATCTTTAATATTATGAGAAAATCAGTTACTGAATCGACAGTCCTCTTCATAAGCATCATCAAATGGGTGTTTCTTGCGTCGGTCGCAGGGGTCGTCGTTGGAGGAGCAGTGACATTCTTCCTAAAGGTCTTGACCTGGAGTACGGGACTAAGTTCTCAAGTCCCTCAGTTTTTTTGGTTTCTTCCCGTTTCATTTTTTACGAGTTCATTGCTAATAAAGTATCTAGCTCCCGACGCTGTAGGGCATGGTACAGAAAAAGTTATTGAAGCAATTCACAAACGGGCTGGGAAAATTCCAATTCTCGTTGTTCCTGTGAAACTCGTTGCAACAATTATTACACTTGTCGCTGGAGGTTCTGCAGGCAAGGAGGGACCTTGCGCGCAAATTGGTGCCGGGATGACGTCGCTGCTGAGTGACGTCCTCAGATTTGACGATAGTGATCGGAAGAAGATGGTCATCTGCGGAATAAGCGCGGGGTTTGCATCGGTTTTTGGAACGCCTATTGCAGGTTCTATCTTTGGCGTCGAAGTTTTGTTCGTCGGAGCATTGATGTATGATGTGTTGTTGCCCTCGTTTATTGCTGGGATCATTTCCTATCACGTTTCCTCTTCGTTCGGTATCGCTTACTTCAATGAACCAGTGAGTGTGGTTCCGGTTTTTACCGAAGGATTTTTGATTAAAGTCCTCCTCTCAGGCCTCTTTTTCGGGGCTTGTTCGATATTCCTTATAGAAGCTCTTAAATGGGGTGAGAAACTGTCAAGCAGGCTTCGCATTTGGACACCTCTGAAAGGTATCGTCGGGGGAATATTGCTGATTGGCTTAACGTATCTTTTTTCAAACCGATACCTGGGTCTTGGTCTGGACACGGTGGAATCCAGTCTTAAAGGAAATGGCACCGATTGGTATGCTTTTATTTTGAAACCCGTGTTTACGAGCATTACACTTAGTTTCGGCGGAAGTGGAGGTATTGTTACACCAATTTTCTTCGTGGGCTCAACGGCAGGAGTAGTCTACGCTCATCTCCTCAATTTAAATGCGCCCACATTTGCAGCCATCGGCCTCGTGAGCGTCTTAGCGGGTGCAGCCAATACGCCGATCGCTGCTAGTATCATGGCCATTGAATTATTCGGGCCAGCAATTGGGCCTTATGCTACCCTGGCCTGTGTAGTAAGTTTTCTCATCACGGGGCATCGAAGTGTTTATCCATCTCAGGTTCTATCAGTATCCAAATCTCCGTCCCTTCGTGTTGAACTTGGGAGAGAGATCGAAGAAATAGAATCTACACTGATTCTCAGACCAAAAGGTTTTATGAGCAGGGTGTTGTGGCTTACCAAGAGGATTGAACACACCGTGGATCGAATTCAGCATGGCGCCAATTCATCCGGCGGTGAAGATAATGATAAATCTACCGTCAGCAAAAAATAAATTCTCTCGCTTAAATACTATCAACCTGTTTTGGCAGAGTTGAAATGGAATGCCTCGAAGCACATCGTTCTAACACTAAAGTAATGGCAGTGTGTAACTCAATTACTCAAAATTTTTGCCAATGTAGGCCTATTAGTTATTTCCTTGATAAACTTCTTAATCTTTTTACTTCTGAGAGGAATGCCTTATTATTCCGCAAGTATTCCGAAGCAAACACTATCGCCCCTTGATTCTGTTTAACCGCAGCCAGGACAATCTCTTTATCCCTCCGCATGGTATCTGATGCAAAATTTAGTGCATTCCCATTCTGCCTGACCGCCGCTAACACAATCTCTCTGTCATCCCGCAATGAATCCGAAGCATACTGTAACGCTCCGCCATCCTGCCTGACTGCAGCGAGCAGTATCTCTCTGTCCCTCCGCATGGAATCCGAAGCATATGTCAGCGCTTCCGTGTCCTTATTTAATGCTGCCAACACAATCTCTCTGTCTCCGCGCATTGCGTCTGAGGCATACGGTAGTGCGTCCGGATCCTGGTTCACCGCCGCCAACACAATCTCTCTATTCCCACGCATGGCATCCGAGGCATATTGTATCGCTTTCCCATCTTGTTTAATCGCTGCCAATAAGATGTCAGTGTCGTTCAATAAGGGTTTCGAGACATCCCGTAATGCAATCACATTCTGCTGAACTGCTATCAGTGCAATCTCTTTGTCGCCCTGCAACGCCTCTGATGCATATTGGAATGCAGCCCAGTTCTGCTTCACTGATGCCATAACGATCTCCGTATCTCCTTGCAGGAATTTCGAAGCATACTCTAACGCATGGCAACCTTCTTTAATTGCAGCCAAAATAAAATCTCTGTTTCCTCGCAAGCTCTTCGGAGCATATCCCAACGCATGGTCATCCTGCTTAGCTGCTGTTAATATGATTTCCTCATCTTCCCTCAATGATGCCGATGCATATTCTAGTGCCTGCCAATCTTGCTTAACTGCAGTTAATACGATCTCTCTGTCGCTTCGTAAGGAATCCGAGGCATATTTGATAGCTGTCGGCCACTGTCTTGCCAGTGTCGACACAATTTCTTTATTCCTTCGCATGGGATCTGAAGCAAACTCTATGGCAAGCGGCCATTGTTTAACGGAGGCCATTACAATATTTGTATCTCCTCGTAAGAATTCCGAGGCGTATTGTAACGCCGCTCCATCTTGCTTCACTGCCTTCATTACAATTTCTGTATCCCCGCGCAAAGCATCCGAGGCATACTGGAGAACATGTCCTTTCCGCCCAACTGCTTCCAAAACCACAATCTTGTTGTTCACAATATAGGAGGGTGCAAATCTCAATAAATCGGAATCTTTGTTCACCTCCTTTACCCAATAATTAATTTGCCCTTTGGTTTGCGAATAAGAATCAATGGAGCAAACCATACATAGGGCGAACAAAATCAACAGCTTCGTCATAGCGTTCTCCCATATTGCAATAGGATGTTCTTCATTATAGGATTGTCTTTATCAGCTGTTGAGAAATTAGCAGATATCTAACGGACAATCAAGGATAAAAAAAGCCCGATATGACATCGGGCTCTAGTGCATCCCAGCCGACCAAATTACGTGCGGGCTATAAAGAGTGAAAGCCCAATCGCCCGTGCATCTTCGGCACGGAATCCAAGATCAGGCACGACTGCGACGATCTCAGCTGAATCTTTCATCGACTGAATCATCCCATCCTGCAGATTGTCCATTTTCGAAGTGTGTTCCGGTTCCGCTGCTTTGCCCAGTATCGACACCTCGACGTTGTTCTTGCCTGTGAGTTTCACGATAATTTCCGAATTCGCCTTTAGACTTTGAGCCTGGATGACTTCGTGTGCGTTCGCCGGCGCAAACCAGACAAGTTCCTCGCCTGCTTCGTTCGTCACGGCATACATGAAATAGGGCCATGACCATTTTCACCTATCAGGGGCTCATTACGAAGTAATTTCAATCGGACTGGTTGGTTCAACTGTAATTCGATTTTCGGACGATTCGTTGACATTGTCTTCTTCTCCTCGTTTAGTTTTGAATGAAAAGTTTACGACAGCAGGGGTATAGGAAACACCTGCAGGTGGGAATCTATTAATGCGGATGAACTCGTGGATCTTTAACAGATCGGGAAGTTTCTCCTCAGGCTTTGTGCGGACCAGACCTTCCTTCTCAGCGATTCGCAGGCTTGAAGAATGCTGCGAATGATCGTTTGTAGATATCCAACGTGATCGGGGATAACGAACCTTGTCTGCTTACCAGGAATTCATGAGTGAACCTCGAAAAGAGGATCGGCTTGGGTCTTTCTTTCAACACTCGATTCAGCTCAACTACAAGTCGAACCGCTGCGGTTTTATTTTTAGTTTGGAGGGATTTCTGTCGTCGTCGACCATCGCGATCGATATACTGCACATAGTAAAAACCGCGTTTGATGAATAAGGAGAGGGAAGAAGGTGGGTTCATGGCTTACACTCCAGCTTACAGTTGGTAATAATTACCGTAAGGTTGGAATGAAAAGCCTTAAATCTGAGTGGACAGGGCCAGAATCGAACTGGCGACACACGGCTTTTCAGGCCGTTGCTCTACCGACTGAGCTACCTGTCCCCAAAATACAACGCAGTCAATATATCAAAATTTTCTTTCCTTTCAAAAGACTTTTTGCCAATCTAAAAAAAGAATTCAGAATCCAGAATTCAGAATGCTTTAAAAACAGCAAGTTCCAGCAAAACATTCTGTATTCTGTATTCTGAATCCTGTATTCTGATTCCAGTATTCTTCGCCTTAAATAAACAGCGGAGCTAATACAAGTGTCAATGTCGAGAGCAATTTAATAAGGACGTGCAGCGACGGACCCGCCGTGTCTTTGAACGGATCTCCCACCGTATCTCCGACAACCGAAGCTTTATGCGGTTCTGATTTCTTTCCGCCGTACGCGCCGGTCTCGATATATTTTTTGGCATTATCCCATGCACCGCCGCCGTTGTTCATGAAGAGAGCCATAAGGATACCGGTAATCGTACCGACCATGAGGAACCCTCCCACGACTTCAGCGCCGCTCGCCGCGGTAATAGATTGTCCTCCGGCATAGTAAAGCCATTTGAACACCAGTCCGACGCCAACAGTCATTCCGACAATGAGCAATCCGGGCAATACCATCTTCCGTAGAGCAGCTTTTGTTGCAATGTCGACGCACTGTCCGTAATCGGGCTTCGACGTTCCTTTCATAATGCCCGGATCATTCTTGAATTGCTCACGAACGTTATTGATGATAGCGTAAGCCGCTTTACCGACCGCTTTGATGGCAAGGGAGGAGAAAAGAAATACAAGCACCGCTCCGAGCATCGCTCCGACAAACACTTCTGGCTTGTCGAGATTGATCACTCCCTGGAAGGACGGCATATAATTTCGCACTTCGTCGATATAAGCGCCAAAAAGGAGGAATGCCGCGAGAGCTGCCGAACCTACGGCGTACCCTTTGGTCAACGCTTTTGTCGTGTTCCCGACTGCATCGAGCCGGTCTGTTTTGTCGCGGACTTCTTTGGGTTGCTGACTCATCTCGATAATCCCGCCGGCATTGTCGGTGATAGGTCCGAACGTATCCATCGCGAGAACGTATGCTGCCGTTCCGAGCATTCCCATTGTTGCAACCGCAGTTCCGAAAAGTCCTGCGTGCTGCAATCCTGAATATTCACCAAGAAGATATGCGCTGATGATTGCAATCGCAATAACAAAGATCGGAAAGCCGGTCGATTCCATACCAACGGCAAGACCGGCAATGATGTTTGTCGCCGGGCCGGTTTGCGACGCTTCTGCAATAGAGAGTACGGGACGGTAACGGGAGTCCGTATAATATTGAGTAATGAAAACGAATGCGACGGAAGTTAAGACGCCAACAACGCCGCACAAGAAGAAGTTGAAATAATAATCAGGTCCAAGAAGCCATCGCGACGCGACGTAGAAACCTACCATTGCAAGTCCGGCAGCAAGGTAAAATCCACGGTTGAGTGCGTTCATTGGGTCCTCTTTTTCATTCGTCTTTACGGTCATAATCCCGATGGCGCAGGCGATAATTCCAAACGCACGAGCGACAAGGGGGAAGAGGAGCACACCGAGCAACGACAATCCCTGAGCTTGAAACACTGTACCATTAGCATTATACAAACCCGCTGCTAAAATCATCGCTCCGATATTCTCTGCTGCCGTCGATTCAAAAAGATCGGCTCCACGGCCAGCACAGTCGCCGACATTGTCGCCGACGAGATCGGCAATCACTGCCGGGTTACGCGGATCGTCTTCGGGAATTCCAGCTTCGACTTTGCCGACAAGATCTGCGCCGACGTCGGCCGCTTTGGTATAAATTCCGCCGCCGAGCTGGGCAAATAAAGCAACGAAACTTGCGCCGAATCCGTAGCCGACAATCATCAACGGAAT
>Ga0074045_10003972_pt1 | contig 13203 bp, 12 predicted proteins | sample BogForMeECP23OM2_FD_94442 | JGI IMG/M metagenome (GOLD analysis project Ga0074045, IMG submission 94442) | Bog forest soil microbial communities from Calvert Island, British Columbia, Canada - Bog Forest MetaG ECP23OM2 | ecosystem: Environmental > Terrestrial > Soil > Wetlands ... | reverse complement strand
CGATGGGATTTCGCCGGACTGAATTCTTACGAGGCAAAGAACTTAACGCGCGATATTTCGAAGATCGGAAGGATGGGCTGATGGTGCGTGGTGGGCTGGGGCACTTGATGGGGGCGTGGGTGTAAAAACTAGATTCTATGTGGGCGAGCATTTAAGGGCGTGCAACAATCGGCCGATACGCGGGCTGTTACCAGAGGAACCCGCGTATTTTGGTCTTACCGGCCTCCGATGAAGGTGCCGCATGCCAGACGCGGTCCTCCAGGGGCCGGGCCTTGATACAGAATGATCGCGTAGGGCTGGCGGTTAGCGCTGCCGGGCTGAGTAAGCGTGGGGAAGCTGACCGGAAGATCGGTGGTCGAGACGCCACGCTGAAACGCGCCGAGCCTGAAGGCTTCGCTGCCGGGATCTTCGCAAACCCCGAGAACAATGTTGGCGGGGTATTTGCCGTTGGGGCTGGGATGACTCAGTTTCACGGTCGCGCGCGTCTTGTTGGGTCCCGCGGCGCTAAACGAGACTTTGGCGGCAACGGTGCTCCCATCCGAACCGACCAGATCAATGGCCTGAGCATCCTGTCCCCTGGAACCTTGCGGCTTTTCAGAGGAGGATCTGTCGGGAGCAGGCTCTACTTTCTGAAGGGGTGAAGCGCCCGGTCCCGGCAGGTCGCCACAAGCAACCGCGGTCTTCTTGTCCGCAGTCCGGCTCACGAGGATAGCGTAGGGCCCGCGATAAGCGTCGCCGTTCTTGTCGATGAACAACTCGTAATGCATGGAATGAAGGGTGCTCTCGGATCGTCCGTTCTCAACCTTATTTAGCGGGTAAGCCACTTCGCCCGGTGAAGAGCAGTTGCCGAAATACATGTTGGCAAAATAGCTGGTATCGGGGGCGGCCTGAGTTAATCCGACAAATACGTCGGTAGCGGAGGAACTCTTGTTACTGGTATTGAGAGAAGCGAGACCTGTCATCCCCGATGCATTCTGTGCTGCGAGTTGAACCCGGCGCGCCGGCCTACTGTTCGGCTCTAGTGAGTTCTGGCTGTTCGAGGAGTCCTGCGCTGGTGCCCGCCCGGCCAAGACGGGGCTGGGTGTACTAGCGGACGATGACGGCAATAAGCCGCAGCCGACGATGACCACAATTGCCAGAGCCCGGAGTGCCATGCGGCACCTCCTGGTTAGGTTAGAAGAAAAGATTGGTATTGCCTCTTGGCGCTGAACGTGCCAAACATACCACAACTCCGTCAGCGGATCGAAGAAAGAATTCAGGTTGTTACGAATCGCGGACGCCGGTTCAGATGCCGGGCTCTGCCACGAAAATTGGCGCGATAAATCAATTTGAGTACTTCCTGTAAAATTCAAGTATTAGCTCCGGAGCCGCTTCCGCATTGTCTTTTCTCGATCAACTGAATCCGCAGCAGCGTGAGGCCGTCGAAACTACCGAGGGTCCGGTGCTGATCCTCGCCGGCGCGGGCAGCGGCAAGACGCGCGTCATCACCTACCGCATCGCCTATCTGATCGAGAACAAGGGAGTGATGCCGGAATCGATTCTGGCGATGACCTTCACCAACAAAGCTGCCGCGGAGATGGGCGAGCGCGTCGAGAAGTTGGTGGGCGGCTTGAGCATTGCCAAGCCCGTGATCTCGACCTTTCATTCCTTCTGCGTGCGGGTTCTGCGCCGCGATATTGAGGCGCTGCAGATTCCTTCGGCTACGCCCGGGCAGCCGCCGATTGGCCACACGAAGAAATTCGTTATTTACGATGAGAGCGATCAGCAGTCGGTGGTCAAAGGAATCATGAAGCGGTTCGGCGTCGACGATAAGCAACTCACGCCGCGGATCGTTCTGTCACGAATCTCGTGGGCGAAGAATCACATGCTCGATCCGCAGGAGCTTTACCTGCAATCGGCCGACCCTAAGACCGAGAAGATTACGCATTTGTTCGAGGAGTATCGGAAGGAGTTGCGCAAGGCGAACGCACTCGACTTCGACGATCTCCTTCTGGAAGCCACACGCCTGTTAAAGACGGCCGCGCCGGTGCGGGAATATTACAATCGACGCTTTCAGTATGTGATGATCGACGAATATCAGGACACGAACCGCCCGCAATACGAACTCATGCGCATGCTGGCGGGCGAGCGGCACAATGTCTGCGCGGTGGGCGATGAAGATCAGTCGATTTATTCCTGGCGTGGCGCCGACATTCGCAACATTCTGGAGTTCGAGCAGGATTTTCCCGAGGCCAAGATTATTCGCCTCGAACAGAATTACCGCTCCACGCAAAACATCTTGCAGGCAGCCTCGTCGGTGGTTGCTAACAACCTTCGCCGCAAAGGCAAGAATCTTTGGACCTCGCGGCAGGGCGGCACGAAGATCGGTTACTACGAGGCTCCTGACGGTGAAAACGAAGCGCTCTTCGCCGCAGATCACATCGCGAAATATATTCGCGAGGCCGGACGTGGGGAAAACTCGCGTGGAGAAACTCCACGCGCGGCGGTGCTCTACCGGACGAATTCTCAATCGCGCCTGTTTGAAGAAGCCATGCGGCGCTACGGATTGAAATATAAGGTGGTCGGCGGATTTTCTTTTTATGAACGCGCCGAGATCAAGGACATGATCTCGTATCTCAAGGTGATTCAGAATCCCGACGATTCAATCTCGCTGCTGCGCGTGGTCAACACGCCGACTCGCGGCGTCGGCAAAGGCACCATCGATACCCTTGAGCGTCTTGCGCTCGAAACCGGGCTATCGATGTGGGGAGCAACGGGAGAGGCGATTCGGCGGCAACTGCTGCCGCAGCGAGCGCTGGCGGCGCTAAAAAGTTTTCGGCAACTGATTTTGGACGCTCAGGCAATCCTGGCCGGAACGTTCGTGGAGCGTTTGGCAGATGGAGACAGTGAAGAAGAAACAGATCAACCTTCGAGTCCCGAAGGGACGGAATTTGTTAGCCCCGGACGTGAGTCCGGGGTAGGGGCGGCGGACCCAGCGAGTCCCTTCAGGGACGGCATCTCGTTGGGCGAGGACGAAGAAGAATCCGACGATGATGCGGCTGACTTTGATCCCGACGAGTTTGAGAACTTTTCGTTTGATTTTGGTGCGGCGATCTCGGAGGTGGAGTCCGGTGTGGATGCGGGACGCCCTTCGACCGGCTCAGGGCAGGCTCTCCACGACAGCCGGCGAGACGCCGGCGCTACTAAAGATGCCGATGCTTTGATCGCTCGAGAAGCTCCGGCAGATACCGACGCGCCGGCTTTTCCTGCGGCCACTCCTTCCACCGCCGATCTGCTCAAATTTCTGATCGACCGGACTGGCTACATCAAGCTGCTGGAAGCCGAGGACACGCCGGAAGCTTTCTCGCGCATCGAGAATCTGCGCGAGTTGGTCAACGCAGCCGCCGATTCGCGCGACCGTGGCGAGACGCTCGACCAGTTCCTCGATCACGCGGCTCTCATCGCCGACGCCGACGATTACGACGAGCGCGCGCAAATCACGCTGATGAGCCTGCACGCCGCCAAGGGCCTGGAATTTCCCCTGGTGTTTCTCAGCGGCCTCGAAGAGGGACTGTTTCCGCACTCGCGCACCATGCTGCAGCCTGACGACGTCGAAGAAGAGCGCCGCCTGTGCTACGTCGGCATGACCCGGGCCATGGACCAGTTGATCCTCACGCGCGCAGTTTATCGCCGTCGATACGGCACGGATCTGCCCGAAGCGAGCGTGCCATCAAGATTCTTAGAAGAAGTGCCGGTTCAGCTCATCGAAGAACTAGGAGCACGCCGTGCGGCTCGCACCGGGACTGGACATACGGGTACAGATTATGTGGGGACGGCCGCCCCCGGCCGTCCGGGGCGCAGCCCCGCAGTCTACGATACCGCTGATACGCACTATTCCTACGAAGACGAAGACCAGAGCGCAAGCTGGAAGCGCAATGGTGGACAGACGAGCCGGCAAAAAAGCGCGCCGCCGGCGAAGCCCTACAACTCCATCGAGAACATTGCCGAGTTCTTCGCCAGCCGGGGCAAGAAATTCAGTGTGCCGAAAACGCCAGTAGAGGAGCCCACCGGCAAGCGCGGATTCCGCCCTGGCCAGAAGGTGCGGCATCCCAAATACGGAGAGGGAACCGTCTACCTGCGAGAAGGAGAAGGCGAAGAAGCGAAGATTACGGTACAATTCCCTCGCTTCGGGTTGAAGAAGCTGGTAGAGAAGTACGCACAGCTACAGCCGGCGTGAACGCAATTTGGTAATTTCGTAATCCGGTAATTTGGTAATTTAAGAACGGAAGGTAAGGTTTCAAATTACCAAATTACTCAATTACCAAATTACAAAATCCTGATCAAAGAAAGCACTCATGGCAAACACAGCAGAGCTAAGCAAAGACGAACGCAAGAAGGCAAAACGCACAGCGCGCAAGAAAATGAAAGCCGAGAAGCCAAAGAAGCCCCGCGATTACGCCCGCGGGTCGAAGAAGCGCAAAGTGAAGAAGTTGGCTCGCGGCCAGTCGAAGCGGTAAAGCGGCAATTGGCAGTTGGCACTTGGCATTTAGTCGGGTAGGTTTCTGGTTTCTGTCAGGAACCGGAACTGGCTAAGTGCTAAGCGCTAATGGCTAGAAGCTTGTTTTCCAGGAGACAACCACCTCTTGTCCCAATCATCTACGGAACCTCCGGCGACGGTACGCACGTCCGACAACCAGCTCTTCTGCTGCAAGTCGATTGACAAACTGATCTCCGATTCCGAGGCTCCGGGGCAACGCCTGCAAAAAACTCTGGGGCCGTGGTCGCTGACCGCGCTGGGGATCGGGGCCATTATCGGCTCGGGAATTTTCATCCTTACCGGCACCGCGGCCGCGGGCGAATATTTCCAGGCCCCATCCATCCTGCATGCCCAGGCGCTCGACGTAATCATCAATCTATTGCGCACCGGCAGCACGGCGGGAGCGCTCATGCACGGACGCCCGCCCGCCGGGCCATCGATTGCGATTTCGTTTTTCCTGGTCGCGATCGCCTGCAGCTTTGCCGGATTGTGCTACGCCGAACTGGCCTCGATGATCCCCATCGCCGGCAGCGCCTACACCTACTCCTACGCCACGCTCGGCGAGATTTTTGCCTGGATCATCGGCTGGGACCTCATCCTCGAATACGTAGTCTCGAACGTCGCAGTCGCGGTTGGCTTTGCCGGTTATACAAAGGCACAGCTGGCGGTATTCGGCATTAACTTGCCGGAAAAATTTGCCAGTCCGGTCTGGGCCAGCGGGCAATGGACGGGCGCCTATTTCAATCTCCCTGGCTTCCTCATTGTTTTCGTTCTCACGCTGCTGCTGGTGCGCGGAGTGAAGGAGTCGGCGGAGACCAATAACATCATGGTTGCGGTCAAAATCGGCGCCATCCTGACCTTCCTGGTGGTCGGTGGAATGCTGGTGAAGCCCGCGAACTGGACGCCCTTCGCGCCTTCTGGCTTCGCCGGAATCGTTACCGGAGGGGCCATCGTTTTCTTTACCTACATCGGATTTGATTCCGTCTCCACCGCCGCCGAGGAATCGCGCAATCCGCAAAAAGATTTGCCCTTCGGCATCATCATGTCGCTGGTGGTCTGCACGCTGCTCTATGTCGGAGTGGCCGTCGTCCTGCTCGGGATGATGAAGTACACGACCTTCGTCTCCGGTGCAGCCGCCGAGGCGCCCGTGGCCTACGCCATGAAGTATCTGGGTGTGCACCCGATCTTCCGCTCGGTCATCGTGATCGGAGCGCTCACCGGCATGATCTCATCGTTGCTCGTTTTTCAGTACGGGCAGGCGCGCATCTGGTACGCCATGTCGCGCGACGGCTTGCTGCCGAAGCTGTTCTCCGCGGTACACCCGAGATTTAAGACGCCGCACATTTCCACCTGGATCGCCTGTTTCGCCGTAGGGATTCCCGCCGGCCTCGTGGACATTGGAGATGCCGCCGACCTCGCTAACATCGGGACGCTGTTTGCTTTTGTTCTGGTTTCGCTGGGAGTGATCATCCTGCGCCGCAGGCAACCCGAGCGAAAACGTGCGTTCCGAGTCCCGTTTGTCCCGTGGTTCCCGCTTATTTCGATTGTTCTTTGCGGCGGCCTAATGATGGGGCTCACCATCATTACCTGGCTGCGCTTTGTGATCTGGCTGGGCCTGGGACTGCTGATCTACATCTTCTATAGCCGACATCGCAGCGAGTTCGCGGCGAAGTAGCTGCGTAGCCGTCAGCCATCAGCAAAACCAATCTGTCATCCTGAGCGCAGTCGAAGGATCCCATGCCTGCGTCCGTCGTTCGCGGTCTCGAAAGAAGTTCGCTCATCATGCCGCCCGGTGAGAGTTCCCGTACGGGCCGGCGGTGGCTCCCAAGGGTGCAGGGGTCCTTCGACTCCGCAAACACTTCGCTTCGCGAAATGTTTGCTCCGCTCAGGATGACAAAGCGGTTTTACCGATGGCTGTTGACTGGCGACCGAAAGATCCATCCCTCGCAAATCTTCTTCCAAGAATCTACAATCGGAGAGTGATGTCATCCGTCCTGGACCGGCCGCCGAACAGCTTCCTGCGTCTTCTGCCTAAGGCTGAATTGCATTTGCACCTGGAGGGCGCAATCGAGCCGGCCACGCTGCTCGAACTTCGCCAGCGTCGCGGCGAGCGCGTAGGTCAGGCGGAGATCGACGCACTTTATCGCTACACGGATTTTCCTGGCTTTCTGCTCTCTTTCAAGAACATCACCGAGCATCTGCGCACGCCGGAAGACTACGAACTCATTGTTTATCGGATGATGCAGCGCCTCAAGGAAGAAAACGTTCTGCATGCCGAAGTTTACGTTTCGGTTGGAGTCTGCCTCTGGCGCCAGCAGGATTTCGCCGCCATTTTTGAAGGCCTAGACCGCGGCCGAGCCCGAGGGGCACGGGATTTCGGCGTCTCTCTGCTCTGGATCTTCGATGCGGTGCGCCAGTTCGGAGCGGAAGCGGCGCAAAGAGTATTCGAGCTTGCCGTCCGCTATCACGACCGCGACGTGGTCGCCATCGGCATCGGAGGCGACGAACAGAAGGCTCCGCCTGAAATCTTCCGCGACGCTTACGCCTGGGCCGAAGACCACGGTTTGCGCTTAACCGCTCATGCCGGCGAGACAGGGCCTCCGGAATCCGTATGGGGCGCGCTCAACCTGCACGCCGAGCGCATCGGCCACTGCCTTACTGCGTTTCACGATCCCGATCTCGTGGAAGAACTGGCGCAGCGCCAGGTTCCGGTGGAAATTTGTCTCACCAGCAACTCTCGCACCGGCCTCTGCCCCAACTTGAACGAGCACCCGGCGAAGAGTTATTTCGATCATGGGGTGATGATCACGCTCAACAGCGATGATCCTGCGATGTTTGGAACTACGCTGGCTCGCGAGTACCAGCTTGCGCAGCAAGTCTTCGCCTTTACCGATGAGCATTTGAGGGAGTTGGCGCGTAACTCCTTCGAAGCATCGTTTCTGCCCGCGGAAAAGAAACTGGAATTTCTGAATTTGTTCGACGCGGCAGCGGCTCGATAAATTGTCGTTCCGGCTACATCCCCCTTGCGGCTAACTCCGCGCTCGCGTAGCCTTTTTGAGAACTGAGAACTGAGAACTGAACTTGCCCCAACACATCGGAATTGTCGCTTGCAGCACCGAAGGAGCAGCGCTCTGCTATCGCACAATCGCGATCGAGGGCACGCACCTGCTGGGGTCGCACGATCACCCTGAAGTTTCGTTGCACTCGCACTCGCTGGCGAAATACATGGAGTGTATCTACGCCAACGACTGGGCGGCGGTAGCCGAACTGATGCTCTCTTCCGCCGAGAAACTGGCCCGCTCCGGCGCCGACTTTCTGATTTGTCCGGATAACACAATCCATCAGGCGTTCGAGCTGATTGAAAAGCGTTCTCCGCGGCCGTGGCTGCACATTGCGAGAGAAGTTGCGAAAGAGGCGCAGCGCCGCCACTTCACTCGCCTCGGGGTTCTGGGCACGCGCTACCTGATGGAGGGTCCAGTCTACCGTGATGCGCTGAAAACCGCCGGCATCGAACACAGCGTTCCGGGCGCGGAGCAGCGAATCCACATGGATAAGATCATTATGGACGAGCTGGTGAACGCCCAGTTTCTGCCGCGATCGCTGGCCTATTACACCGAAGTCATCCGGTCGTTTCGGGATGAAGGCTGCGACGCGGTGGTGCTCGGCTGCACCGAGGTCCCGCTCTTAGTGACACCGGAATCGTCGCCGCTGCCTACGCTGGACTCCACGCGTTTATTGGCCAGAGCCGCGGTGCGCAAAGCGATGGAAGGCTGAGGTTAAAGGTTGAAATCAAATGTGGCGACAGCCGCCCTTCGACTTCGCTCAGGGCAGGCTCTCGGCTGTCCGGCGAAGCGCAGCGAGCGACTGCCGGTTGTCCCCGTCCTCTGACGACGCAATGTATTAAACTCACTTAGGTTCGTGCTCAAGTTCCGCCAACTTCCGGCTCGCTACGCAATTATTCGTCTCGATCCAAGTGCCGCTGTCCCTGATTGGGCAACGAAAGGGGAATTCACTTCCATCACGCGCACCAACGACGAACTCTCCGTCGTCTGCCCGGCCGGCAACGTGCCGCGAAATATCGATCCCGGCCCCCGCTGGATCTGCCTGAAACTCGAAGGACCATTTCCGTTCTCGCAGACCGGAGTGCTGCTCTCGTTCATCGAGCCGCTGTCGAATAGCAGAATTCCGATCTTTGCCATTTCGACTTACGACACGGATTATGTTCTCGTGCAGGAAGAATTCACGGAGGCGACGCTGCGAACTCTTCGTGAGGCCGGTCACGAACTCAGGCAAGAGAAAAACTCGGAGGAGAGCTGAGCGAATGAGTCACTCAGTCCGGATTCTCGTAGACGCAGTTCGGCTCGCCAAATTCGCCGGACGCTGTTGCCGAGCCTGCATTTATCCGGTATCCATGCTGTAATAAGGATTCGATTCATGCCGTCCGCCCTTACAACTTTCCGCCGCCGCTTCAAGGCGCTTCACCGCAACCTTCGCGGTGCGGCCATGGCCGCGCGGGCGCTAGCTTCAACCGATCATCCCTTGCTGGCGCATATTATTCCGGTGCGCCGCTGCAACTTGGCCTGCACCTACTGCAACGAGTTCGACGATTTCTCGAATCCCGTGCCGACGGAAGAGATGTTCCGCCGCATCGACAAGCTGGGTGCGCTGGGCACGGCGGTGGTCACGATTTCCGGCGGCGAGCCGCTGCTGCATCCTGAACTGGACGACGTGATTCGGCGCATTCGCTCGAACGGCATGATCGCCGGGCTGATCACCAATGGTTATTTCCTGGTGCCGGAGCGAATCAAGCGGCTGAACCGGGCGGGGCTCGAGTGGCTGCAGATCTCTATCGATAACGTCAATCCCGACGAGGTCTCGAAGAAGAGTCTGAAGGTTCTCGACAAGAAACTGCAGCATCTCGCCGAACACGCGGATTTTCACGTGAACATCAATTCGGTGGTGGGCGGCGGAATTTCGCATCCGCAGGACGCGCTTACCATCGGCAAGCGCGCCATCGCGCTCGGCTTCAGTTCGACGATTGGAATCATTCACGACGGCAGCGGCCAACTGCAGCCGCTGGGCGAAGAAGAGCGCCGCATCTACGACGAGATGAAGTCGTGGGAGAAGCGCAGCTTCACCCGTATCAATGCCTTCCAGGACAACATCGCGAAGGGACTGCCCAACGATTGGCGCTGCCGCGCCGGGGCGCGCTATCTCTACATCTGCGAAGACGGGCTGGTGCATTATTGCTCGCAGCAGCGTGGCTATCCCGGAGTGCCGCTTGCAACTTATACGCGCGACGATATGCGCCGCGAATATCTCACCGAAAAAGGCTGTGCGCCCAACTGCACGGTCTCCTGCGTGCATCAGGTCTCGATCTTCGATGGCTGGCGGGCTCCGCAGAAGGCGGCGGAGTTAAGTTCAGCTACGTCCGCGGGCGAGCTGGTTCAGATTAAGTAAGGTTCGAAAGGGCTCGGCTTCAGCCGTGCCGCCGGCCATCATTTCGTTTAGCAAGCATTCCCTCAGCGGCTGAAGCCGAAATTGATTATGCCGATTTGCGGCGCGGCGTGAAGCCGCGCCCTTTCAAAACATGACTGCAAAGTGTGTTTTCAGCGATTTTAATCCCCGACAACTATTTCTTTGGCTGTGCCGAGGGTGGCAAGATTCCGTTCAGGCGCAAATACTGCGCAGCGGCGGAATAGTGGTCGGCCCAGCCGCTGGCTAGGCCTAGCGCGGCCATGGCGCGGGGAAAATGGCGTCCGCCGAACAGTTCGACGTCGTCCCCGAGCTTTGAATCGTCCATCTTGCCGAGCGCGTCGGCGCAAAAGTCGTACGACGCGGTGGCTGCGGCGAGCAACTTCTCCTTGGCATCCGTTTCCTTGACCTCTTCGACTTTGGGTGCGGCAACGTCGGCTGCCTTGGCGCACAAGAAGTAGTTGGATTCGATAATGTGAACAACCAGGTGCGAAAAGCTCATCTGGTCGGGCGTGGGCTTGTAGCCGAACTTATCGGCGGGCATGGCGCTGATGGCGCCGAGTATATTATTGCGCGAGCGCGGCAGCAGGACGCGCAGCGAAGCGGTTACGGGATCTTTTGTCGACTTAGCCGGAGCAGTCGTGGCCGGAGCCGCCGCTTGCGCCTGCCCGAGGGAAAAAGTGGCATAAGCCACCAGAAATAATGCAACCATGCTTTTCAAACCGAGCCTCCTTGAATGCTCAAACTGCGCACCTGCAAAAACGCTATCGATGATCGAAGTTTCGATCGCGGCTCCGACAGAACGAGGTTCGCCCTCGCTCTACGAGAACGCTGCTCCCAGAGCCGCGCCTGCCAACGTGAATACGGCCCACCACCCGAACACAATCGCATACGAAGTTCCACTCTTCACCTTGCTCACACAAGTGAAACCGATTGCCGTCAAAACGAGGGTCCAGATCATGAAGATATCCACGGCTGAGGCGAGGCTGTACAAGAACACATTATCGGCAGGATTCATGAAATAGCCGATGTTAGTGGCTACCGGATTCTGAAAGGAGAATGAATCGGGGCTTATCCCGGCCGCTACGGAGAGCAGTGCCAGGAACGTCTTCAGCATGAGGGGCAGCGCGGCGTAGATCACAATAGCGAGCGAAATTTTATATGTAACTGCCGCGCCCGCCGCCAGCTTAAAGGTGGCAAAGAGCGCCAGCGCAATAATCAGCCAGAGGATGAAGGTGATCAAGGGGAACACGTAGGAGATGATCCCCGTGACCTTGGCGCCCTGCTCCATCTGTTGTTCGCGCTTGTCGGCGGGCAGGTTCTCCAGGCGCGCTTGCGCCTTGGGTTGAGCCTGCATCTGGTTTTCCATGATTCGGCGAAAGCCGATCTTCTGCCCTGCCACATAAACGAATACGCCCGAGACCAGACACATCAGCAGAAACGGCGCCCACCAACTGGCATTGCGGCGCAAGTCAGTGAACGTTTTCGAGGGAGCGATAAACGTGTCGATCAGGCGCGCGCCTTCGGAAAGCGATGCGGGCTCAGGCGCGGCAGGCGATTGCGGCGGCAGCGGAGCGGCGGCCATAGTTCTCCTCCAAGCGGGACGAGAAGGAATTCTAGCTGGGACGCGGAGGCAAGACAAGGCGTATTGCGAACATGTGGGAGAGCGGCATCCGGCTGTTCGTCGAGCGGTGCTCGACACCTTCTTTGCAGGCCTGGCATTAAGATGTCCAAATGCAGAATGTTACGCCGGTCGCGGTCGCGGCGCTGGTCTTGGAACTGGCTCCAGCGGTGGCGTTTGGCTGTGCCACTGAACGTGTGGGGCGCGCCGTTGAGCGCTGGCCAGTCCCAGTGCGTACGGGTATTCCAGTCCTGCTGGCCGTACCTTACTTGATGGTCTCGATTTCGCAGCACATGTTCCGGTGGGGGTGGTTCGCTCTGTGTGCGCTGATGCCCGTGGCGATTGCTCTCCTGCTAACGCGTGCCGCGCGCGCCGACCCCGAGCAGCGCGGCGACTGGCGCGATGCTCTTATTCTGCTGGTGCTGGGGCTGGCCGTGGATTTGCGCTGGTTTGAGAGCGCGTGGCCGAGCGGGCTGCGGGCTCTGAATGAATTGTTGCTGGTGGATGCGGGTTTGTATGGGTTCCTGGCGATTCGGCAGCTGAGTGGGACTGGATTCAATTTCCATCCGAAGTGGAGCGATTGGAAGACCGGACTGCGCGAACTGATTTTCTTTACGCCTCCCGTGATCGTGCTGGGGCTGGCGCTGGGCTTCATCCATCCCCACAGAAATTTGCCGGGAGTCGGCAGCGCGCTGCTGCGCTGGGGGTTGATATTTTTCTTTACCGCTGTGCCTGAGGAACTTTTCTTTCGCGCCTGGGTGCAGAACTTGCTGGAGCGGCGCGTGGGCCGCCGGGCGGCTCTGGTAATTGCATCGGTATTGTTCGGGCTGTCGCACTTCAATAAACGGTCTGCACATTTCAACTGGCGCTACGTGCTGCTGGCAACGATCGCCGGCATCTTCTACGGGCGCGCCTGGCGCGAGCATAGGCGCGTGGCCGCGTCGACGATTACACATGCCAGCGTGGATTGGATTTGGGGGCTGTGGTTTTAGATATTCCGGCCATTGTCAGGCTGCTGCTTTGAAGGGTTGAACTGACCACATCGAAGGTCTTTACGTAAGGCGCACCGTCCAGCAGGCTTCCCAGAGTACGCAACACTCCGGGACATCCGGCTAAACTGAGATCCTGCTCGTTTTCTTCGCGATCCCAGAAGCTGACGGTGGCGACTTCACTGCCATGAGGAGACGCGAGGACGATCAAATCGAGAAAGCCTTTTTGCTGCCGCAGCCAGGGCAGGATTTCGTACTCCACGAGATTGGTGAATTCCGCCAGCGAATCGGGCTTTAATCGCGCAGCAACTTTACGGGCAAACATTCTAGACCCCCATTTTTCCGGGGGGAAGCCAATGTGAAAATCTGTTCTAGCATATGTCTATAGTGCGTTTCGACGCCCGAACGTTTCATTAAGATCGCGGAATGAAGATATGTGGTCGGGTTGATTCTTGAGCCATTTACGGCTGCGGTGGAGCCGATTGGTAGAGCAAGTACCCGAGGCCCACGCGTAGGTGATGATGCAAGGCGTCCGGGATGCACACGGCGAAGCAGAGGCCAAGCAGTCCCTGGGCCAGACCGAGCGCCCAGAGATTGCGATG
>Ga0074045_10003970_pt1 | contig 13206 bp, 13 predicted proteins | sample BogForMeECP23OM2_FD_94442 | JGI IMG/M metagenome (GOLD analysis project Ga0074045, IMG submission 94442) | Bog forest soil microbial communities from Calvert Island, British Columbia, Canada - Bog Forest MetaG ECP23OM2 | ecosystem: Environmental > Terrestrial > Soil > Wetlands ... | reverse complement strand
CGGCTCCATGGCCACGCCTCTGCTGAAGCATGGGCCATGCTCGGCCTGACGATCGGCACAATGGGGGTCGGAGCCGCGGCCAGCGCGACCGCGCGCCTGGCTGTCACCGCCAGGTCCGCAGGCGCGCTCGCTCGGGCAGGCAGGTTCGCGACGCTCTCCAAGGCGTTCACATACACGAACCTAGGTGCCGGGTCATTCATGTTCGGATACATGGGTGCAGGCACCTGGGAGCTCTACAAGCAGTATAGGCTCGGGAACGCCCACTTCAGAGACGTCATGTTATCGGCAGGGATGGCGCTTTTCCCTGTCGTGCACATGAGCGTGTCCGGCGTCTCGGCTTACAGGGCGAGGACCGCGGCTGCCCGCGCGGGCCAGATGCTCCCGGCCGATCCGGAATTCGATCCGAGCCCCGGAAGGTTCAAGCCCGCCGAAGCGCCCGGGTTCGATTCCCCCGAAGGGATATTCGGTTTCATGCAGCGCCTCGCGAGCCAGAATCCGCTGGCTGTCGCTCAATTCGGGCGGCTCCCGGCTCCGGCCAGGTCCGCCCTGGTTTCGTGGATGAGCAAGCAGGGTCCGGTGCGCATGGCCTTGGAGACCGGCTCGCCAAACGACCTCGCCATTCGGAGCATACGCGGCGGCATGGATGGCCTGCAGCCCGTGACGCGCCCCCAGGCTGACATATCATTGCTCACAGACCGCGCGCAGCTGGCGGCATTGCTGAGGGATATCCTGAGCACCGGCAAGACCCCCAGCGAGCTGTCGCAGAAGAACGCCGCGCACGCGACGCTGGAGAGGATACGCGCTTCGAACCCCGATGCAGCACGATACATCGACCGGCTCGTGAACGACGGGGGTTATGCAGGGCTTCGGTCCGACCTGCTCTCCGGCAGGCCGCTCTCGCAGAAAAGCGTCACGATCCTGCAGAACAATTCTGTTTTGATAGGTGCGGAGCTGCCCGAGGGGATGCGGCCGCTCGCGATGGCCGCGAATGAAGGGATCCGGGCCAGCGTTGGAGACGAATCCAGCAAACCGCCGCCCAGGGTGGGGGGCGTGACCCCGGCCCGCGAATCCGCCCCGGCTGGGATTGAGAGCAAAGCCTCTGAAGAGAAACTTGCTCCTGAGGAGATGCAGCCTGCAGTCAGACGAGAACTTACGCACGCTGAACAGGAAATGTTCGTGGATAATCCGAAGCAGCTTATGAAAGGTGTCTTTGGGGAAGAGACGTCCTTAGAGGATATAGCCATGCATGATATCGATGACCCGGAATGGCTGGAACCGAAGCCCGACCACGTCGAGATGCTCCAGACGCGGTCAGTCGTGCTGGAGAAGATGAGGGGGTATTTCAACGAGGCGGCCAAGGGCATGAACTGGAGCGAGGAGGCCATAAAGAGGTACGGGGATGCGTTCATATCGTTGCTGGATGTCTCTGAAAGGAACGGTTACACGACTTACGGGCACACGATGAGGGTGGCGGAGTATACGAATAAGACGCTCGAGCGCATGGACATTCCGGTAGAAGAGAAAGCCAAGATACGTCTCGCGGCGCTCATACATGACGTGGGGAAAATCGGGGTCAAAAACGAGATATTGAGGTTGCCCCGTAAGACCACACTCGCAGAGAGGGAGATCGTAGGCAAGCATGCCGGTTTCTCGGAAGTGGTCGCAAACGGGATTTTCGCGAAAATCGGCCTTGTCGACGCGAAAGGATTCAAGGAGATCTCTGAAATCGCCAAATACCATCAGGAATATTTCGACGGGACGAAGTACTTCCAAAAGAAAGGAACAGATATCCCTCTAGGTGCGAGGATAATCGCGTTGGCTGACGCCTACGACGCCATGACTTCCATAAGATCCTACAATAAGGTTCCCAATGCGCAGGACAAAGCGATTGGTATCATTCAAAATGGCGGCGGAACGCAGTTCGATCCGGAACTAGTCCCTATATTCATCGAGGCCATCACAAGCAAGTGATTATAGACATCCAGCTGCGGATAGGAAGCCGATCGCCCCGGAAATCCCGCCCGGGACCGTGTTTCCTTTCCCGAATTTCGTCTCTGCCCTGGATGCCAAATCGAAAAGGTAATCGCTTACGCGTGCCCTGTCATTAAAACCGATGCAGTGATAAAGTGCCACGGTCGCTTCAATAACGACATCCCTGTCCGTTTCCGCGAAAATCAGAGTTTCCATCCTTTCGACGAAATCCGCCGGCTTGAGAAACTGCCCTGCGTTCGAGGTTGATTCTAACGCCTTGAGGAGTTCGATTTTAACTGGTTTGTCTGCCTCTTTTTCAGCCGCTGATAGAAGCGGCTCGAACGATTTCTGGGACAACCTCAGGTCGAACGGTTCTTTGCCCATCAGTTCTCTCAGAGCCACTGCGCCCGCTTTCCTCTCTTCACTAGTTCCTTTAGTTATCAGAACGAGGGCTTCCTCAGGGTCTGCCCTTTCTTTGAACGCAGCGAGCTTTCCCACTTTCCTCCCGTGTGCTCCTTGGAGAGAGCTAGCGGAAGCCGGGGTCTCAAACCTTGTATTCATCGCTGCCTTAGACATATTGACCAAACATTATTATGCCCGGTACATTATAAAAAGCATATAGTTTTGGTATATGTATCTATATGGAAGCTAATGAAATCCACCGGGTCCGAATAGAATGAGTATCATTTACACAATTCGACCATCACGTCCAGGATCGCAACCCGAACAATATGGCCGTCCCCGAATCTGCGCTTCGCCTTATCATTCAACCTCAGCACATTCTCCGGTGAGGTGGGGCTGTCATTGCTCAGGCGGAATATCGCTCGTGCCGCTTCCCTGACCACGTCCGCATCCGTTTCCTTGAGTGCCAGCTCCTCAAGACGCTGGATCGTATCCGCTGGCAATGTGAACTGCGCCGGGGTTGAGCCCAACGCCTTGATGAAACTGCGTTTTACCGCCTTATCCCGTTCGCTCTCAGCCAGGGTGAGCAGCGGATCGAACGCCCTCTCTGCAAGCTTCGGGTCGATAGGCTCCTTCGACATGAGCATCATGATGGTCCCCGCGCCCTTGATCTTTCGTTCCGGGCTCTGCCCGCATATATGCATGAGCGCTTCCTCCAATTCAGCGTTTCCTTCGAACCTGGCGAACTCCTGTCTCCCCCCAACTAATCAATAGAGGCATGCGTCTGGACGCCACTAGATTCCGATCCGGTCCTCTTCGCTGATCTGGCCATATCATCAAGCCCTTCCGCTCTCTTATATCTCGTCCGATGTGAGTAAGTGGCTGATCGCAACCGCAATCCCTCTCGAGATCGCATGCTCTTTCCCGTGCGCTTCCTCTGCCTGGTCCCTTATTCTGATCATATACGCTAATCCGTCGCTTCTATCATGCGGGCCATGCAGATAAAGCGCTATAGCAGCTTGCCTGGCGATCAGCATATCTGTTTCAGCTGAATCGGTTCCCGCAACCTCCGTTAAGATGAGATTTTCCAGACGTTCGACCATATTCAGCGGCTTTTCCACGTCCCGCGCCCTCGAGGTCGCGCATAGCGCTTTGAGCAGCTGGAGCTTCACTTCCTTGTCCTGCTCTTTCTCAACCGCTTCGAGAATGGGTGTGAATGACTTGCCTGACCTCAGTTTCTTAAGGATCACCGCCCCGTTCAGCCTTTCTTTCCTATCATCCTGTGTTATCCGGAAGAGAGCATCCTGTATGTCGGCCTTTCCCTTCTCGGTGACCAGGAAAAGACTGCGGTCCCGTTGCGCGTGCGCTATCTTTTGGGTATCTGTTTCGGGCAAGGCCTGCGCGGGTATTGGCCCCGAGTGCTTCCCACCTCTGCCAGTGAACGTCATAGTTATAATTCATGATGACAAAAGTATTAAAACATATGGTTTTGGCTTATGTATCGCCGTGTATGGAATCAGGCCGTCTCGGGTCCGGTGCGGTCTGTCTTGACGCCGTAATCCGCGGCTTCGGCCGCGAACCAGCTACCGTATTTGTCGCGCACCTTCTCCTCAATGGGCTTGTTCTCCTTTATCGCGATCTCGACATCCTTCCTCTCGATGATGTCCTTCTTGGCTGTCGTCGCCATGTCCCCGGCCATCTTGATTATGCCAGTGAGGTTCCTGAGCCTGAGCGTCAATCCCTTCGCGTTGTCCACGCGCCTCGCGATGTCCCGGGCCTCGTCCAGCATCAGCATCACGGCTTTCCGATCCGCATGCGGGATCTTCCCGTCCTTGATTATCTCCTGCGCGACGAATTGCACCACAGCCTGCTGGTTCGCTGCGGTGTCATCCATGTAAGCGTTCATGAGCACCTCGTAGCCATCCCCGCGTATTCTTGAGCGGAGCGGCGGCGTGATGTGCTTGATGTCGTTGATGTTGCACGCGCCGACGAACAGGAAATCGCACGGCACGCCTTCCACCCTGACCGAAGCGCCGCTGCTCATGGGGTTCCTGCCGACTATGGTGAACACCTTATCCTGCATCGCAGTGAGTATGTACCTCTGGAGGATGCCGAGAGTGGAAAGCTCGTCTATGAAAAGGACGCCTTCGTGCGCCTCATGGACCGCGCCTGGTACGACTCTCGAGTACGTGAGGGTCCCGATGACGTTATGGCCACCATAGGGGTCATGCCGTATATCTCCGAGCAGCTCGGTTTCGCTCCCTCCACTGGCCTGGACGAATGTGGTGCGCGTGAGCGAGGCGATCACCTTCCTCTTGGATTTCTTCGCCAGCTCCTTCGCCATCTCCTCCATCTTCTTGAGCTCTTCCTGGCGGAGAACTATGATCTTGCCCTCGGCATTGCGTTCGTATATCAGGACCTCTTCCCGGCCTTCGGGGCTCCTGCGGGTCGTCGCTACTCTGATATGGTCCCCTTCTGGGGGCGGCATGTTCATCTGGGGAGGCCCGTACCTTTCGAAAAGCCCGCCGCGCTGCACCTTGTCGGCTCCGCATTGAGGGCAGACCAGGTCCGTGAACGGGCTCATGGCGCCGCACCTGCGGCATCTGTATCCGAGCCGTTCCGCCACGAAACTCGGGGTATCCAAAGAAGAGACCTCCTTCCCGAATTGCCTCCCTTGCTTCTTCTCCTCTTTCTTGTCCCTCTCTATCTGCGCTTCATCGCGGACCACCACGATCGGGCGCTCCGGGTTGTCGGTATTCTCCATGACCGATATCTCGTATTTCGGTTTCGGCAGGACGCTCGCTATGGCCTGGGCTATCATGCTTTTCCCTGTGCCCGGGGGACCGACAAGGAGGAGATGCCTCCGCTGGTACGGCACCATCTTGGCTATCTCGACCGCCTCCGGCTGGCCTATTATCCGCTCGAAGGGGTCTTTGGGTATGATTACGTCTTTGGTGGTTTCGAAATCCAGAGCCATGATATGATTATCCATTCCCGTATATATAAAGGCTTGTTACGCTCGCCGAAGACGATTTCTGGCTCGCGCTGAAAAAAGATAAAAGGAGTGTTATCCCAGTGCCTTCTGATTTGAGAAGACATCCGGGACTCCTGTTCTCATGAGAATAATAGGCAAGGAGAACGGTTAAAATAATTGGAGGGCGGGAGGTAGCCGTTCTCGCTTGCCGTCTAGTGTAACCCCACAACCGACGGGAAAACGGGGAGGAAGCCAGGGACCCTGGTCGGAGTCCGCAGGCGTTCTCATCCGTTTCTTTCTGTGGGAGGATAACAAGCCGTGGTTGCCCACGATTGCCGGACTAATGTCCGGCAAGTTGAGAACGGATCAAAATAGTGAGAGAGGCGGGAGTGACCCGTCCTCAGCCTTGCCATCAGTATGAAAGGAACCTGGCTTTCCAACTTCCCCGAGGGAGTCGAACCGTCCGGTTCCTTTGGTTTGCTTTCATTCTCATAACGGGAAGAAATACATCTTCCTTCCCACCTGCCTTTTCTGCAGGACTCCTATGTCGCAGAGGCGGTTGAGCCTCGCGGATGCAGCGTTCTTTCCTTTGTAATTGAATCTCGAGCGTACCTCTTCCGCGGTCGCTTTCCGCGTCTCCTTTATGAAATCGACGATCTGCTCGTCGATCTGCGGTAGGAGGTCTTCCATGCTTGTCGGGGAGAGGGGGTTGCTTGGCGAGGATCTGGTCTCGATCGCTTCTAGTCTCTGTAGGATGTTCTTGAGGAGCCTGTTGGTGTTTTCCCTCTCCTCCATGAGCCTGTAAACAAGCTCACCGAGGATGACCGGGTCCCTGAACTTCTGCATGTTGCTTTCAAGGTCGCTTCGGATCTCTTTGACGAACGCGTTGTCAATAGGTTTATATTGTTTGTCGTCGTTATCGTCCATCGGAATCACCGAAATGTTGCGACGAAATCGCGCAACTGTCATGACTCTATCATGACACATTTAATAAAGCTTTCGGTTTTTCGGGCTTTGCACAATAACCTATTTTTGCACAACAACTAAGGAAAATCCTGTTTTTTACGTCAGAACCGGCAGTGCAAGATTTCAGCGATGTTTCAACATGTCGATTTATGTTCGTCACAATCATCCGCATTTTTCGTGATTCCATCATGATTCCTGGAAAGGGTTATATCCATTATCAACCCTGATGATGCTATGGACCGCGACACGAGGATTCAGGAAGAGCAGCAGAAGATGCAGAAAGAGCTTTTCGAAGCCATCAACACCACGCTCGGGGGGAAGAAATTCTTCTGCAACATCGTAGTGCACCAGAGCGACGCTCCTACAAAAGCGGGTGTCGTGCACAACAACAGCTTCAGCCAGCTCTCGAACCTGGATTTCAATTCCGACTCGTTCGACCTGGTGAAGAACATGCTGCTGAGCTACAAAGGCATGGTGGAGCAGAGCGTGACATCAATCCTTGGCATCATGCCCTCGTCTCCGGCATCAGCGCCCACGAAGGAGTACCAGTAGAAGTTATAAGGTTAGCCGACCAGTTTCAACCGACCGGTGACATCTTGAAACCACTCACGCAGATCGCCACGAAGATACTGGCCGCGTTCCGCAAGCGGGACCAGCGTTCCTTGAGGAAGCTCAACGACGAGGTGCTCAAGCTCGCGGGCATCGACCGCGATAAGGTCTGCTTCGATCTGGCCATCTATTCCTATGTGCTCTCCAAGGTCGTATCCAAGCCGCGCTACCTGGACAAGGAATACGAGCAGTCGCTCAAGGGGATAGCGCAGGTCTTCCAGATGATCGTGGACAAGATGGAATCCCCGGACCAGGACGAGCTGATCGCCCTCTTCTCGGATCTCGAGAACGCGCTGGCGCATCTCGAAGAGAAGGATCCGCGCTTCATAGTGGACCTCGTCACCAAAGGAAGGCTGAAGATGGCGGCCACGCTCTACGCGCAGGGGATAGGCTTGGGAGTCGCTGCCGAGATGACCGGCCTGGACAAGCAGGAGATACTCGACTACGCCGGGGAGACCATGATGTTCGACCGGCTCAAAGAGGAGATGACCATAGAGGAGCGGCTCAAGAACGCGAGGAAGTTCCTCTCGGGTTGATCATATGACAAAAGACATACTCTGCGATTCCGGGGTCCTGATCTCCCTGACCGCCGGGTGCCTGGACCGCATGATCTATTTCTTCTCCGAGACCCAGAAGGTCCGCTTCATAATACCGCCTTCGGTGGAATACGAGACCGTCACCAAACCGATGCAGGCGAACCTCCGCAAGCACCTGTTCTCGGCCATAAGGATAAAGGACGCGATAGAGGATGGCGTCGTCTCGGTCGTGGACGCGAAGCTCGAGCGCGAGACGAACAAGATCATGAGCTGCGCCAACAACCTCTTCTACATAAAAGGGAGCCCCATCCGGCTGATGCAGTACGGCGAATCCGAGATGCTCGCATTGGGGCAGGAGCTCGGGATAGACTACATACTGATAGACGAGCGGACGACCCGCCTCCTCATAGAGGCCCCGTTCCATCTCAAGCAGCACCTGGAGACCGAATTCCAGACCAATGTCATGGTGAACAAGGGGAATTTCAAGGAGCTGGCGTCGCGCATATCCACCTTCAAGGCGCTGCGCAGCAGCGAGCTCGTCATGCTCGCGTACGAGAAAGGATATTTCAAGAATTTCAACGGCCTGGAGAAGCAGGCGCTCGAGGCGGCGCTCTACAAGATGAAATATTCCGGATGCTCGATAAGCTTCGACGAGATACTCGACTACGTAACGCGGGTGGGATGAGTGCAGCAATTCCTCGAGGCCCCGCGAACCGGGCGGGTGAGCATCGCGGTGGACAACCGGGAGGGCCCGGAGTTCGATGCGATGCTGCGCGGGTTCGGCGCGCACACCGAGCGGCGCATGCTGGATGTGGGCGATTTCATATGCTCTGCCCGCCTTGTCGTGGAAAGGAAGACCCGCGACGACTTCGAGAGCTCGATCGTGGACGGGAGGCTGTTCTCCCAACTGCCTAACATGGTCGCGAACTACGGCCGCGCGGTCGTCATCGTGGAAGGCGAAGGCGACGAGCGGAGGCTGTCCCGCGCAGCTATCCTCGGGGCGTACGCGAGCATAATCGCGGATTACGGCGCGTCGCTCATGTTCACGCGGGACATGGAAGGAACGGCGGAGCTGGTCTTCCATCTCGCGAGGCACGAGCAGATGGCGAACAAGCAGCCGATGAGGATATACGCGAAGAAGCGGACGTTCAACCCGTCGCAATCCTCCCGCGCCATAGTCGAGATGCTCCCCATGATAGGGCCGAAGCTCGCGAAATCGCTGCTCAACCATTTCGGCAGCATCGAGGGGCTAGCGCACGCATCCGAGCGCGAGATCGCCGAGGCGGCCGGCGTCGGCAAGAAGCGCGCGAAGTCGATCAAGCAGATCCTGTCTTATCCTTACAAGGAAGAGGACGACAAATTGTACTGATATATATTCTTTCTCCGCGATTGTGGGTTCATGCGCATCCCATGCGGCTCCATCTCTATCGGTCTCGACAGCCCAGATGGCGATTTTTCTTTCTTATCCCATGCGCATTCAGACCACACCGGCGGGCTCAAAAGGAAAAGAACGCTTCTCTCCAGCCAGGCCACCATCGATCTTGCAGGGATAGGCGCGGAAGCGGTCGAGGTCCAAGGCGCGAAGCTCATCGATGCGGGGCACATCCTCGGCGCGAAGCAGCTCCTGGTGGATTCGGACGGAGAACGCATCGTATATACCGGGGACATCTCGCTACGGCAGAACATCTTCGGGATGAAGGCCGAGATTCCCTCGTGCGACCATCTCATAATGGAGGCGACCTACGGCGATCCATCGTATGTGTTCCCTGCGCTCGAAGATGTCTATTCCCAGGTATCCGGCTTCGTGAAAGATAATGACAAAAAAAACATAATCATAGGAGCGTACGAGCTCGGCAAATCGCAGGAGCTGGTGCGGCTGCTCAACGAAAGCGGGGTGGCGCCGATAGTCACCGAGAAGATGGACGATTTCTGCACCGTGTATGAAAAACACGGAATCAAGCTGGACCGGCTAGTCGTCGGGAGCGAAGAGGCGGAGGAGGCGATGTCCCGCGCATTCGCTGCCATAGTTCCGATGTGGAAGGCGAAGAGATATTTCGCGAAGCGGTTGGCCGACGCGTTCGAGCGTCCGACCGTGTGCGCCGTCGCGACCGGATGGGCGCTGCATTACCGTTTCAACACCGATGCCGCGTTCCCGCTCAGCGACCACGCGGATTTCAACGAGCTCGTGAATTACGTCGAGCAGAGCGGCGCGAAGGAAGTGGAATTCTTCTGCGGGAACGGGAAAAAGGTCATGGAAGCTGTGCGATTGAAAAGTGGAGCAATTTTAAATAGTTGACCACTTCATTATCTTCAGACTTGCTAGGCACAGCTAACAAGCGAGTTTTAGGATCCTATGGCCATGATGGCGTAATGGTAGCGTGAGAGGCTGTGGCCCTCTAGGCCCGTGTTCGATTCACGGTCATGGCCCTTTCCTTTTGGTTCGATTCCCGGCTCAGAAATATGAACCGGGGGTTACGACCACTAGGGCTCGTTTTTCAGGCCCTTCTTTTGGCTCGTTTTATTCTAACCGTTATCCTCTACTCCTTAGTGATGATTACCATTACCTTGGATTTTAGAAATCAAGTTATGGTGTCTAACGCCATTCTTCGGATTGAAGCCAATAATTACGAGCGCATCCTTTTTTCTTGCGGTAGTAGCCATGCTAAGGAGCTTGCAAGGCTTTTCAGAGAGAAGGGATTTGAAGTGGAAGAGATTAAAGGCTACCAAAAATTATTGCCGTGGTTTTGAGTTGCGGCAACTGAAATGATTGTGTTTTTTATTTTTGCATAGCCTGTACATCAAAAAGACGGGAATCGCCGGCAGAGCAAAATAGTAGCGGTTCGAGGGGAGAGATCCCTTTGCTTTCTACCCGCGCCCGAAGTATTTCTACATCTGGGATTTACTTTCACAACCAAAGCAACCCTAAAGAATGGATATTTATCCTGGCGTCGATGACGGCAAATAAATTATTGCCGAAGTGCCCTGGGAATCCGGGAAAGTGCAAGATTTAAATAGTTATCCTACCATAGGATAATCCTGTGAGTGGATAAGATGAAGTTCTACAACCGGGAAAAGGAGTTGGAGCTGCTGCAACAAGCAGTACTGCAACAACGTTCGGCGATGGTAATAATAAGCGGGCGAAGAAGAGTTGGTAAGAGCAGACTGGTTGACGAATTCTTGAAAAAAAACAAAGGCCTGAAGGTAATAGTTGTACCAAAAGAGGAGAAGCAGGCGGCAAAGGACCTGGCCGAGGTATTGGCGGAGGACTATAAGCCGTCATTTAATACCATAAAGGAGGCATTCGAATATTTCTTTACGAAATCCAAAGAGAGAGTGCTGTATATCGATGAATTCCCCAATTTTCTTGAGATCAACCCATCGGTACCTTATGAGCTGCAGAGAATTTGGGAGCTATATAAAGAGAAGACAGACAAGGTGCTTATCCTATCTGGATCTTATGTCAGTATGATGGATAAGATTTTTACAAGACAAAAGGCCCCGCTGTTCAACCGGGCAACCTTCAAACTCATCTTGAATCCGCTAAGTCCGGACGTAGTCTGGCATATACTAAGTGACATTAGTACCGAATCCTCAGAACAAAAAATAGCCGATTATTGCGTTTTTGGCGGGATTCCTTATTATTACGAACTTCTAGAGAGGTACGAAGGCGCTCCGTCCATTGAAGGGCTGTTTTTCGATACTGGGCAATTGCACGAAGAAGGCCAGAATATCCTAAGGCAGGAATTCGGATCGGCTTACAAAAAGTATTTTTCGATATTGGAAGCAATCGGTTATGGCCTGGTGTCAACCGGCGAGATCGCCAATAAAATGGGCATCCAGCAGACCACACTATCAAAATACGTTATGGCCTTGCAGAATGATTTCAAGCTGATAGAACGGATGGTGCCATTTGATCAAAACCAGTACCGGAGCAAGAAGGGCGTATATGTCATAAGAGATAATTTACTGGCATTTTGGTTCAGTTTTGTCTATGGAAAAGAACAGGTGCCAGATAAAGGCCAGTTAAACGCATTTCTTGGTAAACGGTTCGAGTTCCTTTGTAGGAATTACTTAAGTCGTTTTTTACAAAATAAAGGTGAGCGTATTGAAAAGACCGGTATGTGGTGGGGAAGCGTTGAAATAGAAAAGGGAAAGTTCGAACAAAGAGAGATCGATCTGATTGTGGAAACTGACAAAGCACTTTATATCGGAGAATGTAAATGGACCGAAAAGAAGCAGGGCGAAAAAGAATTGGAACATCTCAAGCAATCTGCAAAATCGCTGAAAAGTAAAAAACCAATCAAATGGGTTTTCTTCAACAAAAAAGGCTTTAACATCAAAGAAAGCCATGACGTTTGGCTGTTTGATGCTGATAGGATAGTGGCATCATCGCATCGATGAAGCGGGCTTCCAGCGAAGAAGGAAAATGAAAGCGTTAAAATAGTACTCATTTCAATATGTTTGAGTACTCATGGTAACCAAGCGAAAGGACGTTTGCGTGAAGGTCTACCTGAACCAGGCAGAGTTCGCAGAGATGGCCGGGCAGGCTGAAAAGGTAGGAAAAAGGCGCAGAGGCCTCATTCTGCACACCCAGAAAAAGAACGGGTTTAGCGGCCAGACCGTGGCCAACACGGACGGATTGAGCAGATTCCTCAAATATTGCGCTGCCTACTGGAAAGAGCATGAGAGCGAGAGGATGTCCAGGGCGGCCGAGATCCTGCGGCAGGAGAAGGAGCTGCAGGAGGAGAAGAAACGGCTGGGGTTGGCCTAGTTCGAATGAAAAACATGGGGGGATAGGATGGAATCTGATGAAACGGATAAATTGAAGAAAAAGCTCAGGAAGCCGTTCCGCGTGGTGGAGTTTAAATTGAAGAGATCACGTGCAAAACCTTCTGAACTTAATGAAGAAGATAAAGAAGAATTGGAACGTTCCATATCTGATGCGGCAAGGAAAAACGGCATAATGTATCGCTGTTATTCGCAGAGGCTGATGCGGATATTTGAATACAAAATAGAAACGAAAAAGATTCCAAAAGACCTTGACTTTCAAACGGTTAGGAAACTTGTTAATATCCACACGGAAACAAGAGCTATGATAATAGAGGTATACCGATTCTACAATCGGAGGTCCATCAAAAAGGCGCTTGATCTTTTCGAAAGATACAAGAAGTATGTCAATAACCTAAATGACGTAGAAAAAAACCTCGTGTATGGCCATTATTATGAAAGTGGGCTACCGTTATTCTTTTGTGAGGCCTGTAATAAGGAGGTATTAGCCACGTGGTTGGAGTATGGCCGTCCGATAGGTAACCTAATTCTTCCCAATCCCAAAGATGTTGATGGGGATTTACAAGAAGAGCGGGCAGTTGGTATTTCACGCATCGCTGGTTGTGTAAGAGAAGGCTATTTTTTCCAATGCCCTACTTGTCATGGCCATGAAGGGGTGCACTTTACTGATAAGAGTTTAACTGAAAAAGTAAATAGAGAGGATCCCCCGGTACTTAAAAAAATCGCCAAACAGAGGAAATGGCTGGGACTGATATAATATGGAAAATAGGAAGGAAGTCTGTCCAAAATGCGGATCGAGTGCGTTCGGCCAGATTGTTAATCCGGTCGTTAAAGGTTTAAAGCCCCAATTGGTGTGCTCGAAGTGCGGAAACCGTTGGATCCGGCCAGGTTTCTCATTATGATTCAACCGTGACACCCTAAGGTATTCCGCTTTGGGTTTTCTGGCAGCCGGGTTTCCCT
>Ga0074045_10003969_pt1 | contig 13207 bp, 13 predicted proteins | sample BogForMeECP23OM2_FD_94442 | JGI IMG/M metagenome (GOLD analysis project Ga0074045, IMG submission 94442) | Bog forest soil microbial communities from Calvert Island, British Columbia, Canada - Bog Forest MetaG ECP23OM2 | ecosystem: Environmental > Terrestrial > Soil > Wetlands ... | reverse complement strand
GCTGAGAAAGCTGAGAACGTACGCTTGGGCGAAGGAGACATTTTTGTCTTCAGAACCGGACATCACCGTCGAAGACTTGAGCTTGGATCTTGGAACAACGGATACGATGGAGAAGGAAAAGCGGGCCTAGATCCTCGAGCGATATTGATGTTGCACGAGCGTAAAGTCGCCGCGTTTCTTCCAGATGGTGACGGAGAAACGGTCCCGAGCGATGTCGAAGGCGTTGCTTACCCCATTCACGCCCTACAAATCGGAGCCATGGGGATGGCATGCTCCGACAGCCTTCAATTTGAGGAACTTGTAAAAGTGTGCGACGAAGAACAACGATGGGAGTTCATGGTAGTTGCGGCACCACTCAGAATGCCTGGTGGCACCGGCTCACTATTCAACCCCATCGCAATTTTTTAACCAACAAAACGAAGTGAATGAAAAATGAAATTTGGATTAGCAGTATCTGGAAAAGCAGATCTCAAACTACTCGAGAAGATGGCGCTTAGAGCAGAAGAATTAGGGTACGATTCTTTTCTAGTGACGGACCATTTTCTACTCCCAGACTCAAACAGTCATTTGGATGTGTGGTCGTTCCTTCCTTACCTTGCAGCCAAAACTAGGAAGATAAGGCTGGGCACGTGCGTTACTCCGATTCCATTCAGACATCCTGCTATTCTAGCGAAATCCATTTCCACGTGCGATATTCTATCGAACGGTAGGATTATTTTTGGTGCAGGTGTCGGGTGGCATCGCCCGGAGTTTGAAGGATTCTCAACATGGCTCGACACGAAGGATCGGTTTGCGTATACGAAAGAGGGGCTCGAGATTATGCGTCGCCTCTGGACAGAGAACGCCCCCTTCGACTATGACGGAAAATTCATACACGTTAAAGGTGCAATAATTGAACCAAAACCTATCCAGAAGCCTCATCCACCTATCTGGCTAGGTGGACATCTCCCTGGCAGTTTGAGGATGGCTGGAAAATATGCTCAAGGATGGATGCCGATCGGCCCCAGATGGTTTGGTGAAAGCTATCCTAAACCAGGAGAGTATTCTCAAATGAGAAAAACCATAATCGAGGAACTTAAGAAGAATAAGATCTCAGAAAGGGATTTCACGTTTACGAACCTGATCAGCCCCGCTCCAGATATTCAAACGGTACGCTCGGACGTAGAGCAATATATCGAAGCCGGAATGAATTATTTCATTCTCGGAGAAAAAGCGCAAAGCGAAAAGAGCCTACAGACTATGGAAACAGTCGCTAAGGAAATTGGACAGTCGCTCTAACGGAGAATGCCCCTTTGTCTTCTTGGAAAATTTCATTCATACCCTACTATATGATCTCTAAGATGAAGTGGCAAGCCGCCAATCCAAGTGAAGCCATCAAAGTCCTAGCCGCCGCAGGCTATGATGGAGTTGAGTGGATGCTGCACTACCATTTCAACTCTCCTAACGAACTGAAAAGATTGGTCGACGAAACACGTGGGAATCATCTGCAGGTTTCGAACATAATGTGTTGGGAGGACCTTGTAACAACCAACGAGAATTCAAGAACCAAAAGTGTCAACACCCTTAAACAGTATCTGTCCGCGGCTCATGAAATGGCAATTCCTGTAATGAACGTCTTCACTGGACCGATGACGTGGATTCAGAATTTCGCGAAGATTGGGGACGATATTTCAGAAGAAGTCGCATGGGCAATTGTAACGGATGCGTTTAGTGAAATAGTTGACGCCGCAGAAAAAAATGACGTCATCGTAACCGTTGAAGCGGTTTTCGGCATGCTAGTTCACGATTATTACACGATGAAAGAATTTCTCGGATACTTTGACTCCAAGCATTTGGCAGTCAATCTTGATCCTTCACATTTAGCCCTCTATGGAAATGATCCTTCCTTCGCAGTGAGGAGATTAGGTAAACGCATACGGCACGTTCACGTGAAAGATTCGTTTGGCACACCTGGAACGCTCGGGAAAGACTTTGAGTTTCCAATTCTAGGAGAGGGAATGGTCGACTGGAAACGATTCTTCACTTGCCTGAGAGAAGTGGACTATGACGGATATCTTTCGCTTGAATTCGAAAACGACACATACCTCAGAAACGTTTGCAACGGAGATTGGACAAAAGTGGCCATAGAATCTAAGAAAAGACTACATGGCTTTCTTGATGATTCATAGACCTCATTCGCAAACACCATACCCAACTCGCGATCAAAGCGGTTCCCGTGGCTGCAGCCACCTTCACGTTAGCTTTGTGGTTGCCTGAGAGTGTGTGTTAAATAGAAGTTTGCGAGCTTGGATTTTTCACGTGTAGATACCTTGTCAATTTCGCATCTCATCAAGCGAGACAGCTACCATTACATGTGGAGCAAGAACCATCCCCCTGTGCTCGAGATCGAGACAGGTGAGAAAGTTATATTTCAAGTCCAAGAAGTTACTTCATGCCAGTTGACAAAGACAAGCACAAGTGATGATGTTGCCAAACTTGACGGTACGAGGTTCTATCCACTCGCCGGCCCAATCAAAATCAAAGGCGCGGTACCTGGCGATGCCTTAGCAATCGATGTCCTGAGGATTGAAACTGCTGACTGGGGTTGGTCAGCAATTATTCCTGGATTGGGTACTCTAGAAGAATTTACCAAACCCTTCCTATGGACCTGGAAGTTGTCCAAGCGAAGTTGGTTGAAGTTTCGAAAGGGTCTCCGCGTAAAATTCGACCCATTCTGCGGCGTGATGGGTGTGGCTCCTGCAAGTGAGGGCCTTACAGAGGTCATGCCTCCAGGCAATCATGGTGGCAATATGGATATACGCCATCTGACAGTCGGAAGCAGACTTATTCTTCCAGTATGGGTCGAAGGTGCTCTATTCTCTGTAGGCGACGTTCATGCCTCACAGGGAGACGGCGAAGTATGTGTTACTGCAATCGAATGTTCAGGAGAAGTCACTTTTAGATTCAACTTAATCAAAAACGCACGACTTGATGCTCCACGTTTCTTCACTGCGCCAAAAAGCAAGACTGGAAAATGCTATGTAACAACTGGGATTTCGCCTGATCTAATGGATGCCTGCCGAAAGGCTATTCGTCGAATGATTGATGATCTTACACGGAGTTCTGGTGTTAGCAGAGAGGAAGCTTACATTTTCTGTAGCGTGGCTGGTGACCTGAGGATACATGAAATCGTAGATCAACCCAACTGGGTAGTGGGATTCATGATCTCGTTAGATTGTTTAGGTGTAGCAGGAAAACGGCTACTCCGAATGAATATGTGAAATTTTCCCATACTCGATAAATCCAGCAAGCACTAGATTTCGTTTTCTTCATCCATTAACCGAGGTACTTTTCCATGCATGTCGTCGATTTACTTGGAGCAACGTTTCAGAACAAATTTACGGTAATTCGAGAACCGCACGCATCTCCAAAATGACAGTTCGCGTCTGATACCTTGATAGGTAAACATGGTTAGACTTGAATGCGCCGCGGCGAGTCAGTATGGCGTACAAGGAAAGAGAACGAATCATAGTTACGGTCGCATTGTCCTCGATAGTATTGCTTGCCGCCACATTCACCATTGGAAATGTTTACGCATTTGTTGCAACACTTTCTGCAAGTACAATCTCGAGGGGCACTCCATTCATCCGAGTTACTGCAACTGGCTTTGCAGGAGAAGGCTTCGTTAGAGTAGATGGAACCGCGTACAATGCGCTTTACGCTAATTCATTGTATGCTTGTGTTGACCCACTTTTTTATTCAAAAGTCTCGTTCGTATCATCAAACGGCAGCTTCTCGATGGCAATTCCCACCGCGACTCTCGCGATCGGTGATTATGGTGTCTATGTCAATAGTATAGGCCCTGCAGGTAGCGCTTGTCTTCATTTCAGCGTGAGTTCCTAATTCTCTACCAGTTCGATTAGTCGATCTGCTTGCTGATTAGCAGCGGACTATTGAGATAGTTTCCATCGAGATAGAAGGAAACTGGTTGAGGTATTCTCGAAGCGTGAACATCGAACATGGATGACAAGAAGTTTGGTGTGTAGTCCAACTGTAGACCACCCAAGGTATACTGCGCCGTGTAACTCTCTGGGCCGTTTATGATTATTGGCGGGTGAACCGTAGCGCCATTCGAGTCGTGCCATCCTGCGAAGGTATACGCGAAGACATAGTATGTTACCGTCTGGTTGATGACCGGATTTATTGTGGATCCAGCTGAGTACCAAGCTTCGACGTTATTGTTGCCTGAAATCGGATAGGACATGCCATTTACCCTGAGCTGCAGCAATGTAGAGTTCGATAGTCCGGTGATCGTGAAGGTCACCAGATACTGAGTTGTCCAGTTGGCTGTGATTGCTTTCGGCGAATACATTTGAACGGTTACGTTGGTTGACTGTCCAGTGTAGTCTCCTGTCCAGCCTGTGAAAATCCGTCTTGTTGAGTTCGAGTAGCTAAGTAGCGGTTGAATGTTGACCGAAACAGTTGTGCCAGCATCGTACCAACCAGCGCCCTCTGGATTACCGTACGCTGATTGGAGGGTCAACTCATACTGCGTCTTCCATGTCGCAAGTAGGGCTGCGGGAGCGTTCACGGTAATCTGTGATGTTGGGTTGTTACCGAGGGTAGACGAATTCCAGCCGGTTAATACGAACCTCTCACCGTTCGGGTTCTGGACGATTGGAGATTTTACGCCGACAGTGACGATCTGCCCAACGTCATACCAGCCACTTCCGACCGGAGATCCGACCGGGGTGACTATTGTTACGTAGTATTGCGTCGTCCAATTCGCTTTCACGAACACAGGTTTGGTCATGTTAACCTGTAAGAAGGGTGAAGCACTGGTCAAATTGCCAGTCCAACCGTTGAAGGCCAAGCGAACGTAGTTAGGTTGCACGATTGAAGGATTCGTTACGGACGCGTATACTCTCGTGTTCGGAAGATACCATCCGCTTGCTGTGGTTGAGCCTCCGTTTGAATCGATAGATAGCAAGTATTGAGTGACATAGTTTGCGCGAAGTGTCGTGTCTTGTATGACTGCGATTCGACGAGGGTTAGCTGAGCTACCGTCTGACCACCCTGTGAACACTTGCCTAATGCCTCTTGACATGTTCACGTCGGGTTGAATTTCAACGGTAATGTTTCCCGTGGAGACACCAGTTTGCAATCGACCGGCTGTCATGTTATACTTGACGCCATCGACTGAAACCCAAATGTTTTCCGCACCACTCAAGTTCAACGGCACGTTGATCGTGAGTGTTGGTCCAACACTCAAGTTGAATGTGGCGATGTTATTCGCTCTGTTAGTTTCGTTCAACGTATTGTCTGGGTCAACAACGATGCGGAAAACATGGTTACCTAATGTTGACGTCCACGTGAAGTTTGTCTCAGTCGACGCGGCAGCTCCTACGCTTACCTGCAGGTTCGTATAGACGCTATTGTCCAGGTCAACTTCTACGGGTACGTTTGAAACATTTTGGTTCCCGAGGTTTGAGATTTGCACAGTGATCGTAACGGTCGTGTTGGGAAGCGTTACGACTGAGGGTTGAGCGTTCACGCTAGTTACGGCTAGGTCAACATATGATGTCTGGTTCTGGTTCTGTATCGGTGGTGGCGGTTGGCTTCCGCCTCTATTTACGGTCACCTGGTAACTGTCACCTTGCTTGCTGTTTACGGTAATGGAGATGCCGTTCTTAGAGTCGGTGAATGTTTGTCCAGTGATCCATACGGCGTCTTGTAATCCAGGAACTGATGGATGCCCATCTATAATGTGAATTCTACCAACGACGGCAGTGTTATCCACGTAGGATATGAGCACGCCAGTGGCGGGTAGTTCGGTATCGAATCCTATTGGCGCTCGAACCTCGATTAGATAATATTGAGCAAGGCTTGAAGTGCCTGACTGCGAGACTACCGCGTTAGTTCCTACAGGCACTTCAACTGCGTGAACATTATTTGACGGGACTTCGGTAGGGTCAATGGTATATGTTTTCGTTTGGCCAGAATTCGCGAAGGCGAGCATTGAGCCGGTAATCCAACCTAACTGAATCTTACCCCACGCAATCAGGTGAGCAGGGCTTGATCCCGGTGGGTTACCGTTCCATGTTCCCGCATCCATCAGTGTCCAAGGCCCTAGAATGGTTTTCCCAGTGTTCGTGTTGAACAGATCTGGAATATTCAAAAGATGAGCAAATTCGTGGCAGAAAACCCCGAGGGGAGACGCACCATCAGCTTGAAGTTCCGCAACTATCGAGAACGTATAAAGCGTTCTCATGTTCGTTACGACGTCAATCCCGCCCATATATGTCACCGACCATACGTCGTTCTTTACACCGCTGGACTCCTGACCATATCCGGAATGCACGAAGACGAAGTAATCATAATTGTTGAAATTAACGTCCTTCTCTGCTTGCGACACAACGTCGTTAGCGATCTGAAATGACTGATCCGTGCCGCTACAGTCAGCGTCATTGATCGCTCTACAGCTCATACCGTAATGGGATTCAACATATGGAAGCTTATACCAACCTACGACATCCCCAGTCAATTTGAATGTGCCATAGGAAATCTGTGAATAGTAAGCTGCCAAGCTTCCATTTGACCCGAACCATTCCTGTCGCAACGTGTCAGTGCTTACCGTGTAGTTGACGTCTGGAAAGTATGCTGCGACGACCAAAACACGATGGACACCGGAGATTGGAGCTGCTTGAACAGTAGCTCCAGGCGTACGCGGAGTAAGCGGCATGGAGAACGATGGTGCAAAGATCGCATCTACCATTGGACCACGAACAGACGGGTGTATGGCAACACTAGGCAGAATAAACACGAACAAAACCGTCACTAGTAACCTAGCGTAACGCAAGCACACCATAGCCTCACAAGCTACGGTGGACAGTTCTCGTAAAGTCATTGAGCGAATAAATTAGTCCAATATGAACTAGCAGCTTCCCCTCATTTACAGTAGCATGTCAACATAGCCTTGACAATCGAATTCTGTATTCGAGCTCGGCGATCGGAGTTTTACGAAAGACGAACAATTTAGGATGGGGGAATTTGGTTCTGAGCCTTATGGTCGACGAAAGCGATCATAATTTTACTAGATGTGAAATTATGATGAGATTAAAACTGCGGTTTCAACACAAATTATGACATTATAGTGAGATAATAGTACTGAGTCAGTTGAACCAGCGAAACATAATGAAAAGAAGTCAAAAAATTAGCTTAGTGAGTTTGGCGGCTGCGACTGTTGCGGTTGTCATAGCAGCATCTAGAGAACCTAAAGTCCAAGCTGCGCTTAAAGACGCACAGATCAACTTCGGTAAATGGTATAAGACAAACGTTACACCCTTAGCCAAACGATTGAATCTGCAGAAAATTGGGTTAACGCTTTAGCAAGCTAGCAACGCAGGCTTAGCGCTTAGCGTCTAGAGATACTTTCTGATAGTGGCTTCAAGGTGCTCTGGGGCCACGATATGGATGTTTGGTCCAACATCACTCAGAAGCTTCTTGACTTTATCGTGTAGATTGGCAGGCACAGTTAGAAGAACCGGTATATTGTGCACCCTGCACGCTCCAAGAAGGTTTTCGAGCATAATCGGTAGCAATGAAGTACGTTCCTCCTCAGCCGGCATGATCTTGTGCAACCATCCAATCACTACGTTCACTTCGCCCTTAGTTAGGTGATTAGCGTACTTTCCATGACCATCCCGAGTGTTCCCAAGTGGCACCGTTTCGATACCTTCAGCGGCAAGCGTCGTCAAGAGTAACGGGTCAGTTCCTTCAAAATATCCTACTCTCGCCATTAATTCTCAACCGCATAATGTGGATGTACGCTGTAACCTGATAAACGATGTGCATACAGATTCGTGAGCCAATTATCCCCGGTTGGGTAATTGGCGCCGGGGGTGGGATTTCAGCAACAGTTTATCGGTACATATAATTGAATTCGTGTCTGGCCGTATGCACTTAAAGAATTAAGCGAATCCAGGGTAACGTCACGTTGCCGTTTGGTCAGCTTTTCTTGGGTAACGTGACATTGATGTTTGGTGCTTGGGGCTGTTTACTTTCGTTTGGTGGGATTCGATCTTCTAGCCGTTTGCACACGGAACCATGTTTCGATTCGTGAAAAACAGGGGAACCAGTAAGAGCGAGACGCGCCTTACTTACCCGAGAAGGGAAGAAAGATGAAAGAAACAAAAAAGACATTCGCATTAACGATAGTGGTTGGAATGGTGATAACTATTGTGATAGCGGATTTGATAGTTGACGCACTAACCCCTATGAAGTCTCTCGCTTTCACCTATCGACTAATAGTTAATGTCTGTACGGTCATAATATTTGCGTTAATCTATTGGTGGAAGAGATGAAAGGATTAACGAGCAAAGAACATCTGATTCTAAGAGTGCTGTCTCCTGTTATTTTCATAAATTCCATTGCCTTTTACGTTGCCTCACTTCACATGCAAACTTTCGTAGATAATTTCTTCGAAGTTATAGCTCTGACTACTGGCCTTACGCTTTTCGTTCTTACAATACAACTAGTGTTCTGGTGGAAATACCTACGAAGAATGGACAATCAGCGGTTTTGGAGATGGGATGCAAGTACTGTCTTTTCTCGGAAACCAAAGAACTCGAACTAGACCGAGCTATTTTTTGCGTTCTGAATTAGCGTCATCCATCTGTCTTTTCCTCTGATCTCTATTCCCGCCGCTTCGCTTGGAGTCTTTCCTTTCAACGCTTCATGTAGACGGACTTAGTTACGATAGATCAGTCGCCGAATCCCAAATGCGTTTGACTTGAGTATGGCTGATTCCTAATTCACGCTTGGCGGCTCTCAAGCTTATTGAAGGATTCATTCGTTTCAGTTGAATTGCTCTTAGAATGATTTCTCTAGAGACGTTTGCTTTACGACCTCTCTTACAAGTCGGGAACAGTTGGTATGTTTCCTCTTTCACGTTTGGTATCCTTCCCTTTGCATCCAGAATCCGAAGGAGACTAGTTCCGCGACTGAGGAAGAGTGTAGTGGGTTAATCAATTGGCGCCGGGGGTGGGATTTCAGCACCAGTTTACCGGTACATAATAGCTGAATTCGTAGGTCCGGAGAGATTCAATCAAATGATTAAGTGAATCCAGACCGTGCGTTCTGATTGGCCTCTCGATTTGATGCGGCTCGGCAAGTGAATTATCGTACCGTTCCGAGTGCCCCCCAACTCAAAAACCGCTATTCGAATGATCTTCACTCGCACCGCACAGAAACTGAAAATCAAAGAACCAACTCAAAGCGATCTAACCTACCGCGCCGGTGTCGCACTACACGAAGCCTTCAGGACGTGGTCAGATTATCTGACTATTAAAACGGGACAGTGCGCGTGATGGAGTACGCCTGAGGAGACGCTTCCAATCAGTAATTCTTTGAATCCAGTTAATCCTCTCGTTCCCATAACGATAAGGTCAACGTTGCTCTTGGTTGCCTGTTCTAGAATTGTTTCCACAACCGAGAACGAGTATTCTCGAATTAAGTGAGTAGTTTTCACTTCTTTCGCTTCGGCTAATCGGGTAACTTCATCCACGATTGAGTCTGCCTTTTTATGAGCTGACTCAAAATACTCCTGCAATTCAAAGTCATAGCCTTGGCTCAAACGTGCTTTCGCCAGTCCCGTCGGAGGAACTGCGATTACATGTAACACTATCAATTCTGCTCCAAACTTCTTCGCTACCTCGATCCCCAAGTTGGCGGCGCGGGCCGCGCCTTCTGACCCATCAGTTGGGACGAGGATACGGTTAATCCGGGTTTCGGAAAGCGAATTTGACCCCATGATTTGTACTCTCTATGCACTCACATCTGAACAACTATTCAGCTAAGTTAATAAACTAGCCGCATCACCTATAGTTAGGCGCGTCTAATTTTTGAGCGAGGAAATTAATTGATTCCGAATCGTTTCTCTAGGGCTCACAGCTTCCTAGGATCGATTTGGAGTTCAGGTTATTGGAAGTTTTTCGGACCTGCTATCGTAGCGAGCGTAGCTTACGTGGATCCGGGGAATTTTGGGACCGATATTTCCGGTGGAGCATCGTTCGGGTATCTTCTGTTGTGGTCGGTTATGATGGCGAATTTGATGGCGATGCTCTTACAGTATCTTTCCGGGAAACTTGGAATTGCGACAGGCGCGTCGCTGGCCGCCCTAGTCCATGATAAGCTGAAAACTCGTTCGAAGATTGTTCCTTACTGGTTGGGGTCAGAGGCTTTTGCTGTTGCTACAGACCTGGCTGAATTCTTGGGCGTAACTTCAGCGATCCACCTGCTCTTCGGTGTGCCTCTCCTGATATCATGTTGGATTTCGGCAGCGGACGTTATAGTAGTCTACGCTTTGGCTGGGAAACGCTTTCGACGAATTGAAATGTTCATCACGATCATGATAACCACTTTGAGTCTTGGTTACGTGTATGAGTTACTAACTACCAAACCTGACGCATACCAGTTTGCCTTTCATTCCATTGTACCCTACATGAGTATGGCCAATAATGCTCAGCTGTTTATTGTCGTAGGCGTGATCGGGGCCACTGTTATGCCTCACGCCCTAATTGCTCATTCTTGGTTGACAAAGAACAAGCTTACTACGGGTGATGAGGAAGAGAAGAGGCGTTTGTTGAAGTATCACAAATTGGATACGATAGTGAATATGTCGAACGCGAGCTATGTTAACCTCGCCATAATGGCTATGGCTGCTGCGGCCTTCTACTTCCATGGCTACACGAACGTAGCGACGATTGATGACGCCTACCGAACCCTCACGCCACTCTTCGGGGTAGCTGCGAGCATCATTTTCGCGATAACCCTCTTCGCGTCCGGATGGTCCTCCTCAACAATGAGTGTAATGTCTGGGCAACTCATTTACGAAGACCTCCTGGAACGTAATTGCCCGATCCAAGGAACGAAATTCAGCCCCTGGGTGCGGAGGATCCTCATACGTGTCATAAACATCGTGCCTACCAGCATTGCTATCTCACTCGGCTATGACCCACTCATTCTCTTGGTCTACAGTCAGGTAATCCTAAGCTTCCTGATTCCCCTTCCCATGATCCCTCTAATCCTATTTACGAAGAGCAAGGAGATTATGGGGAACTTCGTCAATCGGAATATTACTACAATCCTAGCCGTAATTTGTGCCATCATAATTATTGGGTTAAATGCATACCTCATAATCACATCCATATAGAGGACACGAACATGACTCAGAATTCAGCACCAAACCTGCTTCTCGTTTCGAGACCCAACCCAGCCTCCGATCTTACGCGCGTGGAAGATTATCTTGAAGTCGTCTACGAACTCATTCAAAAGAAGGGCTACGCTAGAACAGCAGACATCGCGCAGAGACTAGGCGTCAAATCCTCCAGCGTAACAGTCATGCTTCAGAAATTACATTCAATGGGATTCATTGTCTATGAGCGTTACCGAGGCCTCACACTGACAAGTAGCGGAGAACGGTTAGCGAAGTCTGTTCAACAGAGACACCTTACCGTCCTCAAATTCCTTCGCATTCTCGGCATCGAAGAGAAGACCGCTAACTCGGACGCGGAGGGCATCGAACACCACGTTCATAAGGCGACTGTTGACCGATTCGCACGTTTTGCCGACTATGCAGTCCAACATCCGACCTGGTTTCGGACTTTCGAAGAGACCTTGGAATAGGCCTCATCACTGGTCTTTGTATCACGAATTTTGCCAGAAACGGTTCGAACCCACTTAATTATTTAAGCGAATACCTCCGTCTGAATCCGTTCGAATAGTTTGAGGGCTTGATCAATTATTGTTTAGCAGCAGAAATCTTCAAACGATCTAGATCAAGGTTGAAGGTGAATTCGTGGCCACATTTAGGACAGCTCGTCAATGTTTTCCATAGTGACTGGTTGCGAGTTCCCGAGATACTCTTCGTCTCCTCTGCACCGACACGGAAAAGTAAAGTTCCACAGCGTGAACAGGAGAAACTTATTCCAGACTTCACGAGAATCTAACTTCTGATCTCTTCGAGCGCCTCCAACGCCTCCCTCAAAACGAACACCAAGATCACAGCCGCCGCAACATAATCTACCCACCAGATCTTCCACAAGTAGTTCATCAACAATCCAACCAACAATGCTAGTGACATATAGAAACAGGTCCATGATTCGATTGCATCAATCGATAACGGCAAGAGATTCCCAGCCGATCCGATGCGCTTCTTTTCAACAGCAAGAACAGGCATGCCTATCACTGCTGCAATAGCTACACCAATACCTAGCACGGAAGATTCTGGTACAATTCCAGCCAAGTAAGAGTCAATCATTCCAAAGCCTATAGTGGGGATTAGAAGGAATAACAGAATCGTCGTAATCCACTCCGTGCTATGATTCTCCTCGACGTCTCCGCCTGATGTTTTCATTCGTCGAAGGTATGATAGCACGGTCCATGAAGAAATCAATTCGATAACACTATCGCCACCGAACGCAAGCAGCGCAAAACTAGATGCCAGTAGCCCGGCTGAGAGGGCCACCAAGCACTCAACAATCATCCACACTAAGCTGATGTATTCAATCGTCAAACCACGACGAAGAAGAGCAGCCTGTTGCAAACTAGATCCCACAATAACACCCTCAAAGATGCTAGATCGAACGTGATATTTATAATTGAATAGTTATTCAGATGTGAGCGTGATTCTAAATGTCCACCGTCAAGATTACGAGAGAAGGTGAGGCGTGTCAAGTCAAGTGCCTGAACCCCACGAAGGTCAAGAGACTAGCGAAGATGATGCCGGCAAAAGAACAAGTGGCGGAACTCTCAGACCTATTTCAACTACTTAGTGACCCTAACCGAATCAAAACATTATTCGCGCTCTCTCACGATGAAGTATGCGTCTGCGATCTCTCAGCCATACTCGGGATGAGCGATTCCGCAGTATCCCATCAACTCAGACTCCTACGCGCACTGAGACTTGTTAAGTCAAGAAGAGACGGCCGAATAATCCACTACTCACTCACCGACAATCACGTGACGAAACTACTTGAAATGAGCTTGGACGAAGAAGGCAGATAGGTAACCACACACTCGCATCTCACAGGTGGAGGGTGGGATTTCAGCACCAGTTTACCGGTACATATAATCTGTGAACAGTCTTATTAGACGTAAACCAATCCTAAATCCAGATAAAAATTGGATACTGGAAAGATCCGTACGGAACTCACAGGGCTTCTAGTCG
>Ga0074045_10003968_pt1 | contig 13208 bp, 8 predicted proteins | sample BogForMeECP23OM2_FD_94442 | JGI IMG/M metagenome (GOLD analysis project Ga0074045, IMG submission 94442) | Bog forest soil microbial communities from Calvert Island, British Columbia, Canada - Bog Forest MetaG ECP23OM2 | ecosystem: Environmental > Terrestrial > Soil > Wetlands ... | reverse complement strand
GTAGGCGGTTTTAACGGCGGTTTCGACGCGCAGCTTTTGTTCTTCGGCTTCCGTTTCGGCGAGATTGCTTTCCTTGGCGAAAACGTCGCGAGCTTTGGAAAGTTTGCCACCGGTCACAATCGTTTGCTGCAGGAAAAAGCCTTGTTTGCCTCCGTTGATGGAGCCGCCGCGAATTTCATCGCCTGTGTAGCCGATGCTGGGATTGGGATAGAGCGCGGATTGTTGCTGGCGAGCTTGGGCGGCGCGGATTTCGGCTTCCGCTTGGCGAAGAGTTGGATTGGAGGCAGCGGCCAGGCGTTGGGCGTCTTCCAGCGTGAAAAGAGGAGATGACGGATGCTCCTGCGCGCGACCCATGCGGGGATAGCTGGGCTGCGCGGGAGCCGTGGTTTCGTGTTCGTGCTGCATGCCGGGCATGTCGGGCGATTGCTGAGCCATACATGGCACCAGTGCGCCCATCAACCCAATTTGCAGCATCGCGAGTAGCTTCGATTTCAGTTGCATAGCGGTTCCTCTTATTTTTGTAATTCGCGCTCTTCGTGCATTTTGGCGATTGGCTGAAGTTGCAAACGTGGCGGCTAGCCGCCGCACTCCAAAGTGGCTGGCATGAAAGCCAGCGCTGCATGAAGAAAAAATGCGACGGCACCGCTAACGCGGCGATTAGCTGCCATGGCGCCGAGGTTGCGGATGCGTCGTGCGTTCGCGAATGCGGGTTTGTATTTCGTCGTAGTCCTTGTCGGGGAGGACGCGGACCATGGTCATCATGCCCATCATTCCTGCCGACCAATTTTCTGGTAGGCCGAAGGATTCCGGCTTTTCGACCGCGTCGTCCATGCCCATTTCCATGAACGCGTCTTGCGGAAAGCCGGGAACGCTGTTGGCATTGGCAGCGACCGGAGAAGAAGGCACGTGAGGCACGCCGATGGATTGCGAGAGCGCCATCATCTGCTGCATCGCTCGCGGCGCGGTTAGATCCGCCGTGGAAATCTGGCGGTCGCGCAGCAGGTCCATCATGCTGTTCATCATGTGGTGCGGCAGGTGGCAATGGATCATCCACGCGCCGGGATATTTGGCATCGAACTCGACGACTTTGGCCTGCGCCACGCCTACCAGCACCGTGTTGGTGGGATACCAGGTGGATTCGGGCGCGCGGCCTCCTTCCGTTCCTGTGATGACAAACTGATTTCCGTGCAGGTGAATCGGGTGATGATCCATTCCGAGATTGATGAACCGCAGGCGAACGCGGCTTCCCTGACGAACGATCAGCGGTGTGGTGGCGGGAGCGGAAAGGCCATTGAAGGTGAGCCAGTTGAATTCCATTGAAGCGGTGTTGGGCACAGAGTTGTTCGGTAGCACGGCCCATTCCTGCAGCACGATTGCGAAATCGTGATCGGCGTGCGGAGCGTAGGGGGTTTGCGGGTGAACGATGATCGTGCCGAGCAGGCCAATCATTTCCTGCATGGCGCTGTGCGCGTGGTAGAAGAACGTGCCTTCCTGATGAACGGTGAATTCGTAGGTGAAAGAACCGCCGGGAGGAATTGGTTTTTGGCTGATCCAGGGGACGCCGTCCTGATCGATAGGAACTTCCAGACCGTGCCAGTGCATGGAAGTGCTCTCTGGCAGCGCGTTTTCGACGATGATGCGGACGCGATCACCCTGATTGATCTGGATCGTGGGGCCGGGGCAACTGCCGTTGTAGCCCCACGCGTCGATGGTTTTGAAGGGAGCGATCTGGCGCTTCATAGGCTCGGCTTTCAGGTGAAACACCTTGACGGCACCGTCGAGTTCGAAGGGGAGATCGGGGACGTCGGGAGTGATGACGGGCACTGGTGATTTTGGCGGAGCACTGTTGTTGCGGGAGGGCTTCCGCGCGTGTGTGCCGCTAGCGCCAGTCGAGGGGCTGCCCTGCGCATTTGCCTGGCGGCTCCATCCAAACAACCCGGTGCCCAGCAGCGCAGCGTCCTGCAAAAAACTTCTGCGTGTACCGCTCATGCGATCCTCCAAAAAATTCCGAATGTAAGAAGGCCAGCCATCAAGGTTGGTGTCGGGGGCTTGGTTGTGTCCCCCCAATGTCAGGGCTAAAGCCCTGACACCCTAAAGAGACTGGTCATGAATTTTCAGGACTGAACAGTCGTAAGTATTGCTTGAAGCGAGGTGAAAATTCAGATTCGGAGCGGCGGATGGGGCGAGGACTGATTATCAAGATGCGGAGAGATGGCACAAGTTCGCAGAGAAGAAGAGATGGAGGCGTCTAGAAGCGAAGCAAGTGAACTGGAAAGGAGGTCCACGCTAGAAGAATGGCCTCGGATCTCGGGTGCTTTACGGTCTCGGCATTCCAGGCGGAGGGCCTCGAGAGCAAATTCACCAGCATGGCACGCTGAAAGATCAGGTGCGGCACTCGACGGATGATGAGAATGTGATCCCGAGGAGCTGTGGCACGGCAGATCGCTGTTGCTGTTGGCTTGACTCGCCGAACAGGGAAAACTGCTGCAGCAAGACCGGCCCAGCGGCGCGGCGGCAAGGCACAGCGCAAGCACAAACGCGCAAGAGCGAAGAGCAAAGATAAGTCTTGGTCTCGATTGGCGTGCATTTATCATGGCGACAGATTTCAGGCTACCTGCTCAGGACAGAATGGTCAATCCTGTCGCACGCCGGGTGCTGGATGAGTTTCCGGACCCGCGGCGATTGCGAACTTGGCACTTACCACCGAGAATTAAAAAGAGGATAATTCTGAGTAGAACCGCTCATGAAGACGAAACTCCTCCTGCTCGTGCTTGGGTTCTTGGCGCTTGAGTTTGCATGTCTGGCACAAGGCTCCAAACCGGGCCAAAGTGTGCCCAGTCCGGGACCGACGAGCACTGCTGGTGATCCAACCAAGTACCTGAATCGCGATTGGGAAAATGCGTATGACCAAGGACGAACGGGAGATCACCTGCGGGGAAATGTAACTCTGACAGAAGGCGCACTTCTGTGGGACGCGATTCCGGTGGTGGTGACGTGCGACGGAAAACCCAAGTTCACGACAACGACCGATTCCCATGGCATTTTCGTGATTACCAGCGTTGCGCCTGTCACTTCTTCAACGATCATCGGCACGGAAAAGTCGCTGGTCGGGCAGTTGGTGGGTTGTTCCGTATCGGCGGTGCTGCCGGGTTTTGATTCCTCTCAGCTCACGATCGCAAACCGTGATGTGTTGGCTAATCCGAATATTGGGACCATCACTCTGAAGCGCGAATCCGGAGCCACCGGCACGGCCGTGAGCGCCACAACGGCAGCTGCTCCCAAGAACGCCATGAAGTCCTTCGAGAAGGCACGCAGCGAGTGGCTCGACAATAAGCCGGATCGGGCGCAGCGCGACTTGCAGAAGGCCGTCGACTTTTACCCACAATTCGCTCAGGCGTGGTACCAGCTTGGAAAGATCGAGGCGAAGTTGAAGTCCCCCGCCGCGTTGGAATCTTTTTCAAAAGCAGTCGCGGCCGATCCGCAATTTGAGCTCCCCTATGAGCAGATGGCGCCGCTGGCGGCGCAAGCCGAGAAGTGGCCGGAACTGATCAACGAGACGAATCGCGCGTTGGAACTTAATCCGCGCGGCACGCTTGATCTCTGGTATTACAAGGCGCTCGGCAACTACCACTTAAGAAATCTGGACGTTGCCGAAACAAGCGCCAACAAATCCCTGTCCATGGATCCGCTGCATGTGCAGCCGGATACGGAGCAACTGCTCGCGGTGATCCTGGTGGCGAAAAACGATTTGCCCGCGGCGCTGCAGCATTTGCGAAACTGCCTGACATATTTTCCGCCTGGGCCGAATTATGAGCTGGTGAAACAACAGATTGCGCAGGTTGAACCGGCGGCGCGCTCACAAAATCAGAAGGACCACCCGGAAGATACGGAAGGCGCGAAACATCTTGCGGTGCCGGAAACACTGAGCGTGCTGCTACCTTCCGAGGCTCCGAACGCCGACGTGGCGGAGAAGAGCGCAGGCAATGCCAGACCGGCGCCTGGTGCGAGGAATTCCCGCTGGTTGCCACCTGGCGTTGACGAACTGGCGTCACCCGTGGGGCCTGGGTCCGCATGCGATCTAGAGGGCGTATTGCAAAAAGCTGGGAAGAAGATTCAGGAATTTGTGGAGAATGTCGAGCGATTCACCGCTACGGAATCGTTGTATCAGGAAACGCTGAACAAGTCAGGAGAGGCTTCCGAGAAGGAGAACCGGCAATTCGATTACACCGCCGCAATCCAGGAGATACGGCCCGGAATACTCACGGTCGACGAATATCTGGGCAGCGGACCGACTCCTCCCTCTTCTCCGGGCGGACTCACGACAAAAGGATTACCGGCGCTCTTACTCATTTTCCATCCATACGACGCGAGTGCCTTTTCAATGAAATGCGAGGGGCTAGTCTCCCGAAAAGGGCAAGCAACGTGGCAGATTTATTTTCAGCAGAGAGCTGATAAACCCAATACCACCAGGTCTTACAGTTTCGGCCCAAGCCGGCGGTCGTATTTGGTGGCATTGAAGGGGCGAGCGTGGTTCGCGGCCGACAGCTATCAAATCGTTAGCCTGCGGACGGACCTGATCGCGCCCATGCCTGATATCCAGCTAACCGTCGATCGCGCGGATATCGAGTACGGTCCGGTGCACTTCAGGGGCAAGGGCGTGGATATGTGGGTTCCGCAGACCGCGGAACTCTATAGCGACTTGCGAGGGAAAAGGGTGCACCAACGAATGAACTTCGGGAACTACATGCTGTTCTCGGTGGACGACAAACAGAAAATCGCTGCACCAAAGCCGGAGCAATAGACGGTTGTTCCGTTTTCGCTCGGTTCACGACCTTACCGCTGCCACTTTTCGGTCCAGCATCCCCTGGGGCCAGGCTGATCGCCTATAACGTCGCGAAAGAAATTACCGTTTAAATCATTTTAGCCGCAACCTCGCGCGGGTTTTCCGTGTCCATCTGCAGGTACCCACGGGAAGGTCAAAGGCCATGTCAGCGAATCAAAACAAACATCTCTCCGACAGACTGATCATCGCGAAGCAGGGCACTCGCGAACGTTTTGGCCCCACAGGCGCTCCCCACAGAAGGTGTCGTCGTAAGCCATCGCGCAACCGGAGTACATAACAACAGCTGTTGGCACAACTTCGGGTTTATCCTGGGAGCCAGCATGATCTTTGGAGGCGGCAGGTCGTCGCGCGCCTGCAGGCCTGCACACCATCCAGTCGAGTAAACAAAAAAGAGGAAATGTAAGCGGTCGAGTATCTCCACGTTTGAATTGGACTCGATGTGTAAGGATTGTGTTTCCAACCGGAGAAGTGAGGGCTAGCAAGCGAGTGGACGGTTGCGCGACTGCGCGACTTGGGGCGCTTGCCTGATATACACTTTCGGTCCGGTTCGTTGGGGCTGCGATTTTGCAAACTCTTGCAGGTGCGGTCATTCAAGTCTCGGGAGTGCGGAAGAGCTACGGTTCAACGGTGGCTGTGGAAGAAGTGTCGTTTGAGGTGCATGAGGGTGAGATATTTGGATTGATTGGGCCGAACGGGGCGGGAAAAACTACCACGATGGAGTGCATTGAGGGGCTGCGCAGACCAGATCGGGGTAGGATTTCCGTGCTGGGTCTGGATCCGTTCAAGGACGTGTACAGGCTGCAAGAGCGGATTGGGGTGCAACTGCAGCAAGCGCAACTGCAAAAGCGGATCAAGGTGTGGGAGGCAGTAGACCTGTGGGCTTCGCTTTACCAGAAGAAGGCGATTGACGGCGAACGGTTGCTGGAACAGCTGGGGCTTGGGGACAAGAGGGACGCGTGGTTCATGGACCTCTCCGGAGGGCAGAAGCAGCGGCTTTTCATTGCGCTTGCGCTGATCAACGATCCGCAAGTGGTGTTCCTCGACGAGCTGACGACGGGGCTGGACCCGCAATCGCGACGCGCGATCTGGGAGCTGGTGCGCGGCATTCGTGAGCGAGGCAAGACGGTATTCTTGACCACGCATCTGATGGAGGAGGCTGAACGGTTGTGCGACCGTGTGGCGATCATCGAGCACGGACGGATCATTGACATCGACAGGCCGGAAAATCTCGTCAACCGACACTGCCCGGAGCGAACCGTCGTGCTGGCCACGGACAACCCAATCGCGGAAGAACGCTTTCGCGCAATCCCGGGAGTTGCGGCGGTGAGTCGCGCGGATTCGCGATTCACCATTCGCGGCCGGGGCGACGATCTGGTGACCGAAGTGATTCATTGTCTGTCCGAGAACGGCATTCGCGTTGCGGATTTCCGGACGATTCTGCCCAACCTTGAAGACGTGTTTCTAAAACTGACGGGTCACTCGATACGCGAGTAGGCGGGAAATGATGCTGCGTGGGTTGTGGAAACTGACCTGGATCGAAATCAAGATATTCCTGCGCGAGCCGCTTGGCGCGTTTGGATCGATCGTTATCCCAGTACTGGTGTTTTTGGTGGTGGGTCGCGTGGTCGGCCGCCGACTCCCACCGGCCGCACTCGCCGCCAACAATTTTATCCAGGCGGGACTACCGGTTCTCGCATCGGTATTGATCGCTGTGAATGCCGTGTTGTCGCTGGTCACGATCATCTCGATTTACCGTGAGGGCGGCATCCTCAAACGATTGCGCGCCACGCCGTTGCGCCCGCAGACGATTCTTACCGCGCACGTAATCGTCAAGCTGCTGCTGACAGCGGCGACGCTGGCGTTGATGGTACTGGCGGGCAAGCGCTACTACCCGGTCGGTGTCCGCATTCCCTTGTTCTCGTTCACGATCGCGTTGCTGATCAGCACCTGGAGCATACTATCGATCGGGTTTCTGATTGCCAGCATCGTTCCGACGGCGCGATTTGCGCAGCCGATCGGGGCTTTTATTATGTACCCGATGATTGGAGTCTCCGGACTCTTCGTGCCGGTGGGATCGCTGCCGCCAGTACTTCGGGCGGTGGCAAGAGTTGTGCCGCTAACTTATGCCGTGTCGCTGATGGAAGGAATATGGAAGGGTGAGGCGTGGTCGGCGCACATGGATGACGTGGCGGCACTTGTGCTGGTGTTTGTGGTTTGCACGGCGATATCGGCGAAGGTGTTCCGGTGGGAGTAGAAGAAACTTCTTGAAACGCTGTTCGACGACCACCGAGGCAAGAAGGGGTCGCCTGCCTGATGTCCACGGAACATTTGGAGCACCCGTGCGTCTATATCTAATGTCACCGCTATCCCCCTGCCCGTGGTGACCTGGGGGTGTCCTTCATGCTTAGCGTGGTTTCCGACCTTCGTCACGGTTTGCGTATACTGCTGCGGAATCCAGGATTCTCCGCCACCGCCGTTCTGCTGCTGGCGCTGGGCATTGGCGCGAACACAGCGATTTTCTCGGTGGTCAACGCAGTCCTGCTGCGTCCGCTGCCTTACCAGGATTCGTCGCGCATCATGCAGATTTGGCACGTTCCTCCCGCAAAGAGTTTCCCTGGATTGACGCTGTTTTCCGTCTCACCGGCGAATTACCTCGACTGGAAAAGCCAGAACCATTCCTTTGAAGCAATGGCAGCTTATGGCGGCGCGCGACGCAATATCGGGGGCATGGAACGGCCGGAATCGATTCAGGCCGCGACGATCGCTCCGGACTTCTTTTCGATACTGCGTGTACAACCGGTTCTGGGCCGCAGTTTTACGCCCGAAGATGACCGTTCGGGCCAGGGTCACGTGGTTATCCTCGGCAATACGCTCTGGCGCGATCACTTCAGAGCCGATCCTGGCATCGTTGGCCGCAATATCGTTCTCGATGGCGAGAGCTACAACGTTGTTGGCGTGATGTCGCCCAAATTCAAGTATCCAAGCTGGGCTCAGCTGTGGATGCCCCTGGCGTGGACTGACGAGCGGCGTGCAGTGCGCGGCAATCACAACTACAACGTCATCGGCCGGTTGAAGCCTGGTGTGGATATTCGCGCAGCAAAGGCCGAACTGAGCGCCATTTCTTCGCGGCTCGAACAGCTTTACCCGGAGGACGACAAAGGGTGGGGAGCCACAATAATTCCCTTGCGGGAGCAGATGGTCGGCGATGTGCGCCCGACGCTGCTGGTGTTGCTGGGGGCAGTGGCCTTCGTCCTTTTGATCGCGTGCGCGAACGTTGCCAATCTTGTTCTCGGAAAAATCCTCGCGCGGAAAAAAGAGATCGCGGTTCGTATGGCACTGGGAGCGGGCCGCATGGCAGTCCTTCGGCAGATATCGGCCGAGACGGTGCTACTGTCGCTCGCCGGCGGCACCCTTGGTTTGATTCTCGCGCGTTTTGGAACCACACTGATCGTGAAATTCCTGGCCGACCGGCTGCCGGGTTCCGCGGAAATTGCTCTGGATGCTCCGGTGCTGGTGTTCACCATCGTTCTCTCGCTGTTTGCAGGTATCCTGGCGGGTCTTTTGCCAACGCTGCGTTTCACCAGAACGGATGTCATTGAAGCGCTGAAACAAGGACAGAGCCGTGCCACCTCGGATGCCGGTGGAAGCCGGACCCGCGGGCTGCTGGTGGTCTGCGAAGTTGCGCTGTCACTGTTGCTGCTGATCGGCGCCGGGCTGATGCTCCGCACCCTGTCGCAGCTCAGCGCCGTGCAACCCGGCTTCGATCCCAACCACGTCCTCACGCTATCCATTCCAGTGCCTGAAAAGAAATTCGCTACGCCTAGCGCACAAATTTCCTTTTTCGAGCGGGTACTTCAGCAGGTCCGCGCTACCCCGGGTGTGGAATCGGCCGGGTTGATCGACAACCTCCCAATGGACAACGGCGGTTCGCATCAGCCTGTATCGATCGAAGGCCAGCCTGTCCTGCCCATGGCAGACCAGCCCGAAGTAGACGTACGGCTCACCAGTCCTGGGTATCTGAGCACCTTGCGCGTACCACTTTTGCGAGGCCGCGACTTGAGCGACGCCGACGTGGCGAGCAGAACCCCGGTCGTGCTGATCAGCGAGTCCATGGCCACGCGCTTTTGGCCCAACCAAGACCCTCTCGGCAAGCACCTCACGCTGACTTTCTTTCCGGGTGCGGCGCGCGAAGTTGTGGGAATTGTCGGCGATGTGAAACTGGATTCTTTGGACGAGACGCGGCCGGTGGCGACTGTGTATTGGCCGCTTGCTCAAGTTGTCGCCCCGCCTTCCGAAGCTTGGCGCTCGTTCGGGATGAGTCTTGCTGTGCGCACCACCCATGATCCGATGAGCGTTGCCTCAGGGGTGACCAGCGCCGTGCGCCAGGTGGACGCAGAATCGCCGGTCGTCGACGTGATCAGCATGAATGATTTGGTGTCGAACTCTCTGTCGTCGCAGCGCTCCAATCTGTTTCTGCTGGCCGCCTTCGCTGGGCTCGCGCTGGTGCTGACCGAAGTTGGTGTTTACAGCGTGCTTTCCTACACCGTGCGCCGGCGCGTTCGCGAGATTGGCATTCGCATGGCGCTGGGCGCCTCGCACTCCGACGTATTGGGAATGGTGCTTGTTGATGGAATGAAGCCGATTTTGCTCGGCGTGGCCATTGGTTTCGCCGCCGCTGTTGCTTTGGGACGCGTGGTCTCGTCGCTCCTCTACGGTGTACAGGCAACGGATCCGCTTACCTTCGCGGTAGTGGCGCTGCTGCTGGTCACGGCCGGGTTGCTGGCTACGGTCGTGCCTGCCTACCGTGCCACTCGCGTCGAACCGATTCGCACCCTGCGAGAGGAGTGACGCGCAGAACCGTCGTCGCCTCGGTTGCCGATAAGCAGGAATGCAATCGCCAAAAGCGGTGACATATCCGTCCAAGTCGGAACTGGTCCCGCAACATGATCGGCGGCCGGATCCCAAGTTTGCGCGCCACGGCCACGCTCGCCTTCCCCACACCCTTATTAACTTGCGGCGGCAAAACGCTGCAACTCCGGATCGCGGCGTACGCGGAATACCTCACCTGAGCCGACACACCTCACGTCATCGCAGGCGATAGTCTTTAAGCCGATACTCGCCCAGGAGATCAGCGAGAATCCATGCTGCTCCGGCAATCGCGAAGGTCTCGGCGTTTTCGCTCCAATTGGTATGATTGTGGGGATCCGAAAGAACCAGGGGTACCCACACGAGCAGCCCGAACATCACCAGCATCATGGTCAGTAGGCGAGTCGCGAGCAGTGCCATCCGATTCGTAAGAAGAGCCACAGCCGCGAGCGCGAACAAAACAGTCGTCGCTACCGCCCAAAACAGCTGACTTGGCGGAAGCCACTTCGGAACAAGTTTAGCGGTCGCGTCAAGATAAAACGCCTGTTCGAGGGTAAAGGAAGCGACACAAATGCCCAAAAGAATACGTCCGATCCGATGAAGCGTTTCTCGTGACCATGTCGATGACAGGCACGCATAGGCGATCGCCGCTCCGGTCACCATAGCGAACTGCTCGAAGAAGTTGCCCCAGCTATTGTAGATCTGCGGTTCGGCGACGATTTGTGGCACGCATAGCAAGGCGAGGACAAGGTAAGCCGCAGCCAGGACGACTGCGCCCGTCTTTGCTGTCCGACCGAACTGAATCGCAGCGCCGCCGAAGATCTGGGCAGCGGCAGCGGCGTAGGCAATGTAACGCAGCTGATGCCAGTCGTTGCCGTCGTGCCAGGCCAGCGTGATCAGGCCCAATGCCAAAGCCGCCGCTCCAAACACATGACGGCCGAGGTTCGAACCAGGCGTTGATATAGTCATTTGTTTTCAATCCTGTTCACGCAGGTGTGTCACCATGCGGAAGAGCCGATCGTCGCTAGCGTTCATCTGAGCAATCGGGGATCGCAAAGGATACACCGAGCTTTTATACAACGGGATGAATCAAGGGTACAGTGCCCCGAAAGCAGCACAATTAGTCCGCGTAGCTCTGGATTTTAGGTTGCACCGCGACGTTGCCGGCGAACGGCCGGTATAGTGCGCGAAACGAGCCATGACCGGGGGGCGGAAGGTCTCAACGCCGTAATTCTTTTCCACAAAATCCCCGGGACGAAAACAATCTCAACAGCCAAGCTTAGTTTAGGAATTCCAAATCGCCGACGAGCTGGAAACTCCTGTAGCACCAGGATTGCCCAGAGGAGAACGACAGTATGTCCGATGAAAACGGCCGCGGGACTTTGTCAAAACTCGCCGGGACCATGCTGGCGAAATACAGTTATTACCGCTGCAAACAGAATCACCGTGTAAACGACCGCATCCCTCCACAACGGCGTCAACCCCGCCACCTCAGAGATAGCAATCGTACAGGCTGTCAGCCCGCCGACAATTGATCCATCTAGAATCGTGGACTTCTTGTGCGCCACCATCTGCATCCTCGTTCCCGAAACCGTTGTCCAGGAAATGCGTAGCAATCAGTTGTTGGACTGCGATCAGTCGGCGTGTCCCTGGGTATCGGGCTGCACCGGGACTTTGCCGGCGAAGGAACGGTACACGTGCACGAAATACACGGTGGCGAGAGCCATGCCAATAACCCACCAGATGAGGCCGATCTTCAGCCCGTAATCGGCGGCCTTGGCGTTTTGCACGGTGAGGGCAAAAGTAGCATCGCGCGCCGGCAGCACCATGGGATAAACGCCGAACACGACGCTGGTGAGCATGCCGAGCAGATAGGCGCAGGACGCGAAGAACGCGTTCAACTGATTTTTGCGGCGCAATTCGAACGGCACGCCGGCAAGTCCCGCGACCGCGAGAAGCGGAAGGATGTAGCCGATTGGCCAAGTTTTGAAATTGGCGACCACCTGCGGCTGCACGGTGAAGGTCACGGCGGTAAGAATCCCGGTGAGCGCAAGTACACCCCACCAGGTAACGCCTGCGATTTTTCCGCCGCGTTCACTGACGGCGCCCGCGGTTTTGAATTGCAGCCACAACCCGCCATGCATCACAAGTGCGAGTAGGGCGGTGACACCGACAAGGACGGTGTACCAATCGAGGATTCCGGTTTGGTCGCCCAGTCGGAAGTTCGTCCACAGAGGCTCAAAGAAATAGCCGCTGGCATCGAGAGGCACGCCGCGAACAACGTTGCCGAGGGCCGCGCCGAAAAATACGCACAGCAGCAAGCTCGAAATGGAGAACACGAAATCCCACATGGGAATCCACACCACGCTTTGGATGTGATTGCGGAATTCCACGGAAATGCCGCGAAGGATCAAGAGCCACAGTACGATCATCAAAGGCAGATAAAAGCCGCTAAAGCCGCTGGCGTAAAGTGCGGGAAACGCGAAGTAGAGAGTGCCGCCGGCGGCGAGCAGCCACACTTCGTTGCCGTCCCATACCGGGCCAATGCTGGCGATGACCTGGCGACGTTCTTCGGCAGTGCGCGCGACGAGCAGATGGATAGCGCCGGCGCCAAGGTCGAAGCCATCCAGTAGAACGTAAATTGCCACCATGACAGCGACGAGACAGAACCAAATGGTTGCCATCGATTCCTCCTCAATCCGCCGCCACGGGCGAGGTTGCACCCGCGGGAAGATTTACATCCGGTTCCGGACCGTGCTCGATTTCGCGGTAGATCAGGAAGAGCCACAGCATGGACAGGACCACGTACATGCCCATGAACCCCAGCAGAGTGAACCACACGTTGCCGCCAACCACGCGGGGCGAAGCGCCAACCGCGGTGCGCATCAAGCCATGGATGAGCCACGGTTGCCGGCCGAGTTCGGCGGTCATCCAACCCGCGGTGTTCGCGATGTACGGCAGAGGAACGGAAACCATCAGGATCCAAAGCATCCAGCGCGAGTCGTACAGCTTGTTGCGCGTAAGGAGAAAAGCCGCGACCAGCAAGACCGCGATGAAGATGGTGCCGAGTCCCACCATGATGTGGTAGCTGTAGTAGAGAAGCACGATTTGGTCGGGCCACTGATCTTCCGGAACCGCGCCGAGGCCGGTTACGCGGGCCCTCCAGTGCCGGTAGGTAAGAAAGCTCAACACTTTCGGAATGACGAGAGGATTATCCAGCCGGCGCTTGGCCACATCGGGCTGGCCCAGAATCGCGATCGGCGCGCCTTCCTGTGTCTCGAAAAGGCCTTCCATCGCGGCCAGCGTAACGGGCTGATGCACCGCTACCATTTTTCCTTGCAGGTCGCCGGTGGGAAAAAGTTGCAGAACGGCGGCCAGCACGCCGACGATGACGCCGATGCGAACGAACGTGCGGCCGTAGAACTCGTCGCGTCTTGCGAGCAGATAGAAAGCGCCGACCGCGGCCATCACAAAGCAGCCCGTCTGCACCGCGCCCAGC
>Ga0074045_10003967_pt1 | contig 13209 bp, 15 predicted proteins | sample BogForMeECP23OM2_FD_94442 | JGI IMG/M metagenome (GOLD analysis project Ga0074045, IMG submission 94442) | Bog forest soil microbial communities from Calvert Island, British Columbia, Canada - Bog Forest MetaG ECP23OM2 | ecosystem: Environmental > Terrestrial > Soil > Wetlands ... | reverse complement strand
TGCTTCGCAGGGTCGCAGAACTCGCCCTCGCAGTTCAAATCGAGACCAAGAAATTTCATCGCTTAAGCGTTTTTGATCAGCAACTTACAAACCGTTCAAGGTCAAACGTTGGGACACTACTGAAATCGGCTATTTAATGAAGCACCCTTTCATAGGGAACAACATAAGGCAATATTCCAACATCAAGGTTGGTGAGGACTTCAAGGGCTATGGAAATTGAATTCCGAACCTGTCCGCGATTGGCCGCGCAAATCCCGACGACGACGACGAACACCAAGCTTGGCTCCAACCGCTGGGGGCTTAGTCGGCGTTCGCGACCCTCGGTTTCCAAGCCGATGGACCGGCAGCAACAGTACGGCGCATTAGAGGCGCGATAATCGTGCGTCGCTGAGGAAAGATCGTTCGATGCGTACTGCGTGTACCAAAAAGACCTTCAAAGCGACGATAGTCCTCCTCGGACTTTCCCTCCTGGTCGCCTGGGACCCGGCAAGCGCGCAGCCGGTCGATGTGCCCCCGACTTGGGGCGGGGACATCTGGTCGCGGCCCCGGCTTACCGGCGACTGGGGAGGGCTGCGCGATGAGCTCGGAAAGAAGGGGGTCGTGCTCGACGTGGACCTGCTCTACACCCCCCTGGACGTTGTTGGCGGTGGCATCAGCACGGGCAGTGCTGCATGGGGTAACCTGGACTACACGCTCAACGTGGACACACAGAAGCTGGGCCTGTGGCCTGGCGGTTTCTTCAACTTCTCTGCCACTACCGGCTTTGGGAGCGACCTGTCTGGCAAATCCAACGCCATCGTGCCGGTCAACACCTCCACCCTGATACCCGGACCCAACGACCGCACCACGGCGCTCATGAATGCCACATTCATGCAGTTCCTCAGCGAACAGTTCGGCCTAGTTGCCGGCAAGTTCAATACCTTGGGTGCTTCAAGCGAACAGGAGTTCTACGGCGACTACCACACCCAGTTCCTGAATATGGCGTTCGATTTTCCCGTCATCCTGGAACAGGTTCCGGTCTCAGCGTTCGGCGGCGGCATCATCGGCTTGCCGACGAAGGACATTGTCCTGTCGGTCATCGCGCTGGACCCGAACGGGACGCCGACGAGCAACGACCTGGCACATGCGTTCAGCAACGGCGTACTGGTGACCGGCAGTGGGCAGATGACCATCAGGCCGTTCGGGCTCGTCGGCCATCAGATCCTCGGGTTCTCGTGGAGGAACGAGGAAGTCTTTTCGCTCCAACAGGAACCGTCGAACCTTGCCGCCTTGCTCATAGAAGGGCAGTTTCCCCGACTCGGGGATGCGGGCCAGGTTCTCGCGGAAATCCTCGCTCATTTCTTCCCGAATCTACCGCCCGGCGAGCCTCCCAACCGCCTCAATAGCAGCTGGTCTGCATACTATTCCTTCGATCAATACTTCTGGCAGCCCGCGGGCGATCCCAAGCGTGGAATCGGCGCGTTCTTCTCGGCTGGCGTCACAGACGGAAACCCGAACCCCATCAAGTACGCCCTGATGGGGGGGATCGGTGGCAAGGGAGTGGTGCCGGGCCGCCCCGACGACAGTTTCGGCGTGGGAGTTGCACAGACCCATTTCAGCGACGAATTCGTTCCGTTCCTGCGCCAGCACCTGAACCTCGGCCTCGACAACGAGAACACGCTGGAGATGTATTACAACTTTGCCGTAACGAAGTGGCTCGCGGTTTCCGCCGACCTCCAGATCATCGATCCGGCACTCAAGAAGGCACTGAGTCCGTCCGGACCGGGCCTCACGAATGTGAGCACGACCACCGTGGTTGGGATCCGCATTCGTGCCCGTTTTTAGACATTGCCCGACTCGTTTCCTTAAAGGGATTTTCAAGTCACTGAGAGGTACCGCTTCAGCCGCGAAACAGACGATCAGGCGGCGACTTGATGTAGACCAACGAAGTCAAATTCATTTTGTAACCTTCCCAGGATTCTAACGAAGCCCGGTTTGGAAAGGAGCAGTGCCATGAATCACGTTAGGACACTCGGTTCCATTTTGATTGCCGGGCTGGCCCTGTTCGTGGGGTCGGCAATGGCGCAGCAGACGAAGCCCAACGTCGTGTTCATCCTCGCCGACAACGTGGGCTACGGCGATATGGGCCCCTATGGCGGGGGAAAGCTGCGGGGAATGCCCACCCCACGCACCGATCAGCTCGCCCTCGAGGGGCTTCGCCTGACGCAATTTCTCGTCGAGCCCTCATGCACACCGTCGCGCTCGGCACTCATGACTGGGCAATACTCGATCCGCAACGGACTATCGCTTGCCACCTTACCAGGCACACCCAATACGCTCTCGGGCAAGGCCTACACGATGGGGCAGTTGTTCAAAGAGGCGGGCTACGCGACGGCCATCTTCGGCAAGTGGCACCTCGGCATAGAGCCGCAGAGCCTGCCGACTGCGCACGGTTTCGATGAGTTCTATGGCATCCCACCGGACACCTCGTGGGACGACGCGGTGACGGTCGCGCTCATCATGCAGACGCACTCGATAAATGCGCCCGAGAAAGTTCTGATCGAGAAGGGACCGTGGATCATGGCCCAGAAGGCGGGTGGGCCGCTCGAGAAAGTGAAGCCCTTTACGCCCGAGGTACGCGCGGAGATCGACAACGAGCTGACCGACCGCTCCATCGCGTTCATTAAGCAGCAGGCGGCGGCGGGCAAACCGTTCTTCCTTTATCTCCCTTTCTCGATGGGACACGCGCCAAATTACCCGTCCAAGCAATTCGCCGGCAAGTCGCGCATCGGGCAATACGGCGACAAGATGATGGAAGGCGACTATCACGTAGGGCAGGTGCTCGACGCGCTCAAGGAGCTGAAGCTTGACGACAACACCATCGTGGTGTTCGCGTCCGACAACGGGCCGTGGGGCTGGTCTGGCCAGACATTCGGCAACCTGGGTTCCCCCGACATGGGCAACGCCGGCCCATTCCGTGGCCAGCTGGGTGAGGCAACGGAGGGTTCGATAAGGACCTTCTGCTTCATCCGCTGGCCCGGGCACATCGCGCCGAATTCGACCTCCTACGCGATGTTCTCGATCATGGACTTCCTGCCGACGTTTGCGGCTGTCCTCGGGGCCAAGCTGCCCACGGATCGTCCGATTGACGGCGTGGACCAGACAGCGGTGCTCCTGGGTAAGAGCGAGGAGGGGGCACGCGAGTCGCTCCTCACGTTCGCCGGCCCGGATCTGTTGGCCGTGCGCTGGAAGCAATGGCGCATCTACTTCAAGGACATGCACCTCACCGGGACGGGCCAGCAGATGCTCGGCGATATATTCATTGCCCACTCATCGCTGTACTACCCGCTGGTCTATAACATCGAGTCGGATCCACACGAGGATCTGAACGTCGGCGGCATCAACCTGTGGCCGTTATCGTTTGCGTTCAAACCGGTTCAGGAGTACCTGGAGTCGGTCAAGAAGTACCCGAACCCGCCTGCGGTCAATATCACGAACTATTGATTTGACCCAGAGCGCGAAGGTGGGCTGGTGCATCACAGATTGCGAACGAATGGCGAGGCGATTCGACATGAAACGACGGGGGCGTGCGCTTCGACCGGAGACGCCCCACCCGCTATTCGCAACTGACGTTTGCATATGCGCAGAGCGCGGCGCAGCTAGGCAACCTTGGCCAACGTGCGGGCGACTATGGCGGGAATAGTGACTGATTCCCTTGGGAACGCCAATAAGGAGCAGGGCCAGTGCAACGGCCACAGGAATACGGGCTGGCCCGTGCGGCTCGAACTCGGACCCACCGAATGGATGAGGATGCCCATTGCTCGCTCACGCTCTCTGGGAGCACGGAGTCCGGATGATCCGGCTCCGTCCTTGGCACCCACGTGACAGGCGGCCGTGACCCTTTGCCAACAGGTAGCATTCGTATGATAATAAAGAAAGGTTGAAGACTGTCTACCAAGGGTATCCAATGGCCTTGAACATCAAAGACCCAGAAACGCATAAGCTCGCTCACGCGCTGGCTAAGGAAACCGGTGAAACCATGACCCACGCCGTCACTGAAGCGCTGCGCGAAAGGCTGGAACGCATCCGGCGCCGGCGGCAACCCGACGCCACCGTTGCGGAGCTTCTCGCGATCGGGCGACGCTGTGCGAATACCCTGAAGGGCAAACCCATTGATCACGGGGCCCTGCTTTACGATGAGCGCGGCATTCCACGATGATAGTCGACACATCGGCTTTGCTCGCGATCTTGTTCAGCGAAAGCGATGCCGAAATATACGCACGCGCTATCACCGACGCTGACGCCTGCCGAATCTCGGCCGCCAACTTTGTCGAAGCGGGGATCGTCGTCGAGGCTCAAACCAGAGCAACTGGCAGCAGGCAGTTCGACGCCTTCTTTCGTCGCGCAGGTATTGTCATTGAACCGGTAACCGAGGAGCAGGCGCACATTGCCCGCCAGGCCTACGCGGATTTCGGCAAGGGTCGGCATCGCGCCGGGCTTAACTTTGGGGACTGCTTCGCCTATGCGCTTGCCAGAACAACTGGGGAGAGACTACTTTTCAAAGGAGAAGATTTCAAGAAGACCGATATTCCCTCGGCAATTTGAGACGCCTCCTCTGATGCAGGCGACAAGAAGGTCGCCGTGTGTTGTGGTTCGAATATCGAGCGTGGAAGAGTGGAGGACAACCTCACCGGCGACATCCCGACAGGCGCGTACCAGAAAAGCCGTCTGTCCAACCTCGGCATCGGCCACAGCGCGATCGACGCCGGCGGTGGTTACACCTATCTCAACAAGAAAACGGGATTGGAGTCTTCGGGAGTGTTGGGCTTCACGTACAACTGGGAGAATACGCACACCAATTACAAGAACGGAGTCGATTCACACCTTGACTGGGCGGTCTCGCAGTTCCTGAACGACAACTGGGAGGTCGGCGTCGTCGGCTACGTGTATTGCCAGTTGACCGGAGACAGCGGCAGTGGCGACAGAGTCGGCTCATTCGAATCGCGGGTCGCGTCGGTCGGCCCCGAGGTGGGGAACGTGTTCAGTACCACGGCCAGTCCGCCTATCTCAACCTACGTGGTTACTGGGAGTATTGGGCACAGAACCGAGTGCAAGGTTACGCATTCTTTGCGACACTCAGTATTCCGCTTGGCACTGCCAGCAAGTAGCTGCGGAACGATCGTTGAGCTACCTTGGCGAAGGTGTGGGCGACGATGATGAGAATAGTGACCGATCCCCTTGGGGACGTCCGTAAAAACAAGATGTTATAAGAATAACCGGCGGCCACTGAGTCTCTCAGGCGGACGTCACCGCGTCCTTGATTTTCTGGCAGCGTCCGATGAGATCCACGAGTACGCTGCCGGTCCAGCCGAAGGTAAACAGCCCGGAGATGGCGATGATCGGTGCGAGCATTTTCCATCCGTCTGGCAGGATAAGTGTGCCGTAGCCGATGGTCGTGTAGGTATTCCCCGCGAAGAAGCCCGCCAAGCGCCAATTCGGAACGAGGCCGGAATAAACCAATGCTGCCGCCCAGGCAAGTATTTCCAGCAAATGCAGGCCGAGCAACATGAAAACGGTGCTGCTCATGAGCGCATCGGCGCGCCATCGTGTTGGCCGCGCCAGGAGCACCTTCGAACGGTGCAGAACGCGGTTGCTCGTAGCACGCACCCCGGCCGCGTGCACAAGCATGATGAGAATGAGCATTGCGCCTCCGGCCAGCACGTCGGCGGCTGGCATGACTTCGGAGAGGTGTTGTAGCAGCGGGAACTGGGAGATGTCGTGTGAAAGTGCCGTTTCGATCCCCGCAACCCGGCCGTCGGTGGCTCCAACAACGTGGCGTAGCAAGTCGGGGGTCTGATCGCCCTGCGTGGTGGCGACCAACGTGAACCTCGGGTCAGACATGATCAGGCTCCTGGCGGATTGGCAAAGCGCAAGATTATTCTCCAAACGCACGACGGCCACCAACCTGCATACCGCCCTTTCGGGAAATCGGCGAGCTTTCCTCGAACAGGCCTGCGTCCTGGACCAGCCGCGTTAGCTCGGCGTACGCCTAAGGCGTGGTCCCGGGCTAAGCCACCTCGACCAAAGTCCGGGCGACAATGGCGTCGACTGTGGTGTATCCGATTGGGGCCGGAAAAAAGCTCCAGCGGCCAGCAGCATTTTACGAGCGCTTGACATTACTAATGCGTCGCATTAGTATGAGCGCGTGATCCGCTCGTTCGCCGACAAGCTCACCGCGGCGGTATTCGATGGCCACCGGGTTAGAGCCGTTGCCCCGCATCTACAGGACGTGGCCCGGCGCAAGCTTAAGGCGATTGATGCGGCAAAGGTAATTGATGATCTACGCGTTCCACCTGGCAACCGATTGGAAAGGCTGTCGGGAGAGCGAAAGGGGCAATGGAGCATTCGCATCAACGATCAATGGGGCCTGTGTTTTCGTTGGGAAGGCGTCGACGCACATGATGTGAATCACGGCATATCACTAGGCGAGAGAAATATGGCTATTCGACGCGATGAACTCAGAAAGACCGACTTCTCAGGTGTCGCCATCGGCAAGCGGCTTGCTCCAGTGCATCCGGGGGACGTGCTGCTCAGTGACTTTATTAAGCCGATGGGAATTTCCCGCTATCGCGTTGCCAAGAACATTCATGTTCCGCAGCGTCGAATCGACCTGATATGTCGCGGCGATGCGGCGGTGTCGGCGGACATGGCATTGCGTCTCGGCCGTTTTTTCGGGACGACACCGGAATTCTGGATCAATCTGCAGGCACAATATGATTTGGAAGTAGCTGCACGCGCGACCGGGAAAGAGATTGCAAGGGCTGTAGTGCCGCTGGCGGCGTGAGGTTGCATAGGTCAGGCGAGATTGCACGGATTCTCAATGCGGTTGAGAAAATTATGCAATGGACTTGGGGCAAGTCCATCGAGCGTCTGCGGAGAGCGTGCCGTAGCTAGGGCAACCTTGGCAAGGTGCGGCCAACTATGGTGGGAATAGTGACTGATCCCCTTGAGGAGGCGCACGGTGCGGACGGCGTCGTCAAGCGGTTGACACAGAGAAGGAGGGGCGCTTATGCGAAAGCCTCTTGCCATTGGCCTTATCGGCTGCGGCTGGCTTGCGCGGGCAGTACACCTCCCTGTCCTAAGACGATTGCCGGATGTGGACATCACTGCAATCGCTGAGCCTGATTCTGAGCGGCGACAAGAAGCCAACCATTGTTTCCCTGCGGCCATCGCCTATGCGGATTATCGTGATGTCCTGAAAATGCGAACCGTTGACGCGGTCATCGTGAGTGTGCCGACTGCGCTCCACGGTGAAGTTGCCATTGCAGCGATGCAAGTTGGGAAGCATTTGTACCTCGAGAAGCCGATCGCCGCGATCTTGGGGGAAGCCGACAAGATCGTTAGCGTCTGGAAGCAATCGGGTGTGGTTGGAATGGTCGGATTCAACTATCGCTTCAATGCCCTTCACCAGACAGCGCGCATGCAGATCGAGGCCGGGAAGCTCGGATCCGTCATCGGGGTGCGAACAGTATTCTCCACCCCAACGCGTTCCATGCCAGCCTGGAAGCAAGCTCGATCCACGGGTGGTGGCGTATTACTCGACCTCGCATCTCACCATATCGACCTCGTGCGGTTCCTCTTCCAGCAGGAAGTTCAAACGGTCTATGCCGTCATCGAGTCGCGTCGTTCGGAACATGACACCGCCATGCTGGTCCTCCGGCTCGCCGATGGGATGTGGGTCCAGTCACTTTTCTCGCTCGGTGGAGTGGAAGAAGATCGATTCGAGATCTATGGGCAAGCAGGCAAACTCACGGCAGACCGATATCGTTCGTTGGATGTTGAGTTCGTTGCCGCCGGAAGGGCAACCTCACGCCTCCATCGCTTGAACAAGGGCTTGAGATCTGTTCGGAAGGTTTCGCACTTGGTTAAGAAATTGCGGTCGCCGTGGCATGAGCCATCCTATCGCGAATCGTTGTCCCGATTCGTGTCTGCTGCGCGCGACGGCGCCAGGGTCTCGCCAGATTTGTCGGACGGCTACCGCAGCCTTGAAGTAATCTGCGCGGCGGAAGAATCGGCCCAAACAGGGCAATGGGTCTCCTTGAAGCCTTCAGTGAGCGATTCATAAGGAAAAGCGAAGACGGCCGGTGAGGAGGGACGCGGTGACCGAGGGCAATTCGCCAGAAATGTCAGTCGTAGTGGTCTCGCTCGACAGCTACGAACGTATTCGCCTTACCCTGGCAGCTTTGAGCGCGCAGACGGCAAGACGGCGATTGGAGATCGTAATCGTCGCTCCTTCGAGGCAAGGGCTCAATCTTGATGAGGCAAGCCTCAGCGAATTTCTGAGCTTTCAGGTAGTCGAGGTTGGACCGATTCGTTCAACCGGAGCAGCAATCGCTGCCGGCTTTCAAAAGGCGCGAGCTCCTGTCGTCGCCTATGCGGAGGAGCACTCATACCCGTTCCCGAATTGGGCGGAAGCGCTGTTGCTGGCTCACCAAAAACCGTGGGCAGCGGTTGGCCCCGCGATCGTCAATGCGAATCCGGGAACACTCATCAGCTGGGCCAATCTGTTTGCCGACTTTGGCCCTTCGGTCGAACCAGCGTCGGCGGGGGTGACATCCCAATTGGCGTGGCACCACGTCAGTTACAAGCGGGCCCTCCTTGCCGGCTACGAGACAGAGCAGCTTCGAGACCTATTGGAAACTGAGGGGTTTCTCCACCAAGCCTTGCAAAACAGAGGCTATCAACTGTATTGCGAGCCAGCGGCAAAATCGAACCACGTCAATGTATCAAGCGCATTCTCCCTCATTCGATGTGAGTTTGTTGGCGGCCGATTGTTCGGGGCAGCCCGCGTGCGTCACAACAAGTGGTCAGTCGCCCGACGACTTATCTATATCCTTGGGAGTCCTTTGATCCCGATCCTGCGCCTCCGACGCGCCTTGCAGCAAGTTCAGAGGACTGGTCAGTTCGACAAGCTGTTTCCTCAGATCTTGCCGGGCATCCTCACCGCTCTGGTGGCGCATTGTCTCGGAGAGATCTGCGGATACGCTTTTGGAGCGGGAGATGCGGCTTGGCAGCGCGTTCCTTGCGAACTGAATCGCCGCGCATTCCTGGCGCAATCCGAGAAATGAGCGGTGCCTCTTTTGCGCGGACGTGAAGAGCGGTACTCGTGATCTCTTTGGCAAGAAAGCGACGGTTCGATCTAGGCCCATGCTGCGCAGAGCTTCTTAAATCGAAGCCGCGCGGCTGTGAAACGTTATGACGATGCGCGATGCGCCATTTTTTTCGATTGTGATTCCAACCTACAATCGACCCGCCCAGCTGTCAGCCTGCCTGCACGCGTGCGCACGACTTGATTACCCGCGTGACTGCTTTGAGGTGATCGTCGTGGACGATGGCGGAACCACAGCTTTGGGCGCGGTTGTCGCTCAGTTTCACGGCATGCTCACGCTCAAGCTCCTGCGGCAGGCGAATGCCGGTCCAGGGGCGGCACGCAATAGAGGTGCAGCCGAGGCCAGAGGGGATTTTGTTGCTTTTACGGATGACGATTGCTCGCCTGCCCCTGAATGGCTCCGAGCCCTGGCGGCACAATTTGCCGCGTCCCCAGAGTGTGCGGTCGGTGGACAAACGCTAAACGCACTTGCGCACAATCTTTACTCCACCGCGAGCCAGCACCTGATTGCGTATCTTTTCTCGTACTACAACGGCGTGCCCCACGCCGCGCGATTTTGCCCGTCGAACAACCTCGCGCTCCCAGCCAAGTCGTTTCTCGCCATGGGCGGCTTCGATACAACGTACCGCTGGGCGGCAGCTGAAGATCGCGAACTGTGTGACCGCTGGCTGCATGACGGGCACCGAATGATCTACGCCTCGGACGCAGTCGTGTATCACGCGCATGACCTTACGATGCGGACATTTTTGCGCCAGCATTTCCGTTACGGCCAAGGCGCGTTCTACTTCCATAAGGCCCGTGCCCGCCGCGGGCAGCGGCGGGTCAAGGTGGAACCACCGGCCTTTTACTTCAATATGTTTTGCTACCCGCTTGTCGACGCTAAACGCATCGACTCTCTTATCGTGATCCTGCTGCTGGTAGTGACCCAGGTTGCCAACGTGGCCGGCGTCTTCTTTGAGCGCACGAGGCAAAAGCTCGCATGACGCCGCGGGACGCGACAAGATAACGCCACCTTAGGCGAAAGTGCGGGAGGTGGGGCAATTTGAGCTAGCCTCGTGCGCAGCCGGACGTCGGTGACCCTGGTCAAAGCAAGGGCGGCTCGATCCTCGATGTCCCAGGCTACGATTCGCGCTCGACTTCGCTGAGACCTCGTCGAGCTTCGTAGCAGCGGTGCCGCCGCCATGAGCTCGGCAACGGCGCTCGGCTGCGACTTCGGCAACCAGGCGACACCCGGTCGAAAGCGACCTTCGTGCGACGACTTAAAATGCCGCCATGGCGACACTCCAGCTCTACCCCTTCCGCTTTCGTGACCCGATCACACGCAAGTGGGTACGCGCCCGGCACCGGATGCAGGTGCCGGAAATGCAGCGCCATTATTCCGATTGGGAGATAACTGGCGCGGCCGAGGTTCGGCACGTCACGGAGACGAGCACGCTGCCGTTCAATCCCTTCGAGTGGCAAGCGGCGGAACGACTACTCTCACGTTGAATTTCCCTCCCGTTCGAGGCAATCGATGCGCGGCAAGCATTGGCGGTCGGCAATAGCCGTCAACCGGCGGGGGCAGTACACTTGGCGCAGCTACGGACCAACCCAAATCAGATGAGTGGCTGGCACTGAGATGATCGACGCCGCGCCGCCGAAAAATGCGTCTCTGGCCGCTGCGGGGGCGAGACCAATGCAGGCCGATGGGCCAAACTGGTGCCGCATCGGGGAGAAAATGCGGTTTTGCATGGTGACCACCTTCTACCCGCCTTTCCACGCGGGGGGCGACGCGATTTATGTCCAGGCGCTGGCACGCGCGCTGCGCCATGAGGGCCATGACGTCGAAGTCGTTCACTGCGAAGACGCGTTCCGGGTGCGTGAAGCGCGTACGCGTGAACCGGCTGCCAAGGTGGGCGACCGTGATGACATCGTGGCACACCGGCTGAGGCATCCGCTGGGTTTTCTGTCGCCACTCTACACACAGCAGACGGGACGACCGGGCCTGAAGCGACACTCGCTGAGAGTCATCCTCGACCGCGACTTCGATGTCATTCACTTCCACAACATCTCGCTTGTCGGCGGCCCGTGCGTGCTCGGCATGGGGCAGGCGCGGGTCAGGTTGTATACAACGCACGACTACTGGCTAATCTGTCCGACCCATATCTTCTGGAAGAACCGGCAGCGGGCCTGCGATCGCCCGACGTGCTGGACCTGCTGTATTCGCTCGGGCATCCCGCCGCAGCTCTGGCGGCTCTCGAACCTGATCGGGCGTGAACTGGAGCATGTGGACCTTCTGCTCGCCCCGAGCGAATTCGCTGCGGGCAAGCATCGCGAGGCGGGGATAACGCGCCCGATCGAGGTGCTGGCGAATTTTTCGCGATTCGATCCCACCCCGGCGTTCAAAAGGGTGAATCCCGAGCGGCCGCGATTCCTGTTCGTGGGGAGAATCATCGCCCCTAAGGGCATCGGGCCCTTGGTCGACCTCTTCACGGAGCTTCCCGAATACGAGCTGTGGGTGGCCGGCGAGGGCGACCTGCTCGACACACTGGTGAGGCGTTGCAGGAACGTCGCTAACATTCGCTTTCTTGGCCAAGTCGACACAGCCCAGTTGCCGGCGCTCTATGGCGCAGCGACGGCAACGATCATTCCGTCACTCGTGCCGGAGGTGCTGGCACTCGTTATGCTGGAGTCCTTCGCCCATGGAACTCCGGTCATCTCGTTTGACACCGGCGGTTTTGGTGACGTGCTGCGCGCGACCGGCGCCGGGATTCTGTGCCGCGACATGGCTGAGCTGAAGAGTGCCGTTCATGGACTGGCGTCGGACCCAGAGCTCGGTCAGAGGCTCGGGTCCCTGGGACGCATGGCATACCTGGAGCGATATACCGAGCGGGCGCACGTCGCCGCGTATCTCGGCCACGTGAAGGAGCTCCTCGCCAACAGCACACAGCGTCGGGCCTCATGATGACGCGCGCGGTGCTTACCTTCCACAGCGTTGACGACGCCTCGGGAGCCTTGTCGTACGCGCCTGCGGATTTCGAGGCTCTGCTCGCGACGCTGGCCGCCGCGCGCTTGCCGATCATCGACCTCGACACGCTGCTTGCGGAGGGGACGACGCACGGCGTGGCACTGACTTTCGACGACGGGATGCGGTCAGTACTCGATGTGGCGTTTCCGATCTTGCGCCAGCATCGCGCCCCTGCCCATCTGTTCCTCTGCACCGGAGCGATCGAGGGCGTCGCGACGGCTGCGAGCGGCTATGCGATGCTGACCTGGGACCAGATCACTCGCCTCGCCAGGGACGGCGTTGCGATCGAGTGCCACACGCACAGCCACCGAGATTTGCGCACACTGCCGGATGCCGAGATCGACGGCGATTGCGCGACCGCGGACAGGCTTATCGAGCGGCATGTGGGACGCCGGCCACGATATTTTGCCTACCCGTTCGGGCACGCCAACCGCCGCGTTGCGGAGTGGATCGAAAAACGGTACGAGGCCGCCTTCACCAATCGGGTCGGTTTCCTTTCAATGCGCGGTGGCCGAGGAAGATTGCCGCGGGTGGACGCGCATTACCTGCGCGGAACGTTCACCCGACTGCCGCTTACGGCGCCAACGATGCATGCATATCTAATGTTCCGGAAAGGTCTTCGCCTGGTGCGCGGCAGCGAATGAGCAGCTTGGGTCGGAATAGTGGCGGAGCCCTTGGGGCCGGCCACACATCAATGTGATGCGTTCCAATTGGGTGCGCTAAAGCTCAACGCAAATGTCGAGTTCCTGGTATCCCGGCAAATCGGTCAGAACGGTCGCGCGCCGCTTGGCGACCATCGCTGGCAACGTCATCGAGTACGTTTTCGCGGAGATGGAATGCGTTCCGCAGGGCTGGCGCACGATCAAGGGTTGGAACGATCAGAGTATTGCCCGCGCGCAGGAAGCGCATTGGCCGAGCCTGGTAGAGAATTTGCAGGGGCCGGGCCCGCTTGGCGTCTCCCACCTCCCGTCGCACACGACCCGCGAAGATCTGGCGGACCACAATATCATGATGTCGTACGGGTACGTCCTCGCAGTGGCGTCCGCAAGAAAGG
>Ga0074045_10003966_pt1 | contig 13211 bp, 10 predicted proteins | sample BogForMeECP23OM2_FD_94442 | JGI IMG/M metagenome (GOLD analysis project Ga0074045, IMG submission 94442) | Bog forest soil microbial communities from Calvert Island, British Columbia, Canada - Bog Forest MetaG ECP23OM2 | ecosystem: Environmental > Terrestrial > Soil > Wetlands ... | reverse complement strand
TGGAACTGGAGCCCCAACAGAAAGTACTGCCGGTCAGGGGTACATCGTAGCACGGTGGCGTGCAGCAAGGAGACCGAACGCGGCAGTTGGGCCTTGTTGACCAGAGCCACCGGAATTTCCAGAGAGATCTGGGTACCAGGATCCAGATAACGCCGCGTGGCCAGCAGCAAGCCGCTCGCCGAGAGATTCAAGGCCGTAGCGAACTCCAGAAACTCCTCGCCGCCCGGCTTCGTTCCGCGGACGAAAAAGGGAATTGATATGGGCAACCGTTCCCAGCCGCGGCGCTCAGCTACGGATGCGGTTCGACGCACTTCGGACTCCTACTAGCCTGTTCTCCTTGTACGCACACCAGCGGCCAAACTCGTTTCCATCCAAATAACGGACAAACCTCTTCTTTTCTTATACATATTCTAATAACAAGCAAACTTGTTTCCTCCAGGGCTGAACCCAGAATTGCAATCTCTTGCGGTTTAGGAGAACAAGAATACCGTACTGAAGCGCAAGAGATTTTCCATAATGGCGACTATTTTGCACACATCTAAAGGATTTACTGAAATTTTGATTGACTTTGCGGGTGATTGCGTTAATATCAAGTCTCCCCCTGTAGAGCGCTCCGGCTCTATCCCCCTAGGAATTGGTGCTTGCTAAACCTTGGACTGGCTTTTGTCGAGGATATGCCTGTGGAACACACGTTGGGGACCTCGCTTGACAAGCCGAGAGAGCCGTCACCGCGGCGAGTAGCGGAGAGGAATGGAACCGTCGCCACGCAACCAGCCAGCAAGGTTTCTGTCGGGCAAAAATTAGAGATCTTCACCGACGAGCACTGTGTTAGCTGCCGCGACGCGCTGGCCTCCGCCGCGCATGAACTTAAGACGCCACTGGCGATTATGGGAGGGTACCTGCAATTGCTTCTCGCCCAGCAGTTGGGTCCGCTGAACCCGCGGCAGATGGAAGTGCTCACTGAAATGCAGGCCAGCGGAGCACGTCTCTCCAATTTTGTCCAGAACCTATTGACCTACGCCACGCTCAAGGTTGATCGCTTCGAGATGCAATACGATGTTGGCGACATCAACAACTGCGTGCGCGAGATCGCCGAGGTTTGGGCGCAGCGCTTTCAGGACAAGGCGATCGCGTTTTACTTCTTGCCCGGAGAGAAGTTGCCGCATTTCCCCTTCGATTACTATAAAGTGCAGCATGTTGTCTCGAATCTGCTGGACAACGCGGTGAAGTACACTCCGTCCTCAGGCACGGTTTGGTTGCATATTGAGCCATATTTCTGGGAGCGGCGGACGATGCAACGGCCTCCCGCAGTCGAGCGCCGCCAGCAGCGAACCAACTCTCCCAACTGCTGCCGCATCTCGATCTCCGACACCGGACCCGGCATCGCGCCGGAATTTCACCAGGAGATTTTTGAGGAATACTTCCGCCTCACCACCGAAGGAAACCGGGCGGAAGGCTACGGCCTGGGTCTGGCAATTGCGCGACGGCTCGTACAGGCGGCAGGGGGTAAAATCTGGGTGGAGAGCGAGCCCGGCAATGGCAGTAAGTTTTCGTTCTTAGTTCTGCTGAATCCCTTACCTAATCGCGTTGCGGAGGAGCAATGAGCGCTGCCCACATTCTTGTGGTGGACGACGAACCGAGCATGCTGAAGTATCTTCAGACGGTATTGGAGTTGGACTCTTATCGCGTAAGCACTGCGTGCAATGGCGAAGAAGCCGTCGAGAAAGTGCAGCGCGTGAGCCCCGATTTGGTGCTGCTCGATATGGTGATGCCGGGCGCCGATGGCCTAGAGACGCTGCAGCGCATTCGTGAGGCCCGTCCTTCGACCAAGGTGGTGATGTTATCGTGCGTGCGTGACACTCGCAAGGTCGCCCAGGCCATGCGGCTCGGCGCGCAGGATTATCTTTCGAAACCGCTGCAAAAAGAAGAGATGGAAGAAGTATTACGGTTCTGCCTGGAGAACACAGAGCCCGGTGGCCCGGGAGCGGGCGAGGCAATCGAAGTCAGTCAGGGCGTTTATTTCTTCTCCGCCACTCCGCAAATGCGCCAGTTGCGCGCCCAGGCCATGCAAGTGGCGCGTTTCGACTTTCCCGTCCTATTGCTCGGCGAAAGCGGCACCGGCAAAGAGGTGCTGGCGCATCTGATCCACAAGTACTCCGACCGTTCCCACCGGACATTCCTGAAAGTCAATTGTGCTGCAGTACCTAGCGAGCTGCTGGAGAGCGAACTGTTTGGCTACGAGCCCGGAGCTTTTACCGGTGCCAATAAAGCCAAACCGGGCAAGTTCGAGCTGTGCAACAAGGGGACACTGCTGCTGGATGAAATCGGCGAGATGTCTCCGGCCTTGCAGGCCAAACTTCTGCAAGTCTTGCAGGACGGCCAATTCTCTCGCCTGGGGGGGCGCACGACCGTAAAGGTGGACGTTCGGGTTCTGGCTGCAACCAACATCAACATGCCGCAGGCCATCGCCCAAAAGACATTCCGCGAAGACCTTTACTATCGCTTGAACAGTTTCGTCCTGCGCATGCCATCGTTGCGCGAGCGGCGCGAAGAAATCCCCATGATGCTGCGCCATTTCATGATTCATCTCGCCGAGCGCTATGCCTGCGCCCCTCTGAATGTCTCCCCCCGTCTGGTGGAAGCGTGCGAGAACTATGACTGGCCTGGCAATATCCGCGAGCTGGAGAATTTCGTAAAACGCTTCCTGGTGCTGGGCGATGAATTGGCTGCGGTCGCCGAGCTGCAGAAGGGCTCCGCACTCGACATGGGCAATGGCACGGTGGTGCAAATGGAGGAAAAGCCTCCGCAGACGCAACCCGACCTGAAGGAAATGGTCCGCAATCTGAAGAATGGCGCCGAAATGGAGGTCATTGCTCAAACCCTGGAAGAAACCGCATGGAACCGTAAGCGCGCGGCCACCAAGCTAAACATCAGCTATAAGGCCCTGCTCTACAAGATCAGGCAATACGACATCCGCCCGCGCCAAGCCGGATAGCCGCGCCCTCTTCTGTTCTGCTGCAATGTCATCGCTTCCTCTGGCCAGGAAGCGATTCTTATTGGCCGGCGTGCATCAGTAAATCAGGAAAATGTCAGGCCAAACAAGCGGGCCCGCGCTTCGCTCTTTGCACCGAGCCATCCAGCGCTGCGGCAACCTCAGTGACGCCCGTCACGCGGCAGAACTCCGCGAATTGGATTATGATTAGCGCAGGAGTTGCTATGCTTGACAACCTGTTCCAACCCACCCATCTGTTGGTAATCCTCTTCATCGCTCTGCTGGTCTTTGGACCCAAGAAGCTGCCGGAACTAGGCAAAGGACTTGGCGAAGGCATTAGAAGCTTCAAGGAATCGATGAACGCCAAAGACGAGGCGCCGAAGAAGACGGAGGAAACGAAGCCCTAACCCGGTTCGCTTGAACTGGTGTTCAACCTGTTCCCCTCCGCGCTCTATCATTACGCCTTACAAAATATAGGAGCTGGCAGAACGATGGTGATAAAGTGTCTCTATCCTACAGGAGGGAGTGCATGTCACTGTCGGTGGACGCGCGCCACTGCGGCGCGGTGTATGTGATTCGTTGCAGCGGCGGGATCGTGGCTGGTGAAGAGCTCAAGATTCTGGAAGCCTCTGTCAACCGCGGCCTGCGGGAATTCCTCCGTTTCACGCTGCATGTCGGCGACGTCAGCCGCGTGGACAGTACCGGCATGGGCCTGATGGTGCGCTTTCTCTCCCACACCCGCAATCGCGGCGGCGATTTTCGGCTGGCCGCTGTTCCCCCGTTTCTTAGCGATCTGCTCCGGGTCACCAAACTCTCCGGCATTTTCAAAGTCTATGATTCGGAAGACCAAGCGATTGTGTCGTTTTTGAAAGACCCCAGCGTGAAGAGCGGCAGCGGCGCCAGTGCCGGGCCAGGGGTCCTGTTCATTGATCAGTCTCCTGACCTTTGCGCGTTCGTGCGAGCCCTGCTGCAAAATCATGGGTATGAGGCGTTATCCACCTGCCGGGTTCACGACGCCAAGACGCTGCTCACCGGGACGAGCTTCCATTACATCGTGCTGGGGCCGGACACCTCCCATCTCCCCTCCGACAATGTGGTAGCTGCCATGAAGTCGCTGGCCCCGTCGGCAGCGGTGTTGCAACTGCCGGTCGGATTCAAGTTCGACGATCCGGAGCAGTCTGGACTTGAGTTGCTGCGGGTCATGCAGAGCGCTGCGAAGTCGTAAGACGTGGCTGCCACACCCTTATTTTGTTGCCTTGAACTGGACTGGGACCTCGGTTGCCCATCGGGAAGTCTCAGATTCATCCGCTATAATCGTCCTCCGAGGGAGCACGAGTGAACCTGGCGGGTGTGGGTACCGAGCAGCAGACTTCATACGCTCCCGTCGCCGGTCGTATCCCGTTGCCAGGAAAGTGGACTCTTGCCCTGGGATGCCTGCTGGTGTTCGCAACCCTTGCGCTCTATCACCCGGTCACCCATTACCCCTTCGCCAGTGCGGATGACGACTCCTACATCGGTGACAACACACACATAAAGTATGGCTTCGAGTGGGACACCGTAGCCTGGGCATTCACGACTTTCCGTGACGCAAACTGGCATCCGGTGACCTGGCTTTCCCATGCCCTGGATTGCCATCTCTATTCCCTCGATGCCGGCAAGCATCACCAGACCAATGCCATCCTGCACGCTGCCAACGCCGCGTTGCTGTTCTGGATATTGCTTAGCGCCACTGGTTATGTGGGCCGCAGCGCTATGGTTTCTGCCCTGTTCGCTTTGCACCCCATAAACGTCGAGTCGGTGGTTTGGATTTCCGAGCGCAAGAACGTGTTGAGCATGTTGTTTTTTCTGCTCGCGTTGGGTGCCTATCGGTGGTACGTGCTTAGACCGCGGGCTGGCCGCTACACCGTGGTCGCGCTCCTCTATGCCCTGGCGTTGATGGCTAAGCCACAGGTGGTCACGTTCCCTTTTGTTCTTCTGCTGTGGGACTACTGGCCGCTGCGACGCATGTTCGCTGAAAGCGAAGAATCCCCCGCGACGCTCACGCCTGCAATTTCACCGGCCAGAAGTCTCTCCTGGCTGGTGTGGGAAAAGCTGCCGCTGTTCGCGCTTTCCGCGGCAAGCGCTGTTATCACAGTGATTGCACAGCGGTCCGGCGGCGCGATGAGCGGGGCGCAGAACACCTATCCGTTTCTCCTCCGCATCGAGAACGCCATCGTTTCTTACGCGCGATATCTGGGCAAGGCCCTCTGGCCGTCGCACCTCGCGTTCATGTACCCCCATTCCTCGTTTGCGGTCTGGCAAGTGTTCGTAGCCCTGATCGTCTTACTCGTCCTCACGGCTTTAGTCCTCGCGGGCCGTCGCCACCGGTACCTGCTGGTGGGGTGGTTTTGGTTTCTGGGAACGCTGGTACCCATGATTGGACTGGTGCAGGTCGGGGCCCAGGCGATGGCCGACCGTTATGCCTATCTCCCATTCGTGGGCCTTTTTCTCATGATCTGTTGGGGCGTTGCCGATTGGTCGAAGCGACGACACTTTTCTCCCGCCTGGCTGACGGCTCCCAGCCTCGCGGCGCTATTGACGTTGACGGTGATCGCGCATCGCCAGATCGGCTACTGGAGTGACAACGTCATGCTATGGGCGCACACGGTGCGGGTCACCCGTGGCAATTGGATCGCGGAAAACAGTTGGGGAGCGGCACTGATGGACCAGGGACGCTGTGAAGATGCAATGGTGCACTTCCGTTTGGCAGAGGCAATTTATCCTAATGATCCCCGCAGTTACCTGTTTCTCGGCTTTTGCGAACAAAAGCGCAACCACCTGCAGGAGGCAATTGCGCAGTACCAGAAAGTGATAGACGTAACCCAGAATGACATCTGGAACATGGCCAAGTTAAGAGACGACGCCTGGGTAAATATGGGCTATGCCTATCGCGATCTGGGAGATCCTATCCGGGCTGCCGCGAGCTTTGCTGCCGCCGAGAACCAGCGCCGCGAGTTCCTGCGTCTGAACAAGAAATAAACAGGTGCCGCTCTCGATTAGGCGATGCCTGCTCCCCTTCCGCTCTATGATCCGCCGGTTATCTTGGTATTCGCCTTGGCCATCGCTTCCTCGGCCGCCGCTTTCATCTCCTCTTGCGTCAGGTCCTTCACATGGGTTGCGATTGACCAGCGATGCCCGAATGGATCCACCACTTGTCCGTAACGGTCGCCCCAGAATTGCGTCATCAGCGGCATAACCACTTGCGCGCCGGCCTCCACCGCTGAAGCGAACATCTTGTCCGCATCCTCAACATAAAGATGCAAGCGGACACAAGTGTCGGCCTTCGTCGTGGACGGCGCGGGCGAGTTCAATTCCGGATACTCGTCAGCGAACATCAGAATGGAATCTCCGATCCTCACCTGGGCGTGCATCACCTTTCCCTCGGGCCCGAAACTAAGACCCATCACCTCGGCGCCAAAGGCGCGATGGTAAAAGTCCGCCGCTGCCTTGGCGTCGCTCACGACAATATGTGGGGTCAATGTGTGAAAGCCCTTGGGAACTGGCGAAACGGCACTACTCATGAGAGCGCTCCCTTGCGGAAAATTCTTTCCTGAATTGATCAAGATTCTGCTGCAAGTGCAGACAGCCATCTTAGCGCACATCCTTGGGTTGAGCCTACACAACAGGCCAACAAACGTGTTAGGGCAATCCTCGGCGCCACTCTCTGAACAGCGGACTCTACGTTAATATTTCCTCCTGCGATAGTAGCGCTATCTCTCACCATTAACGGGAGCAGCACCGGCACCACGCCTGAGCCCAGCAGCATCATGCTGTTCGGTTCCGGCATCCTGGGCCTGGCTGGCATACTGCGTCGCAAACTGTTCTAAGAATTCCGACCTTTCCCCCAGGTCTTTTCAGAGCCAGAGCCTCGTGCTCCGGCTTTACTTTTGCCTGTTCTGAAAATTGACTACGGAGAAGGCTGAACCTGCTTCGCGACCGGATCCGGCGAAACTCCATCCCGGGGCGGTGCTCTGACTATTTCTCCCGAAGGCGATTTGCACTACGTTGGGCTTCGCGGAAGTTCTCTGATATTCCCTTGGCCCGCTCGACAGCGGCTTGAGCTTCGTCCTTCCGGCCACTCTGTTCCAAAGCGTGCGCTAGCAGCAGATATGTTACGTCCGAGGGATCAATCTTCAGGGCCCCGGAATACGACTGAATGGCAGACTCAAAGTCTCCAGTCTTTTCTCCCACCAATCCCAAGCTGATCCAAGCCCCAGCAAACTCAGGATTGACAGCGACCGCCGCCTCCAGGTTGCGGCGGGCATCCGCGTAATCCCCCAGGTCCTTGTAGGCATAGCCTATGTTGTTATAGGCGTCAGCCTTTATCTTGGGGTTTCGCGCCAGGCTCGCCGTCTTTTTGTAGTACTCGATCGCCAGCGGCAGATTCCCGTGAGAATGTTCATAGGTGCCGATATTCATGTTGCTGACAGGGTCGTCAGGATCAATCGCGGCCGCCGCGCGAAAGTGCGGAATGGCGTCTTCCATGCGTCCCTGGCGCAACAGCGCCATGCCTAAATTGTTTTCGGCCTGCCAATTACCGCTGGTGACCAGTAAGGCATGCGACCACAGAGTCACATGGTCGCTCCAGTAGCTGACTTGCCGATGGGCCACCATCGCCAGCGCCAACAGTACGGCAATCCCGGGAGGGGCCAGCCAAGCCGTGGAGACATGTCGCTTCTCAAACCAATCCGCTACCCCCCAACAGACCATGATGAACAGGCCTATGAAGGGCAAATACGCATAGCGATCAGCCATCGCCTGCGCACCCACCTGCTTGAGACCAAGCATGGGCACGAGAGTCCCCAGGAACCAAAACCATCCCACCATAAGATAGCGACGACGCCAGCCCTCCAGCGCCAGCCCAGTGATGGCGAGCAACAAGAGAAGCGCACCGGCTATCTGCCACTCAGCCAGAGAGCTGCCTGGATGCGGATACATGGCAGCGAGGCGGGACGGCCAGAAAGCCTTGCCTATATACCGGGCATAGGAAACAACCGCGTTATTGACGCGCACTGAAATTGGGTACCAGTTTGTTGCTCCTCCTGCTGTCTGCGCCTTAACCGTGATCACGGCACTGGCGGCGGAGAGAGCAAAGAGCGGGACCTTTTCCCACACCAGATCGGAAAAACTCTTGGGAGATATACCTGGCGTGCCACCTTCCGCATTGTCGGGGAACATGCGGCGCAGCGGCCAGTAGTCCCAAAGCAGAAGCACGCATGGCAGGGTAATCACCTGCGGCTTGCACATCAGACCCATGGCGTACAACGCTGCAACCGCACCATAGCGGCTGGCCTGCGGCTTGAGCGCATACCATCGATATGCGCCCAGCGCGAGCAGGAAAAACAGCATGCTCAACAGGTTCTTGCGCTCTGCAATCCATGCCACCGTTTCGACATTGACGGGATGCAGAGCAAATAGAGCAGCGACCATCGCGCTACGTCCGACGCAGCCCGTCGCTCGCTGCAGCACCCAGAACAGCAGGACCACGTTCACGACATGCAGAAGCACGTTTACGTCGTGGTGCCGGCCAGCATCAAGCTGGAATAGCTCGACATCTGTAGCGTGCGAAAGCCAGGTCAGAGGATGCCAATTGGCCGCGGCATAGGTTGTGAATGCCCACGTCACCGTGCTCCAGTGCAAACCGGACTTCACATGGAAGTTGTCGGTGACGTAATCCGGGTCATCGTAGTTGGCAAATGGATGGCCGTTGACTGGGTAATACAATAGGACCGTGGCAACTACCAGGAAGAGGCTGAGTGCGATTATCTGGCCGCGTGTTGAGGCTATCCAGCGGACGCCGAATCGAGGCCGAACCTGCTTCTCAGCGTCAAAATCAACTGCTGTCACTGGCCCTCCCTGCAGCTGGCAACTCTATCCATCGAGACTATTGTGCTAGAAGCTGGTTGGCTGTCCGCTGGTCGGCCGCGATGTTCTCCGAGACTCGCTTGGCTTGCTCAGTGGCTGCCTGGGCTTCGTTCTTGCGGCCGCTCTGCTCCAAGGCCTGCGCCAGCAAAAGATAGCTGGAACCCATGGGCTGTACCTGCGCGGCGCGGGAATACGCCTGAATCGCTAGATTGATGTCTCCCATTTTCTGCGCCGCAAGTCCCAAGCCAACCCAGGCTGCGCCATAACGCGGACTAACATCTACCGCGCGCTGAAAGTTATCTCTAGCGGAAGCATAATCACCGAGATCGCGATTAATTAGGGCCAGGTTGTTGTATGCCTCACCCCTAAGCTTGGGACTCGGCGTCAGTTCCAACACCTTGTAGTACTCCTGGATAGCTTGCGGCCAATTCTTGTGCTGCTGCTCATAGTATCCGATGTCCAGATGACTCACGGGCTCCGCGGGGTAAATCACCGCCGATGCCCGGAAGTGATCGATCGCCTTTTCCAGCTTGCCATCCGCCATCAGCGCGCCGCCCAGATTGTCCTCGGCCAGCCAATTATCCTTCGTGACTTGCAATGTGTGCGACCACAACGTGACGTTGTCGCTCCAGTAGTCCATCTGCTGGTGAGCCACCACCGCCAGCGCCAGCAACACAACAATGCTGACCCCGCTAAGCCAAGCCGGCGCTACATGCCGCGCCTGGGCCCAGTCTGCCACTCCCCAGCAGACCATGATGAACAGGCCGATCAACGAAAGATAAGCGTAACGATCGGCCATCGCCTGATTCCCTACTTGCACCAAACCAATCATCGGCACCAGAGTGCCCACAAACCATAGCCAACCCGTCACGAGGTAACGATGGCGCTGCTCGATAACTACCCACGCGCTGACGAGCAACAGGAAAAGCAGCGCTGCAAATACCGTTCCTTTAGCGATCGCAGCGCCGGGATGTGGATACATCGGCGCAAGATCCATCGGCCAGAAAGCCTTCTTCACGTAGCTGGCATAGGCCACAACGGCATTCTCCAGCCTGACCGAAAGCGGATAAATCCTCATCGCATGGCCCGCCTGCTGGGCCTTCATCGTGATGACCGCGCTAATCGCGGAGAGCGCAAACAGTGGCAGTTTTTCCATCACCAGCCACGAAAAACTCTTACCCCGGACCCCAGTCTCGTCACTGCTCGCGACCATTCGTCGCAAGGGCCAGTAGTCCCACAGCAAAAGAACGCAGGGAAAGGTGATCACCGAAGGCTTGGCCATCAAACCCAGCGTATACAATAACGCCACCACGGCGTAGCGGCTGACCTCCGGCTTCAGCACGTAGAGCCGATACGCACCCAGCGCCAGCAGGAAGAACGTCATGCTGAGCAGGTTCTTGCGTTCTGAAATCCACGCCACAGTTTCAACGTTGATGGGATGCAGCGCAAACAATCCAGCCACCATGGCGCTGCGGCCGATGTAGCCCGTCGCCTGTTGCAACACCCAGAACAGCAGCACTACATTCAGCGTGTGCAAAACAATATTGGTGTCGTGGTGCCCCGCCGGATTGAGCCCGAACATCTGGCAATCGGCAGCGTGCGAAAGCCAGGTCAGCGGATGCCAGTTCCCCTGCTCGAACGCGCTGAATGCCCACTTGACGGTTTGCCAGTGCAGCCCCGCCGTGACGTGCGCATTCTCGCTGACATAGACGTTGTCATCGTAATTAACGAACGGATGTCCATCCACGGGAGAGTACAGAACGACGGTGGCGGCAACCAGCAGAACAACGGCCAGCCATTTCTGCCGGTCCGGCGAAGCCAACAGGCCCGTCCCCGGCCGCGACGCGCCCTCCCTCTCAGGGCTCACACCAACTGAGGTCACTCATCCCCCAACATGAGGAAATTATAGCGGATGCTTTTCTGCGGACTTGCGGCGCGATGATAGCCCAGCGATTCATCGCTGGGTAACCATTTTTCAGGAGCCGGGTGCTCAACTCAGTGTTTCCCCTTCTACACCTACGACGAGGACGGCTCCAACCGCCGCGACAACATCACCGACTGGGCGCTGAATGAGTTCCGCGCCCACTACAGCGACCCCAATATCACCAAGTGGGGTATCTTCCACTATGTCTATGCGGTGCTGCATCATCCCGAATACCGCGAGCGCTACGCCGCCAACCTGAAGCGCGAGTTGCCGCGCATTCCGTTTGTAAAAGCAGATCCCTCGACTCCGGCGGAAGCCGCCTCCGCTCGGGATGACATGGAAGAGAATGGAAGCACGGGTAGAGCCGGCCTTCGGGCCGGCGTCCAAGTTGCGTCACAGGTCCTTTCCTCTCTGCCGAAGGCCAGCGCGCAGCCCGCAAGGGCGAAGCGCCTAAAAGAAACCGCAGATCCCTCGACTCGGGCTGAAGCCCTCGGTCGGGATGACAAAGGGGAGGGGATCGCTGGACGCGGGCCTGAAGGCCCGCTCTACCCGGACAACGGCCCTCGGGATGACAATGCCGTCTTCTGGGCCTTCGTCGAGGCCGGACGACGTCTCGCCGATATTCACGTCAACTATGAGCAGCAACCCGAATATCCGCTGGAACACGTGGAAAAAGGTCAACTGAACTGGTGCGTGGAGAAGATGCGCCTCGGCAAAGACAAAACCACGCTCGTCTACAACGAGTTCCTTACCCTGCGCGGCGTTCCGCCAGAGACCTACGAATACCGCCTCGGCAACCGCTCGGCGCTGGAGTGGGTCATTGACCAGTATCAGGTTTCGACCGACAAGCGCAGCGGCATCACCAACGATCCCAACCGGGCCGATGACCCGGAATACATCGTGCGCCTCATCGGCCAGGTCATCACCGTCAGCCTGGAGACGATGAAAATCATAAAGGCGTTACCGGAGCTGGCGACAGTAGGGTCGTAACCCACGGCTGATCACATAGCCCCGTGATGCTCGTCCTTGTCCCGCGCCGCGCTCCTCGTACAAGATGGAACCGTTGCCAGTGGTCAGTTGTCAGTAGTCAGTAAGGAGGGATGGGATAAGGGACTGCCTCTAAGTCCTTATGAATCAATCAAGTGATTGTAAGCCTCTTGAAATCTATAGCTTACGCGCTAAACGCATCGTAAGTTACTGATTCTAGGGTACCGTGAGGGGGGTACCCGCCGTACTCAGGTGGCATCAAGTAAGAATTCGGAACTTGAAGTCGCGGCGGCTGAAGCAAGGATTACAATGGCGCGATGGCGGAATCGCTCTATCTCAGCGTCTGGTTCCCCAGCTTCCGCGAAGGCGAGATGATGTCGCGCACGGTCGGCGTGCTGCGGCAGTTTCCCTACTCGGCGTTGCGCGAGGGCATCACGTACCTGTCGGTGCATCCGGTGGCGTGGTCGGAGCCGACGGTGCTGGAGCGCCGCTTCAATCCCGGGATCTCGCCCGAAGAAGCCGCGGACCTGGCTAGCGAATTCGCGCATGACGACTTCGCCTTTGTCTTCGAGGCCTTCTGGGACCTTTGGGTGCCGAGCGACGATGAGCACGGCGATAGCTGGGTGCAACGCCCGGTCGCGGTGCGCTTCCTGGTGCATGGCGTCGAGTTCGACGAAGGCATCTACAGTGAGGACGGGCACATCGAAGCGGACTTCGGACTCGATACTTCGTTCGTGTACGAAGGTATGCGTATCTCGTCGGCCATTGAAACGCACCTACGATCGAACATTGCCAAGCTGGTCGCGTTCTCCAATGCGGTGGAGAAAAATTGCCTCATCAGCGGACGCGTGCTGTGGTCCGAGTCGGAAGAGAACCTGGCGCAGAAGCTCATCGCCAAGCTGCAACAGACGCAGTGAAGGATCATGGTTGGGCTTCTGTTGGTCGGCAGCGGATGTTTGCGGCGCCTGTAGACGGCGAGCATCTATAATTGTAGTGTTAGCTGCTGGGCCGGACGGTCGCTGCCAGCCCGTGAACTGCGTTCCGCTTCGGCGGAGCCGGTGGCGCGGGCCGACAGAGGAAAGTCCGAACTCCACAGAGCAGTGTGCCGGATAACGTCCGGGCAGCGCCGTATAACAGCTTGCGGAAAAACGGGTCGTCGGCAAGGCGCGTGTGGGGCAATAACATTCGGCGGTCACCGATACCGATCGTCGGCGCCTCGCTTGTTGCTCGGCGCGTTTTTCCGCAAGCTGTGGCGCGGCGTTGACGGAAAGTGCCACAGAAAACATACCGCCTCGCTTCGGCGAGGTAAGGGTGAAAAGGTGCGGTAAGAGCGCACCGCGCCGCCAGCGATGGCGGTGGCAGGGAAAACCCCACACGGAGCAAGACCAAATAGGGGAGGAGCGT
>Ga0074045_10003963_pt1 | contig 13213 bp, 7 predicted proteins | sample BogForMeECP23OM2_FD_94442 | JGI IMG/M metagenome (GOLD analysis project Ga0074045, IMG submission 94442) | Bog forest soil microbial communities from Calvert Island, British Columbia, Canada - Bog Forest MetaG ECP23OM2 | ecosystem: Environmental > Terrestrial > Soil > Wetlands ... | reverse complement strand
GTATGCGCCGGCAACATTCAAGTAACGGATCAATATGTCGCCGACGATGCGCCCGGCCAGTCCTTCAATGGGGATCGCTCCCATCCAGCGAAAGTGTCCGGGCAGGATGGCGAGCAACGCAGGAACAAACATGAGCAGCCAGATTCCGCCCAGCGTCTTTGCCACCGGCGACTGCACCGCTCGCGAGCGAAACCAGCGCGCGCCCAGCATGGCCATGAAGATGGGAAGCAGAAACGATCCCACTCCCCAGACTTGCAGGATGAGGTCGGAAAGGTAGGCTCCGAAGATGCCGATCCAATTGCGGGCAGCGTGCGATCCGGTCAGGATGGAGGCGCTGTTCAGCGAGGGGTCAAGCGGCGAATAGGACGCCAGCGCAAGGAAAAGAAGGAGCGCGGAGACGCACAACAGGATGCCGACGAGCTCGTTCAGACGCCGGTTCCTGGTAGGCGTAAAAACCTTTGTGAAAGATGTCATGTGGCAGCGACGGCGTTAGGTAAATGATACCCACAACCCCGTATCGTGGCCAGAGCATTACAAGTATGACAAGAATCAGAAGTTCCTACAATGCGGAAAAGGCGCGGGTTGGCGAATTGGGTACGGGTCGAACTCGCGAGGTGAGCGCTATCGATATTACGTCAACTGACTGCTGAGAAAATTCAAATTTACTTCATCAGATTGAAACTTACTTCGACCTTGATCTCTTTCTCGATCGGCTGACCGTCCTTGAGGGCTGGGTCGAATTTCCAACGGCTTACAGCCTCCACGGCTTTTTCGTCGAGACCGTATCCAATACCTTTTTCGACTTTTATCTCGCGGGGGATGCCATCGACTCCCACAGTCACCGAGAGCAGAACCGTTCCCGTGATCTTCTGTTTGCGGGCTTGTTCGCTAAATTCCGGCGGCGGCGAGTAAGTCGCGCGTGGAGGGGTCACATTGCGCTCGGGCTGTTGAGCGCAATTGAACGCACCATGATCGGGCACAGCAGAATCTTCACCGAACGGAACCATTTGATCGGGGCGCTGCGAGATCGCCGAAGAGGGAGCGAAGCGAGGGAAACCGTCGGCAAGCCGGACACGCAACATATCGCCGCTCCGACTTATCACGCCAACTTTTTCGCCACAGGCGAGACTGCCGGAGGGATGGGGGCGACAGGGATTGAGATATGTGGGTACGGATTCATCGTGGCCGGAACATACCACGAACCCATCCACTGAGGGCCGACGCGAGGCCCGCGGCCGCGGCCGATTCTCATCCTGGGCGTCGGAGGATTGTGTCCAGGCCGGAATTACGGAGGCAGCGATAAATAGGACGAATGCCGGCCGCATAGAGAGAACATTGTCCCTTTAGATCCTTTACCTGTCAACGAGACGCTGGGGGCGCTCGGAGTCAGAACATTCGAAATCCCGCGGCTCGATTTGCGACCCGGCAAGAGCGCGATTTCAAAGCGAGTGTAAGCCGAGGCGAGGTACAGACCGGCCGTAAACCCCAGCTTCTCCCCGCTTCGAAGGACTGCGATTCACTTGCCGCTCATCACTCGCCGCGCACAAAATGGGGAATCTCAGCCGGAATTTCCAGCGACAGTTCCACAAACCCGCGATACGATCCCTTCACATACCAGGGAGACTGATAGATCAGCTTCTTGATTCCCTTCTTTTCGATGGTGTAAACGTTGCTGCGCCCGGCGCTCAGCAACTCCTTCACCCTGGTGCGCGAGGGTTCGGGATGGCAATCGAACAGATTGGAACCGATCAGCGCGGCCCCGCCGCTATCCTGAAAAGTCCGAATGGACTTGTCGTTCATTGCCAGAATTATCCCATCACTATCGCAGACGGTCACGGCTCCGGGAAATTCCTGAATCCAGGCAAAAGCTTCATCCTTCGACATTCCACCGCCTCGCTTCCCGCTGTGCTCTGAAAGCCCTCCCGCTCAAAAACGCTTCACAGACCTCAATCCAAAACTTCTCGGAGTATGCGTCCTCGCCGTGGTCTTCTCACCTGCTTCAATGCCTCCGCGAGTGATTTTCAGGGGAGTATTTCATTTTGACATCTGCGATTACTGTACCGTCAGCGTGAAAGTCCCACTTTGGAAAGCCGGGCCACTCGCGGCGTTCACGATTACGGTAAAAGTCCCCGTCGGTGTTCCGGTCACGACATCGAAGTTCACGGGACTCGATGCGCCTCCTCCCGGCGCAGGATTCGTCACAACCACGGAGAAGTCGCCCGTGTTGGCCAGATTGATCGCGGTCAGAGAAGTTGTAAGCTGCTCGGAACTCACAAAAACAGCTGCCTGAGCCACGTTATTATAAGTCAGCGTGGAAGTGCGCATGAATCCAGATCCGTTGATGGTCAGCGTTTGCGACTGAGAGCCTGCCGCCAACTGGGTCGGCGAGAGTGATGAAATCGAAGGAACGGGATTCGGCGGCGGCCCTACACTGCCGCCACCTCCGCCGCCACAGCTGGGCAGGAACAGCAATAAAGCCACTAGCAGCAGCGCGGATAGCGCGGCAATCATACTTCTCCGGGCGGGGAATCCAATCATGCATAGGCCCATCAGGGGAAACACAGCAGCAGCTGCCCATCCAACATTCCGGCGTCCATTGAAAACCCGGCGTTGCATTTGGCCAAGCGGTGTCGTGGTCACCGTGAGTACGGTCGACACTGAGTTCGAACCTGTAATCTGCACAGGGTTCGGACTGAAACTGCAAGTTGAACCCGGGGGCATGCCCGACCCGCAGTTAAGGCTGATCGTACCGAGGAAGCCGTTCTGCGGTGCGAGGGTCAGCGTTGTCGATCCCGACTGACCGGGGCTGGGAACGGTGATGGTGCCAGGACTGACAGTCATTGCGAATGTTACGCCGACATCGAGCACCAGAGGTGAGGAAGTAGAACCTGCAAAGTTCGAATCGCCGCTATACACAGCCGTGAGATTGTTCACCCCCAGCAACTGGCTCGTGATGATGCTGGCCACCGGCGGGTTGATGCCTGAGTCCACGGGCACGGGAGGACCGATCGCTGTGCCGTTGGAGTAGAAAGTGATGGTCCCAGTGGGCTGGCTTATGAATACGCCACCCGTGAACGCCGCTCCGCTGTAATTCACAAACGAAAAAATCCTCACGTTCTGACCGGGAACGCCGGAACAAACGCCGTTTACTGGAGTGCAACCGGGGATACTGATCGTCGCATTCGTTTGTGCCGGAGTAATCGTGAAAGAGACGCTGGGTGCAGCACTCTTGTTGAAGCTTCCGTCTCCGCTGTAAGCCGCGCCCATCGTATATGTTCCAGGACTGTAGGCCCACCAGTTATAACCTGGAAATGGAAGCATGGTGACAGCCTGGCTATTGAGCGAAAACGGATCACCGGGAAAGTTCGTGGTGGTGCCGTTCAATGTTTGTGTCAGATTGACGGTGCCTGTGGGCACTCCGTGTCCGGATTCCCCAGCAACACTCGCGCTCAGGTACACAATAGCCCCACCGTAGGGACCCGTGGTAAAGGGAATGCTGTTGCCATTTTGGTCCAGAGTGAATGCCTGAAGCGCGGTTGCGCTCGGTTCAGCATCCACGGTTACTGCGATGCCGGGCGAGGAATCACTCGCGGCAAATGTCCCGTCGCCAGCATAATGAGCCGTGACGGTGTACTGCCCCCCAGGCAGAAGGTTCGTGGTGCCCGACGCGGCGCCGTTACTCACGGTAAACAGCCCGGCGGGAAGTCCAGTGCTCGTCACCAGCGATGCCATCCCCGAAGGTGCTCCCGCTCCGCTCGCAGGTGACACTGTGATATTCACGTTCGCAGATGATCCATGGGTCAGGGTCGCTGGACTCATCGAAAGCGCGGAAATCGTAGGCCGAAATGCGACCGTACCCCAACTATTGACGAGATTGGTTACGTTGACGCTTCCCAACCCCGTGGCCAGATCGTAGCCGGCTGTTGCGGCGTAGCCTGACAGCACTCCGTTCGCATCGCGAGCCGTATTCGTGACGCAGTTGGGAGTCCCGGTTTTGCAGGACATGCTAATCGTTCCAGCAGTGATATCGTAAAAAACACAGGTAGCGCCAATGGTCCCGGTTGAATCGCAACTGGCACTTGGCTGTGCCGCCAACGCATACAAGACGTAGTTCGGATTGCCCTGCCGGGATTGCATCTTCTGATTAATCATTGCCATGATGCCAGCAAAGGCAGGCGCAGAAGCGGATGTCCCACCCACAGGAACCATGTTGTTTGCGTCGCCGGAGCACCCACCGTAGATGTCAGTTTCGCAAACCAGGTAGAAGCTGGAGTTCATGCCGGGAGCAGCAAACAGGGAAACGTCGGGCAGATCGCGCGTTCCGTCGTTGGGAACTCCCGGCCCGCTCTGCCATATCGGTTTCTGGTATCCTCCGCCGCAGGTCGAAAACAGATCATTCGTTGAAGTAATGCAGTTGCTCGCCCCTCCGCTTCCTCCCACCGGAGCTAGAAACCCGGGCCAATATCTGCTTAATGTGTCGTTGCATTGTTGCTCCGCCGTTGTGTCGCCGGTAAAGGTGAAGAGTTCGCTATTCGTGCAGGTGTCGTTCCACGTCGACTCCGGAACATACCCTTTGGCCGAGGCGAGCGTGACCGGATCGCTCGTGGAGTTCCAATACGTGGACTGATTGTTCAAATCAGCGAAGTCTGTACCGCCGACAGCCACGTTGTACGGTGTTGAGGCAATGCCATTGACCGACAGTCCCTGAGTCGCGATCGAAGAATCCCTGTCGCACACCGCCGCGCCGCTATCGCCAGTGGAGACAAAGACCGAAATGCCTTGGGCGGCAGCTTGCTGCCAGATCTGGTTATAAAACTGATTTCCGGCCGTGCCCATGTCGAGTTCGCAGTCGCCGTAACTTTCACTCAGGATGGGCGCGAGATTGTTGTCCACAATGTAAAGTGCAGAAAGATCCACTCCAGCCGTGGTGTTCGTCCAGATCGACTCGACAAGGTCGATGGTTGCCCCTTTCGCCACCGCACCGGACCACTGCACGTCCAGGTCTGATTCCAGTTCGTCGTCCGACGTTGGCAATTTGTTTGGAGGAGAACCGTTGTAAATGATGTTCAGGGTTCCTGGGGGAAGCGCAAAGTCCTGTCTAAAATCGCTGAAGTCCTGCGGATAGATGTCGCTCTGGCTGACGATGGCAATGGTCTGTCCCGTCCCGTCAATTGGGGAAGTTCCGTTCCATAGCGGTAACACGTTGTAGATCGTCGCCAAGTCATATGCTGACATTGCGTAACACGGTCCTCCTGCTAACCCGCAGTTACCGCCTAAGGTAAACAAAGGGTTTTCGGACGGAGAATTCAAAGCCGGATGGCCGCCACTGTTTCTGGTCTGCGAGAAAGCTTTCGCCAACCGGTGAAGCGGTTTCCTGGGAAAGTCGTAAAGCGAGTCAATTCCGGCCACAGCCGACGCCAGCGCCGTCGGAATGCTGGGATCGCGATCGTTCGCCCAATGTTGCCCGCCATTAACCAGGTATTTGTGGATGGTCGTGTGAAAGGCCGCCTGTAGCTGGCCAGCCGTTCCAGAAAACTCCAGCACGGTGCGACCCTTCGTTGTGCCTACGTGAAACCCGTGCGATTGTAACCACACCGTGATCGTATGCATGTCGGCGTCCGTTGGCCCAAACTGCTTTCCGAATTCTTCCGGCGGGAGCCACTGGTGGTAGCGAGGAGATGCCTTGTCTTGCTGGTCGTCGAGCAACTGGAGGAGCGCTGCTTCCTGTTCCGGGCTGCGCTTAAGCACGAGCAGCATTCTCTCCATTGGTAAGCTCGCCGGCGCTGAGCCCTGGTCAAATTCACGACGCGCCTGTGGATGTGTATTGCCCGTTAGGGTTGTGAGCCGTGATTCGTCCACTGGTTGCGTGATGAGCTGGTGAGGAAGCAGGGGTGACGCTTTCGTCATGTCATGCCCCAAAACAAGCGGGCACTGCGTTGTGCACAAAATGCACGCAACAAGAACTAAGCGAACGATGAAGGCAGAAAGACCGGAGTCGGGTATCGCTTTCATGGCGAACCTTCCCTTGATGTATCTAGTTCCACGGTAGTGGGTAGCATATGAGGATGAGGAGTAGTTCATTCCTCTTTGTTCTATGCGCCCGCGCCTCGTTTGAGGCGGGCTTTATGCGGGTCTGAGAAATTGATTTCGCCGAGTTCGCTTCCGCAACGAGCATACCTTTGCGCTCAGTAACACTGGGCGTCGCAAACAGAACGAGCGACAATAGAAAGCAAGATTTCATGGGAGCAGCTTACGCCTTTAGACCTGCCGTGTTCCAGTCAACTGTCGATAACCGTGGCTGTTGAAAAACTCACTTTTCGTCCCAATTAGCCAAAATTGGGGGGATAGAAAATGTCCAGGCGACCCGAGAAAATCGATTGTAGGGCTTCCTGACGCGATTTTATTTTTGCTGATTTTGAGAGAAGGAGTTTTTCAACAGCCACAACCGTTTACACTCAGAACGCATGCGCTCCAAGGTAAAGGCCGAACACGAAACCCACAACAATTAAACAGGGGATGGTCAACCACCGTCTGCTTCCCTGCTGCGCGGCAAGTAGGCCAAGAACGCAGGACACCCCAGCGGAGGCGAAGTTAATTGGTTCTCGCCAGTTCGCGTATGGAGGTACGAAGATGCTTGCCAGCAACAAAGCACTAGCAACACCCAGTTTGGCGGACCTCCTCATAGGCATAGCACCATGATGCGCCGGGAGTGCCGCGTCAGTTGACGTAATCAGTTGACGCTATCAGGCAGAGCGCTCAAGACCACCCGCTGCTGGGGTTAATCGCACTTACGGCGTGGCCGGATCGTGCTTAGGCACCTTCGGGGTGAACTTCCGGACGACAAATTCTTGCAGGATATTGGCGGCGGCGGTTGTGCCAATTCCGATGAGCCCGGTTTCGAAAGTTAATCCCGCACCTTCGCGATCTCTCGCTGGATAGTACAAATTGGAGATGCCCCCGGCGGCGAAGCTTCCGAGAATATTCGAGTAATTCGCCTGCCACCTTCCATTGTCGCCCTTGCAAATCACCGCGTTGGCGATGGCATACAAGGTCCGCGAGCGCTTGCTGCCGGTTCCCTTGTAGAAATAACGCGGGTCTTGCTTCAGAAGCGACGGTAGGATGGCCGCTCCAATGAACGTGCCTGTGACCAAGTCGGCATAACCGGCGCCGTAGCGCTTGGCATAACCTTGCGCTCCTTGCCCATATCCACTGAAATCATTCAGCGCCTGTTCTACTCCCGCGACGCCCCCAGTCAATACGAAGCTGACTGGATCCACCGTCGTTTTCCAGGCTAGCCCGAACTTCTGCTTCGTGTTGAGGGGAACCGCATTGGGGTCGTAGGTGACATAAAAATTTGGAATGACGCCGAGCACGCGCTGCTTCTCTTCAATCTTGATCTCTTCCTGGGCGACTTCGGTCTGTGTGAGTCCGACTTCCACATCCGTGACCGCGGTAGCAACTGCCAACGCGGAGTTTGGGACAACGTAGTTCTCTCCCGAATGCAGGATCCCGCAGGATGTTTGCGTCGCGAATCCCGCCGCGACAATGGTGATCTGGAAGGGCCCGGGAGCGAGGTTGGCAAAGGAGAATTGCCCGCCGTTGCCCGATGATACCTCTTGGATTGGAGATTGACCTTCTCGCGTCAGTCTAACCCGGGCTCCGGCGACGACCGCTCCACTTTCATCGACTACCGTGCCACTGATGCTTCCCGGCAGCTGCTGATCGGGCAATTGCCCATCGGCAGAGGCCATCCCCGGCTGTTCCGGAGCAGGCGCGGGCTGAGGCGTCTGCCCTAAGCAGGGTGATGCGTAACCCAGGGCGAACAATGCAAAGGCAAAGACTATGAGGGCGGATTTGGAGCGAAAGGGCATGAATAAGTTCCGGGCGACCATTCCTGTCTCGAACCCGTTCATCTAGTCTTTGATGCTTGGTTCCCGATGTGCGACGACGCGGCGAGCAAAAAACAGGTCCCTCCCCATCGACTGCGCTCAGCGTCAGGATGACAAAACCGTCGCAGGCGCCAGCCTATCAAAGGCTAGCGTCCAATCATTCCCGCTGCCCAGGCCAGTACCGCGATTCCAATCACAATTCGGTACATGGCAAACGGCGCAAAGCCGCGCTTGCGGACATAGCCCATGAACCAGGCAACCGCTCCGTAGGCAACGATGAAGGAGACGACGAAGCCGATGGCGAGGATGACCCATTCGTGAGACGTGATCTGGGCAACGCCGATGGGATTTTCATCTTTGCCGGAAAGAGACTTGTAGAGCGTGTAGAGCGTGGCTACCGTCATAGTGGGTATGGACAGAAAGAAGGAGAACTCGAGCGCCGCGGCGCGCGACATTCCCACCAGTTGTCCAGCGGCAATCGTGGACATGGAGCGCGAAGTGCCGGGGAAGACAGCAGAGAGAATCTGGCAGGCGCCGATCCAGATGGCTTGGCCGCCGTGGATGTCGTCCATTTTCCAGGTGTGAATGGGCGAAGCTTGAATGGGCGATCCAGCCGCACCCGGCCCGGCTTTCTCCCATGGCGCTTTCATGGCGTCAATAACCCACATGACGATGCCGCCGATCAGCAATGCAGCGCCCATCACGTAGAGGCTCTCCAGGTTCTTGCCGATTACTTTGGTCAACAGAAAAGACGGGCCGGCGGTTACCACAAAAGCAATCATAACCAGGCTCAAAGGGTGAGTCAGGATCGTACAGTCCTTTTTCTCGCCTTCGGGGAACGTGGAAAACAGCTTGGCGATGTGGCTCCGGAAATAAATTGGCAGCACGAGGATCGCGCCCAGCTGGATGACGATCGAGTACATCTTCCAGTAACCGCTCGAGAGCGGTACATGCATCAGTTCTTCGGCAATACGGAGATGGGCGGTAGAACTGACGGGCAGGAACTCAGTGAGGCCCTCGACGATCCCGAGCAGCACGGACAAAAGATATTCGTTCAAGTGTTCTCTCCAAAACCAAGGTAGAGACGCGGCTTGCCGTGTCTCAGCTCGCAGCGCAACGCAGACGGGGCAAGCCCCGTCTCTACAGGAATTTAATGTTCAATTTTGACAGGTTCCGCGTAACGCCGGAAGAAACTATCTGGCTTCCACTCTGGGCGATGGTCGTCATTGGCGATGTTGATGAGCAAGGCTCTGACGATCTCTTCGTACTTCGCGGCGGCGGCGAGGTTGACCGGCTGGTCCACGTCGTCGGAGGGCGCGTGATAGCGCTGGGTCAGCCAGTCTTTGAAAATCTTCTTCTCTTCGGGCGAACTGGGCTCGGGAGCGACGCTCATGATCACCGAGGGTATGCCGTGGCGGATGAAGTTGTATTGATCGCTGCGCACGAAAAGGTTGCGCAGCGGCTCGGGGTCAGGCTGAACCTTCACGCCTTGCGACTGCGCGATCTCGCGGGCGCGATCTCCTAGGTCGCTGTCGTCGAGACCGAGCACGGTGAGAAATTTCAAGGGCACGATGGGCAAAAACATGTCGACGTTGACGTCGGCGGCAATGGACTTGGGCGCGACCGTGGGATGAGCGGCAAAGTACTTCGAGCCGAGCAGGCCCTTTTCTTCGCCAGTAACCAAGACCAGGAGGATCGACCGGCGCAGCTTTTCCGGATTCTTCTTGAAGCTGGCAGCCATGTCGAGGACAAGGGCGCTGCCGGAACCGTTGTCCATGGCTCCGTTGTAAATGCGGTCGCCGTTAATGGGTTCTCCGATGCCGATGTGATCGAGGTGGGCGGAGAGCACGACGTATTCGTTTTTCAGAGCGGGATCGCTGCCCGGGAGTTTAGCTACCAGGTTGGCCGACTCTACCTTGGTGACGTCAACTTTCGTTTTCGCGGCCAGCGAGACAGCTAGCGGGAAGTGGGGCAGCGGCTTGCGATCCTTGCCGAGAGCGACGATCTCTTCGAAGGTGTGGCCGGAGCCGGCAAAGAATTTCTCGGCGCTGGCGGGATTCACGGTGACCGCGATCTTTGCGCCCTCGGTTTCGTTGAATTCAGGATAGTCGAGATCCATAGTGGGATGGGCGCGGTTGAGCGCGATGCGGGACCACGGAATATCCATGGAGTTAGGGTTAATCAACGAAACCATGCCGACGGCGCCGGCGGCGCGCAGCACCTTCCAGCGCTCGGCCGCAGTCTGGTAATGCGAAGCGAGCGCCCCGGGAATCTCGGAGGGCGATCCGGAAAAGACCACGATGATCTTACCCCGGACGTCGACGCCGGTGAAGTCGTCATAATTTTTCTCGGGAACTTTGAGGCCGTAGCCGACGAAAACCAGGGGCGCTTCGACCGCGGGCGCGGGCATGACGCGGGTGCTGATGATGACATCTTCACCGAGCGTGAGCGCTTCCCGTTTGCCGTCTCGGATCAGCGTGAGGCTGCAATCCTTTTCGACGATCTGGCGGGAGACGAACTTGACGGGCTGGTAGAAGCCGCTAACTCCCGCCGGTTCCGCGCCTGCGCTTTGGAGTTGCTCCACGGCGTAGGCTTGCGCAGCGCGTTCTCCACGGCTGCCCGTATCGCGGCCTTCGAGTTTGTCGTCGGCAAGGAACTTGATGTGATTCCACCAGGTCTGGCCGTCGAAGTGAGCCGTCTGGGCTGCGGCAGAAAAGGCAAACGACAGCGTGAGCAGTAAGATCGACGATTTAATTTTCATGACGTTCCTCATTGGATGAAGGTTTCTAGGATAGCAGGAAGCATGACTTTCAAGACTAAGAGTCACACCTGGCGCGCTTCCAGACGCTGCCGCGGTGATTCTCATCACAGCTTTAAAGCCAGTAACGATGCTCCAATGGGATTGCCAGAAGCAGGCGATACCAATGGGTACAGACGGCAGCAGCCAGAACCCGAACCGCTTTCGATTGGCGCTTGAGCAAGGCGAGTTCGTCTGCACGGCCGAACTCGTCCTGGGACGCGATCACAGTGCGCTGGAAGCTGAAGTCTTTGTGAAAGAAGCGTCCGAGGGGCATGGAATCGACGCTATCAGCCTGACCGATCTTCCCGGAGGCAATCCCGCGCTGCCGCCGGAGGCTTTTGTCGCCTGCGTTCTTGAGCACAAGCTCACACCTATTGCGCATCTGACGGGTAAAGACGGAAACCGCTCGATGCTGGAAGCGCGAATTCACACGCTCGCGCGCCTCGGTGTGGAGAACATCCTGGCCCTGACCGGCGACGCGCAGAAGGAAGGATTCGCCGGCAAAGCGAAGCCGGTTTACGATGTGGATTCGGTGCTCATTCTGTGGCTGCTTCGCGCCTTGCGTGGCGGCCTGGAATACAACCTGGGGCCAAAAACCGCGCGCACCACGCCCTTCGATTTCTTTGCCGGTGCCGTTGTGAACCCCTTCAAGGTCCGTGAACCCGATCTCATGATGCAGTTCTACAAACTGCAGCTGAAAGTAGCGGCGGGCGCGCAGTACGTCATCACCCAGCTGGGGTACAACCTGCGCAAGCTTTACGAGTTGAAGCAGTACATGGTCAGGGAGGGATTGGGCCACTTCCCCGTGCTGGCGAACGTCTATGTGCCGACCGCGAAGATAGCGCGGTTGATGCAGGCGGGCGAGTTGGCGGGCTGCGTGATCCCGGATGAGCTCATCCAGCGCCTGGAGCGAGAAAAGAAACCGCAGAGGCTGGAGCGCGCCGCACTGATGGTGGCCGCAGTAAAAGACCTCGGTTTTGCCGGCGCCCATATCGGCGGATTTGGCCTCACCCACAAAGATTTCATGACCATCCTGGAAGGTGCAGCCGCGATCGGCAAGAACTGGCGCGGGCGGATCGACGAACTTGTGTTCCCGTATCCAAACGAGTTCTACCTTTTGCCCCAGGGCGCCGACGGTCTCAGCGACAGCGCATCCGGCTATCAGATCTCGAGCGTCAAGCATCATCCGTCATGGGTGCAGCGCTTCTCCGAGAGGGTGCACCGGCACTTTATTAAAGACGGCACGTTCGGCGCGCGCGTCTTTAGAGCGAGACTCGGAGCGAGATTATTGAAGAAAGCCGGAGACCAGCCCGGCAAAAACAGCTCCTGGCGGCATGGCTTGTGGTACGCACTGCTGGAGCCCGCAACTCTGTATCGGAAAGCAACGTTGGGTTGCGTCAGTTGCGGAGATTGCATCCAGGACCATCTCAACTATGCCGGATGTTCGATGCAGGGCTGCTACAAGGAATTGCGCAACGGTCCCTGCGGAGGCTCCCGCGTAGACGGAACCTGCGAGGCTCGGGCCGACCTGCCTTGCATCTGGGACCTCGTCTACCAAGGCACGCTCGCCATGGGCGATGACCCTAGGAAGTTCGCCCATGTGTTAGTTCCTCCGCGCGACTGGTGCCTGGACCGCACCAACGCTTTAGCCAACCGCTTCGCGGGGCTGGACAACCTCTGCAAGAGAATTGATCTCGGGCTCCCCGCTGCGGAAGGCCGCCCGAAGGAGACAGAACGATGCTGATCATTGGAGAACTCATCAACTGCACGCGGAAGAAAGTCGGCGAGGCCGCGGAAAAGCGCGATGAGGAATTCTTTCGCGATCTGGCGCGAAAGCAAGCCAGTGCCGGAGCCCACATGCTCGATGTGAACGGAGGACTTCCGCAACAGGAAGTGGAACTGCTGAGCTGGCTCGTGGACCTGGTTGAAGCGGCGGTGGACATTCCACTCTGCCTGGACAGCGCCGACCCGGATGCATTGATGCAAGCGCTTCCTCGCTGCAAGCAGAGGCCGATGGTCAACTCGATCAGCGACGAACCCGCCCGGTGGAAGATGCTGCCCGTGCTCAAGGAACACCATCCCAAAGTGATCGCCCTCTGCATATCGGAAGGCGGAATGCCCACCGGTGTGGAGGATCGAGTTTCGACCGCCAGCCGCTTGATCGATCGCCTGACCTCGGAGGGCTTTGCACTGGATGATATCTACGTTGACCCTTGCGTGATGCCTCTGGCTACCGGTCCGCATGGCAAGAACCTGCTGGCAAGCGTTGGCCAGATCGTGGCGCGATATCCGGGAGTTCACATCAGCGCCGGCGTCAGCAATGTTTCCTTTGGTTTGCCAGTTCGCAAGTTGCTGAACGAGACCTTCCTGCTTCTGCTGATGGCCCACGGACTGGATGCCGCCATCGTCGATCCTCGCGATCAGCAACTGATGATGAACATCATCGCGACCGAAGCGCTGTTGGGCCGTGATGCGCACTGCAAGAACTACGTGCGCGCCTATCGCGAAGGAAAGCTGGGCGAAG
>Ga0074045_10003962_pt1 | contig 13213 bp, 13 predicted proteins | sample BogForMeECP23OM2_FD_94442 | JGI IMG/M metagenome (GOLD analysis project Ga0074045, IMG submission 94442) | Bog forest soil microbial communities from Calvert Island, British Columbia, Canada - Bog Forest MetaG ECP23OM2 | ecosystem: Environmental > Terrestrial > Soil > Wetlands ... | reverse complement strand
TAACCTGGATGAAATCGCCGTCCTTCAGACCAGAGGATCCAACGACGACAACTTTCTCAGCTGGATTTACACCTTCAATTGCCACATCACTCTCGTGGGTTTCGCCGAGTGCCACCTCGCGCAAATGCGCGACCCACTTGCCGCCCTGTTCGCTGGCAACGAAAACCGCGTAGCGTCCGGCTGAGCCTGGGTCGGCAACAACGGCGCTAAGAGGGACGGAGGGAACCGGGGCTTTGTGAACGCCCGTCAAGCTCAATGAAGCAATCATCCCGGGCTTCAATAGCGCTTTCGGGTTGGCGACGGTCACCTCGATGGCAAAAACGCGATTTTTCTCATCGGCGCTCGCGGCAATACTGGTGACCCGTCCGTTGTACTCTTTCGGATCGTCCTGCAAATGAATGCTGAATGGTTGCCCCAAGCGCAGACGACGTACGGCATAGTCAGGAACTCCAAAACTTATTTTGACTGCACTGGTGTCGGCGATAGTAAAGGCCGGAGTCCCGGGTGCTGCGAGGTTCCCTAGTTCAATGTTCCGGGCAAGGATGTACCCCGAAAAGGGCGCCGTCAGATCCGCGTCCTGGAGAGCCAACTGCGCTTGGTGCACATTTGCCTTGGCCTGATCTACAGCCGCGAGGGTCGAATCGAATTTCGCCTGCGCTCGGTCGAAATCGGGCTTGGTCAAGCTCTCTGAGGCGTAAAGCGTCTTCGCGCGCTCGTAATCCTTCGCTGCCTCGATCTGCAGCGCTTGGTCTAGACGTAGAGTTGCGGTCGCTTGGTCAAGCTGATTGTTCAAATCCTGATGGCGAATCTGCGCGAGAACGGCGCCCCTAGCAACATAGTCTCCCGAACCAATGTCGCGACGCCGCCCGTCAGCACCCGCGACCTGCTTAATTTCGGTCACATATCCTGCGGACTTGAATGACAGAACCGCTTCGGCAAACGGCAGAACGGAAGCCGAATAGCGCAAATCTTCTGAAGGCGAATACAAAGTCACATCCACCACATGAACGGGTGTGGGCGACTTGGCGGCTACTCGCGTGGGTTGATGACAGCCATTTATAGCCGCCATCATGGCGAAAAGTACAGCCGTTACTGCTAGTCCGCGCCCTTTTCTGAATTTGCTCCCCATAACGTCTACTCCTCTCCAATCGCTTTCTCGAACTCCGCCCTGCGGGCTATTCGTCCCAAAATAATTCTTGTTCTCATCGGTCACTCTTCCCCCATCGCCTTGCGCAGTTCGGCAAAAGCGCTCCAATAGGAGGAAAGCGCTTGCTGATACTGGAAATTAGTCTCAGAACTTTGAGCTTGGGCCTGGAGAAGGTCTTTTAACAGTGCGGCCTGCTCCTTATATTTGTTGCCCGTCTCGCGGAGCTGCTCCACAGCCGCCTCGTGGGCAGTACGGGAAGCCTTAAGCAGCAAAGAATCTTCCTGCCATTTGCGGTACTTTGCGCCCACCTCTACGGTGACCTGCGATTCCGTCTCTTCGATCCCGTTGCGCGCCTGTTCGATAGTCTTCGTTGCTTCAACAATCTTGTTGCGGCGGCGTCCCCAAGTGAACGGCTCCCAGGTCAGGAAAAAGCCGGCCGTGGCAACATTTTGCGGAAGAACTTGCACGTTGGTGATTCCCTGATAGCGCACCTCAAGACTCAGGTCCGGAATGTACTCGGCTTTCGCAAGGCGCCGGTCGTATTCGGCTTGTTTTTCTTTCAGGTGCGCTTGCCGGCACTCGGGGCGGTTCACCAGAGCTTCGTGCCGGGCGGAATCGAGAGTCAGATCGTTTCTGTCTTGCTCAGGAATGAAGTCAACACGAAAGGATGTGGAAACATCGCGGCCCAGCAGTTGGTTCAACGCCTCACGTTGCGTTGCCAAGCCATTCTCTGAGACGGACAACTCATAGCGCGATTTCGCTAACCGGGCGTCGACGTCCAATGCATCGGCGCGCAGCACCGTCTTTTCTGCCACATATTGGGCCGTGACCCGCTGCGCTTCTTCAAGTGTTTTCACCGCCTCCCGCGCGGCATCCACACTGGCCTGAATCGCGACAAGGTTGAAGTACGCATTTCGAACTTCGGCAGCGGTCTTCTGGCGCTCAGCACGCACATCTTCACGAACGATATCACGTCCGAGTTCAGTCAGGTGAATGCCGAGGCCGATCTTGTATTGTTGTGTCACCGGTTGATCGATGCTGCCGGTCAGATAGGTAGTGAACACCGCTGGCGTGTGGACTTTGGCGTTGGTCCCTGGGATTGGCCCAATTCCTGGATACGTGCCCCACACACCTGCCGGGAAAGTGAAGTTAAACGGCTGCAATAGCTCGCCGCCCAGCAGGGAAAATTGAAACTGGGGCTTCCGCCGGCTGCGCGCTGTATTCACACGAAAGTCGTATTTCTGGGCCTCGAGCGCCGCGTTCTTCACTACCCAGTTTTGTTCGAGTGCCAGAGTGACCGCTTCATCGAGGGTAAGGAGTGGCAACTGAGCATCGGCGTTCGATGGCTGCTCTTGCGCCGAAGAAGTCATCGGCCATGTAAGAGCACAGAGGATTAACACTATTGATAGGTGGGTGGATTTCATGTTGTTGATCCGTTTGTTGAGGCTTCCCTTCCTGCAAGCCCTCGAAGAGTCGTTGTGACCACTTTTTGCGCAATGCGCTCTATCGACAGACGCTCGACGTTCGCAAGGCCATCGATCGCAAGCATGGTTAGGCCGTGAACTACGGCCCACGTATAGAGAGCCGCGGTTTGCAACTCCGACTTTCGGGTGAGTGCGAGGTCGAAGATTCCGATGCGGGCGACCCGGCGGAGAATGTTCTCCAGGACGGCACGCGAAGCCACCCACGCGGTCAAGACTTCTTCTGGACGCCATGCAGGGCCGCTCGGCGCCACACTGAACATCAGGCGATAAAGCACGGGATTCTTTATGCCAAAGGTGACATACGCGGAGCTCATTTTCGACAGGGCTGCTCGAGGATCAGCGATCTTCGCGACGGCAGCCGTTAGTTCACTGCGCAGCAGGTCGTGACCAGCCGCGGCCGCGGCGTCCAGCAGGTCCCGTTTGTGAGGAAAATGGTTATACGGCGCGTTGTGACTCACCCCGGCTCTGCGCGCGACTTCTCGCAGGGAGAAATTCCAATCTTTGCCTTCCGCCGCGAGCTCAAGCGCGGCCTGAACGAGCGCTCTACGCAAGTCCCCGTGGTGGTAAGTATCTGGGCTGTGTGTCCGCAGTTTTGAGTTGTTCATTGCCCTAATCATCGAAAGATCGCTTCACCAGAAATGTGGACAGTGTCGATACCTAATGTTGTCGACATCCACATGCCTGCTTGTTTCAGATTGTGAGTAATGCAGATCGCATGCCAATGCGCGCGCATTGCAAGTGGTTGATCTAAATGGGCCAGGACAGGTCTGGGCCGTACTGCGCTGCCGGTATGCGGGCAGCGTCGCGCGGCAGGTGCACCTCGCCATCAAACATCGCGATGCCAGAGGCCTTCTGCGATCTCGGCATGTCGATAGACTGGGTGTCGGTCAAGCTAATCTGGGGACGGGCGGAAATGCGTGGCCACGGCTGAGTGCTGCCGTCAATAGGCGAGCAACGGGTGCGGCCCGAGATGTCGAAACAAGTTAGGCCGGTCGCTGTTAACATGTTCGTTTAAAGGCTGATCGCAATGGACCGCGAGTACAGACAGAGGCATGGCGGGCAGGGTAGGTAGAGCCGATTGGGATCGGAAGTTCTTCTGCTTCTTTACGTTTCTTTGTTGTTGGCAAGCTATGACGATCGTTGAAAAGCCCTTTTGGACTTTAGGGATGCCTCTACAACTGCCATGTATTTCCGTAACTTCTTTCTGCCGTGGAACATCCGAGTTTTGACTGCCGCGACCGAGAGACCCATACGTCGAGCCGTCTCACGAGCCGATAGTTCTCGAAGTTCCCTCAGCTCGAGCACGCTCCGCATTCCCGGGGTCAGCCGTCTGATCGCGATAGACAAAATGCGCTCCTCCTCTCGCTGTAGGTAGGTGGCCTCGGGATCGGGACTCGCATCGGCTACATTCAAGTGGGGCCCTATTCCTCCATCGCCATTCGAATCTTCAAGAGATACCTCGCGTAGCGCACGAGCCCTGCGCAAAAACATTAGGGCTTCGTTGATGGCAATACGCGCTAACCATGTTGAGAACGAGGATTTCCCTGCGAAGTTGTTCAAGTAGACAAATGTTTTTTGGAAAGTCTGCTGGACAACATCTTCAGCATCTTCGGGAACCCGAGTGTAGCGCAGTGCAAGCGCAAAAATTCTTGGCCGATAGCGTTTTACAAGCGTTTCAAATGCCTCCTCATCTCCCATCTTGGCAGTGGCCACAAGTATCTCGTCGGCGGCTTCGTCGTCGATGTCGAGCTGAACTTCGTCATCAATAGGGAAGGCAACCACCGATCCCTTATCCGCCAGCTTATTAATTGCGCAGTAGACGGTGCCCATTAGCTCACCGCAGCTACGACAAACACAAGAATTAGTTTCATGCAATTTTCCTCCTTCTCCCACTCGGCCATGCCGCTCGTGGCAGACACTTGATTTAACTACTCCATTGCGAAGCCTTCCGTCGCCAGCTACGCACAGCCGGGCCTTTCCACATGCGAACTTCAGTGCCGCCACGCTCAAACAAGACCTGGTCCATCGACGACCTCATCAGGCAGATGCCCCGTCCATGTTCGGCTTCAAACCTGTCCGGCGCGAGAGCGTCAGGAACCGCGTGCGGATCAAACCCGTTTCCTTGATCCTTGACGATCAGCCAGACTCCTTTACCCCGTTCGCAGTGACAACGGACTTCAACTAGCTTGTGAGCATCCATTGCGTTCCCGTGTAGGACTGCATTGTTGAGGGCCTCACGAAGTGCCAATTCCACAGCGGACTCATTACCCGCAGCGCAGCGGGATCGTTCGATAAGTTGCATCAACCAATCCACCAGCGGCGAGATGGCCCCAATTTCGCTTGGTATCCAGGCTTCGAATTTCATCGAGGTAGAAGTAATACGCATCTTGCCAAATTTTGGCGACCCGATGGATCCGTCAATCACAGCACTCGCTGTATTCATGACACAACCTTCAAATCAGCCACGTGCCAGCCACAGGCCAAAGCGCGCGGAATCCACCAAGCTGCGGCCCTTGCCGTAGCGCGGTGCTCGATGCCGCGCGCCTTCCACATGCGAGCGAAGATTAGAATCGTCGACATAACGCCTCCTGAAAACCGAAACGTCCCAATAACATGCATTGCGATTCCACATCCTGATGGGCAATGCGGGTGCCAAACCCACGCTCACACAAGTTATTGAGATCAGTGGAGAAGATGTGGCGGGTGTCATCCAGTCGACAATCGTTGCCCGCATGCAGGCACTCCCGGACTTCCTCAGTGAGGACGCAGCTGATACTAGACGGAGGGGCGGAAACTATGGGACGGATGCCGCGAAAACACAGGACGAAACCGTGGAAAGTCACATCGTGCTTGGCCGGGGGTTTTCAGACTTCCTCGTTTTCCGGCTGACGTACGAGGGCCCTGCGTCGACGACCGTTTGTGCGGGAAGCGCCTGACGTGTCCGTATCCGATGCCCCATCTCGAGCAAGACGCAGGTGCAGGCGCTCGCAAACGTCGAGTGTATAGGAGGTTGAAGCAGCGAACTCCGCACCGAACCGGCCAAAAAACGATAGTACCTCTTCTCCCACGGAATCGATGAAGGTGACATCAGTCAAATCTACGACCAGTCTCATTCCCTCGCGGCGGCGCGTTATGAGCGTGCGAGTGTTCTCTGCGTTATCACCGGTGAATCGGCCTTCAAGCTTGAGGCTCAAGCTGTTCGCGGAATCCTGTATCTCGACGCGTAGCATCGCGCCTCCTTGGAGCGTCTAAGCAGCCACAAGCGTCGGCTGGAGAGCTTCCTGACAACAACCTTGCAGGTCTTATACCAGGTACTGGTCAGCGTAAGTTATTGAAATTACAATAGAATATTGAAGAGTGCCGGGGGCACCTGTGCCGGAGCAACGGGCAGTGCCACCATGCGGGCACCTCTCGCGACCGCGCGCCAGCGCAGGTTTGATTCGCGAGGCCGTCCGCTAAACATTGAGCTGCTTTGGACAATTTTGCAGATGTCATGCCAGATACCAGCCGCAGCACTTCTGGAAATTAAACTGCGCATTGCGGCCCGATTCTCACCCGGAATACTCAGCACGACTGATGTTCAACTTGTTCATCTTATTTTGGAGTGTTGTTCGCTTCAATCCCAGGCGCTCTGCCGCTCCGCCCGTGCCGGCGATTCTCCCGGACGCGGCAATCAAAGCATCGATAATGGCTTGCCGCTCGGCTTGTTCGAAACTTGGCGCGGCGGAAGCAACGGAGCAGACCGATGGTTTCTTTAGCTCTGCGCGTAGGACATTCAATTCGTCCCCTTGCGTGAAGATCACGCAACGCTCGATGAAGTTCTCCAGCTGCCGAATATTGCCCGGCCAGTCGGCGTTCGCCAGCGCCTCCATCGCCTGCTTCGGAACCGATTTGACGCGCTTTTGCATTTCCCGGGAGTGTCGCAAAACAAAAAAGTGAACCAGGAGCGGAATATCCTCGCGCCTGTCGCGAAGCGGAGGGATTTCGATCGGGAACACATTGAGCCTGTAAAAAAGGTCCTCGCGAAACTGATTATTGCGGATCATGCCATGCAAATCACGATGTGTAGCCGCAATCAAACGAACATCGACATGAATGGTCCTTGTACTTCCTAACCGCTCGAACTCCTGCTCCTGCAGGGCACGCAGGAGCTTCGGCTGCAAATCCAGGGTGATGTCGCCGATCTCGTCGAGAAATAGAGTTCCGTGATCAGCCAGCTCGAACCGGCCTTTTTTTTGCATCAGGGCGCCGGTGAAAGCGCCCTTTTCGTGGCCGAATAGTTCGCTTTCCACCAGCCCGGAAGGTATGGCGGCACAGTTGAGTCGAACGAAAGTGCGCTCGCGACGCGGACTGTGGTTATGAATCGCCCGGGCAAACAGTTCCTTGCCGGTCCCGGTCTCGCCGTGAAGGAGCACCGTCGATTGAGTGGGAGCGACAATCGCAATCTGATCCAGCACTTTGCGAAGGGCGGCACTTTTGCCGACGATGTCCTCGAAGTTGTATTCGGAGCGGATCTCCGATTCGAGGTACAAGCGCTCTTCCTCCAGGCGATCCCTGGCCTCCGTGACGCGCCCATACGCAATCGCGTTGTCAACCGCCAGCGCAATCTGAGTGCTGATTTGTGACAAGAGGTTTAGGTCCTCTTGTCCGAACTTGTCCGGCTGGCGGCTGCCCATCGCTATCACACCCAGAGGGCCGCCTGCGGTTACCATCGGGGCGATCGCCATCGAGGCGATGGACTCAACTTTGACCCTCTCAACGAATACGGCCGGGAGCTTCTCGATCTGTTCGACCGACAGCAGCTCAGGGACGTGGGCGCGCAACTTTTCGTGATCGGCACCGCTAAGTTCAGACATAGCGACAGCGGTCAATAAATCTTTGCCGCTAGGGAAATCCGATACAACGGACTGAAGCTGGTTCGATTGTTTATCGATGAGCCAAAATCCGGTGAAGTCGTTTTGAAAATAACTCCGGATGGATGTCCATGCCGAACGGAACAATTCATTGATGTCCAGTTTGGAAACGATGTGATTGTTGATCTCCAGCAACAGCCTGAGTCGATCCCGCTCTTTCGCCACTTGGCGCTGGTACAGCTCTGCGTTGTCCCTCGCCAGAGCGCACTCGAGCGCAACCGCAACGTGCGACGCCAGAGGACGCAGCATCTCCACGTCTTCAGGGGCAAATTCCTCGCCCTGCAACTTTGTCACGGCGAGAAACCCATATCGTTTATGGGCCGTAGAGACTGGAAACAAATAGGCGGTTCGTCCGACAGCTTCGGCGGCAAACGGAGCTAACTCAGGATGCTTCAACATTTCCTGTGATAAGTCCGGGATGAAAACTGGCTTCTGTTCCTCAAGCACCCGCGCTGCCGCGCCAATTCGTGACACTTTGGTACCGATCTTGAACGCAGGTGCGTCCGGGTCTCGATCGAACTCGAACACCCGCAGGCTATCTTGCTCATCGTTTAGGACGTAGAGTTCGGTTCCGTGCAACCTCGACGTGCTGGACAGAACGTCACGCAGGCTGTGCAGAACGGCTTTGACCGTGGGCTGATCCGCAAAGGTGCAGGACGCATCCAGCAAAGTTCGGTATCGATCTTCGGTGCTCCTCATGACGTGTGTGCTCCACTGCCCTCAGCCTTGATACGTAGGCCGTATCATACCCTTAACTGTGTGCACGTGGTCAGCTACTACAAGGCTCTGCCCGAGTATCTGCCGGAATTTTACGAATACCTTCTCTCATATCCGAACGCGGGCCCGCAAACGTCGAGAACACATTCTACCGGGCCCGTGTGAAATTCGGGTCAAAGCCAACGCTGCGGATCGTGCCCGTGGTGACGATGCGGGAGAAACTTAGCGACGAACTAGCCTATGCCATTGCCGAGAAGCAGCTCTATTCGAGCCACTATTCAGGTGGCGCTAGACCTATCCTTGTGCATCCGTGGCAGTGAAGACCTGACGAAACCGGGATCCTATCTGATCATGGCCATGGGTTCCCTGCAGGCGGGTCTGACTGGTCTCAAGGGGTCAATCGTTTGAGGCTGCCGTAGGTCGTTCGGTTTCAAGTCTCCGAAACGCGCTCACGACAATCAGGAATACCCTCAAGAGTAGGTAGTGTTTGGAACATCAACCCAGAATGCAATGAAATGCCCATTACGCAAGCAGAGTAATGATTCATTCGGCGAGCTCTACTCCAAAACGAGCAGCGAGCTCGACAGGGGTGCTGAGTTTCGTCGTCACCGGGAGGTCGAGTTCCCGCCATGCTTGGAGACCTCCTTCAAGAACCCATACGTTTGAGATTCCCTTGCGACGCAACGAAAGAGCCGTACGAGCGCTGGTTATTTGATTCGGCGACGAACAGCATAAAACCATCTGAACGTCCGGCGGAACTCGAACCTTGGTTGAACTGCGCAGAGGGGTCGGAGCGATGCGCGCGGCACCGGGAATCCCAGGAATTATGGTTGTGTCCTCATGCCCTTCAAGATCCAATAGGTCCAGCACCGCCACCTTCTGACCCGCCTGCAACTTCTGGTGCAAGAGCGCCGGGCTGACCGCTCGAAGCCGAAGTTGTTTCATGGTACGGAGCAATTCCCACGCTCTCCATATGAAGTAGCAGAGAAGGCCCACAAGTAAAATCACGAGGGTACCGCTTACGCGATCAAGCGTGGCCGCCACAATGTCTAGCCGGTCTGCAAATAGGTATCCTACGAAACAATACCCAGCAGTCCAAAAGATGGCACCGGCCGCGTCATAGAGGAGGAACGGAACGCTCGCCGCATTCAGCATCCCGGCTAAAGGCGGCATCAGGCCGTCCAGACCTGGAACGAATTTCGCGAACATTAGGCTCGGCAGCCCTCGTCGCGCGAAGAGCCTCTGAGCCCTCGCGGCACAATGCTGCCCGTCCATGCTGAAGGCGCAGAGAGCGCGCACGATTCGTAGCCCCCACCACCGACCTGCTAGGAACCAAGCATAATCCGCTACTAGACAACCCACCACTCCTGCCAGAATAACGCTGCTGAGATTCAAGCTCCCGGTCGCCACCAGAGCACCGGCTGTAATCAAAAACAGGACTGCAGGGATCGGTAGACAGAGCTGGTTCGCGAACACCGCCATCAGAATCGTCGGATAGGTAATTGCCGGAATGTGGTTAGCTGTCATGAACGAATTTCCCCCAGTCCTTGCGTCATGTAGGACATCGGACAAGACCAGCGAGCTTCTCTATGTTTGCCCTAGCACCTTGGACAGTGCAGGTTCCATGCCAACACAGGTCTTAGCTAAGTGCTGACTACAGTTCTTCTTATCCTGACGATTAGGAACGCAGCAGTGCCCTTCCTAGGGCTCTGCCTCAGTGTGGGCAGAGTCTTAGACAGACCGCATCCGTACACTGCCCGACAGGAAAGTCAATAAGCACCCTTGTGGCCAGCTCTGGACGAGGCGGGCTTCTAGTACCGGCATCCCGAAAACTCACGACAAGGGACAATGGATCATGGTCGCAGGGACGTATTGCACCCTAACTAAATTCCTGGGCACCTTCCTTTGCACTGTTACGGTAACTTGTTCGGCGGGCATTCCGTCAGTACGGAAGAGGCGAACGAACCAGTCTCAACCTGCGCCATGACTGCATGATAAAGCTGCGCCGCTCGCGCTTCGATCTCCGAACTTCTTCATAGTCGCCGCCGCTACCAAAGAAGAAGGCATAGAGATGACTCGGTACGAGTACAAGGCGAAGATCCAAACAAGATTCGCGCCGGCCGCTGTTGCAATGAAAGCGACGTCCATGATGTTCAGAACCGCGAATGCTAGAAAAGCATAAGGGAGAAAACAGCGACGAATTATGAATTCAGTCTGGCGCGCGATATACATCAGCGGGTTCCTTTTCTGTCTATCCGCTTTCTTTTGCCACAAAGCTAGGAACTTCTCGGGATGAGTGGCGGCAAACCGATGCCGCGCGGAGCCGACTGCCAGGAAGCTGGCCACTGCTCCAAACAGCAACAGCCCTCCCCAAACGAGATACGCTTCTGATCCTCGGCTTCGGGTCAATCCGACGCTCATTCCCACAAAGATGAAGAGGTAATACAAGTAATCACAGATCGTCTCCAACCAACATCCGAAGTTGCTTACCCGCAACTTGAGACGAGCAACCTCGCCATCGCATCCATCGAGAATGCTTGCCCAAACGGACAAGAGCGCACCGATCACCATGTTCCAGTAGCCGCCCATTGCGAAAAACACACCGGCAAGAAAGCTAACCGCAAGGGTGAAGAGGGTCACCATGTTCGGCGTAATCGGAAATTTTATGAGCTGGCGGCTGATCGGAATGGAGATTCTCCGATTCATTCGCGCGAACCGGCCGTCCGTCGGTTTCACCAGCCATTCGTCGAGCTTTCGTTCCGCAATCAATCGGTCCCGCGGAGCGTTGACGACCTGCCACAACTCGGCTGCAACCTCCTTAAACACGACAGAATGTCTGGGCTTGAACCAAGCGTAGAGTTCAATAGCCGTCTCCACATCCACCGGGCATTCTCTGGCGATGTCGATGGCACCCTGGCGAGAAAGAGCACAGATGCCGAGCAATTGCCCTCCCGTTGTGAGTGCCACAGCTTCGGCCTGCCCATCCCACTCGCGAATCATCTGATAAACGCAGGGATGACACGCGGTGTTCCCGGGAAGAAGGAAGATCCGATCAGAGTTTGCTGCGAGCTGGCCAACTAGGTGAGGCAAAGTTCCAGCCGGGCCACCCTTTTCAATCCATTCTACTGTCTCTGGGAGGCGTCCAGTTCGCAACAACTCGCGCCGGATTACGTTGCCAGCCGTCCGATTTGCTACGACGATCATCCGGCTCGCATGCAAACTCTGTGCTTGGAGGATTGCACGGAGGACGATTGGAAGTGTTCCTACGTGTGCGAGTTCTGGGGTGAATCCTCGCACGTCGGGGCAGTTGTCAACAAGTATGATGGCGGCGTCCTTTTTGGAAGATGATCCATCGCTTGCTTGCGATGGTGACACGTCGGGAGGTGCCTGTCTTTGGGCGCGCGATGAATTAGAGCCGCCACTTGGTTTGCGATGGCTAACGGATCGTGACAGGCCCACGATCGAGACAAGTCCGCACAGAGCCCAGAAAATCCCGCGGAGTCGCCGGCATAACCCTAAGGTAAGACCGACGGTTCCGCTAAGGCCAAACAGAGTTGCGATCGCCATCGTGCCGCCCTCGTAAATTCCGACATTTCCGGGAGTAAGTGACCCCGCCAGGTTAATGAGTTTTGTCAAAGATTCGAGAATCAATGCTCCCGTCCAGGCGACGTGTTTTCCCATGAGCAACAGAATTAGATAGACCTCGGTGATCGCGAGACCGTGGCAGGCGAAATTCAGAGCTACGCTCCCCCAGAATGCGGTCGGCCTTTCGCGGTGGAATTCTAGGAGCTGCTCTTCGACCGAGCCGATCAGCGATTCCTTGCTTTGAACCCATGGTCCGATCCATCGCACGCGACCAAGGGCACGTGCCGGCCCAGAAAGGAGCGGCCACCCTTTCCTCACAGCCAACGCGCCTGCAAAAACAAAGCCCAAGAAAACAATCGCGAATAGCGCCGTATAGATACGCAACGCATCTGAGAGCGACAGCAGCAGAAGACCTGCCGCGATTCCACAGACGATGACGATTGCGCCACAGGCGAGGAACAAACCACGGTCAAGGGTTACGGACAATACCCTGCTAGCAAGTGGTATGTCGGACCCAAGCAAAGTGACTCGCGTTGCCTCGCCAGCGACCACTCCCGGGAAGCCGAGTTGACCGATGGCTTCCGATGCTAGGCGCAATCCGAACATGCGCGAGAACGGACAATGCGCTTCGCTCGGAAGTGTCAGGCGCCAGGCCCATGCCTTGATGAGATGCGACAGTCCGCCCAATGCGATCACGGGCAGCAGACCCCACCCGACCAATTTCGTATTCTCCAGCAACGCCCGCGGGCCTTCGTGGACAACTAAGAAGGCCAAGAGCGCGACTCCTATAACCCCAAGGACATACCGTATGAAAACGCGTGGTTCTGGACGGGACCTAGACACGGGCCACCTCTTCCAGCCGCGTCATAGGCGAGTAGCGCGGCGAGAGCTGCACCTTCGCGAAGTCAAACATTTCGGGGGTATCGATATCCTGCCAAGTGGCATCCTCGATGTCGTAGGCTCGTAGCTTCCGGTTCGTGGCCATGTACTGCATGCCATCCGACAGAGAACAGTTACCGTCCTTTGCCACGGCGTCGAGTGCGCTGAATACTGCGGGAGTGCATAGGAACATTCCGGTGTCGATCGCGTCATAACACTTGAGGTTCTTTCCGATGCTGATGATGTGGTCTCCCATGCGTACAACCTTGGTGGCATCGTCCAGGTCGAAGATGCAGTCCAGCTTATGATCCACCCCAAGAATGACTTCGTTTTTCGCCAACGGCTGGCAAAGCAGAGAGGCGGCGGTGTCTGGTTCAAAGATGTGGTCGGTCATGAGGAGCAAAAAAGGCCCGGCGACGACATGCTTCGCCGCTAACAACGAGACACCATTGCTCTTCCTATATTCGGAGTTTTCCACGAATGTAACG
>Ga0074045_10003961_pt1 | contig 13213 bp, 10 predicted proteins | sample BogForMeECP23OM2_FD_94442 | JGI IMG/M metagenome (GOLD analysis project Ga0074045, IMG submission 94442) | Bog forest soil microbial communities from Calvert Island, British Columbia, Canada - Bog Forest MetaG ECP23OM2 | ecosystem: Environmental > Terrestrial > Soil > Wetlands ... | reverse complement strand
TCGAGCGGGGCAATGTAAACTGCGCTTCTTTCCTGAACCGGCGGCAGACCGTTGGGATACACCTTCAGAACCAGTTCGGCAATCTTGTGCGCGCCGAGGTCGAGCTTGAGAGCGAGATAAGGCTCGGAATGGCTGGCTCGCGTGACCTGGGACGCGACGGGTAAAGCCACGGAAAAGACGATCATGCGCGCCGCGTCGTATTCATAGACCTCGTCGCCGACGATGACGGACTTGGCTCCCTGCGCGATGATGCACAACGAAGGGATACGGAGAGCGTGCACGCACTCTTTATTCGTGTGGGAAAAGCGGCTGGCGTGTACGCCGGGGATGCGCAGCTCAAAGCTTCCATCGTGCGGAGCGTAGGCAGCAAGCAGGCGGGCGAGTTCCGTGGTATCTGGTTCGGCCGGGCGAGCAATCGCATTCGCGCGCCACGCTGCTGGAGCCTTACCGTTCGTTCTCATCTTCGTCATCTCTTCAGGAGACTTTGCCTTCTTATCGTATTCGCGCGATTGATTTCCACGGATCGAACTCCCCGCTTTTTCAGCGATTGCTCATCTGCTCGATGTGTTCGGGGTATCTCGCCCCTTGCACCGTGATCTCTGCGGCGGCGCTTTCGATCTCACGGAGGTCATCGGAGGTAAGTTCAACCTCGATTGAGCTGATATTTTCTTCGAGACGATGCAGCTTGGTGGTGCCGGGGATGGGAACTATCCATGGCTTCTGCGCCAGCAGCCAAGCCAGGGCAATTTGCGCAGGGGTTGCCTTCTTCTTGTTCGCGATCGTCTGAAGCATATCTACCAGGGCCTGATTCGCCTTTCGATTCTCCGGCGTAAAGCGCGGGACGCCGGCGCGAAAATCGGCGCTATCGATCGCCGTAGTCTCGTCAATCTTGCCGGTCAGAAAACCCTTGCCCAGAGGGCTGAAGGGAACGAAACCGATTCCCAGTTCTTCCAGCGCCGGCAGCACATCCTTTTCCCGCTCGCGGTACCACAAGGAATATTCGCTCTGGACCGCGGTGACCGGCTGAACGGCGTGGGCGCGGCGGATCGTCTTAGCGGCCGCCTCCGACATGCCGAAGTGCTTGACCTTGCCTTGCTGAATGAGGTCCTTCACGGCGCCCGCGGTGTCTTCGATCGGAGTCTCCGGGTCGACGCGATGCTGATAGTAGAGATCGATGGCATCTACCCGGAGCCGCTTGAGCGAGCCTTCGACCGATTTTTTGATCTGCTCTGGGCGGCTGTTCAGGCGGAGAATGCCACTTCCCTCGGGTTTGAACTCATAGGCGAACTTGGTGGCGATGACTACCTGCCCGCGAAAAGGCTGGAGCGCCTCGCCCACCAGATCTTCGTTCTTGTAAGGGCCATAGACTTCCGCAGTATCAAAGAAGGTGACGCCGCGTTCGACGGCGGCACGGAGAAGAGACACCATCTCGGTGCGGTCCGGAATCGGATAGTAGGAGTAGCTCATGCCCATGCAGCCGAGGCCGAGGGCGCTGACTTCGAGATTGCTTTTTCCGAGCTTGCGTTTTTGCATGGTTGTCGTCCTTACACAGAATCATTCGTTCTGTGATTTGCAGGCTAGTAATGTTCCCAGGTAACTCTCCAATGTTCATCCGGGCGAGTCGACTTCACGACGAGTTCTTTGCCCGAGAGCTCGAAGGCTCGCGGAAGATCTTTGCCGATCAGGGTTCGCACCAGAGCTCCTTCTACGTGGAAAGTGAAGGTGCGAGCGCGTGCGTCAACCTCATAGGTGCCGAAGGAGGCCTCGTAGCCGCCCTGGGAATACTGCTCGGGCCCGGCCTGGGTTTGTGGCGGCGGGTTGCGTTCCATGACCTGCACCGACATGTGGCCGTCGGTTGTGAACACCAGGAGGCCGGTAGAGTCGGATCGGTGGATTTTTCCGTCCGCGCCTTCGCTTTCGAGCGAAGCCAGGCGCCAGCCGCCGATGAATTGTCCCCGGATGCCATCATTGGCACCGCGATCCTTGCTGCCGGACTGGGCCAATGCGGTCGTACCCATCGACAAAAGGAATACGCCGAGCCAAAGCAGCTTTCTCATGGTCGCACCTTCTATTCGCTTTACTCGCTTTTGAGCGAAGCCATGTCGATGGAGAAGCGGTATTTCACATCGGGCTTGAGCAGCCGCTCGTAGGCTTCGTTCACCTTCTGGATCGGGATCACTTCGACATCAGCGGTGAGGTTGTGCTGGCCGCAGAAGTCGAGCATCTCCTGGGTTTCGGGGATGCCGCCGATGGCTGAGCCGGAAAAACTGCGACGGCGCATGATCAGGGTGAAGGCAGCAACCCCGAGGGGCTTCGGCGGCGCGCCGACAATCGTAAGGTTGCCGTCGCGGCGGAGCAAGTTGAGGTAGGCGTTGATGTCGTGATCGGCGGAAACGGTGTCGAGGATGAAATCGAAGCTCTCAGCGTGCTTTTGCATCTCGTCGGGGTTGCGGGAGACGACGGCTGCGTCGGCGCCGAGACGGAGCGCATCTTGTTTTTTGTTCGGCGAAGTCGTGAAGACAACCACGTGGGCCCCGAGCGCGTGAGCAAACTTCACGCCCATGTGGCCCAGGCCGCCGAGTCCGACCACGCCAACTTTCTTGCCCTTGGTGACTCCCCAGCGGCGCATGGGCGAATAAGTTGTGATGCCGGCGCAGAGCAGGGGCGCCGCGCCGGCAGGGTTCAGGTTCGCAGGGACGCGCAAAACAAATCTTTGATCGACGACGATGCTGTCGGAGTATCCGCCGTAGGTGACGCCTCCCAAATGCTTGTCGGGAGAATTAAAGGTGAGTGTCATATTCGGGCAGAATTGCTCAAAGCCCGCCCGGCACTCGGGACAGGTGCGATCGGAGTCGACCATGCAGCCGACCGCGGCGAGATCGCCAGCCTTGAATTTGGTGACGGCGGAGCCGACCCTGGTCACGCGGCCGACAATCTCATGGCCCGGAACAATGGGGTATACGGTGGGCATGAATTCGCTCCACTCATTGCGCACCGAGTGGAGATCGGAGTGGCATATTCCGCAGAAGAGGATCTCGATCTGGACGTCGTTTTCGGTGGGATCGCGCCGCGTGATCGTGGTCGCCGCCATCGGCGCAGTTGCGCTGGCGGCAGAGTAGGCTTTCGCTTTCGACATGTTCGTACCTTTCATAATCCGGTCATTCTCTCGATGGCTTCTGGGTAGCGCGCGCCTTCCACCTTGATCCTGGATGAGGCGCTTTCAATCTCGCGCAGGTCATCGGGCGTGAGCTCGATCGCAACTGCTCCGATGTTCTCCTCGAGACGGTGCAATTTGGTTGTGCCGGGGATGGGGACGATCCAGGACTTCTGTGCGAGCAGCCAGGCGAGCGCGATTTGAGCCGGGGTCGCCTTTTTTCCTTCTGTGATCTTGCGTTGCGCGATCTGTTGGAGCAGATCGACCAGGGCCTGATTCGCTTTGCGGGCCTCAGGGGTGAAGCGTGGGAGTTGATTGCGGAAGTCGGACTTGTCGAGAGTAGTATTCTCATCCATCTTCCCCGTGAGAAAACCCTTGCCCAGAGGGCTATAGGGGACGAAACCGATTCCGAGTTCCTCGAGCGTCGGCAGCACCTCCGCTTCGGGGCCTCTGGTCCAGAGCGAGTATTCGCTTTGCACCGCCGTGACCGGCTGGACTGCGTGAGCGCGACGAATTGTTTTTGCTCCGGCTTCGGACAAGCCGAAGTGCTTCACTTTACCGTCGCGTATCAGATCCTTCACGGCTCCCGCCACGTCTTCGATGGGGACCTTCAGGTCGACCCGATGCTGATAGAAGAGATCGAGCGCATCGACCTTGAGGCGCTTCAGCGAGGCGTCGGCAACGCGCTTGATTTGCTCGGGGCGGCTATCTGGACCAACGAAGCCAGGACTTCCATCCGGCTTCAACTGAAAGCCAAACTTGGTGGCGATGGCCACTTTGCCGCGGAAGGGAGAAAGGCCTTCGCCGAGGAGTTCTTCGTTGGTGTGCGGTCCATAGACTTCGGCGGTGTCGAAGAAAGTGATACCGCGATCGACGGCGGCGTGGAGGAGGGAGATCATTTCCTGCTTGTCCTTAGGCGGACCGTAAGAAAAACTCATTCCCATGCAGCCCAGGCCGAGGGCCGAGACTTCCAAGTTGCTTTTTCCAAGTTTGCGCTTCTGCATTGTCGCTCCGTTTTTTCTGCGGGCGTTTTTTTGCGGGCGTTTTTTCTGCGCGCGGCGAAACGCCACTTGCCGTCGAGGTCACCGCAAGATCGAGCATAGCCTGCTGAGCTTTGGGCCTCTTGCCTATTTCGATGAACTTCTTGCCAGATTCTCCGGAGTCAAGACAGATAGTCTAACCCACTGGGAAATGGGAGCGGACAGCCGAGGGCGGCTGTCCCCACATTAGACCTTTCGCATGCGCTCTCAGGGCAAGAGAGTTGCCGCCAGCACGACGACGTCGGGATCATCGGGTAAGGTTACGCTCTGCACTGTCTTGGTTGAATTCAGGGAGAAGTGGTAGGCGTAGAGATTGAAGGTGCGCTTGTCTTTGGTGCCGTTGTCGAAGTTGCGGTAGGGCATAGCCACAGCTTCAGACTCGGCGTGGAAGTTTTGCGGGGTGAACCAGTCGCTCAGGCTTTGGGTGAATTTTGAATTGCTGCCGTCGGTGTAGTTGACGGTGAAGGTCTGCGAGGCTTGATTTCCCTCCACGGCAGTCGCTAACAACATTAGCGTCGAGAACTCTCCCGCGGGCAGAGAAAGCGATTGGCCTGCGCCGGCTACCGCATCTGGCGCGTTGGCCGGGCCGAAATCGAAGAGCACTCCGTTGAAGACTCGCGACGGGGTTAGGAGGTTTGCGGAGTAGGAATAGCCGCCGCCGTCGAGGCCTCCAGTGGTATAGGTTGAGCCGTCGGTGTAGATGCCGCTAAGAGTGAATTCGGAAGACAGATCTGCCGGAGTGCCGCTTCCGGTTGTGCCTACCGCTGCGCTCACTGCTAACGTTAAGTCCAGAGTTTGCGTGATGGCGCCGGAGGTGCCGGTCACGGTTGCAGAGGTGAACCCTGTGGCGGCGGAGGGACTGGCTCGGAACACTATTTTCTGTTTATTTCCCTGAGCTTCGATTGATGCTTTCACGCCTTTCGGAAGAGTTGAGAGAGTGAGGGTCACGGCGCCGGTAAAGCCGTTCAAATCGGTGATTTTGATTGCCGCATCGGCAGACGAATTTTGGTTCAGGAATACGCTGCTTGGCCCGGCAAGCGTGAACCCTGGGCCGCCGACGGCCGTGTTAATAGCGCTGGCGTATTGTGCCGCGAGGCCGGTACCCACGAAGTCGTCGTAGAGCCACATGAAGCCGCCGATGATGCCGCATTGGCTGTGCCAGCCGCTCATGATGCTTTCGACCTGTGCCGGAGTGTCGTCTTGATCCCAGAGTCCGGGGAAGACGGGGACTGCGCCGAAATTCCAGCCTACGCATGGGTTATTGCCGCTGCCTCCGGCGTAGGCTTGCAGGTGGACTCCGTCGACTGTGCCGGGGAGTTGCGCGTTTATTTTGGAAACTACGTTCGTCCAATAAGTGCTGTCGTCGAAGGCGTCAGGCATCACGTGGTAGCCCAGGTTGCCTAGCATCACTCCGAATTGAATTGTGGTGGGCGAGTTGAAACTGTTCTCGTCGTCGAAGTCGATGGCGTCGAGAGCGGGGATGGCGGCCTTCAGGGCCTGAAAATCCTTATAGAGAATGCTGGTCGGGCCCGTGCCTTGCGCCTTGACGAGGGCAGTGATGTCTTGCCAGTCCCCGACGTTGGAGGAGCCGACGCTGAAGGTAACGCGTTTGACCGTGCCTTGCTTGAGCTGCGCCATTTCGGCGGGAAAGTCGGGATAGGTCTGGTTGCCAACGTAGACTCCGCCGGAGGTGAGAGGAAATTCTCCGTTGAAATTCAGGTCGCCGGCGCTGCTGACCTCGACGCTCCAGACGATGGCTTCGGTGAAGCCGGAGTTTTCGATTTCGGTGATGTTCGCTGAGTTCTTGTAAAAGGGGCCACCGCCGAAGATGCCGGTGTAGCCGGTCTGGGCGGATGCGGGTACGCAAGCGAATATTGCGACCAGGAGAATGAAAATTACAGCGACGGCATGATGGCAAGGGAACAGCGACCGCGTTTTGATCGGTTGCACGTTAATCTCCTGGGGTGGGGTGTCGCAGCGCGGCTTTCTCTTCAGACTGCGTCTAAATGTGCGATGTCGCCCCCTGAAAGTAGTCGGGATTATACACGTTCGTCGGCCGGAGTCTTACTACTGGCGCGGGTTTTGGAGTGTGGGTTTCACATGGGCCCTTTCGTGGCTCGGACTCCCAAGTCGAGTGCAGGTTCTTGCATCTTGACGGCTCTCTTGCGGGAGCACATTCTTTCTGCAGTAAACTCCCGGCTCACCCCACGAGCCCTTTCAGGTGACACTCATGAAACGCTCCCGGCTGGTTTGTCTTTTTCTCATGCTCATCATTGCGAGCGCTATGCTTGCGGCGCAGTCCAATCCTGTCACGCTGATTTATCAGCCGTTGACGCCAGCCGCTGTGCAGCCCGGGCAGCCTGGGTTTCAGCTTACGGTGCGCGGAACCGGATTCGTTTCCGGGGCGGTGGTGAAGTGGAATGGAAAAGCTCTGCAGACCAAGTTTGTGTCTTCGTCGAAGCTGAGAGCGGCGGTGCCGGCAGAGGCGATCGCCAAGGCATCTACGGCTTCGGTGACGGCGGTGAATCCGGGAGTGATTGCCTCGAACGTGATCTATTTTTCGGTACGAGAGCCATCGTCAACCGTGACCCTGGTGACAGGTCCGCAAAGTGTCGAGGGCGGACAGGTTGTGGTGGGCGACTTCAATAATGACCAGAGGCCCGATATTTTGGTGAAAGCGACGGACGGAGACGCCGACATTTACCTCAACCAAGAAAACGGGAACCTGGTGCAGGTAGTGGGACCCGTGTGGGGCGGCGGTGATTTCGCACTGCCGACTGCGGCTGACCTTACGGCAGATTTTAACGGCGACGGAAATCTGGATGCCTCGCTTTGCACCAACGACGCCAGTGTTTACAACGGCTGCACCATCTTTTTGGGCGACGGCGAAGGCGGACTTACAGAGGCTCCGAACTACTCCGAGGTGCAGGGCATAGGGTCAGTAGCCGACATTAACCGCGATGGCATCCTCGATTACGTGACCAGTTTTTGCGATTACAGCAGTTGCGGTCTCCAAGTCTATTTTGGCAACGGTGACGGAACATTCACCCTTAGCAGCATTGCCGTCGCCGAAGCGAAGTACTCCGGGGTACCGGTGTTTGGCGACTTCAACAATGACGGCAACCTCGATCTGGCGGTGCCGCGTCCAGATGGCAAGATTGGCATACTCCTGGGAGATGGACAGGGAGGCTTCCACAAAGAGGTGGTTTATCCCACTCGATATCCTGCTGATCAGATCGCGGTCGCCGATGTGAATGGAGATGGATTTCTCGACATCGTCACCAACGGAGTTTCGGTTCTGCTGGGCAAAGGCGATGGGACGTTTACAGCCGGCCCTTCGATTTCCGTTCCGTCCGCTTATACCATTCACCTCGCCGACGTCAATGGCGATGGCAAGCTTGATTTGGTGACCGTGACGATCGATTCCAGTTACAACCAGACGCTTCAAATCCTGCTCGGGGATGGGACGGGGTCGTTCTCGAGCCCGATCGCATTTGCCGAGGGACAGTCGTATTGGTATCCGGAAATTGGCCTCGCCGACTTGAATGATGACGGCGGTCTGGATTTCATTTTGGGTGGGAGTTCGTCGAGCACGGTGTTACTGCAGAAATAGATTCCGGCTCAACGCGGCTAAAGCCTGCTCTGACTTTGGCCGCTTACGGCGCGGCTGAAGCCGCGGCGTTTCAAAGCTTGACGGGGCACAGAGCCCAACTTCACTGCAGCCTGGCGTACTCGGCTTTGGCTTCTTTCAGGATCGGGGTTTCCGGGTCCGCGTCTTTCCAGAGAGCGAAGAAATCCTGGTAGGTGGTGCGGGCTTTGGCGGTGTCGCCGGACTGAGCAAAGGCGCGGGCCAATTGCAGATGCGCTAACGCTCCTGGTAATAGGTTAACGGTCAGGCCGCGATGATCGAGGATCTTCTGGAACTCAGCTTGGGCCTGCGCCGCTTGGCTCGCTTTGAGGTAGGCCTTTCCACGAACGTAGGCGGGGTAAAGCGACCCAAGCTGAAAAGGAGCTGGGGTTCCGAGTTCGTAGGGCGCGGCCGCTTGGAGAAGCTCGAGCGCCTGGCTGGCATTGCCATTGTTCAGTGCAATCTCGGCACGGATGGCCGGCAACCAGTAAGACTGGATCATGGTATCGAGCGGCGCTTCTTTGGCGATTTGATCGGCCATCTTTTGCGCCTGAGTATTATCTCCGGCGCGGGCCAGGGTTAAGGCGGCGAGAAGACGAATGTCGCGGCCTGAATTTATCGCCAAAGCTTCTTCGGTTGCTTTGCGCGCAGGAGCTGCGTTTCCTATCTCCGCCTCGCGCAACGCCTCCGTGATTTCCCAGACCGCGGCCGACTCCTGAGAGTCATTGTGGCGCGCCACTTCCACGGCACGTTTGGAAAGTTCGCGCGCCTTAGTGAGGCGGCCGTGAAAGGCCTCGGTATCGGATTGCGTGGTGAGCATCTGGTCCTGCACGCCTGGCTTATCCTGGAACCATGCGACCTGTTCCTGCATAGCGGCTTCGTCGTTCTGAAAGAAGGCCAGTTGATAGCGGCTCAGGCGCAGGCCGGGGCCGTCCAGCTTGAGTGAGATCGCCTTGTCGAAGGCGGTTTTGGCCTCGTCGGGGCGATTCAAGGTCAGATATCCACCAACCAGATTGCCGTAGCCGATCACGCTAGTGGGAGTGAGTCGCACGGATTCCAAAGATCCCGCCAGCGACTTGTCCAACTGACCAACAAGCCCGTAGTCGAAACCCAGATTATTGGCGGCGACGTCGTCGGCGGGATAGGCTTGCTCCCACTGGGTGTAGATCTGAATGCTCTTGTCCATCTCTCCCCTGACCACGCTGTAGTACTGGCCTTCGATGTAGTAGCGTTCGCGCTCACTGACGCGGTCGCGCAGTTCGTAGGCCTTCTTGTAATTCGCCACCGCTTGTTCAAACTGGCTGACGCTGAGGTAGGCGGTGCCTAAGGAGGCGTAGGCGCGGGCGAAATTGGGGTCGAGCTCTACGGCGCGCTTGAAATAAGGGAGGGCCTCGGCAAATTCCTTTTCGTACTGGATACGGCGGCCATCGGAGTAGGCCTTGAGCGCGTCGAGCGACGAAGTGGTGGCCTGTTCCAGCGGCTTGTTGAACTTCTGCACCGAGGCGAGCGACTCTCCCATCTTTTCGCGCAGGCGGTTGCCGGCATCTTCGAGAGCTTTGAGAACCTTGTCGCGGTTGTCGGCTTCGGCCTCGGCGCTCTGCAGGGTGTCGCCGGTCTGGCAGTTCAAGACCTTCAGTCCGACAAGGTAATGACTGCCGACGTTGCCGATGGAACCCGCGATGAGGGCGCGGCTGTCGGTGCGCAGACAAATCTCGCGGGCGACTTCCTGACTCATGCGCTCGTTGGCGGGACGGTTCATCATGCGCAGCGCACCGTTCATCTTTTCGTCGGAGAGCACATTGAGGAGCGGCGACTGCTCCAGTTGGATCGCGAGAGCCTGCTTCAGGGTGCCGTCGAAGACCGTGTCGCCGGTGCTGTTGGCGAAGTCGGCGAGCACGATTGTGTCTTTTTCGGTTAGCTGAATGGAGCGGTGGGAGCGCCAGTAGAGGCCGAGCGCTACCAGCGCGGCTAACAAGATCAGCGCGCCGAGGAAAAAAGATCTTCTGTTCCGAGGTGAGGCCGGAGAAGTTTTTGCCGGCTCGGGCGGAGGGGCTGCAGCAGCGGCGGTGGGACGGGTAGGCGCGGATTCTTGCGCGATGGGAACTGTGCCTGAGCTGATGGAGGCGGCGCGGCCGCTATCCATATCGCGCTTCATCCGTTGCAGGTCGGCGCGCATGTCGGCGGCGTGCTGGTAGCGCAGATCGCGATCTTTTTCCAGAGCTTTGTTGACGATGCGTTCGAGCTCAAGCGGAAGAGCCGGATTGAGCCGCACCGCAGGGACCGGGGCGCGGTTCATGATGGCTTCGCAGATGACCGCGGAACTCTCACCGCGAAAGGGCAGTTCGCCGGTAGCCATTTCGTAAATGACTGCACCGAAGGAGAAGAGATCAGTGCGGGTGTCGAGTTCACGGGCTCGCACCTGTTCTGGAGACATATAGGCTACCGTTCCTACCATGGAGCCAGGACTGGTGAGATGATCGGCGTCTCCCGAGCCGGTTTGCGTGTTGAGAGATGCCATCTGGGTGGACGAGCTGCCTGTGGGAGTGACTTTGGCGAGACCGAAATCCAGAATCTTGGCGTGTCCGCGCTTGGTCGCGAAGATGTTGGCTGGTTTTATGTCGCGGTGGATGATGCCTTCTGCGTGGGCCGCATCGAGCGCGTCGGCGATCTCGATGGCAAGAGCGAGCAGAATGTCGGTCTCGATGGGCCTGCCGCCGATGCGATGCTTCAGCGTGGAGCCGTCAAGAAACTCCATGGCAATGAAGGAGTGGCCCTCGTGCTTGCCGATCTCGTAAATGGTGCAAATGTTGGGATGGTTGAGGGCGGAGGCGGCGCGGGCTTCGCGGCGAAAACGCTCGAGGGCTTGAGGATCCTGGGCGAGGTCGTCGGGGAGAAACTTAAGAGCGACGAAGCGACCGAGTTCGGTGTCTTCAGCTTTGTAGACCACGCCCATGCCGCCGCCGCCAAGTTTTTCGACGATGCGGTAGTGCGAAATGGTCTGGCCGATCACTGAGGCCGAATGTTACGTGGGCGAAATAGGGCAAGTCAACGAAAGCGATGCTGCAGGGACGCCGTCGCGGCGGCCGGGAAGATGGCGGCGCTACTTAATCCGCGGGCAGGGGCGCCGGGCGGGCTACTGCGCGGCGTGCTCTTGAGGGTACGGGTTCTTCCGCCGGAGTTTCCAGCCAACTGCGCACTTCCGGCAGAGCCTGGCGCATGGCTGCCTCTCCGGCGCGAATCAGCTCTCCGGAACGTTTAAAGTCGTCGTAGGCGAAGCCGGCCACGTCGGGTTCAACGATCACGTCAGCCGCGCCTCGCCAGAGATGGCTCATCTGGTCCTGCGCGATGGCGAAGGATTGTCCAATCACGTCGAACAAGTGACGCGGGGCTCCGTTTTTGTTCCACTGTCCCTTCAAATGCACGGCCAGCACGCGGTCGGCGCCCATCTCGTGCAGCGGCGCCGTGGGCACGGGATGGGAGAGCATGCCATCGATCAGGAAGCGTCCGCGAATGTTTACCGGGAGGAACATACCCGGATAGGCGCAACTGGCGCGCACGGGATCGACGATTGAGCCGGAGTGAAAGACTACGCCTTCGCCCGTGTTGAAGTCGGTGGCGGTGATACCCAGAGGAATGCGCAGCTCCTCGAAGGTCTTTACCTTCAGCGTGCGGGCGAGAAACTCAACCATACGGTCGTTGGAGGCGAATCCGTATCGCGAGACCGTCCAGCGGGCGAAGGTAGTGAACCGGCAGGAGTGTGCGACCTCTTCCAGTTCCTCGATCGACAAGCCACTGCAATAACAGGCGCCGATGAGCGCACCCACGCTGGTGCCGGCGACGACGCGCACCGGGATACCTTCTTCTTCGAGGACTTTGAGGACTCCGATATGCGCCATGCCGCGGGCAAAACCACCGCCCAGGGCGACGCCGAGAGCGGGAGATAGCGGTCCGGCAGCAACGGCCTTGCGGGAGAGTTCCCGTCCGAAGGCTTGCACCGACCGAATGATTTTGCCGAAACTCTTCAATTGAACCCCACGTCTGGAACCCCGACTAAAGCCCCACGTCGCCGGTCAGGTGCGGTTCCAGTAGCTTCTATATAGGATGCCACAGCCGACTGGTAAGGCAGCAGGCCACTTTGGTGCCATCGCGGTTACGGGAGAGAGTTACGAGAGAACCGGACAGCCTTCGATAAAAACCCTCGGCTGGGCCTCTGTGGATGACTAACTCCTGTAATCCTGCTAAGTTGCCGGATATATGGTGCGGGAGATTTCAGCCGGGGGAGTGGTGATCCGCAAGCTTGCCGGCGAGTGGTGGATGGCGGCCGTGGAATTGCCGCGTGAGTTGGGACAGGGGACGCGGCGAACGGGACGTCGCCCCGCAGCAACCGGTGCGCTCACCTTGCCCAAGGGTTTGATGGATACCGGAGAGAAGGCGGCGGAGACCGCGCTGCGCGAGGTGCATGAGGAAACCGGTGTGACTGCCGAGATCGTCAGCAAACTGGGCGACAGCAAGTATGTGTATACGCGCACCTGGGGTGACGGAGAGCGGGTCTTCAAGATAGTAAGCTTCTACCTGATGCGGTATCGCTCAGGACGGATCAACCAGATAGCGGATGAGATGCGGATCGAAGTAGCGCGGGCGCTTTGGGTTCGGCTCGACGAGGCGCCGAAGCTGCTGGCCTACAAGGGCGAGAAACTGATGGCGCGGCGGGCGCTGGAGTATGTGGAAAGTCACGACGAGGTTTAGGATTTCGAGACGTGAAAGTGAGCCTGGATTTTAGACCCGGTCTGCTTGTTCTGCTTCTGTTCGTGCTGACGCCAACTCTCGCGTCGTATGCGAGGGATCGAGCGACTCCCGCTCTGGATCCAGGTTATGCGGCAGCGCTTGCGGCTGCCGATCACTTTTTGCAGGCGTGGCAGTCTGGCGACGCGGAGAGCGGCGCGGCTCTGCTTACCAGCCATGCCAAGGATGAGTCTACCAGCGCGGCGCTCGATAAGTTTTTCGAGAGTGCCGACCCAGTCTCCGGCAACCGAGCCTACGAAATTGGCCGGGGAAAAATGTTGAAGCGCGGGCGCTATGAATTTCCGGTGGTGATGATCGGCGACGCAGCCACAAATCGCCACAGCCGACGCAGTTCCTCCCGCATCATCGTGGTGAATACCGGTCACAGTGACTGGGCGATCGATAGGCTACCTTAGCCGGACACAGGTGAGTGCTCCCGGCGAATCTTGACCGCAGATAACCCATAGGAGCACAGTAGACGGTCGAAATTCTTACTGAGGCTTGCTCATGAAACGCATTCATAAAGTTGCGGTACTCGGGGCTGGAACCATGGGAGCGCGGATCGCTGCGCATTTTGCCAACGCCGGTGTGCCCAGCTATTTGCTCGAT
>Ga0074045_10003960_pt1 | contig 13221 bp, 10 predicted proteins | sample BogForMeECP23OM2_FD_94442 | JGI IMG/M metagenome (GOLD analysis project Ga0074045, IMG submission 94442) | Bog forest soil microbial communities from Calvert Island, British Columbia, Canada - Bog Forest MetaG ECP23OM2 | ecosystem: Environmental > Terrestrial > Soil > Wetlands ... | reverse complement strand
GGGCGTCGCCGGGAATGATGTCTATTCTGGCTTTGGAGTCGCGTAGATAGGTGAAAAGCGACTGGGCGATCTGGATGACTTGCGGATTGATCTCATAAAAGCGGAAGGAGTCACCCGGAACGCCATAGGTGGCCAGTGTGCCAGCGCCGAGGCCAATGATGCCGACGCGTTTGGGCCAAGTACAACAGAAGCGCAAGGCGTATCCGACGCCAGAGCGGCGCGTGTAGTATGTGGTGGGCTGGGAGCGGAGTGGCGGCAACAGGTATTGCGAGCCGTGAGTGATGGTGCCATGAAACAACGTGCGTTGCTCCTGGGAGCCGATGCTGCGCGACTGGGTGACGCGGAGGGCGCCATAGAAACTGCGCATCATGGCGATGGAATCGCGCTGGTAGCCCTGGACCTGCATGACCAAAACGATGGCCATGGCGATGGAAACGGAGGCCCAGAGGGCGCGCGCCGGCCAGCGTTGATCGCCGTGACTGTTCCAGTTGAGAATCGAGGCCAACACGGCGGTCAGGAACAAGGCCAGCGGCATTTCGTAGAGATTGTCGAAGATCTGCGGCGCCACCAGACCGACGAAGACGGCGCCGAGGGCTCCTCCGAATGCGATGGCGAGGTAGAAAGAGGTGAGGTAGCGGGAATCCGGGCGAAGACTGTTCAGTTCGCCATGGCAGAACCAGCACGCGACGAAGAGGCCGATACAAAAGACAGGAACGTAGACCGGAGCCGCCTCGACGGCATCGACGTCGTACAGCGCGTATCCCATGGCAGCGAGCATGACAACCAGCAAGCGGAGGATCCACCAGCGGGGATACCAGTTGAGGCGGTTGAAGGCGACAACGAAGGTCAACAGGTAAAGGGCGAGTGGGACCACCCATAGCAGCGGGACCGGCGCGATGTTCTGACAGAGGTGGTTGGTGACGGCGAGCAACAGGACGGAACCACACGCGGCGAGGCTGATCCAGAGCAGCCAGCGGGGCCAAGCCGGACTTGGGGACCTAGCAGACTGTCCCCGAAGTGGGGGCGGATCGGGGGAATCTCGGCTGAACCAGGCTGCCGAGGCGCAAATGACGACAAACAGGGCGAAAAGGACGGACCATCCCAGCAGTTGCGTGCGGCCGGAGGTGAGCGGCTCAAGGAGGAATGGGTAGCTCAACAGGGCGATTAGGGAGGCGAGGTTCGACAGCGAGTACAGGCGGTAGGGTGGCGTGCCCGGAAAAGCTTGGGTGTACCAATTCTGGACCAGCGGGCCGGTTGCGCTAAGCATGAGGAAAGGCAAGCCGATGGAGGCGGTCAAGAGAGCCAGGATCCGCCAGGCGGGCTCCCCGGCTGCGGTCTTCCAATAGGGGCTCAGGGCGATGGGAAGAAAGAGAAGGCTGGCTGCCAACAGGGCGATGTGGAGCACGACTCTGTGGCGGAGCTTGAGGCGGCGCGTGGTGAAGTCTGCGTAGAGATAGCCACAGAGCAGAGCGGTCTGGAAGAAGACGAGGCACGTGGTCCAAACCGCGGCACTTCCGCCAAACCGGGGCAAGAGCCGTTTCGCGATGATGGGCTCAATCAGGAAAAGCAGAAAGGCGCCCAACGAGATAGCGAGGCTGTGGAGCGCGGCCAAGCCAGGGCGAGGGACCGCCGATGCGTCAGGCGGTGTCAGGGAGTGTTGGTCCAAGAGACATTATCGTCCTAGGGCGGGGAATCAGCTTCGCGATAGCGCTTGGGCTCGCTTAAGTTTAAGATATTGAATAAGATAGGAGATAGCGCGCACTATGACCTGCCCATTCTGCGGCCATCGGGAAGACAAAGTCATTGACTCGCGCGAGAGCAAGGAAGGGGATTCCATCCGCCGCCGGCGGCAATGCCTCGCCTGCGACCGCCGCTTCACGACCTATGAGCGCTGCGATGAAGTGCCCTACATGGTGATCAAGAAAGACGGCCGGCGCGAAAAATTTGATCGACAAAAGGTTCTAAACGGTCTACTAAGAGCCTGCGAGAAACGTCCAATCAGTATGGGGAAGCTGGCCGACCTTGTGGACGAGGTCGAATCCATGCTGTCCGAGAGCCCGGAACGCGAACTGGCTACCACGTTGGTGGGTGAGCGGTTGATGGATCGGCTAAAGGGACTCGATAAGATCGCGTACGTCCGATTTGCTTCGGTTTACCGGGATTTTCAGGACGTCGAGGAGTTCTTAAGCGAATTGAAGAATCTTGTGTTGACACGCAAGACCTAGAGTGTGAACTATATTACATAACGGCCGACCAAAGGCGATCGGCCGCAGGTGTGGAAAGCGCGGCCAAACAGGGCTAAGATTTGTGAAACCAATCACTTTGGTGCACATCTTCATATTAGGGACTTAACTTCGGCGGCAATTCAGGTTATAATCAGGGCGCATTGCGCGCGCTTGGATGGCGTTGCTTTATTTATGCGCAGTCCTGGCCGCGGCGAGCGTCAATTCCTCCCCAAGGCAGGCGATTTTGTAACGGACCTCGTGTTCGGTAAAGAACAGAGGCTCTGTGCTAGTGTGCGGGCCCTTACGCAAGTTGAAGACAGCAAAGAGAGTAGTAAAGAGGTGAGTAGATAAAGGTGGATCATTTCGAAGATCAGTTTTTAGCTGAAGTCCATGAGCCCCTTGGCCTGCCATTCGACGAGGAAGCGAATTTCTTCCATCCCGAAGAGGTACAGGACGGGGATGAGTTTCATGGCGCTCAGCCGGTAGAGGAGTCGATCTACACGGACGATCCGGTGCGCGTTTATTTGCGCGAAATGGGATCGGTACCGCTGTTGACCAGGGAAGGTGAGGTGACGCTCGCCCGCAAGATGGAGCGCGGCAAGTTGCGGATGCAGAAGGCGATCAGCCGCTCGCCGCTGATTCAGGCGATGGTGCTTGAATTCTCGGATTTGGTGCGCAAGGACAGTGAGGACGTCGATTGCTACGTCGATTTGGGGCAGAGCGACGCAGAAGAGGGCAGCGCGGCTGATCTGAAGCGGCGCGACGAAGTCAAGGAGTTGTTTTTCGCTTATATTGCAGCGCACAAGAAACTGCTGCAGACCGTTGACAAGCATACGGCGGTTCCGGCCGCCAACAAAAAGCTTCGCAAGAAGTGGCTGGGTAAGGTGGCGCGAGCGCAGGTTGAGCTTTCGCGGTCGTTGCGAGCGATTCCATTTCTGGTAGTGCGCTGGAAGGAGTTTGTCCGAACCATCGAGCGTGCGGCGGACGAGATTTCCCTGCTGGACGCCGAGGTGAAGCGGCTGGAGGCGCGGAATTCGGCTGCGGCCCAGCTGAAGCTGAAGGAGTTAAAGCGCGAGCTAAAGAAGAAGGAGGGCGAAGTCGGCGCTTCCCTTCCGGACTTGCGGCACAGTCTTTCCGTTATCCGGCACGGCGAAATCGAAGCCGAACGGGCGAAGAAGGACCTTGTGGAGGCCAACCTCCGACTGGTGGTGTCGGTGGCGAAGAAGTACGTCAATCGCGGCCTACATCTACTGGACCTGATTCAGGAAGGCAATATCGGCCTGATGCGCGCGGCGGACAAGTTCGAGTATCGCCGAGGCTACAAGTTTTCGACCTATGCTACGTGGTGGATCCGGCAGGCCATTACCCGGGCGATTGCCGACCAATCGCGCACGATACGAATTCCGGTGCATATGAACGAGAGCATGAACAAGTTCCTGCGAGCGACTCGTGAGTTGGAGAAGGAATTAGGGCGCGCACCCACCAACGACGAGATCAGCCGGCGAATGGATATTCCGGTAGAGAAGGTCCAAAAGCTGAAGACGATTTCACGCGATCCGGTATCGCTCGAAACACCGGTCGGCCGGGATGGTGAATCCGCGCTGGGCGACCTGATTGAAGACCGCTGGGTGGGATCACCGGTGGATGCGGTCATTGATTCAAACGTCCGCGACGAGACGGCCAACATTTTGAAGACGCTATCGCCGAAGGAAGAAAAGGTGATCCGGCTTCGCTTTGGCATTGGCTGCGAGAGGGAACACACGCTCGAGGAGATCGGGCAGGAATTCGATGTAACGCGCGAACGGATCCGGCAGATTGAAGCCAAAGCGTTGCGGCAGTTGCGCTCGCCTGAACGGGCTCGCCACCTGCGGGCGCTGCTGGCGGCACGTTAAGACGGGACTTCACAGTCAGAATGCGAAAAGGGCGGCCCTGGGGGCCGCCCTTTTCGTCTTGCGCGAGTGCTTCCGTAGCTGGTGAGACAATCGGGAATTGCCGCTACAACACGGCCAGCCAGTTATGTCTCAGCCCTCCTACGAATTGACACAGCGTCCGGTTGCCTATCGAGACGAGGCCTTTCTTGAAAGCCACGACGGGAGGCCGTTGCGCATCCTTTCGGAGTACCTGTGGCCTTACGCGCATTTCCAGGATCAGAAGATCCAGGACACGATCGTGTTCTTCGGTTCGGCGCGCATTGAAGAAACGGGCGCGCTCAGCAAGTATTACGAGGAGGCCCGTGAACTGGCGCGGCTGGTGACGGAATGGAGCACGGGTCTACAAGAGCCGACTCACCGGTTCGTGGTGTGCTCCGGTGGTGGCCCAGGAATCATGGAAGCGGCCAATCGGGGCGCGAGCGAAGCCGGCGGCAAGACGGTCGGCCTGAATATCGGCTTGCCGTTTGAACAGCGGCCAAACTCATACATCACGCCCGAGCTTTCCTTCGAGTTCCACTACTTCTTCATGCGCAAATTCTGGTTCGCATATCTGGCCAAGGCGTTGGTGGTGTTTCCGGGCGGGTTTGGCACACTGGACGAACTCATGGAGGTTCTCACGCTAGCCCAGACGAAGAAGCTAGAGAGTCATATTCTGATCGTTTTATACGGGTCGGCGTTCTGGAACGAGGTGTTGAACTTTGAGGCGCTGGTGAAACACGGCATGATTGCCGAGTCGGACTTGAATCTGTTTCGCTTTGCCGACGATCCACGGACCGCCTTAAACATCATCAAGGAGGATCTGACGCGCATCTACCTGGAGCCGGAAGGCGCGCTGGGCGCGGCGGCTGATGAGGCGCCCGAGATCGCTCGTTCCCGGACGTCATAGCTACTCGTAGCGGAGCGCTTCGGTCGGGTTCAGCCGCGAGGCACGGTTGGCCGGCAACAGCCCAAAGCCGATGCCAACAGTAAAGGAGACCAGGAAGGCCACTACCACGGACAGCGGCGAGATTGGCACCCGGACCTGATCGGTCAAAAGCCGAACGCTCCACGGTAAGGCGAGTCCGATAACGATGCCTATGACGCCGCCCAGGAGGCTAATCATCACCGATTCGGTGAGAAACTGGCCCAGGACATCGAGCCGCGATGCGCCAACGGCCATGCGGAGGCCGATCTCCCGTGTCCGTTCTGTCACGGTGACGAGCATAATGTTCATGATGCCTATGCCCGAGATGATCAGCGCGATGGCAGAGACAACAATCAAGACAATGGTGAGGACCGAAGCGATCGCGTTGGCAGTGTCAAGAATTGAAGCAAGATTCTGGACCGTATAGTTTGCTCCCGGGCGATGCCGGCGCTGCAGAATCTGCCGAATTTCTTCGGTCACCCGTGGCACATCCTCAGCGAACTTCGCTTGAACGTAGAGTGGATCAATGCGCTCGACGGGCGTGAAGTAACGGCTAATCGTGATGGGGATGAGAATTGTTTCGTCGAGGACCTCGGATTCGCCGAAGGTGCTCGTCTTTTCCTTGAATGTGCCGACGACTGTGAACTGGAGCTCGTGTATCTTGACCTTTCGCCCGAGGGCGGCTTGCGGGTTGCCGGCGAGGCGCCTGGCGAGCTTTTCAGTGACCAGGGCCACCCGTGAGCGAAGCGCAATGTCGCTGGGGTCCATGAGGCGTCCGGCCAGGACGACGATATTGCGGACGTCGGGGTAGTATTCGTCGATGCCGTTGATGCTGACGTCGCGCTCCTTGCCGTTGATGACGATGCGATCATTGCTGGGCATCACGGCAGTGGCGGCGATGATTTCGTGTGAAAGCTCATCGCGGATCGCCTTTACGTCGGAGAGCTTAATGAAATCGGAGTCTACCTTCGCCCCGCTCTGCCCTCCAGCCTCGTATTGTCCATAGATGAGGTTTGAACCGATGCCGCGGATCTGATCGAGAATCAGATCCTTGCTGGCGAGGGAGATGGTGACCACCAGAATCACGGACGCGTTGCCGATGATGAGTCCGAGCGCCGTGAGGAAAGTCCGAAGGCGGTTTGCTTCGAGCGCCTGCAGGCTGAAGCGGATCGCTTCAGTGAGATTCATGCACTTTGAGTGTAGCCGGTTAAGCTCCGGTTGCTGCTTGTCTTAGCAATTGCTCGGCCTCGTGCCGGGGCGGATCGTCCGCGGTGATCGGGGCCTGCAAATACTTCTGAAGCAACTGCGTTGCCTCGTCGAGATTACGTTTCTGCTTCACCAGAATCTTGGCATGCGCGAACCAGAGCCGGGGTGAATTGGGGAACTCGCGTTCAGCCCTCGAGAACACAGCATCGCTTTCACTGGTACGCCCCTGGTTGGCGAGGAACTTAGCCAATTCGATGACCTTGCCGACCTGGCGCGGGGCCGATTCAACCGCCCGGCGCAAGTCGCTCTCGGCGTTTGAATAGTCTTTCTTCTTCTGGGCCAGGCTGGCTCGAGCGAAGTATCCCTCAGCGGGCTCAATGGCTGCTATTTGATCGGCCACACCCACCGCCTTGTCGAAGCCCCCGCCCAGGAATCCTGGAGCTTCCAGGTAGTAATCAAAGAGGTCGCTGAGCGCTTCTTTGTTTCTGGGATTCAGTTTAACCGCAAGCTCGAAGCTTTGGCGGGCTTTTGAGGCATAGCCAGGCGCTGCGAACGGGCTGGCGGTTTCAGCACAGCGTCCGTAAGCGCGGCCCAACCACATAGCCTGTTCACTGCTGCGGGGGTCGGCTGCGAGCGCTTTTGCGAAATAGTCGGCAGCCTTGTGGAATTCACCCATCATGAAGAAATCCCTGCCGAGCAGGTTCAGAACCTCAGGATCGCTGGAGTGCTTATCGAGGAGCGCGGCTGAGCCTTGGTAATCGGTTCGCTTGTAGAGTTCCTCGGCCTGCGGGCTCACAGCCGCCACCCCGCTAGCAACAAACATCGCCCAGATGGCTGCTGCGCTCGCAAACTGTTGAAATTGTTTACCCATTGGCCCTGTAGTTTCTATTCTAACCATTCGCCCCTTCCGTAGCTATAGAGATGCGCGTTGCTGCATGTAGGTTGCTTTTCCTCTGAATTCGGCCAGGATACGGCCGAGGCAGCCTTCCCAGGACGGATCAGACAAAAGCTCCGCTGAGTGGCTAGCTGTCTGAAAAGTCAGGCACATGCCTTGCGAGTGGCGCTGACGAAACCGGCATGTAATACGTTATTGTCAGTTTCGAGCAGTGGCCTAATGTAGTATTCTGAGGCTGAATTATTAAATAAGTAAGGAGAGTCCAACCCATGATCGCCCAGTTGCGACGGTTCACGATTTCCGGCGGCCTGCTCGTGGCGCTGTCCACGGCCCTGTTTGCTCAAATCACCACCATGGAAGGTGATGTGAAGGGTGAGGATGGCAAACCATTGCAGGGCGCGCTCATCCACCTGACCCGGACCGATGTGAAAGGCAACTACCAGGTCAAGTCCGACAAAAAGGGCCACTGGTTCTATACCGGCCTGCCGCTTGGCACTTATGACATCACTTGCGAAGTGGACGGCAGAGTGGTCGATAGCATTAAGGGCGCCCGCTCCACGTACGGTGAGCCTACAGTCCTCAATTTTGACGCCGGGAAGGCGAAGGCACAGTCGGCAGCCTTGGCGGCGGCTGCCGAATCGGGACAATTGAGCAAAGAACAATCTCGAGGCATGAGCGCCGAAGAAAAGGCCAAGCTCGAGAAGCAAGCCAAAGAGCGCGCCGAGGCGCTGAAGAAGAACAAAGAACTGAACGACGCCTACAACGCAGGTGTCGCTGCTTTCGAGGCCGCTCCGCAGGGCGCAGATTCGGCTGCGAAAGCGGCGAAATACAACGAGGCAGTCACAGCTTTCAGCAAAGCCGGTGAATTGGATCCTACGCAGTTGGCGGTGTGGGAGAAGCTGGGAGCCTCTTACCTTGGGCTCGCAGCGGCGCAGACCGGAGCCGACAAGACCGCCGCTTACGACAAGGCGATCGAGACTTACAAGAAGGCACTCGCGCTTCCGAACATTGATGCTCCGACTCAGGCCGGCTTCTACAACCAGCTTGGCAATGCGTACGGCGCCGAGAAAAAGATTCCCGAGGCAACCGAGGCTTTGAGCAAAGCAGCTCAGCTTGATCCATCGATGGCGGCCAAGGCTTACTTCAACCTGGGCGCCAATCTAGTAAACAGCGGGCAGAACGACTCGGCTGCCGAATTCTTCAAGAAGTCGATCGAGGCCGACCCGAACTACGCCGATGCTCACTATCAATACGGAATCTGCCTGCTGTCGAAAGCCGCTGTGGATCCCAAGACCGGCAAGATTGACCCGCCGCCGGGAACGGCCGATGAGTTCCAGAAGTATCTGCAGTTGAAGCCGGACGGACCCTTCGCTCAACCTTCGAAGGATATGCTGGCAACCCTTGGCGAAACGGTGCAAACGAACTACAGCAACCCGGCGGCGCCCGCGAAGAAGAAGAAGCCCTAGGCACCGGTTAGACCGGCTGGCGTCGGCTTCCCCTGTACATGGCCGCTGCTGAGCGCGCTCGCAAAACGGCGGGGTGGGGTTGAGCGATCATAGGAGTAGGAGATTCGGCCCTAAATGTTTCGCTTTTTACGCATCATCCCCATCCTTCTGATGATCGTGATGCTGATCACCATTCTTCGTTCTGTAATCGGGGTGGTGATGAAACTATTCGGGAACCTTGTTTCCGGGCCAGGCAATGCAGCGAACGGCGCAAAGCGCCCTACCATGCAGGTCAGCGGAGAACTGCATCGGGATCCGATTTGCGGCACCTTTGTAGCAGAATCCACGGCATTCCAGCGCCAGGACGCGAAACAGCGGTTTTACTACTGCTCCGAGAACTGCCGGTCGCAGCACGCACTTGTATCCCGGTAGAGCGTAGGTCCCTTGCATCGGCCTCGCAGGGTGCACCTGCTGTCCTGGAGAGAGGACGAAACAAGGGCCAGAAAGAGCGGCGTAGATGCTCCGATTCTGTTTTAAGGCCCTTTCTCCTAGGCACGGTTGTAGCGATGCTTTTGTACCTGCTACTCCTAGCCGTCCCACGATCGGGTCTGCTAGGAGTCTTGTTCTTGTTAGTCTGGCCTACCGCAGCACTGATAGCAGGGGACATGGCAGGAATCACTACCCGGGATATCGTCTTCTTGGTTGGAATCTCTGTGATCGGCAACGGCCTTGTATACGCGGTTATCGGAATGGTCATTCACGTGTGCACGAGACGTCTTTGGTAGTTCACACTACTCAAGGCTCCTGCTGATTGAATGGTGGGTATGGTTTCCTTTACGTTGGGTGAACTCGCCGAGAAGCTGGGGTGCCAACTGGCCGGCGATCCAGATATCAGGATCACGGGGATGTCCACGCTGGAAAAGGCAGGTCCCCAGGAGGTCAGCTTTCTGGCCAACCTAAAATATGCGCCGAAACTGAAGCTTACAAAGGCCGCGGCCGTGCTGGCGTCGGAGCCACTGAAGAGTAGCAGCGCCGCGACGTTGGTATCGAGTAATCCCTATCACGATTTTGCGCGAGCGCTGGCTCTCTTCTACCAGCCTCCCAGACCCGCGGAGGGGATTCATCCAACCGCCGTCATCGCCCGCACAGCCCAGGTTGGTCCGAGGGCGTCCATTGGGGCGTATTCGGTCATCAGTGAGAACGTCCGGTTGGGGGCCAGGGCGGTGCTTCATCCGCACGTAGTTTTATACGACGGCTGCGAAATCGGCGACGACTTCACGGCCCACTCCCATGTATCGGTGCGCGAGCATTGCCGCATCGGCGACCGAGTGACGCTCCACAACAGCGTCGTGATCGGCGGCGACGGGTTTGGCTTTGCCAAAACGAATGCGGGAGACCAGTTTAAGATCGTCCAGTCGGGGATCACGGTACTGGAAGACGACGTGGAGATTCAGACACTGACGTCAGTCGACCGGGCCACCCTGGGAGAAACGAGGGTGAAGCAGGGAGCGAAGATCGATAGCCTGGTGCAGATTGGCCATGCTTGCGTTGTGGGTGAGCGGAATATTATCTGCGCGCAAGCCGGCTTGGCCGGAAGCACGGTACTCGAGGAAGACGTCACGATGGCCGGGCAAAGCGGTTCGGCCGGGCACCTGACGATTCACAAGGGTGGCACGGTGTATGCGCAGGCTGGCGTGGGGCACGACGTGCCCGCGGGCACCGTGGTTGCGGGGTCGCCGGCTTTCGAGGTCCACCAATGGATCCGCGCAGCGAGTGGTTTCCCCAAACTGCCCAACATGCTCAGCCAGTTGCGGAGCCTGGAACGGCGAGTGAAGGAACTGGAAGCTTTGTTGGAATCGCGCACCGTCCGCTAAAGCGCGCGGCACGCCGCGGGGGGGTAGGATTGGAATGTGTTACTTCCGAAACCCCTGATTTCGCCGACTGCGGCTCGGTGCGCCAAGTCCCTCGTTTCATTGTCGCCGGGCCGTAGCGCCTGGGCGCTGGTCATCATTCTCCTCTCTTGTTGCACCGCGGCTTCGGCGGAGGTCCACACCCTGACGTTGCGGGAAGCGCTGGATTTCGCCGCAAGACAAAATCCCGATGTCCTTCTGTCCCGCCTCGATGCGCAACGAGCGGAGCAAGGCATCCGCGTTGCGAAGGATCCGTTCTCGCCCAAAGTCTTTGGAGGCAGCGGTCTGGCGTGGACCTCCGGTTATCCGAACACGATTGACGGAAATGCGCCGAGCATATTCGAGGCGAAAACCAACATGTCCCTCTTCAATCGTCCGGCGAGCTATCAAGTGGCTGAAGCCCGCGAGAATGCCCGGGGCGCGCAAATGGATGCGCAGGCCAAGTCGGATGAAGTTGCCTATCGGACAGCAATTCAATTCCTCGATGTGCTGGAGATGGCCAAGCAGGTCGAGGTCTTGTCGCAGCAGGTGCCAAGCCTAACCAAGGTGGTGGAGACCATGAAAGCGCGGGTCGAGGAAGGATCCGAACTGGGTGTGGAGTCCAAGCGCGCTGCTGTGAATCTCGCTTCCGCGCGCCAGCGTTTGGAGGCGGCAACGGCCGACCTCGAGTATGCGGAGACGCTGCTGGCGGTGACCATCGGGTATCCGGCGAGCGATCGTGTGCAGGCGGTCCAGCCTGAAACGGTTGCGGGCCCGGAAGTCAAGTCGGAAGAAGAGTGCGTGGATCTGGCTCTTAAGCAGAGCCGCCAACTACAGCGTTTTCAATCCACCGTTCTAGCCAAGGAGTTGGAGATCCGGGCTCAGAATGCGCAACGGCTGCCGCAAGTTGGCCTCGTTGCGCAATACGCGTTGTTCGGGAGCTACAACTATCAGAACTACTTCACCAAGTTTCAGGCGAACAACGGGCAACTGGGCGTTTCCATCACGGTTCCATTGCTGGTAGGCTCGGCGGCCAAAGCGTTGGCTGACCAGGCGGCAACCGATATCGCAAAACTCCGATTGCAGATGAATGACACACGCAACCAGATTGCGGTGAATACCCGCCGCACCTACCAACAGTGGAAAAAGGCCGAAGGGGCCCGCAACATAGCCCAGATGCAGCTGGAACTGGCGCGGGAAGATCTGTCGGTACTGATCGCGCAAATGACGGAAGGCCGCGCGCCCCTGAGCCGGGTGGAGCAGGCGCGAGTGGCCGAAAACGAGCGCTGGATTCAACTTTACGCGGCAGAAATACAACTCCAGCGCGCGCGGCTCGCGGTTCTTCGGGAGACCGGGACGCTTGTCGCCGCGTTACGAGCTGAGCCGGATTCGCACCAGCCTTGAAACGGAACGGCCCCCCAGAGCACAGGCCCCCTGGAACTGCTGCGCGATACTCGTAGAAACGATCATGGCGGACAATTCCGAAACGGAAGAGCGACTGCCCGGCGAAGCGCATTCGCTTCCCCAGATGACCAATCCAGGAGGGCTGGTTCAGGCGGTCGAGATCGCGCCAGTTGCCTCGGCTGTGCCGCCGCCGGCGCCGGCGATTGAGATTGTCGAGCTGCGCAAAGACTACAACGGATTCTTTGCTGTTGACGGGCTCACGGTGACTGTGCCGGCAGGTTGCTTCTTCGGGTTTCTGGGACCCAACGGAGCCGGCAAAACGACCACCATCCGTATGCTGATGGGGCTTGCCCAACCGACCTCGGGCTCGATCAAAGTGCTCGGCCTGCCGCTGCCGGAGAAGTCCTACGAGATTCGGAAAGAGATCGGGCTGGTGCCTGACGATAGCCTATTGTTCGATCATCTGACGGGCGCTGAGTATCTGCAGTTCGTGGCGCGCATGTATGGCCTGCCGCGTCCAGTGGCGATTGAGCGGGCTCGCGAATTGATGTCGCTGTTTGAACTCGATGAGCGCGAGAAGAAGCTCATTGGCGAATACTCCAAAGGGATGCGCAAGCGCGTGGCAATGGCGGCTGCGCTGATCCACCGCCCGAGACTCTTCCTCATGGATGAGCCGTTTGAAGGCGTGGATGCGGTGGGCGCCAGACTGATGAAGGACATTCTGCTGGAGCAGGTGCGGAGGGGCTGCACCATCTTTCTGACATCGCATGTGCTGGAAGTAGTCGAGAGACTGTGTGACCGCCTCGCGATCATCAATCGAGGCAAGATTCTGGTGGAAGGCACGCTGAACGAATTGCGAGCGCAGGCCGCGGAATCATCCGGCACGCTGGAAGAGATCTTCGTGCGTGTTGTCGGTGCGAAGCCGTCGGAAAAGCTCGACTGGCTCTAGAACTTGAGGCTGGTCCGAACATCCATGTCCGCACAAATTCGCGCTATTGTTTGGGCTCAATTCCGGACCATCCGGAACTACCTGCCGAGGACTAGTTGGGGCGCCATTCTGCTGGCACTCCTGTCGCTGCTCTGGTACGGGCTTTTCATCGGCTTGGGAGGCCTGTTGGCAGTCCTGCTTCCGAAGGCGCCCCTCTCGGGACTTCAACAATTCCTACCGGCCGGCCTGCTTGGCCTGCTGATCTTCTGGCAGGTATTCCCCCTGATGACGTTGAGCAGCGGCTGGTCGCTGGAGTTGAACAAGCTGCTGGTCTACCCGATCCACCCACGCACTCTGTTTGTGGTAGAGGTTGTGCTGCGCCTGACCACAGCTC
>Ga0074045_10003958_pt1 | contig 13226 bp, 11 predicted proteins | sample BogForMeECP23OM2_FD_94442 | JGI IMG/M metagenome (GOLD analysis project Ga0074045, IMG submission 94442) | Bog forest soil microbial communities from Calvert Island, British Columbia, Canada - Bog Forest MetaG ECP23OM2 | ecosystem: Environmental > Terrestrial > Soil > Wetlands ... | reverse complement strand
GTGCCGCTGTCGATCGCCTTCATCGGCGTGGACGGACGCATCCTCAATATCGACGACATGGCCCCGCAGACCGAAAGCACGCACCCGTCGCGCGGCGCCGCGCTGTACGCGCTGGAGATGAAGAAGGGATGGTTCGCGCAACACGCCATCGGCGAGGGCGAGCGCGTGCTTGGCCTCGATCGGGCTCCGCGGGCGACCGAGTGACCGGCCGATACGGCTTCAGGCCGCGCCGCTCGCCTAGCGCCAGTGCAGCCCGCGCTGCGCCATCGACAGGGCACCGCTTGCCAGCGCGGCGCCAAACTTGCGCGTCAGGCGCTCGGTCAGGTTCTCTTTCACCGTGAAATCGACAACGTCCTCGGCCTTGATCACCTCGCGCGCGACGTAGTCGACGCTGCCCATCCCGTCGGCTAAGCCGAGCTCGACGCCGCGTGCGCCGGTCCACACCAGCCCGGAGAAGAGCTCGGGCGAATCCTTGAGCCGCGTTCCGCGCCCTGCCTTCACCGCGGCGATGAACTGCTGGTGGATCTCGGCGATCATCTTCTGCGCGTAGTCGCGCTGCTGCTCGGTCAGCGGCGAAAACGGATCGAGGAAATCCTTGTTTTCGCCGGCGACGAGCGCGCGGCGCTCGATGCCGAGCTTGTCCATGGCGCCGACGAAGCCGAAGCCGTCGATGATCACCCCGATCGAGCCGATCAGACTGGCCTTGTCGACATAGATCTTGTCGGTGGCGACGGCAACATAATAGGCGCCCGACGCGCACATCTCCTCGACCACCGCAAAGACCGGCGTGGTGGGATAGCTCGCGCGCAGGCGGCGGATCTCGTCGTTGATCATCCCCGCCTGGACCGGGCTGCCCCCGGGGCTGTTGATGCGCAGGACGACGCCCTGCGTGCCCTTGCTCTTGAACGCCGCCTGCAGCCCGGCCATCACGTTCTCCGCGCTCACCGGCCCGTCGGCGTCGAGCTCGCCGCGCATGTCGACCAGCGCCGTGCACTTGTCGACGCAGGTGCGCGCGCTTTCCGAGAAGGCGCCCGCCACGAGGATCACGATCGCCAACAGCAGCACCAGCGTCAGCAGCTTGAAGACGATGCCCCACTGCCGCGCGCGCCGCATTTCGCGCAATCCCTCGGTGGCGAGACGTTCGATGACGCCGCGTTCCCAGTTTTCTTCCGCCATATTGGAACCCCCGCCCCGAGTAGCTTCAAGTATAGCCGTTCGGCCGCCCCGCCTTGCCCGCAACCCGCGCGTTCTGCCTGAGCCACGCGCCCAGTTCAGCGATCGAGGAGAGCGTCGCCAGCGGCGACATGCCCGCAAGGCCCGCCGACGAGTGTGCGCCATAGGTCACGGCCACCGCGCTCGCCCCGGCGTTGCGGGCAAGCTCGAGGTCGTGGGTGGTGTCGCCGATCATCAGCGTCTCCTCCGGCGCGACCCCGCAGCGATCCATCAGCGCGAGCAGCATGTCCGGATGCGGCTTGGGGAACCCCTCGTCGGCGCAGCGGGTCGCGACGAAGCGGTGGGCGAGGCCCTGCTGCTGCAGGGCACGGGCCAGGCCAACGCGCGTCTTGCCGGTGGCGACGGCGAGCAGAAACCCGCGCGCGTCGAGCTCGTCGAGCAGCTCGCGCGCTCCGGCGAACAGCGGGATCTCCGGATCGCGGGCCAGGTAATGGTGCCGGTAGCGTTCCGACAGCCGCGGATAGTCTGCGGCCGGCAAACCCGGTGCGACGTGTCGCAGGGCGTCGGTGAGCCCAAGGCCGATGACAAAGCGTGCCCTGCCCTCGTCGGGGGTTGGCAGCTCGAGGTCGCGGCAGGCCTGCTGAATGGCGTTGGCGATGATCGCCGTCGAGTCGGCGAGCGTGCCATCCCAGTCGAAGACCAGAAGCCGGAACGATCTCGGTTCGTGCTCAGCCATTGCCAGCGCCTACCGGGGCCGCATCGAGGCGGGCGACAAACGCCGCAAGGTCCGCCGGAAGGGGCGCCTCGAGCTTGAGCTCGCTGCCGGTGACCGGATGCGGCAACGACAAGTGCCAGGCATGCAGAAACATGCGCTTCAGGCCCTGCTTGGCCAGGGCTCGATTCCAGGCAAAGTCGCCATATTTGTCGTCGCCGGCCAGCGGGAACCCCAGATGCGTCAGATGGACCCGGATCTGATGCGTGCGCCCGGTGTGCAGTTCGGCTTCGAGCAACGACACCGGCGGCTCGGTGGCGCTCCAGACCTGCCGGCGGCGAAACACCGTGCGCGCCGCCCGCCCGCCGTCGGGCTCGACCCTTACCCTGCGTTCGCTCTCCCCGGTCACGAACTTGGCCAGGGGTAGTTCGACGCGGCGCATTGCGTCGCGCCACCGACCCCGGACGAGCACGAGGTAGCGCTTGTCGGCGCGGCCTTCGCGCAGCGTGGCATGCAGGGCGAGCAGCGCCGCGCGCTTCTTGGCCACGAGCAGCACGCCAGAGGTATCGCGGTCGAGCCGGTGCACCAGCTCGAGAAACCGCGCCTGCGGCCGCGCCGCGCGCAACTGCTCGATAAGGCCGAAACTGATGCCGCTGCCACCGTGGACGGCGAGCCCGGGGGGTTTGTCGATGGCCATCAGCGCCTCGTCCTCGTAGAGGACGGGCAGGGCGATGGCGCGCGGCGGCTGCTTTGCCGCCGAGGCCCCGGCGGCGATGCGAACCGGCGGGATGCGCAGGTCGTCCCCAAGCGCGAGGCGGGCCTCCGGCCGCACGCGCTTGCGATTGACCCTGACCTCCCCGCTGCGCAGGATGCGGTAGATGTGGCTCTTGGGCACTCCCTTGAGCACCCGAAGCAGGAAATTGTCCACGCGCTGCCCGACGCCGGACTCATCGACGGCGAGATGGCTCGCAGCATCCTTGCTCAAACCACCCATATCCGATCACACGTCGTAGACGGCGTCGGTCATGACCCAGCCGCCGTCTACTCCCCCGGGCAGCATCTGCCCGACGTCCTCGCCCACTTCCTGTTCGATCAGGGCGTTCAACTTTGCATTCATCGCTTCGAGGAGTTCGCGGTGCCTGGTCGGATCGACGGCCAGATTGTCGCGCTCCAGCGGATCCTCCTGCACATCGTAGAGTTCCACGTCGTTTAGCTTGAAAAGGGCTTCGACCGAAGTGGGACGGTTGTGCTGCTTGGGCGAGAAATAGCGGGCGAATCGGTAGCGCCCATCGAAGACGCTGCGGATCGCTCCCCGCTTGGTGAGGTCCGGCCGCAGGGTCCCGGCCTGCGCGGCTTCCTTGAGCTTCACCTTGCCGTCGGGCTGCTGCAGCATGGCGACGGCCTTCTCCAGGTACTCGCCATCGATGTAGGCAAACATGTTGTAACAATACAGCGTGCCGTTGCGGACCGCCGTATGCGACGCCCTCTCCGGCGCCGAAAGAAGCGGCGAGAGATCCTTGCCGGGCAGGTTCTTCGCGATCGCCGCCTTCGTTTCGAAGCTGGCGTCGGCGAGGCTCAAAAGCGTCGGCGCGACGTCGAGATGGGAGGTCACCGCCTTGCAGCGCTTGCCGCCTGGATAGGCAGGGTGCACGACGATCAGCGGCACGTTGTTCTGCTCGCGATAGGCCGTTGCCCCTTTGGAATGCAACCGATGGGCACCGTCGAGGTCGCCATGGTCCGAGGTGAGCACGATGATCGTGTTGGAAGCAAGGCCGAGCGCTTCGACTTCGTCGAGCAATGGAACGATGCAGCGGTCCACATCGCGCAAACAGTCGAGGTAGTAGTTGTGGCGGTAGCGCCAGCGCCAATCCACGTTGGCGATATTTCCGACCAGCGCGTCGTGGGATCTGAGGAAGTCGACATGGGCGGCAGGCCGACCCGGCGCGTCGAGCGGCTGCCCGTAGCTCGGCGGAAGCTCGAAAGGCCATTGCTGCGCATAGAGCGGATCGTCGGGCGCGGGTTCGATATGGCCGAGAATATTGCGTGCCTGGACCTTCTCGCCGGGCCGGTCGGTGTTGACGAACATGATGTCGTGCGGGTTGACGAGGTTCACGGCAAGGAACCACGGCTTGCCCTGGGCAGCGAGCTCCTTGGCGTGGCCGCGCAGCCAGTTCACGCCCATCGCCGAGATGATGCCATCGTGCAGGTAGCCGCCGCGCGTATGCGCGATGATGTCGCCCACGCCGAAGTAATCGCTGAAGCCGTAGGCTTCCATCTCCTTGGTGAAGATCTTCTCCGGCGTGCCCAGCGAGTTGACGGTCTCGAACTCCTTGGTGAGGTGCCACTTGCCCTTGTAGGCCGTGTAGTAGCCCGCTTCGCGCAGCATGTGGCCGACCGTGGGAATGTCCGTGGCCATGCTGTTGATCCATGGAAAATTGGTGTTGTCGAACATCTTCGTGTGCTGGATGTGGCGACCGGTGTAGAGCACCGAGCGCGATGGCGTGCACACGCAGGAGTTGATCTCGTGATTCTCGAACACGATCCCCTTCTTCTCGAGCCGCTCGTGCGCCGGCAGCCGATAGCCATTCGGCAGCTCGCCCGGCCGGAAGAAGCGCTCCTGGTCGGTCAGAATGAAAAGCATGTTGTACGGGCCGCCTGCGGCCTGCGTCGCACCGGGGCTCGCCGCGGCGGCTGCCGCACCGGCCGTCCCGCTGCCGAACAGGCCAGCTCCTGAAGATGCCGTCAGGGCTCCCGCGGCAATGGTCTTCAGAGCGGCCCGTCGTCCGGAGTCGATTTCGAATTCCTTAGGCTCTGCCATCGCAGTTGCTCCATGCAGTTTGTGCGGGTGTCAGACAGCTCGGCGCGGCCGTGTGCGCCGGGCGTCGCCCGGCGCGGGCGGCCAACCACCGCGGCCGAAAATGATGATTTGCGCCGCAGTCACGGCTCAAAGCGGGGGATGCGTTTATGGTCATGGTGGCTATGCCGGGGCTGCGGGAGAGTGCCAAAACGGCCTTGTTCCAACCCGCGCAGGCAACGAAAGGGAATGAAAACAGGCAAATAGAAACGACTTGCTATTGTGAATGCTCTAGCATTTCCTTATACTTGTCCACAGCAAGAACGAGCGGCAAGGACTTTCGGCAGGCGTGGGCAGGCGGCGCTTCAGGCAATTCTAGCGTCCGGCTCGCAGCCTGCGGCGGCTTTCAAACGATGGCTGCAGCAGCTGCCCGTTGCCCCGAAGGGGGCGATGCGGTTAATTCGACTCACCGTCCGGGCCTTGCGACCCGGAAAAGTAGCGATGTTAATGGAAGAGCGCAGTCTCCGCACCGGCCAGTCGCCGGGGTGAAGCGGCATGACGCGCGGCGCGCAAGACCGACCCAAGCGCAACGAATTCTGTATCCGACCGAACCGACTGGCGCCCCTCGAGGGCTCTGGCCAGCGCGGCGCCAAAGCGCCCCGCCGCATTCGAGATACCGTTTGAGCGATAACGCGAAAAACACCCACCCACGCTCCCGAGACCGGCCGCTCCGACACCGCTTTGGTGCCGTTGATAGCTGCCAGCCCAAGATGCCCTGTACCTGCATCCGCGCCCTCGTAGCCCGGCAGCCTCTGCTGCCGGAGTGGTGCTTCGCGCCCTCGCCCGCCGCTCGTTAGTCTCCCGGCGCCCGATGGTCTCGGGCGCCGTCCGCTTTCACCCCCTGGCCGCGCCGAGATGGGCGCCGGGAAAGACCCTATGAAACGCATGCTGTTCAATGCCACCCAAGCGGAGGAGCTGCGGGTGGCGATCGTCGACGGGCAGAAGCTCGTCGACCTCGACATCGAATCCGCAAGCAAGGAGCAACGCAAGAGCAACATCTACAAGGCGGTGATCACCCGCGTCGAGCCCAGCCTCGAGGCGTGCTTCGTCGATTACGGCACCGACCGCCACGGCTTCCTGCCCTTCAAGGAAATCGCCCGCGAATACCTGCGCGGCGACGGCGACGGCGCACGCAGCCGGCCGCAAGACCAGCTCAAGGAAGGCCAGGAGCTCATCGTCCAGGTCGACAAGGACGAGCGCGGCAACAAGGGCGCGGCGCTGACGACCTACATCTCCCTCGCCGGGCGCTACCTGGTATTGATGCCCAACAATCCGCGCGGCGGCGGCGTCTCGCGCCGCATCGAAGGCGAGGACCGTAACGAGCTGCGCGACACGATCAATCAGCTCGACGTGCCCAGCGGCATGAGCGTGATCGCCCGCACCGCGGGCATCGGCCGTTCGCTCGAAGAGCTGCAATGGGATCTCAACTACCTGATGCAGCTCTGGCAGGCAATCGACGGCGCCGCCAAGATGCAGTCGGGCGCGTTCCTGATCTACCAGGAGTCGAGCCTGGTGATCCGGGCGATCCGCGACTATTTTCATCCCGACATCGGCGAGCTCCTGATCGACACCGAAGCGATCTTCGAGCAGGCGCAGCAGTTCATGAGCCACGTCATGCCGGCGACCGTCAACCGGGTCAAGCTCTACAAGGACGACGTGCCGCTGTTCTCGCGTTTCCAGATCGAGCACCAGATCGAGACCGCCTATGCCCGGCAGGTACCGCTGCCGGCGGGCGGCGCGATCGTCATCGATCACACCGAGGCCCTGGTCTCGATCGACGTCAATTCGGCGCGGGCGACCAAGGCCGGTGATATCGAAACCACCGCGTTTCACACCAACCTCGAGGCGGCCGAGGAAATCGCACGGCAACTGCGCCTGCGTGACCTCGGCGGTCTCATCGTGATCGACTTCATCGACATGGAGAGCGCCAAGAACCAGCGCGACGTCGAGAATCGCCTGAAGGACGCGCTGAAATACGATCGCGCCCGGGTGCAGCTGGGCAAGATTTCGCGCTTCGGGCTGATGGAGCTCTCGCGCCAGCGCCTGCGCCCGGCGCTCGCCGAATCGGCCTACATTCCCTGCCCGCGCTGCCACGGCATCGGCCACATCCGCGGCACCGAGTCGACCGCGCTGCACATCCTGCGCATCCTGCAGGAGGAAGCGATGAAGGACAACACCGCGCAGGTGGTAGCCCAGGTGCCCGTCGATGTCGCCACCTTCCTGCTCAACGAGAAGCGGCCGGAGATCCACGGCATCGAGACGCGCTTCAAGGTCAACGTATTGCTGGTCCCGAATACCTACCTAGAGACGCCGAACTACAAGGTGCAGCGGCTGCGCCACGACGACTTGAATCAGAGCGAGCCGCTGCCGGCGTCATTCGACATGGTCGAGCGACCGGAGGAGGAAGACGTCGTCAAGCAGAAGAAGGAAGAGGCCCGCGAGCCCCGGCAGGAAGCCGCCGTCAAGGGCATCACGCCGGCGCAGCCCGCGCCGATGCCCATCGAGCGCTTGCCGGTCGCGGAAACCCCGCGCCACGAGAACTGGCTTACGACCGTCATGGGGTGGTTCAAGCGCCAGCCGAGCGAAGTCGTGGCGCCCGTTCCTGCCCCGCCGCCGCACCGGCAGGCCCCCCGCGCCGCGCGCGAGGATGGTCGCGGCAGGCGCGAGCGCGAGCGGCGGGAGGGTCGCGGCGAGGACCGGCGCAATGGCAAGCGCGACGCGACACGCGAAGCGCAGCCACAGCAGCGAGCCCCGCAGGGCGGCGCGCAGCAACCGCGACGCGAGCAAGATCCGGCCCGCGACGGCGCACGCGAGGCGCAGAAACAACGCCCGCCGCGCGAACCGCGGCCACCACGCGAACCGCGGCCCGCCGATCCGTCGCTCGCGGCGATCACCCAGGGCCAGCCCGGCGCCACCCCGACAGCCGAGCATGGCGAAGGCGGTCGGCGCCGTCGTGACCGCCGTCGGGGCGGACGCGACCGCGGCGAGCGCAACGGCCAGGGCGAGCAGCGAGGCGAGCGCGGCGGTCAGCGGGCCCCGAGGGCCAAAGATGAAGCTGCGCCGCCAGCGCACACGCACATAGAGGCCGAGGCCCTGCCCGGTGCCACGCCGATTCTTTCCGAGGTTCCGTTCGCGATTCCTGCGGCGGCGCCAACGCCGGTGTTCGAGGCGACAAGCGCCGAGGAGAGCGAGCACGTGCATGCACGAGCCGCGCCCCTCACGCCCGAACCGCCGCCTGTCGCGGAGGCCTCGCTATCCAAACCGGCACCGCAGCTGCCGCGGGTCACGCTGGAGCTCCCCCCGGATTCGGGCCTGGTGCTGGTCGAAACCTCGCATGCCGCGCCCACGCCAGCAGCGGTCGACGAGGCGGAAGCGCCACGACCACGGCGGGTTCGACCGCCCCGCCCAGCGGCGGCCGAAGAACCGCTGCAGATGGTCGAGACGGTGCACAAGGATCCGCCACCGCCGCCAGCCGAATAGCGCGCCGCCCCCGCGTCCTTCGGGGCGCGGGGCCCGAGCTACGGCGCAGCCGGCGGGAGCCGCACGCGCAGCACCTCGAGCAGCGCCGCCGCGCCGCGCTCGGTGAGATCGAGCACGCGCTCGAAATCCTTGTCCTCGCCGTGATACGGGTCCGGAACCTCGCGCACCCCCAACTGCGGCGCGAGGTCCAGAAACAGGCCGAGCCACCCGCGATAGGCTCTTGGCCGCAGCAGACGCAAGGTCGCCAGGTTGTGCCTATCCATCGCCAGGATCCAGTCGAAGCGGCGAAAATCATCCACCTGGACCTGGCGCGCGGCGCGACTGCCGAAGGAGTATCCGCGACGGCTGGCGGCGGCTACGGCGCGGGCATCGGGTGGCTCGCCGAGCTGGTAGTCGTGCGTTGCGGCGGAGTCAACTTCGATCTGCGCCCCGAGCTGCGAACGCGCGACCAGCGTACGGAAGACGCACTCCGCTGTCGGCGAGCGACAGATGTTGCCGGTGCAGACAAATAGGACGCTGGCAGCCGGCAACTTAGTCCAATTCTTCCGTCAACCCCTTGCGAATGCCGAGGGGATAGCGCTCAGCCCCGGCGCCGTGATTCCGGCGCCGCGCTAGCGCTCCGCCGTCGCCATGCTTTCACGCGCGGCGCAGCCGCCACATGCCGGCGCCCAGCAAGAGCGTAGCGAGCAGTGCCATCGCCCACCCGGCAACGGTTGGGACACCTGGAGTTGAAACGGCCTTTTGCGTGCCTGCGTTGAACAGCGCATTGACCATGAGCTGCGTCCCGTTCGTGGTAGCAACCCAAAAATCCGCTCGGGCATCCGACGAAGGGGGAAAGAAATTCAGCAGCACCACCAGGGAGTCATTGATCAGCCTGGTCGCAACCAAAGGCGTGCCATTCGACCAATCGGCAACATCAACCGACCCGGGAGTCAGCGTTCCCGGATCGTAGTACGAACTTGTGCCGCCATCGAACGTAGCCACGCCCGCGAGTAGCGGGCTTCCGGGCACGTGAACCGTGCCGAGCGTAAGCTCCGTGCCGCTCGATTGCTCGGCCACGGTCATGGGAAAGTCGCCGTTGGTGGCAAAGGCCCCACGCAGGTCCAGGATGCCCGGATCGGTATTGGCGAAGACGGCGATTACGACTCCGCCACCACCGCGCAGGTAGGTGTCGAGATTGTCCCCGAGGCTGACGCTATCGGCAAAGCCAGAATTACTCCACACCAGTACGGCGCGGTAAGCCTGCAATTGCGCCACGCTCGGAGTAGCGCTTGCCGCATTGATAATGTCAACGGTCGAGAATTTGCCGGTGGCCATGAGCTTGGTCTGCACATCGGCCACGAAGGACGCCCCATCGGACACGACCAAAGCGACCGCCGGTCCAGAAGCAAACACCGGTCCGGCGCCAATGAGCGCCAAGAGCCCCGCCAAAGACAGCAGCGATCGTAAGCGACTCGCCAGCATGATCTCCCCCTCCCCGTTTATGCGCTTTGCGCCTGGAGCCCACGCCGGTTTTCGCGCCGCCTTCCCCCAAGCACCCTCACCGGCCAGAAGTATACCTCCTGGCCGAAAGAAATCCGATCCTCGCCGATCGGTTACGATCCGGACGTTGCCGATCGTGCACGCGGCGAGCCAGCGACTCCTGGGCTGACCTGGCACTCCGATTGCCCCGGTTATGTCCGCCTCACCTGCCGGTATTTCCCGGCAGCGAAACGAACCGGGCAATGATGATGGCCGGGTAGAGCTGACCGACGAGTGCCTCGAGCATGGCGAGCGCGCGGGCACTGCGGGCAATCGGCGTGATGTCGCCATAGCCGAGGGTGGTCAGCGTGACGAAGCTGAAGTAGAGCCAGTCATACTCGCCGCCGCTCGCGCTCGGCAGCTTCGAGAAAGCACCCGAATCCGCCGCATAGAGGGCGGCATAGGCGAAGGACGCGATCAGGCCCACCAGGAGATAGAGCACGATGGCGCCGAAAACCCGGTCGCCGATGGAGCGACCGGGCGCGAATACGTTGATGCCGACCGCCGCGGCCAGGAGCACGCACGCGACCAAGGTCGATACGTGGCGGAAGCTCTGCAAATTGCCAGCGGTCACGAACCATTCTGCCCAGCGCGCCACGATGACGAGTACCGCCAGTATGGCCAGAGCCACCGCGAGCTTGCGGTGGTCGGCGATGGCCAACACGCCACTGACCAGAACAAGTGTCATCAAGAGGTCGGTAAACAGGCGCCAGCTCGTGCCCTCCGGGACGAGCGTGGGAATGACGAAGATGCCGGCGACGAGCAGCAGCAGCAGAATGAGCATGCCCCAGTTGCGCAGTCGCGCAATGCGCGCGACAAGCGTCATGCTCTCGCCAGCCGCGCCCAAGGGCGGCGTTACGCCGGGCAAATCAGCCATGAGCGTGCACCGTTCGAGCCTGGCTCAAGACTCGGGGCCTTTTTCGCAAGCATGCCGTCCGGCTCCCGCCCCGGCAGGTCACTGCATGAACCAGCCGTGGCTCACCACCAGCGATTGTCCGGTGAGCGCGTTCGACGGAAATGACGCGAAGAACAGCGCGACCTGGGCCACGTCGTCGACGGTCGTGAACTCGCCGTCGACCGTCTCCTTGAGCATCACCTTCTTGATCACGTCCTCTTCGGAGATTCCCAGCTCCTTGGCCTGCTCGGGAATCTGCTTCTCGACTAACGGCGTGCGCACGAAGCCCGGGCAGATCACGTTGGCGCGCACGCCATGCGCCGCGCCCTCCTTGGCGACGACCTTGGCCAGGCCGATCAGCCCATGCTTGGCGGTCACATACGGCGCCTTGAGCACCGAGGCCTCCTTGGAGTGCACCGAGCCCATGTAGATCACGCTGCCGCCGCGCCCGGACTTGTACATGTGCGGGAGGCACGCTCGCGTGGTCAGGAACGCGCCGTCGACGTGGATCGCCAGCAGCTTTTTCCATTCCGCGTAGCTGAATTCCTCGATTGGATGAACGATTTGGATGCCGGCATTGCTGACCAGGATGTCGACCCCCCCAAAGGCCGCGACGACGGCAGCTACGCCGTCGTTGACCGCCTTTTCGTCGGTGACATCCATGGCGACGCCGAGCGCCTGCCCGCCGCTGGCGCGAATCTGAGCGGCGGTGGCGTCGGCCGCATCTTTGGCCAGGTCGGCGATCGCCACCTTGGCGCCCTCGCCGGCGAAGACCAGCGCGATGTCCTTGCCGATGCCGCTCGCGGCCCCGGTGATGATGGCGGTCTTGTCCTTGAGCTTCATGGTCATCTCCTTTCGTGGCAAGGTGGCGAGCGCTCGTCCCGAGGCGGATTAGCCTGCGAGGTCGAAGGCGCGAACGCCTTGCACGGACTCGGTCGCGCTGCGCCATTCAGGGTGGGCGCACGATCGCCGGACGTCCTCGAGCCCGGCTTCCCAGAGCTGCCGCACCTCGGCGCGGGAAAACAGGTAGTCCTTGTCGCTCGACGAATAGGCAGACCGGCGATTGATCAGATGCATGATCGTGACCCGCTGCCGCTGCCGGCACAGCGGCGCGAGCCGCTGGTAGTCCGGATCCTGGCGCAGCTTGGGCGGCAGCTTGTCGAGCAGCCGCGTCATGGCCGCCCTTACCCCCTCGAGCTCCTCCGCGCGCGTGGTGTTGAAGCGCGTCTTGCTCGAGTACTGGATGTCCTTGGCGCGCTCCAATACCTGGTCGAGGTTCTGCGGCAGCGGGCCCCGGGCGCTGAACAGGTCGACCTGCGTGATCAAGGCATTGAGTCCGGGCGCATCGTCGAGCACATACCACAGCGGCGAGTTGGACACGATGCCGCCGTCCCAGTAGTGGTTGCCCTCGATGACGATCGGCGGCAGGCCCGGTGGCAGCGCCCCGCTGGCCATGACGTGTTCCGGACCGATTGCCTGCCGCTGACTGTCGAAATAGACCGAGTTGCCGGTGTGGACGTCGACCGAGCCGACCGAGAGCCGAACAGTCTTCCGGTTGATGAGATCGAAATCGACCAGCTCCTCGAGCGTGGCCCGCAACGGCGCGGTGTCGTAGACGCTCAGCGCCTGCGGCGTGCCGTCCGGCGCGAGGTAAGGCGGCGGCACGCGCGGCACGAAGAATCCAGGCACGCCGAAGGTGGTGGTCGCAAACGCGCTGACGCGGTTGAAAGCCAGGCGCAGCGGATCCAGATAGGCGGGTGCAACGAGCGGAATGGCCGACGAGACCTGGTCCCAGAATGCCCGCAGGCGCTCCAGCCGCCGCTCCGGAGCATTGCCCGCGATCAGGGCCGCGTTGACCGCGCCGATCGACACCCCGGTCACCCAGTTCGGGGCGAAGCCACGCTCGGCCATGCCTTCGTATACGCCTGCCTGGTACGCGCCAAGCGCGCCGCCTCCCTGCAGCACGAGCACGCTCTGCTCGTGCTTGGGCACGGCGAATTGCTTCGCGGACCTGGGTCGGCGCCGGGTCGTCATGAGGCCTGTCAGTCCGGAAGCGCCACGCCGAAGAGCTTCTCTTTGAGCTGATACAGGCGGTCGCGCAGCTCGGCTGCCTTCTCGAACTCCAGGTTGCGGGCGGCGTCGAGCATCTCCTTCTCGATGCGCTTGAGCTCGCGCTCCAGATCCTTCTCCGGCATCGCTTCGTACTTGGCGTGGGCCTGGGCTGCCTTGAGCTGCTTCTTTTCCTCGTCGATGTCGTACACGCCGTCGATAATGTCCTTGATGCGCTTCTGCACGCCCTTGGGCGTGATACCCATGCGCTCGTTGTACGCAACCTGCTTGCCCCGGCGCCGGTCAGTCTCCCCGATCGCGCCGCGCATCGAGTCGGTCATCGTGTCGGCGTAGAGGATGGCCATGCCGTTGATGTGCCTTGCGGCGCGGCCGATGGTCTGGATCAGGGAGCGTTCGGCGCGCAGGAAGCCTTCCTTGTCGGCATCGAGGATGGCCACCAGCGACACTTCGGGCAAGTCCAACCCTTCGCGGAGCAGGTTGACGCCGACCAGCACGTCGAAGGCCCCTTCGCGCAACTCGCG
>Ga0074045_10003957_pt1 | contig 13227 bp, 3 predicted proteins | sample BogForMeECP23OM2_FD_94442 | JGI IMG/M metagenome (GOLD analysis project Ga0074045, IMG submission 94442) | Bog forest soil microbial communities from Calvert Island, British Columbia, Canada - Bog Forest MetaG ECP23OM2 | ecosystem: Environmental > Terrestrial > Soil > Wetlands ... | reverse complement strand
GTCTGTTAATTGAATACCCAATTTTTTGCCCACATAGCTCTTAAGAGGGCAAACAAATGTCGGGTAGAAGGCACATTGGGAGGTCAGAATCCACTTTAACCCCTTTTGAGCCAGTTTCGTCTGTTGGGTGACCTGTATGAAGCTCCCAGAGGCAGAGTTCTTAAAATCGTTCAGGGAGCCCATCGCACTGCACTTCAGGCAGTAACCCTGCGAACTTAAATACGATACCTCGATCAGGGGAACCACGATGCGGACGGGTTTCACGAACATGATCTTGTAAAACTGATCGGTTGCGGCAACGGCATCCAGTCGGGCGGGATCGCGCTCGACTATCCACCCATACGTAGGATCATCTTGCTGAACTTCCTCGTCTGAAATCCACATCCGCACCATGGATGTGCCATTGATGGGAGCCCGCATATTCAGTGCGGTATTCGCCGCGTAATGCAGCGTGCGGAAGTCATTGAAATCCACGACATACCGCTCGAAGCTCTGCTGATGGTCGCAGGCACCGATGGGCTGTTGCGTCGTCGGGTCAATCACTAAAACGTTGTAGTCAAATGACATAGTTTAACCAGTGGCGGGCTGTGGCGTTTCTTTCAGGTCCACAGGACCACCCGGGAGCGCACGACCGTGTTGTTCCAGTTCCCAAGTCGTCGGATTATCAAGTTCGTGAACTCGATATCGAGGCGTGGTTGAATTCGCTGGGTACACGTCCGTTTGATCCTTCACTAAAACAGGGGCGTATCGCGGAATGGCAAAATAGTCGTTGATTTGAGAAATCAAGCTAGGGACTTGCGTCTTCGCATCGAACTGGTATTGTGCCTTATCCTCAATCTTTTCAATGATATTGCGGGCGTGATTCATGTGGAAAACCGCCTCGTCCTGACGCTGGAGACGATCCTTCAGGTAGGTCTTGATTTGCCCCATCGTGACCGCTGGTAAATGATCGTCGCGGTGGGCGTACTGAAAATACCCTGTCGTGGGCGGTTGCCACGCGGCTTTCGCGAATGTGGCGGCAAGCGGATCATCGTTAACCGTCTGATAGAACTGCTCTAAGGCCCCTGCGGTCTTCCTCATCTGCTGGGCACGAATCTGATAGTGAAGTTGAGGAGTCATCGACCCGCCGCTGTTGGCGGCGTTGGCGGTATTGACGGTCGGAGTCCCCGAATTGCTTAGGATGACGCCCGTGCTGAAAAGCGCCTGCTCCTGTGTTCGCCTTGAAACCAACGAAGCGTTTACCGTCCCGCCAGCGTACACCCAGTTGTTGAACTGAGCCGCAGCCGCAGCCGTGTTGCCGCTATTGAGATCGGAAACCAGCGTTGAGTTCTTAAAGGCGGTGCCGCCGATGTTGTACGCCAGTGAAATCAAGGCGGCTTGCTGAGTGGGCTCCAGCGGTGCTGTCACGGAGTTGTTGACGGTGTTTACCGACGTTTGCAAGTCGGACATCAGGAGCGTGTTCGCCTGATCCATCGTTACTACCGATGATGTAGAGAGTCCATCGCCCGGGACAATTTGATGACCATACCCGATGGAGTACGTCTTCGTTTGCCCTGCGGGGTCGGGGTACGCAGTTGCGCTGAACCCCTCGAAATTTTTGACTACGGTCGCCGCCAAAGCCGTAGCGTTGGTGGTTGACGAATTCGACTGAGGAGTTACGGGAGTGGTGGTTCCTGCACTGGGTGAAGGTGCGGGATTCGTGCTCGTACTTCCGGGTGACGCTGGCGTAGGCGTTGGGGGCGCACTGATCCCCAACGCTTTATACCAAGCTTGAAAGGCATTCCACTGAGTCTCGGAAACGTGCCCGAGCCAATTAAACGGAGGCCCTTTGTAGGCATACGTGTACGGATTCGTGGTCGCCATGTCTCCCCTTTAAGCCTTGATGACGTTGTGTGCCACGTCACCGTTCCAGAGGATGTAATGCTTATCCGCTGGGTCATCAGACAGGATGTGCAGGTTGTACACCGTGCCCGTAAATTGGACGCGAGGCAGGTCGGGGTACTTTTCAGCCGCAGGCACCAGACCATCAACGCCCATACCATGACCGACAGTAACCAGACGATCCCCATCGAGAACGACCATCTGGTCGGTGTAGTTTTCGTGCACAACGAGCATCGCCAAATGCGTACCTGTCTCGTTGACGATCTCAAACGGCTGATCTGTTGGGAAGCAGCCGAACGGCATGAGACCCGCAGGGGTTTCAATTTCGACGCTCGCGGTGAAGCAACCACCGCCGCCTCCACCACCTCCACCGCCGCCCGGATTCGGGTTGCCGTTGTTATACGTGTTGGAGTCAGTGTAGTTGACGCTGTAACCGCTCAGCGAATCCGTTGCCGTGTATCCGAGGCTAAGGGGCGTTCCCCAAGCGTAAGCACTGGTGGTCGTAAGGGCTATGGTGGTGTGGTAGCCGCCAGTGACGGGAGTTGGTCCCGATATCAATGCGCCTGCGGCTATCGTCGTTTTTGTCGCACTTTGGATACGGAAGAAACTGTTACTTCCGCCTCCGGCTGGTACAAACGACCCGTTGTCCGTGCTGAAAATGACTGCTGTCAGCGTGATGCTTCCCGTGATCGTGTAATTCGGCGCGGTGCCAGTTCTACCGCCACTGACCACGAAAGAGTAATTCGTGGGCGTGGTGTAGGAATTGCCCGTTGTGGCGATAGTGGCAAGCGCCGATGCACCTGAGATGTAGGTGACGGTGCCCGTCACAAACGTGTTACCACTCAGATACGTGAGCGTGCCCGTGACGCCGAAGGTCAACTGGAAAGAGCCGCTGGATGAACTCGAAGGTACGGTGACCTTCATAGTCCAACCCGTGAGCCATCCACTACCGTTCAGGACTGGGGAAGGTGGGGTGGTGACGGTGACGCCGCCTGTGCAGGAAACCGTTGGGGCATTAACCGTGTTGCCCGTGCCATACAACCCTTGCTGTTCGGGACTCATCGGCTTAGGCAGGTTAACGTTAAGTGTTTGATCCGTGCCGTTAGCGGGCATAGAAGCCGGGGTAACTGTGATCCCGGATCGAGTCGGCATGACCATGTACGCTACCTGAATTGGATACTGCAAATCCCCACCGCTGGATGGTGTGAATAGGTCGAGGCTGAGATCAGTGCTGTCGAACCACGCAATGTCGTCCGCCGTGATTGTCAAATTGGTAACGTCAACACCCGATACCACTGAGCCGCCGCTGTACGCCAGCACGCCATGTCCCGTGGGATTGACGCCACTGTAGCTGAGGCTAAACAACCCTTGCCAAGCTGTGTTGTCCCCTGAGAGACTTATCGCCCCCGCTGCGAGGGCCGGAGCAGCCAAGCCAGCTACCGACTGCCCGCCGTAATTCTGACCGCCGAAATTGAACACGCTTCCGCTGTCATAGAGGAAAACGCTGCCCGGAATAGTTTCCAAAACGGGGATGTACGGAACGGTGGAGTAGGGCACGCCCGTAACCGTCAAGTACAAATCTTGAGTTGTGCCCTGAAGTTCCAATTCGGTTGTGGGGGAGGTTGGTGTTGCGACCCCCGAAGCAACCGACAGTTGCAGTTGACGTGCACCCACCGTACCCTGTGCTGGGGGAGTGGTGAGAGAGACGGGCTGGAATGTAGGCCCCGTAGAGGTGAGGTTTCCTTCTTGGTTATACTGAGTGCTCGATCCGGCGACATAGGTGAGTTGAAAATACCCGTTGTTGTCGCCGCTGAACTGAACTGGGTTACGCTGGTTGTAGTATGCCTCAAACGGAAACTTACCAGCCGCAGGGAAACTGATATAACAAGTGCGGGTGCCGCCATACAGTCCGGGATCGACGTTGTTCGCGAGGGCGAGCACGCTGGTGTGCGGGGCTGGCGTAGAGTTCCAGAAAGTTGTGTTCGGCCCCGTTCCGGGGAATGGGTTCGCGCCTGTGTTGTTGCCGTTGGTGTAAGTCACGGAGGCACCGCCGCCGACCCAGAATGCACACTGGCTGACGTTTGCGAACTGCATGTAGAAAGTGTAAACGCCCGGAGTAGCGACGACGAAGTACCCCGTCATGTCCACCACGACTGGGTTGCCTGTGCTGCCTGAACCCGAGCCGGGGATTGCGGTCTTACTTGCATACGCCTGACCCGTGTTCTGCTGTTGCAAGATGTACAGCGGAATCTCCTTGTAGCCGCCGCCGCACGAGGAGACGTTGTTCTGGGCACAGAAGGGGGTGAGGGGGTAGTTCTGAGTGACTTCGTTAATGACCAGCGAGTTTGAGGTGAGGGAGCCCTGAAACGCCCCGCCGAACCCGATGTAGCCCGCAGTTTGAGATGAGTTTGCGTACACATTTACTGTAACGGGCGATATGGCAATCGACAGGTTTGTGGCTTGCCATGCGATTTCCGCTATGTTCGACTGAAGGCTGTGCGAATCCATGTACGCCGTGATCTGGTCAGTACCAGCCGCCACGCCCGTATAGGAGATCGTGAGTGGAGGACTCACCATAGCGCCCGTGGTGGTGTCCACGAGGATAGAGTAATCCTTCGTTTGCCCGTTGACACCCGATACAACAACGCGAATTGTCTCTGATACGGTAGCCATTGTTAATCCTTAGTTCGGTGTCGTCAACTTGACTGGGAACGAACCCGTCTGCGGTGCCAACCGCAGCGCCCCGTCATCGTAGACCACCCATGTAAAAGTCTTCGTAGCCGTAACACCAGAATCCGTCACCGAAATGGACAAAGTGTTGTTTCCGAGACCGCCCGACGCGAACGGCCCAGTCAGCGGAATTTTCGCTACGCCACCCGAAATGGTCACAGTCCCGACACTGAATCCACCGCTGACGATTATTCCGAGTAAAGCTGGGTTTGTGGTAATCACGTTCGTCCCAACCACATAGAATGACAGGTTCGTGCGTGGTGAGATAGAAACCACATTGCCCTTGTCAACGTATCCGAGGATGTTGTACGAGGTCGAATCCGTGTAGTCGATGCCTGTGAACAATTTCAATCCCGAGGCAACCGTAAGAGTGAAGGTTCTGTCGGAGTATGCGCCGTTGTTGGGTCCACCCACATCGGTCACGCGGAACGTGACTGGAGGAAGCCCAATCTGAATCGTGGTGCCTACGATGTTAACTGTCGCGCCTGTGGTGGACGACAACGAAAGTCCCGAGGGTAATGCCCCACTCACAATAGACCACGTGGGAGTTCCTAATGCCCCCGTTTCTGTCAACGGGGCTGAGTACGCAACTCCTGCGGTGATGGCGGGCAAAGATACCGTAGTGATGGTCAACGCCGATGTCTGCGAAGCAAACAGCGTAGTGACGGGCAGGGCTACATTAGGCGGCGTGAGATTATCTCCCACCGTGAAAGTGACGTTCTGACTGAACTGAGTATTGGCGGAACCCGTAAGCGCACCGCTCGTCGAAAGTGAAATCCCATGAAGTGGGAAATTTACGGACGCCCAATTGTACTGATTGTATCCGTTCGGCAGCACGCCCAGCGGGACACCGCCAGTTGCGACGAGTTGAATACCCGAGGCGCTCCCGTTGTAATAAGTAGCCCCGATAACCGCGTTCGGCAGTGGGAATGGCTGTACGCCGATGTGCAGGAGCGGATCAACGTAATCCCACCCGAGAATGGTGAGCACGTATGGGTTGGTGCTGAGCGGCACAATAGCCTCTGCCGTATCACCGAGACTATCCACCGCAACGATCCTGACGAGGTAGTCTGTCAATATTGGAGCGATGAGTGATGGCGGCGGTGGGTATGTACCCGCGATTGACGCCGTTGCGCCAGCGCCATTGACCAACAGTGCTAGGCCTGAGGGAAGAGAATTCGGGTAGCCCGTTGTTGGCGTAACCTGCCACTGGATCGGCGGTATCATGCACAACGTCGCTACCAGCGTCCCTTGGTATACTTCGCCACGTGGGATGAGACCTACCCCGCTGCCGTCGATGCTCCCCGTCAAGTTGTCCGTGAGTATGGTGAAATTGGCGGATACTGTCGTAAGTGCGGTGTCCGTGACGGAGATGTTCACGGGGTAAGACCCACCGAGTGCTCCCGCGAAAGTGCCCGACAACAAACCCGAACTGCTGAGCGTAATGCCTGTCGGCAGTGTGCCTGAGACGAGATTCCACGTATACGCTGGTACGCCGCCCGCTGCTTGTAGCTGGAATGCGTACCCAGTTGGATCGTCAGTGATCGTTGCTATACCCACAATCGCAGGGGTTGTTATCCGCAGATTGTTGTTGTACGTCAGATCAAGCTGTACTGTGATGGCAGACCCGGCACCTCTGGAGTCTGTCAAGGTGACCGCGACGTTACCGAGGTCGGTGGGGCTAGACCCCGGAGGTGACGACAACGTGCCCGTGATTAACCCGGATGAATTGATAGTCAACCCAGCGGCCCCCGCTGGGAAGACTGCCGACCATGTGTAGGGCGGCATTCCACCAAATCCTTGCAGTTGGATGTCGTAAAACTGCGAGCTAATGTTTGGCAATGTTGTGGTAGCAACCGTCAACGGAGCGGTAAAGTCAACAGAGAGGCGATGATGCAGATACGCCGTGCCTGTGTTTCCGACTACTTGGAACCAAACATCAAAATACCCACTCTCCGTGGCCGAGCCTGTGATGTAGAAATAGCCAGTTATCGGGTCTGGGATAGAGCTTAGGAGTAATCCCGCTGGCAGTGATCCAGAAGAGGTTCCCCTCGCGTAATAAACAGAAGCCGATACAGGTGTGACTCCAGCAGGTACGGCGATATAGCTGGTGGTTGTCAACGCTGTGCCGAGCGGCACACTGTCTTGAATGTTGTCAATCGGCGCGAAAGCACTCGCTACGGTGTTCCAAGCGATTGACACCGTGCCGTGCAGCGTACCTGTCTTGCCTACATACTGGATGACGGTGGGGAAGCTCGCGCTTACGGTGCCCGCGAGCGTTCCATAGATCAACCCCGTATTTGCATCGAGCGAAAGGCCGGGCGGTAACCCATTGGTCTGACCCTGCACTGTGGCGGGCATAGTGGCAACCCACGGAGCGTCACTCGGTACTGGACTCGTTGGGGTGATCGGAGGAACATAAGGAGAGTTGTAGTACGGCTGACGTGGGTTCAGGCCGATCACTTCTCCGATGATGTAGGGCCGTGTGGTCGTGCTTATCGTTCCGATGTCTGTACCCGGCACCCACCCGAGAGCCGCCGAGTCATTGCGCGTCAGTATCGTGTACGCCTGAGACGCTGTGGCGACGGTGTTGTCATTCAATTGAAGGAGAAGAGGCAGCATGTATTGTACGTTGCCGTAAATCCCCGATGGAGGACCGCTGATTTCTACTTCTGGGATTACTGGATCAATGGCAACTACTATGCCGTCCGCCAGAACAGCGCCCGACTGCACTTGCAATGCCTTCGCTGCCAGTTGTACGGCTACAGCTACTTGAGTGGCTGTGGCAACTGGAGGACTACCAGCAGAAGCGTAATCGATGGTGAGCGAACCATTGGGATTCTCCAAAATCAATTGGCTCGATGTGTTAGATACAACGGCAAATGTGCCGTTGTTTCCCGGGACGTTGAATCCGCTGATTGTGAAGTTACCGGACAGAGACGGTGGGAACGTGAGCGGTGTAGCGGTGTAAACCGTGGTCGAGGGGGAGCCACTTCCAGCCGACACTGTAACGACTGTTGCAGCCGCGATGGTTACAGCCTCGTCACCACCACCAACAGCGAGAGCCCTACCATTCAAGGTGCCGCCGCCGAGAGTGATGGAGGCGTAAGCGAGAATCGTACCGACCATAGTGCTTGTCGCCACGCTCGTAAATGAGCTTCCGACAACCCACACTACGTTTGCGGCCTGTGCGCCGTTAATCAAAGTCACGGACTGTCCGCTTGCGAGGTTAACCGTTGACGCGGCGATGAAAACGAAGACTGCGTTCGCGTTACCCTGTGCATCAAGGGTGATCCCCGTAGGCATAGCGAGTGCACCGCCAGAGAATACTCCCAAGCCGCCCGGAGCCTGATACACGCCAGCACCGCCTCCACCATTGTTCGTGCTGAGGTTGGCGAGACCTGTCTGGGTCGGTGTCAATCCGCCGTAGTAAGCGAAGGCTAGGTTACCCGCAAGACGTGCCGCAGAAGCATCGGTGTTGTCCACGGTCGCAGGCGGGGGATTGAAACCCGTGATGGTATTGGTCGGAGCGGAACCGATGACTCCACCTGTAATCGTATCGGAGCCCGAACCCGTGATCCCGCTATAGGCGAGCAAAGCGTAGTTTGCCGCTGAGCCAAGTTCCAAAGTCACAGGAGACCCTGAGACAGACCCGCTGATTGCCGAAATTAACGAGTACGTGCTGCTGGGGGCGGTTGCAGTCACACCGTTGGGGTTACTCAGTATCAACTGCAAATGCGTGGAGTCTACACAGTAGAATACGCCGTTATTGGCGGACTGGCTGAAGCCCGAAACATTGAACTGCTGTCCTACGAGAGCATTTTTTGCCGCACCCGGCTGAGCAGCGGCGAATGTGTATGTCGTTGTCAGCGCGAATGGAGCGACGGGGCTCGCGGGTGTGCCCGTGGAGCCCGCTGGAAGAGGCGTCTGGCCGGCAGCCGAGAGCGAAGAAATGTAACCGAGTACGGGTATAGTCTCCGATACACCTGCCGTGTTGTTCAACGTCAACGTGGTCGCGGTAGACGCCATGCACAGGAATGTGCCATTATTTGCTGGGTTCTGGAATCCTGAAACAATGAAAGTCAGGCTCGCATAAGCGTTACCCGCACCACCGCTACAGAAACCGGACGTGTCTGTGTACGTAGTGCCCCCGATGATGGGAGTAGCGGAGCCCAGACTGACGAATGTCCCGCCGAGGGTGAAACCTGCGAAGTCCCCCGTGATCGCGAACGGAGTTGCTTTGAACGTGTCTGCAAAATCCCACACGTGGTCTACAAAAGCGGGAACCAGAATTGGGTCGCTGATTGCGGGCTCGACGGTGAGGGTGAACTGCGTAGAGATCGTTGTATTGGGCGATGCGCTATCGTAAAGTACGAGTATGAATGAGTAAGAGCCCGCAGCGGGGAAATTGACATCGAACTCAACACGCCCGTCTACAAGAGTGGCTGGGCCGTAAGAACTGCTGCTGCCGAGAGGTGCCAGACCAACAAAAAAGTAAGGGAATATTCCACCGAAAACTGGGATCGCCAATCCAAACTGTTGTCCCGCATAGATGGTTGTCTGATCGACAATAGACCCGAATTGCAATACTGCGGGCACTAACGTCATCGTGTACGTCTGCGTAGCAATGGCACCGATGGCGTCAGTTACCTGAACGACTGCCGAAAATGTCTTGCCGAAGTCCGTAGTCGAATTGTACGTGCTCGGAGTACCCGAGATCAGCCCGGTGTTGGGATTGATGCTGAGTCCGATGGGCAGATTGCCCGCTGGGATGCTCCACGTGTACGGCGGTAGTCCGCCCGGAATTGGGTTGGATGGATTAACGTTCCCAACCGCCATCTGCACGGAGTACGGCGTACCGACTTGTGCTATACCCAACGAGGTTCCAAGCGGAATCAAGGCCGTGGTCGTTGACAGGGTGGGTGTCGTAAAGATGGTGTACGATTGGTTGAGCGCAATCTGCACCAACAAGTCGGTGCTTACCGTGATCGGAAATGCCGCCTCAGCGATAAAGAACGGTACGCTGGAATCTTGCACCGCGAAGTTGATGGAGTAGGTGCCCAAAGCCAGCGGGGTTCCGCTCAGTACGCCGTTAACGCTTAACTTCAAACCCGCAGGTAGTCCATCGGTGTACCAAGCATACGGGAGGTTGCCGCCCGATGCCTGCATTTGGAATTCGGCCATTGGCTTACCGACGTAAATGTTTGTCGGCAATTGTGTCGTCGTGATGTTTACGGGAATTGAGGATGTGAGAGCGTTGAAACTGTTCTCGTAGACAGGCACGATCAGTTCTTTGTCTTTCGGGCGACCCTCGATGGGGAACACATCGATGCCCATCGTGCCCAACAGGGATGAAGCATTGGAGAAACGAGTCGTCGCAATTCCAAGTTTGATTTCATTGGTTTGCGTATCGCGCACGAGGAAACGGGCGATCACTTCCCATGGGTTGGCGGTCGCCGCCACGCCTGTAGCGCCCGTGATTTCGAACCCTTGTTGACCGCCGATGCCCAGCGTACCCGTCAGGGAGGTCGATGTCGTGGTTGTCCCCGTAAACTGCTGATCGACCACGAATATTTCCACCGTAAGCTGACGCATCAGGATGACGGCTGGGCTGTAGCTGGACGAGTTGTACAGTTTACGGGTCTGGATTACAACATCCAGCGGCCCCGATATTGAAAATTGCTTGGTCAAGAGAGACGCGGAAAGTGGCAACCAGCCCGTACTCGTACCATCAGGCCAGAAAATTTGCCACTGATCGGCGTTCGTGTACGCGGGTTGGAGCGTGACCGTTAAAGGCTGCCCCAGTTCAACGGTAGTGGCGCTGAATACAACGTCCACCGAAGCGATGGTGTCGGGGAATTGGAGATACGGCGGCGTCAACGAAGAAACGTCGTTCCACACGTTGGGGACGGGGGTGTTGTATACTTCCCAGTCATAGCTGGAAGGGGGGCTACCCGCGACCGAAGCCGAAATGCCCATCGAGTGAAAACCCGGAGCCAAGGTCGCCGTGTAGAATCGGGATGTGCCCGTGTATGGGTTTGGAGCGGTTACGAAAGCGGTTGGAATCCCGTTGAGAATGATTTCCCAGCCCAAGTAATCGGGACCAACAGGCGGCAACCAATTGACGGTCAGGACGTTGTTGCTGTCGATCAACGCCGACGCTGGACCCACAAAGCCGAGATTTAGAGGAGGAAGCATCTTTAGTCCTTATAGTTGCGTTACTATTTCCGAAGAAGCGTCTTCTATGACGCCGCCGAGGAATGAATTGGTTTGTACAGTCTGAGCCAAAACGGAGTTCGCTTCGAGCACTGCACTGCCCGTTGTTTGAAAGTCCGCCGTGACCACGATACTCGAATTCAATTCGGCTTGAGCCACGACCGTAGCCGATACAATGTTTGTCTCCTGCAAGCCGCTTGTGCCGTGCGTCTGAAGTGTCAAGTTCGATCCGCGCTCCACAAGGTAGAAGGGAGCAACGTTCGTAGCACCAACGTCGATAACGAGGTTCACACTCGACGCGGTGATGCTTGTTCCGCCCGTGCCCTCCATTTGACCGAGGCCCGAGTTTGACATGGTGATGGTTCCCCCATCAATGACCACACCGCACGCTTCCTCAAAAGAGCCCGCTTGAAGATTATCCTGCCAACTACAATTCACGAATTGAATGTCGGCGTTTTTCCCCTTGATTGCTGTGCCTTGGAACCCCTTGAACAAGATGCCGTTAAAAATCACGCGGCTCGTATCGATGTAGAACGCATACGTCGGACCTGTGCCAGTACCAGAGAACCCCGTAGCATCGATGACCGCCTGATCGCTCGCGCCCGACTGAATCGAAATTACCAAACGACCCTCGCCCTGTATCACGCGAGACAAATTAGCCAAAGCGAACGCGAAGAGACTTTCACTCACACCATCTCCCAGCGTAATTTCCTCTAGTCCACCACCGTTTTGAATGCTGGCGATGTTGTATGCCACTCCCGTATCCGCAAGCTCGATAACACATGGAAAGCTAAGAACGGGAGGTAGCTCGCTCATTGCGGACAGGATTGTCAGCTTCGCCGTCGCCAACGATAAACCACTGTTGCTGTCGAGGCCCGTAACGTTGTTGACGTACAGCGTGATGGGAGCGGTTGTTGCCTGTAAGTTCACCCCAAGTACGGTGCGAGCGGTCGGTGGGGCAATGGCAAAGCCCAAGTGCGGCACTGCCGTTCCAAACCCCCTACCACCTGTCGCCGCAGCCACGAAGCGTACAGACTTACGGATATCCCTATTGATCGGTGGAATGAAATCATTGGTATGCATCGGAGCCAAGAATGTGTGCTCGACGTTGTTCACCCGCATCGCCACGAAGTTTGAATCGAAAAACGTTTCGAGCGCAGCGTTGGCTAGTGTGGCATCGCTCCATCCCGGCTGAGCGGGCATGGTGATCGCAATCGGCAATTCGCGGTTGTACGGGTAGATGTCCTGCAATCCGACGATGGGGGCGGCCCCCGTACCGTTGGTTGTGATGAGAGCGTTATCTTCAGCGTGCAAGAACTCGTAGTCACGATTCAACACACCCTCGCCTTGATACGGGATGTAGTGCATCTCGACGATCAGAGTTGAGAGTGGGTCGAATGCGGGGAGGATTGATCCCACGAAGAAAAATTGAGACGTTGCGTAATTCCCCGGCACAATAAGGGTGGTGACGCCGTTGTTGATGGTGATATTGGTCGCGGGTATGGTTATGGCTGTGAAGTTTGGTGTGGGAGTGGCTCCGTCCGAAACCCAAATGAATCGGTTCCCAGCGTCGTCGCCCGCAATGCCTTTGATGCTGCACCCCGTGGACAGGGTAGTGATGGTGGGCTGTTGAGCCGCCAGCACAATCGTGGTGGTGGTACTCACCGAATCGTAGCCAATCGAGACCACTTGCACACGTGGGTCTATGTTGAAGAAAGGTCCGCTGTAATTACCGAATAGAACGGTTTCTTCTATTTCGGTGACCCCCTTGACGGGGGCATTGTAGGCCAGTTGAGCAGTGTCCTGTGCCATGAACTCGACGACCACCGTAGACGACGTAGGAACCGCCTTCTGAATTGTCAAAACAAAGTTGTTTCCACTCATCACGCGATTTGAGATAGGGTATGGTGTGCCCGGGCCTGTCAATGAATCCCACGCACTGACACCATACAAACCGTTCACGGATTCGTTGAGAGCGGTGCGGGGGATAATGAATTGGGTGTAAGCTTGGCTGCCCAACGTCTGCGGTATTCCCAAGGAGCCCGGCCATGATAACCAGATTCGAGTACCGAGCACCGTGTCGGAATACTCGGGGTTGATTGCCCAAACTGCCTGTACCTGTGGCTGCAACGCAAGCTGTGCGGACTGCACTTCGTACTCCGAAACGCCGTATACGGGCATCGTGACGCCAGTGGAGTTGTCAAACAACTGACCCCCATCGACCACATACGGAACATGGACGAGACCACTCGATCCTGCGGGGTACTGAACGCCAATTGTGGCGTAGATCGGATTCGCGCCCGGGTCGAATGCGGTGCCGCCCAACGCATCGGTCAATTGTACGGTCGCTGACTTGGAACCCAAACCAGTGATCGTGACTTGCCCCTTTAGCAACGCGGC
>Ga0074045_10003956_pt1 | contig 13227 bp, 7 predicted proteins | sample BogForMeECP23OM2_FD_94442 | JGI IMG/M metagenome (GOLD analysis project Ga0074045, IMG submission 94442) | Bog forest soil microbial communities from Calvert Island, British Columbia, Canada - Bog Forest MetaG ECP23OM2 | ecosystem: Environmental > Terrestrial > Soil > Wetlands ... | reverse complement strand
CGGTGGTTTGAACAATAAGCAGTTCAATGATTTCACCAAACAACCAGAGCTGACGCAATTCTTCCAGGCTCCGGATACGGTGTGGACACCCCGTGTTCTTAAGGATGGAGCCGATTCCGTCGGCGGTTTGGGGGCACTGAACCGTGTTTACCTCAATATTGGCCTGTTTAGTGAAGAGTGGCTGCTTCACTTTAATGCTCTGATCGGTGGCAAGCCCACAACGCCGATTGAGATATCGGTGGCTCGCAAAAACTCAGTTTACTGGTTGGCGACCGAACAGCAGACGGTGGATATGGCACTGTTTTTTCTAAGAAGCACAGATCCTCACCATCTCAAGGATGCTCCAGGCGGTGAGAAATATCTCACTAAGGATCGTGGGCTGTTAACCAGGGGCAAGGTTGTCTTTGCGGAGCGATGCGCCCGATGCCATTCCAGCAAGGCCCCAACCCCCGCGACGGGCAGCGATCCCAGCGGCTGCGCCGGGCCGGCTTATCTTGAATGCTGGAATAAGTACTGGGCATGGACGAAGACCGAAGAGTATAAGAAGGAAATGCGGGCCATCGTTCTCAAGGACGACTTCCTAAAAGACAATTTTCTGTCAACGGATTTGCGGGTTCCGGATACGTTGCTCCAAACCAATGCCTGCAGCCCACTGGCGACCAATGCCCTTGGCGGGAATATTTGGGACAACTTTTCCTCAAAGACCTACAAGGAGCTGCCGTCCGTGGGACAAATTACCGTCTACAATCCGATTACCGGAGCTGCCGAGCAATATCAAATGCCTGCCGGTGGGAGGGGTTACACCCGCCCTGCATCTCTGGTGAGCGTATGGTCAACGGCTCCATTCCTACTGAACAATGCGGTGGGAAAGTTTAACGTCAGTCCATCCATAGATGCGAGGATAGACAGCTTCCAGGATTCGATCGACAAGATGCTGTGGCCGGAAAAACGTGAGACTGACAAAGAATTGGGAGCGACGATTCCTGGGCCCAGTTTAATCGACAGAACAACGGAACGGAGTTTTCTGGAAGTCCCGGCGGGCTATCTTCCCGACGAACTCCAGGGGTTGGTCGGTATCCTCCATCGCTGGTTTCCCTTGATCTTTGGCGAGGGCGGTGTCCAAATCGGTCCGATTCCCAAGGGAACACCTGTTAATCTGTTGTCGAATCTGGATTTGGAGAGAATGCGCCAGGATCCGGCAGCCATCAAGCTGCTGCTGCAGCTTAAGGATGATCTCAAGGCTTTACCTACCGATGCGACGGATGATGACGTGAAGAGGGTATTTGGCAATCTTGCGGGGCCACTGCTGAAGTACAGCAAGTGTCCTGATTTCGTGGTCAACCGCGGGCACTATTTCGGCACCAGCTACTTAGCCGAAGAGCCGGGTCTGAGCGACGATGACAAGAAGGCCTTAATCGAGTTCCTGAAGACGTTCTGAAGGCGACTTGATCGCCCCAGAGAACTGCGATTGAAGATGAGATGAGGCGAAAATGGCACATTGTAATTTGGGCCTTGGCCGCGCTTTTTTTAGCTTCAGCTGCAGTCTACTGGCGGCGGGATGCGGAGTCAGCCGTAGATTGCTTAAGCCTCGCTAACCACGGGTTTCACCCGATCGCTAGCATCCGCACCCGCCGGTTCTTGGGAAAGGTTGGAAAGAATGCAGCCGGCTGCCGGGGCGGGGCCCGCTCTATCGCTTACCTAGCCTCTCCGTGGGTTGATTGGCAAAACTATTGGGGAGGCGGAGATTCATCCTCCCTAGGCCAGCGGTGGACGACCCAAAGCCAGCGCGGAATCTTGGGGGCGCTCACCGACCTTGAATACCAGCGCATGGAGCTGATCCAGTTCAATCTGTTCGACAACAACAAAACCTATGAGACATATGTGACCGGCAGCGGCGGCTTGCCTGGTGCTTTGGTGAAGCAATGGCCGGAAATGCGCCTACCTATACAAGACCCCAATTACGGGAACGTTGGGGGAAATGGAGCGCAGCTTTGCTGGGGTCAACTGATCCGATTTCGTACCCTCAGCGGCATCTGTAACGACATTCGAAACCCAGCCATGGGCTCCACTCATCAGCTCTTCACCCGGATGATGGAATTTGAGTCGACGTTTCCAGATCTCGGCAAGGATGAACTCGCTAGAAACCGTCATGGCGGACGGATCAGTTTGCTTCAGCCAGATCCGCAAGTGATCAGCCGCAAACTGTTCACCAGGGACCAAGCCAACCCGCAGAAATGCGCGGCCGGCCTCGGTCTGGCGAATGAATCCGCTGATGCACAATGCGATTACAAGAAGGCAAACACCTTCAATGTTCTGGCGGCATTTTGGATCCAGTTCATGACGCACGATTGGTTCTCCCATCTGGAGGAAGGACACAACGCGCCGGAGATGATGCCGACTGGCTGTCATCCCCAAGTGTCTGCATCCCGAATGACCGTTTTCAATAATGAAGACACAACGAAGCTGGGTTGCAGGCCGGGTGACCGCGTAGATAAGGCGTACATCGCGGACTCAAACGACCCTGCAACATTCCAGTATGGCGGCAGAAACTACTTGAGCCGCGCCTATAAGACGACTCGAAACAACGTGACCGCGTGGTGGGATGCGTCTCAGCTCTATGGTTACGACGAGACGTCCCGTCGGAGGGTGAAGCGCGACCCAACTGACATGGCAAAGTTCCTGCTGGTTCGCGACGGAAACGATGTTTACCTGCCTCTGCTTCAATTGGGTGACCCCATCAACCTCGCGTGGATGGGACAGGAAGCGACGGCTTTTCCCGACAACTGGAATATCGGCCTCAGCTTTTACCATAACGTGTTCGCGCGTGAGCACAACGCCTTTGTGGATGCCTTCCGGGCCCAAACGGCACGTACGCCTGATGCAGATTGCGGGCTAAGAAATCCCACTGTGCCGGATAAGATCATCCGCTACAGGGATGTCACGCCGGACGACTTGTTCGAAGTTGGACGACTGGTCATCGCCGCTGAAATAGCGAAAATCCATACCATCGAGTGGACCACCCAGCTCTTGTACAACGAGCCCTTGTACCGTGCCATGAACGCGAACTGGAGTGGATTGTTCGGAGGCGATGAGGAGTTGGCGGGAATACTCAAGAGAATTGTCTCTAGCCTCGGCGGATCCAGCGATGCGAAGGCGAACCAGTTGTACTCGGTCTTTGCTTCCGGTGCCGGCATCATTGGATTAGGCAACGCAAAGCCCGAGCCTGATCCGGCTGGGCCGGGACGGCAGAAGGACACGTGGGACATCCGCGACCCAAGCGATGTGAATGGAGGAACTAATCACTTTGGCTCACCCTTTAATTTCCCTGAAGAGTTCATCACGGTATACCGCTTGCATCCACTTGTTCCTGACCTCCTTGAATATAGAAATTTGGAAAACGACGCGAATGTAATTCGAAAAAAGGTGCCAGTAGTAAAGACCTTTCGCGGTCTTGCGACTCCACAGATACGTGAGGGAGGGCTCGCCAACTGGGCGATCAGCATGGGTCGCCAGCGCGCCGGAGCGCTGACCTTGGAGAACCATCCGCTGTTTCTCCAGAACTTGCCTATGCCGCGGTTGAAGACCGCCACCAACATGATGGATATCCCCGCACTTGACATTATCCGCGACCGGGAACGAGGTGTGCCTCGCTATAACGAATTCCGCAGACAGCTAGGGCTGAAACAGCTCACCAGTTTCGACGATTTCATCGACGTACATCTAGCAGCGAGCGATCCGCAGCGGACGCAGCAGAAAACTGTGGTGCGGGTCTTGCGCGAGGTGTATGGCCAGCACCGCTGCGACGTTTCCAAGACTATCACCGACGCTCAGCTCAACGACGACGGATCGCCTATCACTGATTGTCTTGGCCATCCCAGTGGCAGCATGGTGGACAATATTGAAGATGTTGATGCGGTAGTGGGATGGCTGGCCGAATCCACTCGCCCACATGGGTTCGCGATTTCGGAAACCCAGTTTCAGGTATTCGTACTGAACGCTTCGCGCCGGCTGTTCAGCGATCGCTTTTTTACGTCGAGCTTCCGCCCCGAGTTTTATTCGAATCTGGGAATCCGCTGGGTGAAGGACAATGGACCCGACGGAAAAATAATGGAGAAGGGAATGCCGAACGGGCATCGGCAGGAAGTTTCTCCACTCAAGCGAGTTCTTCTGAGAGCTATTCCGAGCCTAGCGCCGGAACTGGAAAACACAGTCAATATCTTCGATCCATGGGCAAGAAGCCGGGGCGTATATTACTCCTTGGAGTGGAAACCACGGGCGGGAGCCGAGTCGGACCCGGCTTTCCCGCACTGAAAATAGGGCTGCCGGAATATGCACAGCGCCTCAAAAGGCAAAGAGGTCCGCCTGCAGTTCAATAAACGTCACCAGCTGGATTGCCAGTCGGTGGCAGCGAACCGAGACTTGTGAATGTCGCATTTGTAAACGGCTTCCGGTCGACGAAAATCCCTGAGTGGGTTACATCCGAAACCTTCTTGCACCTTTTGCCCATCACATGACTGGGCCGAACGCAAGCCGCGTTCGCTTACTGAGAAGTTAACAAAAACTGTAGACAGCCAATTTGTTTATTAGTATCATCTCGCTGCTTGATTTCCCGCAAACTGCAGGAGTTGGTCCCTAACTGGAGACGTAAGCCGGGGGTGGGATGACAGCAATAGACCTGCGGTTCGTCTCCGACTGCCTTTAGCGCTCCCAAGTGCGCAGGAAGGAACCGACCTGTGGCCGACCATAACGACCCAAATGCCGTCAATTCAATTTTCTCGGACATCGATGTCAGTGCGGCCGATCTTTATGATCTGTTCGGATTCCCCAGCGAAGATGTGACGGGCGCGGAAAAGGTCGTCATTGCCCTGACCTTTGCCTCTGTCCCGAGCGCTGGGGTGCTTGACTGCGACTTGCTTTACAGAATCCAGATGGTCGCCGAACCGCGGGTTCTCCGTTCTGCAGAGACTGAACATACCTTGGAAGGGTTCCTCCAATATGTGTCTGCTATCAAGGACAAATATCTCGGCCCCCTGAGAGCCTCCGAGATCCGCGTTACCATCGATCAAGCGCAGCGAGCCACGGTCAGGTTCTTCAACTTCCCAGGTGGCAACTTTGCCACGGTGGTTGATACCAATAAGGTTGTAACTATCGATACACCCGATGGGCATGCCATCAAGACCTTCGTGGGCGGCCGGGACGACGCTTTCTTCAACGACTTGCCTGGATTCTTTCGGTCTATCAACTATGCACCCCAGTTTTACCACGTGCCACACACGATGACAGAAGCAAGGGAATTGACGATTCCAAAGACGCTTCTCGAACTCGATGGCAACGATCTTTTCAACTATGACCCCAATTTCCCGGATTGGGGACATGGCTTCAAGAAGCCGCTTCCACCGGGTCCCTGGACTTGGAATGGCAACAAGTTCCGGAAGGATGTCAATGGCAATTACCGGTTCGTCTATTCCGGCAAGGATGCACAGGCGGGCAAGAACGTGAACGCCATCATTCTTGAAATTCCGATTGCCTTCATCACCAAGTCGCCTGTAGAGAATAGGATCATCAACACCTGGGGTGAAAGCTGGGTGTTGAAGGCAGCGCACAAGGTGGAGACTATCTCCGATGACCTCTTCCGGCTCGAAAACCCGCTGGCGTTGGTCGACGCTTTGAAGCAGGATGCGGAGTTGAAGAAATACAAGCTTGTTGATACCGACGGGCAGCCTTTCGCTGATGCAGCGCTGAGCGAGCGTGAAGACAATCGGCAGCTTGGAGCCAACAATTTCTGGCTCGCGCCTCATTTTGTCAAGCGACTGGCCCACCTCGGCTGGGGCTTCGGACCCTCCATCAGCGCGCTCGGTCTCCAGACGTCATTTGACCATGACAATTCGCCGGTCTCGGTTCATAAGACCTACAGTCTTGTTGCTGAAGCATTTCCCAGAATCAAGAAAACCCTGTTCCAGGAACTGAACATGCCCAACAATAGTTGGAACAAGAAAGGTCTCGACATTCCGCTCAGACGTCCGTTTGAGATTTTTATCCCGAATGTCTGTGCCATCGATATGGACACGACAGGAACATGGCCATTTGGGCGAAGGCTTGAAGACCAAGTGGCAACCCGCTTCCTCTCGATGTTCCTGGATATGGAGGCTGAGTTTAACGGCACGAAATACCACCTGGAGATGCTGAATAATCAAGCCTTATGGGATCAGGCTCCGATCGAACCTAAAACACCTCCAAATCCGCTCAAGAATGATGCGGACTTTCTCGACCACTTTCCCTATCTGGCAGAACCCCACCAGACTGTGGCGTGATTCCGCAGCATGCGAATCCGGTGCGAAGAAGCCGGTAGCGATCTGGAGTCGTCGCCGCAATTTTGACTTGAATACGTTAAGCGATGAGGCTGACTGATTACGATCGGGAGCTGGCGCAGATCAACCGGGAGATCTCCGAACTGCAGCGTAATGCGTATTCGACTCGTATCGACGCTGAGACGACGACTAAGTTTGTGTACCGCCTGTACCATCGTGCCTCGCTCTCGGGAAAGTTCGCCGACTTTGAAGAAGCTGAAGCCGAAATCGACAAGGCGATCAGCCGAATCGGTCCCGCGCAGGATCTCTGTCTTCTGAAAGCCAATCTCGACTTCAAGTTTCACCGCCTGGCGCAGTCAAAACGAGATTTAAGCCTTGCACCAGGTCTTGTCCAGACCTTTCATGGCAGGGCATTGCAAGCGGATATCGCGTTCCAGGAAGGCAGGTACGACGATGCCAGAGGGGAGTACGAGCTCCTGATCAATGAAGAGCGGTCCTGGGACAACCTCGCACGGTTGGCTTACTTGCGGTCCAAAATGGGAGACCTTGGCGGAGCAGAGCAGTTGTACGTAGAGGCCGAGGACGAGATCACGGCAAAAGAGATGAAGTCGTTCGCATGGGTAGAACTACAAAGAGGACTCCTGGATCTGACGCACGGTCATTTTGATCAGGCGTGGGATCATTACAGCCGTGCCGATCGTGCGTACTCCGGCCACTGGCTTATTGATGAACACGTTGCCGAACTGTTAGGTGCGCAACATAGGTTCGAGGAGGCAGCAGTTCTTTATGAGAAAGTGATTGAACGAACTCCCAAACCTGAGCTACAACAGGCGCTCGGCGATCTTTACGCACTTATGGGAAGGCAGGAGCGAGCGGAGCCATGGTATGAGAAGGCGTTAGAAGTGTATTTGGAGTCGGCGGGGCGAGGGTACGTGCATTATTATCACCACCTAGCAGATTTCTACGCTGACGTTCGCGGAGACGCAGGCGAGGCCTTGAAGTGGGCGCACAAAGATCTTGAATTGCGAAACAATTTCTCGACGCAGGCTGCCTTTGCCTGGGCCTTGTATCTTGATCACCAGTTCCAGGAGGCGTTGGAAGTAATCGGCCGAGCGCTGTCCTCGGGAGTCAAAGAGGCAGGACTGTTCGTCCAAGCCGGAATGATTTACAAGGCCGCAGGCCGGAGCAACGAAGGCGACGGATATTTGCGACTGGCCGCTGAACTCAACCCGCAATTCCACAGTTTCCATGTACATCACTGAGCATTTCAGCAAAAAAATGCCCTCCCCAAGATCAGACCGTGGCATTGTCGAGCCGAAACTATCTATGATGGAGCCCCTGACCCAATCCAGGATACCAGTCGCTGTGAAAGCGCAGAATTTCAGGCGCGCCGTGATCCTTTCCTGGGGTGAAGTTATGGAAGTCCGTGTACATCCAAGCGCGAACAAGTCGAGCACTAAAGCACTGCCGCCAGACTATGTCGATTCTGCTAAAACCTCCTGTTGGTCAGAGCGGACCAGGGGAGCACAGAAACAGAAAACCCCGGCAGGTGGCCCGGGGCTTTCATCAGAGACTTACGCAAAAATACCTACTTAGCCGCTTCCGAGCTGTGACTCGCAACCAGTCTCCAAGTGCCGTCCTGCTTGACAAAGGTATCGGTCGATAGGATGGTCCTGGCGCGGTGCTCGCCCTTGTATGTCATGTCATAGGCGCTCTTGTAGGTTGCCACGGCCAGGCCGCCGTAAACGCGCACGTTAAGCTCGGAGATTTGTTCGCTGTTCGTCTTGTTTTTGCCGTCCTTCAGGTCAGCCAGGATGGATTGCTTGGTTTCCCAGTTGCCCCAGCTCGTACCGCCAGTAAAGTTGCTGGCGTAGTTCTTCTCGACAAACGAGGCGTCTCCTGCGAGATCGGCCTTTACGCTGTCATTTTCCATCTGCATAATCGTGGCCACGGGGTCTGCAGCGGCCGTTTCGCTGTTCTTCTTGCCGAGTGCCGTTGCTGTGAATGCCGTTATAGCAAGAGCCACCGTGCAAAGCGCAAGTGTGGACTTGTTCAGACGCATGTCAACCTCCAGGTTGTAGTCGCGCTAAGGGGGAGAGAACTTCAGAAGTGCTGACTTAGTTCAGGAACTCTGAAAGAGAGACGGGAGACAGCTCACTCACATGCCATTTTATGGAAAAAGGCCTTATTTAGTCAAACTAAGGGGGTTGGTTAGTCTGCCCCGTGTGTCTCCTGCAGGAAACAGGGATCAGCGACGACGCTGGGAATGTTCGCAACGAAGCGATTGACAAGGGACTCACCTCCTGAAGATACGCGGACAAAGAGAGCAAATAGCCCCTGAATACACGCCACGCTGGGGGAGGAATTTTCCCTGCAGTTCAACCCGACATAAGTACCCCAAGCACCCGCAGCCGGAGGCCCGTTGATCTCGGATCAGTACTTTCCGACGGTCTGCGCGTTGCGATGGAATAAAACGGGGGCTTCCTGAATCGGACTGCGAAGTACTGGGGCGATGCCCAGGAGTTTGTTGCCGAACTGAAGAGGAAGATCGGAAATGGTTGTCGGCAGCTCGCTTCGACAATTGATTTGTTGTTCAACCTCATCTTGAAAAGAGAAGCCCGCTCGCATGCAACCTTCCCCGGTATCCCGTTAGGCATCATCGGATTGGGCTCGTGCTATTCGGTTACATTCCAATGACCTGTGATCGCTTGGTTAATCTGAGCATTTCGGGCGCCAGCTTCCGCATCGGCATTTGTTGTTTACCGGTGCTTGAATTTTCAAGAACAATTTGCACCAGCCGTAGGCAGCTTCGTGCTACCATTCTTCCCCGCTAGCCAAGCCCCGAGTAGATCAATCAATTGTTAATGCAACCGCAATAACCACTCGTGCGCGTCTGTGCGATCATCCGAAAGCGCACGCGACGTTGGAGGCGCAAGATGTCTTCCCTTCGGAAATCATTCAGCACATTTCAGCGCATTGTGAAGTTCGCAGGCGCGGCCTCGCCCGTGGTGGTTGCAGTGCTCGTGACTGTCATCGCACTCTGTCCCGCTGCCGCTGCGGATACCGACTTCTGCACTGGCGGAACGCTCGATGATGGTGCTCCGCTGGGGACCCAAGGGCCCGACCTGGTCATCACCGCGATGACGTGTACGGTGGATGGTTCGCACAGAACCTACAACTTCCACAACGTGTATATCTTCGACAACGCCACCCTGATGTTCGATAACGAGACCATGGATTTTTACGCCGCGAACATCCTGGTGCAAAACGGTGGCACCCTACAGGCTACGGGAATCGGCAAAGACGGCGAAGTGCTGACCATTCATCTTTACGGCAACCTGGGCGACCCGGGAGTCACCTGCAAGAAGATGAACAACGGGCAAGTGGTGGACGACGACACCTGCGGCGTTCCCACCAGCAATCCCGATGTCTGGGATTCGAATAAGATGGACATGCAATGGCCGGCAAGTTGCGCGAAGACCTCGCAACTCGATCCGCCAACCACTCTTCCGGGTGGCGTGGACGATTGCTTCTACCAGTACGGTGTCTTCGACAGTGGCGACGGTGCCGGAGCGTACTTTGGGCTCAAGGTGCTGGCGCTGTCCTACGGCGGCGCGATTCAGATGTCGGGCTACAAGGGAGCGCAAGGGGGCGACGACAGCAATCCGGCAGTTTTGAGCAGCAGTTGGCAGCGGCTGAACAGCACGCTCAAGGGGGGCGTATCGGAGAGCTCCTTGCAGATCAGCAGCCCGGTCACCGATTGGACGTACGGCGACAACATCGTGGTGACGGCCACTGATTATCTGCCGGGGCATGCAGAGCCGTTGCAGGTGGCGAGCGCCTCCGGCACCACCGTCAACCTTATAGGTCCGGTACAACTGCCTCATTGGGGCCAGACGTATTCGCTGGCTGGCGTTCCCTGCAACCCACTTCAGGGTTCGACGCAATGTGAAATCGGTCCCGACCTGTTACTGGGGCAGGACCCTAAAGACCGCAACGTGGACATGCGGGCGGCGGTTGGGCTGTTGACGCGCAGCATTCGAATCGTCTCCGACGGCGGTGGCGCGGGTGACAAATTCGACGGGTACTTCGGCGGCCACACCTTAGTCCGCCAGGGATTTCTGTCGTATCAGATCCAGGGCGTCGAGTTCTATCAACTAGGACAGGGGGGATTGAAGGGCCACTATCCGGTGCACTTCCACATGGCGCGGAAGACGCCACAAGGGACATACGTGAAAGACTCCTCCATGTGGGACTCGATGACGCGGTGGATCACGGTGCACGCCACCCAAGGGGTCACACTGGCGCGCAATGTGGGCTACCTGTCGATCGGCCATGGATTTTACCTGGAGGACGGGAGCGAGGCCAACAACGTCCTGAATACAAACCTCGGCGTCTTTGCGCGCGCGGCGATTGCCAACAGCCAGAATAAACGTGGCGTGCCGGGAATTCTGGCTCGCCCCGGCGATCCCGGCGCCGAGATACCCCCCTATCACTCCGATTGGGACCATCCCACCGTGTTCTGGATCATGAACGGCTGGAACGAGTTCCAGTACAACTTCGCGTCGTCGGCGGGAACCTGCGGTGCCTGCTACTGGCTGTTGCCCGGGGGGCATCAGTGGTCCGTCGCAATACGAGTACTTTGAGGGATACGCCGGACAACAAACCGTGGGGCCGCAAGGTACCAGGGCGGGCTACAGTCCGCTGCAGAAGTTTGTCGGCAACTCGTGCTCGACAGCGATGTCGTCGTTTCTCAATGTCGGTTCCACCAGTCCCTGCCTCGGCGTGAGCAACGACGGCAATTCGCAGGAACTCCAAGCGATCAACAACCCCCACGCTCCAGCCCAAGGGGCGCCGGGGGCTAACACCTACTACCCCTATGTTACCGGGCTACGCAACCCCACGCTGTGTACGGGAACGGATTGCAGCAACTCCCAGACTGATCCTCCGTGTAATGGCTCTTCGGGAGCCGAGGGGAATTGCACGGTCACAACGCTGGAGCGCTACATCACTTCCTTCAATTGGGCACAGAAGAATTATGCTGCGATCTGGCTTCGCCCGTGGTGGTTCCTGATGGAGAACAGCGCCATCACCGATGTGCAGAATGGGGGGCTAACGTTTGTCACCAGCGGCGGCTATACCCGCTCTGACGTTGCCCAGGGCTACTGGTCGCTGTTGCGCAAGAGCGCTCTCATAGGCAATGTGCAGCCCAATAATTCGTCAGGCCTACCCGACAATCCGTACGCCTCCAACGGCGGACCTTTCAATCCCAAAGGATTGACATGCGATGTGTTGACCGGGTCCTATTGCTTGTCCAGGAACCAGGGTATCAGCATTCCCCTCGAACTTTTCAGTGTGAACCAGAGACTGTTCAGCATCTATGACGGCCCGTCGTACCAGGAACGGAACGCTTATCTGGACGTAAGCGACACTGTAATCGGCCAGGGCGCAAACTGCGTTACCAGCGGTGACGAAGTGCAGCGGAACTGCCCGTCCTTCAATTGGTTGTATGGCAATGAGTTCGGGGTTCCCGCCGACCCGGACACTCCGCCCACCAATCCCTCGTGTTACTTGCCGAACGCGGCGATTGCCTGGAAGCAGTCCAACGGCTTCTTCTATCCGCCCGCGTTCCACTCTCGCAATCTGTTCTTCAGCAATGTGGACATTCGGCATTTCGTGATCGAGCCGCTGTTTAGCTTTGGGACGTTCATAACCAACCCCAAAGTGAAGACGAGTTACTGCACCTGGCGGACCGACATGTTCAACAACTTCACCGACATTGACCGCCAGACCGTGTTGAATGATGATGACGGTTCGCTGACCGGCTTGCTGGGTGATTTGGGACAGGGGCAAACTCGGGAAACGATTTCAGTGAACAGGGATACCTTCTTCAACGCACCCAAATGTACAGTCGAGTGCGCCTCTGACATTCACGATCCGGGCGTTCCGGCCACCGAACTTCCGGGAACGGCCGACACCAGTCCGTATGACTACGTCACCACCGCAACCATTGCGCAGTGTGGCATCGGCCTGACTGGTTGTCCAATGGGAGGGGTGGACGCGTGGGGAGCGGATTGCGGCAGTGGGGCGCCCCCAACGGCCTGTTACGGTGTGCCCTTGTATCGCCAGTATCTCACTGACCCGGAGTACACGGCGTACTCCAGCGACCCCAGCGCGTACCAGCGTCCGGCCGTCCGCATGATGGGGCAGGGTACCGGGCAGCGCAGCACATTGACCGTCAACCACGGGAAGTACTACGTCGACGACCAGGTGACCGAGCAGATGCAACAGGCAAGCGGAGCGACCTATTTGAATGTCTACCTGCCTGCTCAGACCTACTACACCTACTTCATTTACGCCAAGCCCAGCCTGGACCAGATCTACCAGATGTTTGTAGGCTACGGGCTCAACAAAAACACGGTGATAGGATCGGTCCGCCAGTTCCGCATGATCGCCAACGACCAGAACTATCAGTTCAACCCCGCGGACGGAGACCCGTCTTTTCTCACGGTGACCTATGATGATAGGCCGCTTCCAACTGGCACCGGGCTGGTAACGGTGGAAGTGAATCTGTCGGCCTACGCTAACGAATTCACCACTGACACGCCGAATTTCTGCCAACCACGTAGCTACTGCACACCAAGCCAATCCGATCAGACGAAGTGCGTTTGCGCTCCCAACAGCCAATGTACGGACGACTCGGTTTGCGCCTGGGCCGTCAAAGATATTGATTGTCCACTCAAAGGATATTTTTCTTTTGGCATAACTCTTCCACCTACTTTTAAGACCGGAATAGCCAAGCCACCGGCCCCAGGCAGGTTTACCGACGATCCAAACTATTCCGTGGACTGGGCGTTGCCGTGGTATTTGGTGGATCAATCGATTTCCGGGAAGCAATGCAACTACACCGCGCCTCCCG
>Ga0074045_10003954_pt1 | contig 13228 bp, 9 predicted proteins | sample BogForMeECP23OM2_FD_94442 | JGI IMG/M metagenome (GOLD analysis project Ga0074045, IMG submission 94442) | Bog forest soil microbial communities from Calvert Island, British Columbia, Canada - Bog Forest MetaG ECP23OM2 | ecosystem: Environmental > Terrestrial > Soil > Wetlands ... | reverse complement strand
GCCTCAAGTTGCCCGTCCGTCCCAAAACCATCGAAAATGTAGTGGAGAAAAACGGCCTCTAGAAAAGGCAAACCGTTGAAAACCAACGCCACTTCTTCTCAAACTCTCGAACTTGGGCTAGGAGCCTGGGCCAGGGAACAAGAAGGCGGCGCTGGGATTCCCCGGTTGGTTCCGCTGGAGAGCGCTGTTCCGTCAGCGCCAAGACTTGGACAACGCCAGATTCTCGATCGCGGCTCCGACCGCGCGGAGGCGTCCAAGAAATCAAGGGCCGTAGGCTTGCCCTCCTGGTCCCCGTATCAGCAAGGGGTCACTGGTTCGGCGCCGGTGACCCTCCGTTGCCCTGCAATTCGAAGATCGCGCCGGCCGAGTCGATCTGCGTGCCTCCTGCGGCGCGCGAGGCGGCGGCCAATTCCGCGCCGCCTGCAAGAGCAGCCGCTGCTTCCTGTGCGGGCCAGTGAGTGGACGCCCACCCGGCCTGAGAAGCGTAGGTCCACAGGATTTGGCTCGACGGAGCGACGACGAGAAGGCGTTCGTCAGAGGGAAACACACCGATCGCGACATTATCCATTCTCGACTTTCGCCATAGTCGGACGTTGGTAAGCTGGATCGTTGCCCCGGGAGTCTCGCTGTAATTGAGCAGCGCGCCTACTTTGACGAACCCTGCATCGGAGGGAATGGCGGCCGCTTCATTTGGGCCGAACGACGTCCGATAAGTGGTCCACTCGGGTGGTGTTGCAGTGCCATTCAGTCCGAAGTAGCTGTAGGTGCCGTTGTTCCATCCGGCCGGTCTGTCGGCACCGACAGGCCCCGGGATATTTGATTCGAGCAGACGGCCTTTTGCGTCATACCACGCGACAGCGAGGAACGTCGTGCCTTCGGTGCCGACGCGCTGTCTGACGCTCCATTCGACCCAATAGACTTGCGTCGGATCGATTGGAATCAAATCGGACGTCAACACCTCGCTAAGCTGTCCCGGAGGATTCTGCAGTGCGGTCCCCCCTGCGCTAAAATCCTTGATCTCAACGCCGAATTCGGGCGACAAGCCGCCAACCCGTATCCATGCCGAGGGAACGGCTGCCAGCGGATCGCGGGTCAGCGTTGGAGATTTGGAATTCATGGTCGGCCGATTCGACAGCGAAACGGCAACCGCATCTTTGAGTGACTCGACTATGGGTTGAGCAATCTGCCGCTCGCTAGAGGGGAATTGGCGAGGCGCAATGGCGGCAAAAACGCTGGCGACCGCGGCAGTGGCCACCAACTTCGGGTGTTTGGCGCTCCGAGGACGAACTGCCGCCGAGTCCGCAGACAAGACGATCGGTTTCATCGTCAGATCGTCGGGCGGGACCATCAGAGCCTGCCAGAAGCGATTGTAGCAAGGGCCGTTCGCCGGGATAAGCACCAGGGCGGCGAGGGCCAGCAGGAGAAAGGAGAAAGGAGAAGGGAGGGCGGAGGAAAAGCGGAAATGCGGAAAAGCGGAAAAGCGGGAAACCGAGAAACCGGCAAAGCTCCAGACTCCAGACTCCTGATTGCTCTTTTTTGGTTCTGTTTCCTCCTGTGAGACTTCTGTGCGAGTTCCTTGCTCCTTGCTCCGTGCTCCCTGCCACCATTGTGCACCGAGCGCGACGAGAGCGAGGCCGCTTGGAATCTCGAACAGCATGCGTTGAAAGGTGACAATGTTCACCGGCCCGCCATGCTGGGCGAGCGCACTGGCAAAGGGGATGGCGATGAAGGGCAGCGAGAGCGCGATCAGCGGAGTGATCGTCAACCAGCCCACGACGTGGTTGCGGCGAAGAAGGAACAAGCCGGCGGCAAGGTTAATGAGGCCGAAGAGTCCGAGAATCTGGAGGGTGCGGTCGCCGACGGGCAGCGAGAAGGCAAATACTTTGAGCCCGAACCAGGCAGTGAACCATCCGTCTCGTCGATGAAGCTGATCGATGGCGGGGTCGCGCGGGAACCACAGAACCGCGATGATGCTCAGGACCAGGGCTCCCGCAGCCAGCCACCAGATGGTGGAGCGTCTCCATTCGATCAGCCGCCAGACGGCGACGGCGCCAAGCCCGAGCGCCGCAATGCCAAGGCCCTGCACATGGTTGAAGGCGATCAGCGCAAGCAAAGCGAGGGCGGCGAGCGCCGCTCGCAGGAGAACGGAGAAAGGAGAAGGGAGGGCGGAGGAAAAGCGGAAATGCGGGAATGCGGGAATGCGGGAAACTGTAGGAGCCTGCTCGCAGGCGATGGCTCCATGGGCCGCAGGTCGCGCTGATTTCTTTAGCCGAAAAAAGGTGCTGAGGGCGGCGAGCACGGCTCGCAGGAAAACGGAGAAAGGAGAAGGGAGAACGGAGGAAGCAGCCGCAGGGAGAAGGGAGGACGGAGGAAGCAGCCGCAGGGAGAAGGGAGGACGGAGAAAGGCTGAAAGGCGGAAGGCGACAGGCGGGAGGCCGGAGGCGGGGCTTTCATTCCGGTCTCCGGTCTCCATTCTCCATTCTCCTCGCGCAGCCTCGATTGCCACGCGAGTCAGCGCCACTGCTCCAATCTGCGCGAAGATGCTGCTGGAGATCCCATAGTACCGATAAAACCCGAAGACATTGTTCCCGAACAGCACTGTCTGCAGGATCACGAACAGCATCGAGGCGCGTTCACCGAGCCCGACGGCCCGCGCCAGCCGGTAATATTGCCAGCAAAGCAGCAGGCAGCATCCGGTGTAGTATAAATCAAGCCAGTGGAGCTGGCGGGTGGGCGGGGCGATTTGTCCCAGCAGGCTGTACGCCAGAAAGTAGCTGGATTTGGCCCAAACTATGTGTTCGCCCACCGTGTGCAGCCCGGACCACTGGTTGATTCGGGCGTTGTGGTCCCAGGTATCCGCGGGATATTCGAGATAGACGCCGGGGATCCAAAATAGCAGGGCCAGCAGCAGCCAGGGCGCTATTTTGAGTGAAAGGGAAAGTGAGGGTGAGAGTGGAAGTGAGGGTGAGAGTGAAGGTGAAAGTGGTCTGACTGCGACGTCCGACGTCCTGCCTCCGGCCTCCGGCCTCCCGTCTCCCTCTGCTCCCTCCTGGGCAGGAATTACAGAAGGTAACGGAGCTGAATGAGTCGGCTCGCAGGAGATCTCCCCATGGGCCGTAGGTCGCGCGGATTTGAGTGAGAGTGGAAGTGAGGGTGAGAGCGGAAGTGAGGGTGAGAGTGAAGGTGAAAGTGGTCTGACTGCGACGTCCGACGTCCTGTCTCCTGTCTCCCTTCTCCCTTCTCCGTTGTCCTGTTCCTTCCACCAGGCGCGGAGGGCGACAGCGGCCAGCAAGATGTTGACCGCGTGGAGAACCCAATAGACATGGAGTAGGCAGGGGACCCACCTTCCACTTTCACTCGCCACTTTCACTGCTGCCCCGCTGGTGGCAGCGTTCACCGGCCACTTGAAGAAGTAATACAGCAGGTAGGCCGCCAGGTACGGGATCAGGAACGCCCAGCCGGAATGGGAATAGGCGCGAAGCGCAGCGGAAATGCGGGAAGGCGGAAAAGCGCGAAAAGCGGAGAAGCGCGAAAGCGGGAAACGATTGGCGGGAGATCGGTTCACTTAATCGGACTATCCTACAGAAGATAAGGCAAGGCGGAAGGCGAAAGGCGGAGCAAGGCAAATCGGGAAATCGGGAAACTGAGAAACCGGGAAACTTTTCGTCCGTTTTCGCGTCCGTTGGCGGTTCAAATCCCTGTGGCTGCGAGCGTCAGCGAGTGGATCCGAGCAAATCGGGAAATCGGGAAACCGAGGAATCGGGGAACCCTTTGTCCGTCTTCCCGTCCCTTGGCGGTTCAGCTTCCCGCGGCCAGCAACGATCCTACCGAACACCGTTTTCCGTCTTAATCGAATATCCCTGCACGGTCATCGTCACGGTCACGTTGCCGTCGATTCCGCTGACATAGGTCGGAATATGGTGCTCGGAGAAATAATCGCGGATCCGTTTGCTGCGACCGGAGAGCCACAGCTCCTGGGGTGCGGGGACCAAGGCGGCCTTGGGATTCACCCGCGCAAAGAACTCGTTCGGGGCGCAGCCTTCCGCGCCGTGGTGAGGGACCTTGAGAAGATCGGCTTGCAGGTCGAAGTCACTCCGGGCGAGAAAGCCACCCATCGGGTCGTTGAGGTCTCCCGTGAACAACGCCCGGGTGGCTCCATGGCTGAGCCGAACGAGAATGCTCGTGTCATTGGTATCGGTCTTCCCGATCGGCGTGTTGGCGCCGTCGAAAAGACAAACGACATCGAGCGTGGCCAGCCCGCCGTTCGGCAGCGCGACCTCGATCAGCCGTTCCCCCGCTTTCGGGGTGAAGTACGGTATGTTCTTCTCGCGCAACAACCCGATCACCGACTCGGCGTGCTTTCGGTCAAACCCCCAGGGCATTTCCGCGTCCGTCAGGCTGGCGTTCGGCGCCGGCAGGTTGCCGGCCACCCGGCCAATCTCGATGCCCGCAGCGATCATGTCCGGCAGGCGACCGTAGTGGTCTTTGTGAAAATGGGTAATCACCACGAGGTCGATCTTGGTGATCTTGTGCGACTGAAGGTAGCCAATGGCCCTGCCCGGGGCGTCCGCCGCGTCGCCGATGTCGATCAATACTTTCCGGCCATCCGGGAATTCAATCAGGTGGCAGTCGGCCTGTGCCCCAACCGGAGACACATTGATCATGGTCCAGCGGGTCTCCGGCGCGCCGGTCGGAACCAGCTTGGAATCGTCGGCCAGCAGAACAGCGCAAGCCAACAATCCCCCACCGAACAGAAGAACGCGTAGGGAGTCGAAACCAAGGAAGCTGGAAATGGTCGCGATTTTCCAAGATTAAGAAGAACCGCGACAATGGCGAGAGGATAGTTCTGCCTGCGGCCGGTTGAGCCGAGCAAATCAGCAAATCGGGAAATCGGGAAACCTTGAAACCGAGAAACTCTTCGTGTGGCTTCGCGTCCGTTAGCGGTTTTAATCCCTGTGGCCGCGAGCGCCAGCCCCTCGACATCGCTCGGGGCCCTGAGCTTGTCGAACGGGCGAGTGGAGCGAGGGAAATCGGGAAAGCGGGAAAGCCGCGGAAGAAAGCGAAAAAGCGGGAGGGCTAATAACTAAGAAACCGGGAAAGCGGGAAACTGACGGCGGAGGATAGGAATCCGATACCTGTCCGGAGTGATCCGGGCTGACGTCAGCCCCGCCGTCCGGTGCCGCGCTTGACCGCCTGAGTCCTGCTTGTTAAGTCCAGCGTTGTGAAAACACCCTTGCCGATGCGAGAAGTTGGGCGGCTCAACGCGCCTCCGTTGCAGCGCTTCGGTCGGGTACAGAGAAGAGCGGGGAAACTGGGTTGTCGAGCTGGGCAGGTCCGCGGGGTAATCAGGTTCAAAACCTGGGAAGAATTCGCCTTGTGGCAGAGGAACCGCCGAGCGAGCTGACACGTCCTCCGGACGACAAAGACCTCGCACTCCTGGCCCGGGAACTGAACCGGCTGGGAGCGCGCTACATGGTCATTGGTGGTGTCGCCGTCAACCGTCTGGGATTCATCCGAGCGACTGAAGACATCGATTTGTTGATTGCTCGGGATCGCGATAACCAACAGCGAGTTAAGAGAGCTTTTGAGATATTGCCTGATCGGGCAGTTATGGAGTTAGGCGACGACGATTTGACTCAGTGGGTGGTGGTGCGGGTCAACGACGCAATCACCGTGGGCCTAATGACCGAAGCCTCTGGGGCGCGTTTCGAGGAGGTACAGGATCTGATCGATTGGGTTGAGATTGATGAAGTGCGAATCCCCTTTGCCAGCGCCAAACTTCTGTTGCGCATGAAACAGCAAAGCGTGCGGGAAAAGGACGTAATGGATCGGCGTTTTCTGAAAACTCTAATCCGCGAATCGTCTTGAACTTCCCTGGTGCTTCTTCGTTTGCCGCATGGATTGAGCACACGTCAGGAATTATGCGACGGCGACCGTGTCGACTGCCAACGATAACGCGGGAGGCGAGAACCGTCGCGGCGGAGAATCCGATGCGCGGCCCTCAATTCCTGGGGATCGCGTGGGCGCCAGCGAGCCGGCCGTCAAAGGTGGCGAGTTTTGCACCGCTGAAAACTCTTACCGCGTTTCCTTTGTAGCTCAGTGTCTTCGTGGTTCAACCGGCCGGCTTCGGGACCATTCGCCGTAGGGTATAGTTGTCGGTGTCGTGCAGCGAAGCGGCCTTTCCCGAAAGCTGATCCCACGGGTCCCATTGCGCACTTAGCAACCGGCCGCTGATTCCATCGCTGGCCGGCGACAACAGCCATTCAACCAGATCGAGGACGCGATCCAGCGAGGCGCCGCCTTTCTGTTTCTGCTGCAGGGCGGCCTGGTATTCGGCGTCGCCGGCCACCGCCGGGCCGAACGCAATGACTTCGTCGGTCAGGCGGGTGTTAATGGCACCGGGGGCCACGGCATTGATGTCGAACGGCGCGGCGCGCTCCTCCTCGGCAATCGTCTCGACGAGCCTGACGACGGCGGTCTTCGCGGCTCCATAGGCGGAAAAGTTCGGGCGGGCCTTGGTGGCGCCGCCGCCGGAAAAACAAATGATCTTCGCGCGGTGCGAGGTCGCGCGGAGCGCCGAGTGAAAAGCCCGGATGGCGTGGAACGTTCCGTCGAGATTGGTGCGAACCGTGGCGCTCCAATGCGCGGGATCAATCGTGGCGGTTCGTCCGACCGCGCCCTGGACACCGGCGCAGGTGACAAGGCCATCGATCTCCGGCCATTGCGCGAGGATGGTGCGGGCGGCTCCAGCGACCTGGAACCAATCTGCCACATCGCAGCGCGTGGCCAAGAAGGTGTCCGGATTCCGCGCAATAAACTCCGATTGATCCGAGCGGGCGAGTCCCCACAGGAGGTGGCCATGGGAGAGCAGGCGCCCAGCCAGAGCCCGGCCGATCCCGCTGCTTGAACCTGTCAGTACGATGCGCATGGGGAAGTGAAAGTGAGGGTGAGAGTGAGGATCGGAAGTGAAAGTGAGAGTGGCAGGCGGAAGTGAGAGTGAGCTAGGAAGTGAAAGTGAGAGTGAGAGTGAAGGCGGCCCCCAGGGAGTGAGAGTGAGAGTGAAGGTGGCCCCCAAGGAGTGAGAGTGAAAGTGAAAGTGGCGGAGGCGCGTCGCTGGAATCACGTCCGTTCCCGAAGGGTCTTAATCGTGCCGGACAAGATGCCGATGATCTCACTGCTGAGCGCTGTGCGCGCCTCAATCACTGATTCGGGGAGCCAGTGCTTAAAACAACCGTAGCGGCCTCCGGTCTCCTGGGCTGAGCCTCTGGCGATGATCAGGAATTGCGCGTATTCTTTGCGGCTGCCGCGGCCATAACCTTCCTCAATGTTCGAGGCGACCGAATCAGCGCTCGCGAACTGCTGCGAAACCAGCCGGTGCAGCGCCGGATTTTTCATGAGTGGCGTCAGGTCGGCCACGACGTGGTCGAATAGCTCAAGAGCCTTCACGTAGGCCCCAAAGCGCTTCAAGTAGTCGTTGTTTGCCATCTTGTTCCCTCAGTTCCTTCACCCTCCCTCACTCTCACTCTCACTCTCACTTTCACCTTTACTCTGAAAGCCCCTTTATCCCCGGGTCCACACCCATTTCTCCTCCCCCTTTCACTCTCACTCTCACTTTCACTCTCACTTTCTGGCCTCGAACACCCACCGGTTGGCTTCCAGCCACCGCAGCGTTTTCACGATGCCTTGTTCGATCGTCAGCCTCGCCCGCCAGCCCGTCGCCTGGATCTTCCTGGTGTCGAGGAAGATGAAGGGGCTGTCACCGATCCAGCCGCGGTTGCCACCGGTGTACTCGAGCCTTGGTTTCAACCCGAGCGCGGCGCAAATAAAGCCGATGCTCTGGCTGACCTCGACATATTCGGGCGTGCCGAGGTTGTAGATTTCCGTGTGGTGTCTGGCTGCTCGGGCCGCGTGGGCGCGGGTGACGTGGAGCATGGCCTCGATGCAGTCCTGCACGTAGAGGTAGCTCTTGCGCTGCGTGCCGTCGCCAAGGACGCGGAGGCGGTCGGGATGCTCGATCAGCTGCTTGTAGAAATCGAAAACGTGGCCGTGGGTGTAGCGCTCTCCGAGGATCGAGACGAAGCGAAAGATATAAGCCTCTTCGATCTGATTGCCTTCGGCGTAGGCGGCAAGCAGGCCCTCCCCGGCAGTCTTGGAGGCACCGTAGAGCGAGGTCTGGACGGGAAAGGCATCGGTTTCAGGCGTCGGCCTGTCCGGTGTGACCAGTGCCTCGCCGTAAACGGAGCCGGTCGACGAAAATGCAATGCGCTTGATGCCGTTGGCGCGCATGGCCTCCAGCACGTTGAAGGTGGCAATGGTATTCTGTTCGAGATCCTTTTTCGGATGCTGCCACCCGTCCTTGATGTCGGCGTTGGCCGCCAGATGGAAGACGAAGTCGCAGCCCTGCATGGCCGTGGTCAGCGCGGTCAGGTCGAGGTTGTCGCCCCGCAGCAGCGTGAACCGAGGTTGCCGGAGCGCCCCTTCGAGAAACGGCTGCTGCCCAGTGGAGAAATCATCCCAGCCGACCACGATCAGCCCGTCAGCGAGCAGCCGGTCGACCAGATTGCTGCCGATAAAGCCCGCGGCACCGGTGACGAAGAGGCGATGCATAAAGGTGAGAGTGAAAGTGAGAGTGAGAGTGGGACCGGAAAGTGAAAGTGAAAGTGAGAGTGAAGGTGAGGGTGGGAAGAAGAGTGAATCGGCTACGCAGCGGCCCAAGCCGGAATCACACAGGTGGATTCTGGGTTTTCGCGGTTTTCGTGGGTAAATCCTTTCGCTTGGATCCGGCTTAAGTTCGCATTGTCCGGTACTGGTGCCTGAAGCCCGTTTAATTGGTAAGGTCTCGGTTATCGTCGCCCGGACCGGAGGGCCTGCGGGGAAGCATCAGTCCAGCAAATGCCGGCGCAACCAGCGCAGCGGGGCGGTCAACCTCCAGGAGCGGGATCGCTGCATGCGGGCAATCTTCGTCTCTGATTCTTGGAGCTCGGTGGTCAGGCTTTGCAGCTGGAGTTGTTGCTGGGCATTCATGGTTTCAATCGCGCGCAAACGATCCTGCCAGACCTCCGAATTCGGTGGACGCGACGCCAGGGGCTGGAGAAACACGCTGGACCGAAATCCCTGGTGGGCCGCGGCGGCAAGAGTCACCAGCCGGTCCATCTGCTGCCGAAGTCCCCAGACTGCCACAGAGGCCCCGTTGATCTCATGAATCAGGACGGCATGGCGGAGGATGAAGTACGCTTCCAGCCATGGTTCCGTTGACGCTGCGTGTGAGCCTGGGAGGGTTTGGGCCTCAGGCGGGAGCTTGGATATCGAGTGCCAGCGCCACCAGTCCTCAGCGTAAAAATGGGTGCGGCCGGCAAACTCATAATCCACCAACCGGACACCACCACGCGCATCGTCCAACACGTTGCGGGCAATCAGGTCGCCGTTCGTCCATCGCGTCTGTTGCGGGCCGGAGAGCGCTCCGCGGCGAACAAAGGGAAAGATCACGCTCTGAAGGAACTCTTGATCGAGTCCGCTGAAGATCGGAGACGAGTGCACCCAGGAGAAAAACTGGTCGATTTCCTGGGCCGCTGCCTCGGTCGTGGACGGGAGCAGTGTGCTTTCGAGGGCGGATACGATTTTCGCCGCGTGGGCCAAAGCGTCCGCGGGCGTCAGTCGGCCCGCTTGCAAGAGTGTCTCGAGATTCTGGCCATCGAAGAGTTCAAGCCCGAGATAGTCCCATCCAGCGGATTGATGCCAGAACAGGAGAGGGCAGACAATTTCGGGGCAGGCCTCGGCGAACGCCCGGGTGCGTTTCTGGAGATCGGTCAGGTTCTTTCCGACGATCAAATAACAGATGGTCCGGCTGCCGGAAGAGACCCGGAAACTCGCTCGCGTGAGGTAATCACGGCGCTCCGGATTGCGGGAGATTGGATCGAGGCGCGGAGCAGCCGTTGCATCAATAATCCCTAGCTGGCAGAGGGTTGTGCAGATCGCCTCATCGGTGGGCCTTTCAAAAGGCTCCGCGCTGTCCGCTCTTCCTCCTGGGGTCGGCTCTCTCTCGGTTGAAAATGCGCTATGGGCGAAAGAGCCGATAGGATCTGAAGCTTTCTCCGACGCGTTTGCCATGTTGTAGATTTAGGAATATTGGGTCCGGCAAACCTCGAAGCAAGTCGCATTCAAGCACGGTTTGCCGCGGGCGAAGCCGGATCCGTGCGATTGTAGCCGGCCTCGCTGAGGCCGGTCCCGCCTAGCCGGAATCATTCAGTGAGAGTGAAAGTGGAAGTGAGAGTGACCGATGATCGCCCGTCCCTCGACTATGCTCGGGATCTTGAGCTTGTCGAAACGGCGACGGCCCTACCCTCGAATGCATCGTTCCGCCTTGGACGCACTTATGCAGCCGAGGTGGGGCGGCTTGTCCCCAAGACGCTCCGGGCGCGTCAGGGACAACGCGCTCCACCTATTGGCCGGCAACAACGCAGAGCAAAATGAGGGTCAACTGCATCGTTCCGCCCTAGTCGCCGGCGCGCTGGCAACTGACGTAAAAGCTCGGGACGAAGTCGCTCGAAATTCCCAACTGCGCCAGCGATCGATAATGTGAGCACAGTTCGGCCTGACAGGAGAGCGGTTGTCCGTTCGAACCGTCATGCTCGGCAACATAGCCTCCCTCCCGGAAGAAGTGGTCGACCTCCGGTCCCAAGGGAAGAATGCGTTGAGGCAGCTTATAATCGGGCAAAGCGGCGAAGAATTTGTGATCGGAGAAACCCGCAGCTGAAAGCATCTCCGCCAGCTCGACCCGGGTGAAGGTGAACACCCGCAGCGCTTCGCCTGCATGGGCCTGCCATTTCCGGTCCGCCAACCCGGCATCGTAAACGGCGATGTTCGGAAGGCCCAGGTGATCATCCGGAGCCCCGAGGAGGTACTTCAGCCCCAGCCGGTTTTCGATGCCGACCACCAAGCGTCCGCCGGGAGCCAGCAGTGCGCGCACGCGCCGCAGAAAGTCGATCTGAACTTCGCGCGGATCTCCGGCGTGAAACTTCGGCACCCATTCGAGCACGCCGATGCAAGGGACGAGATCAAACCGGGTGAGAAACTCGACGTCGAAAAAGTCGGCCTGGACGAAATGGAGCCGCCGGATCACATCCTCCTGCGCCGCGGCCGCGCGGATGAAGGCCAGCCGCTCGGGCGTCGGCTCGATCGCGGTGACGTCGCACGTGCGGGCGAGCGGCAGCGAGATCTGTCCCCAGCCCGCACCGATATCCAGGACCCGCGATCCGTCGGGCGGCGGAAACAGCCGGAAGAAGAGATCCCGCGATGGCGCGGTGACAATTTGATGGAGCCAGGGATGGCTGGGCGCATAGCGTCGCGCGACCGCATCGCGCCACGGAGTGCCATTTTCCACCTCATGAACAATGGCCCACAGGTCTTCAGCGGAGGTGTCCCGGTAGGTTGCTTTTGCAAAATCAGCCGCCCAGAGATCTCCGGTCTGCAGCGCGACGACCTCCTCCCCGTGGCGAAAACTGATCATGGGCTCCCCGGATTCATGTAGTCGGGGCGGTTCCCGCACGCGGCTCCGTGGACTGTCCAGTGCTGTGGTGTAGGGCGGGATCGCCGGATCCCGCCTTTTCACCGATCGCGGCAGGGTGTGGTGACCCCGCCCTACATCCGACTATATCATTCCCACACGGGGCGGGGCTGGTGGTTTCTGCCGGCAATGTCCGCGTGCGGATGGTCGCCTTGAGGTTCGCAATGCCGAAGCTCCGGTCGACCCCGTGCACTTCGACTCTGATCGCGTCATAACGTCGTTGGATGACGACCAGCTCTTCCCCGACGAAGTGGGTGAAACCGAAGGAGAGGAAGTAATGCCCGGGCAGGAGGTCGAGATCGAAGGCAAAGGTCACCTCGCGCAACTCGCGGGCCTTGATCGGATGCGCCGGTTGGTCGCTGAAGAGCGTGTTGGTCCCGTAGATCTCCACTCCGGCTGTGTTCTTGATGGTCAAGGCGAAGATCGGTTCTGGAAAATCATCATCGGCTTCGACCAGCATGCGCACAACGACAGGTTCGGCGGTCGTGAACCAGGTGCGGGCCTGGCCCTCGGCGTCGGAGATTCCCACTTCCTTGATCCGGCCCAACCCGCCGCCGTAAGCAAATTCCTGGCCGCTGACCTGCACGTGCAGGCGTTCATCGGCCAGCAACCGGTCGATCTTGCGGGCCAGCGTCGATCCGTCCGGATGCGCCCTCAGAATCGTCTCCGCTGCCTTCAAACGCAGGCGAAGGTCGGCTGTGTCAGGCGGTCCTCCGGTGGTGCCGTCGGAAACCATGGGTGGGACCGCCTCAGCCGGCTCGAGCGTTCTGGCTGCCGGGGGATTGCCGGCCGAATCCAACGGGGGCGGCGCGGCTGCCTGCAAGTTCGCGATATCGGCGGCCAGGGAATCGACGGATCCGCCGTCGACGATCAATTTCGAATAGAGATTGACGACGTCGTTCGGCTTGCCGGCGTAGACGACCCCGCCGTGTTCCAGCAGCAAGGCGTGGCGGCACAACCGTTTGACCATCGATGAATCGTGGGAAACAAACAGGAGGGTGACGCCTTGGGCGATGAACCGGTCGATGGCCCGGGCGCATTTCAATTGGAAACGCGCATCTCCGACCGAAAGCGCTTCGTCCACGATGAGGATGTCGGGGTCGACGTGGGCGGCGACCGCGAAAGCCAGCCGGACCACCATGCCGTTGGAATAGGTTCTGACCGGTTCGTCAATGAATTCGCCGATCTCGGCAAACGCCGCGATGGCATCGTAGCGGGCCTCAATCTGCGCCCGACTGATCCCGAGCACTGAGGCATTCAAGAAAACGTTCTCTTTCCCGGTGAAGTCCGGGTTGAAGCCGCTGCCGAGTTCCAGCAGCGCCGCCACCCGCCCGCTCACCTTCACTGTCCCTTCCGTGGGCCGAAGCGTCCCGGCGATGATCTGAAGCAGCGTGCTCTTGCCGGAGCCGTTGCGTCCGATGATCCCCAGCATCTGTCCGGCCGGTACGTCGAACGAGACGTTCCTCACGGCCTCGAAGTCGTGATAGCTGGTCTGGCGCCGGAACAGCTTGGAGAAGAGCTCGCGCAAGGTGTCGGGACGCTCCTGGATGACGCGGAAGCGTTGGGTCACATTTTCCAGCCGAATCATGGGCGCGAGGCCGGACGCCGGCGAATTAGACGTAAAAGACAAAGCTGTCCTGATATCTCCGGAAGATCGAGAATCCG
>Ga0074045_10003952_pt1 | contig 13239 bp, 8 predicted proteins | sample BogForMeECP23OM2_FD_94442 | JGI IMG/M metagenome (GOLD analysis project Ga0074045, IMG submission 94442) | Bog forest soil microbial communities from Calvert Island, British Columbia, Canada - Bog Forest MetaG ECP23OM2 | ecosystem: Environmental > Terrestrial > Soil > Wetlands ... | reverse complement strand
TCCGCGGTCCATCCATCCACACCAAAGGCATAGTGGGGTTGCAGGGAAGCTAGCGAAAAGGCGCCGGGAACCTGCACGTGAATGATGCCTGAGGCGTTTGGAGCGCTGCTTGTGTTGCCGGAGGCAATGATTCTTCCCGATTGGTAGAGGGTGCCGTCAAATCCGCCGAGACTGAAGGCGAACTGGACGCTGGGAATTGCGGCGGTTGCCGGGGCGCTAGCCTTGCCGTTCTTTGCACGAACCACCGCGGCATGCGCAAAGTTGGGCGACACTCCTACATCTGTTGCGTTGGCGGCTTCGGAAACAGCACCGGAAAAGGTCAGGGACAAACAGCCCAGCGAGGAAGAGCCGAAGGAGTAGGAACTTGCGGCCAGATTCACTTCTAGATGTTCGGGACCACTGGAGAAACCGTTGTAGTCGGCGGTGGCGCTGGACATGCCGCCGGTGCCATTGGGCGTGAAGTTACCGGCAATGGTGATGGGGTTGCCACCTGCATCGGTGCCCTTGAGCAGGAACGCGTAAGGTGTGGCGGGAGTCAATGCGGCCTCGTCGCCGGCCCGTACACATGCGGCCGCGACTGCCGCCGCGCCGCTTGTGACCGTGATGCTCAGGCTCGTTGACAATGCAGTGCTGTTCGCGGAGTCCGTCACCTCGAAAACGTAAGGACCAAACGTGCCGGCCTTCGTCGGTGTTCCGTTGAAAATGCCGGAACTGCCCAGTGAGACGCCACTCGGCATGTCGCCGCCGGAGGTTTGCGACCAGGTATAGCCAGGAGTTCCGCCCTTTGCGATGAGCTCTGCGACGTAGGGTGTTCCGATGACGCCGTTGGGGAGTGAAGTGGTTGAGACCTGGAGGCGAGTGCTGGTGCTGCTGTGGCAACCCATCGTTTGGATGCAGGCAAACACCACAGCAAGAATGAAGGCGCAACGATAACCACGATGCATGGAATCTCCCCTGAAATCTGAATTGGCCCGAGCCGATCTTCCGCCACTTGGACGATCCGTTTTGCAGTTTTTTCGGAATCGACACCGCGATACGTGCGGCAACCCCGCGTACGGCATACCTATAGAATACAGCGGTTCAGCCCAATAGGCATTCCCGAGAGACGGCAGAAAGGTTCCCGGGGTTGCCCTGGCGAATTGAAGCTATTAAGGAATCTTTGAACCGGAAACTGTTCCACCAACTGGAATGTGAATGGGGGTTTCCGCTGCGCCAGGGATTTGAGGGTTCAAATGGGGCGGCGGATGCCGAGTTTGCGCATGCGCGCTTGCAAGGTGGTGCGTTTCATGCCGAGAAGATTGGCTGCGCCGCGTGGACCGGCGATGCGCCACTTGGTCTGGCGAAGGGCGCGCAGGATGTGCTGGCGCTCGGCTTCTTCCATGGTGGAAATGGATGGTGGTGCTGACGGCGCATTGGAAACGGGCGACGCATAGCGCGGTGATTCCATCGGCGAGGAGGACAGAAGGGACGTGGGAGAAAGGTCGCGCAGTTCGGAGACTGGGACGCGCAACTCATTGCCGGGAGAGAGGAGGACCGCGCGTTCGACGAGGTTTTCAAGTTCGCGGATGTTGCCCGGCCAGGGATAGTTCACCAGGGCTTCCATTACGTCAGAGGGCACGTACTCGACGGTTTTGTTCTGGCGGCGGCTGAATTTTTGGACGAAATAGCGGACGAGGAGGGGCACATCCTCGGGGCGCTCGCGCAATGAGGGAATGTTGATGGGGAAAACGTTGAGGCGGTAATAGAGGTCGCTGCGGAATTTGCGTTCGGCGACGAGTTGCGCGAGGTCGGCATTGGTGGCGGCAACGACACGCACATCCACGCGCTGGGTGCGGTTGCTGCCCAGGCGCTCGAACTCCTGCTCCTGCAAAACGCGCAACAATTTGGGTTGCAGTTCGAGGGGAAGATCGGCGACTTCATCAAGGAAGAGAGTGCCGCGATCCGCGAACTCGAAGCGGCCGATTTTTTGCGTGAGGGCGCCGGTGAAGGCGCCGCGCTCATGGCCAAAGAGTTCGGCTTCGAGAAGGCCGGCGGGAATGGAAGCACAATTCACTTTGACAAAGGTGCGCTCGCGGCGAGGACTTAGATTGTGGATGGCGCGGGCGATGAGTTCCTTGCCGGTCCCGGTTTCGCCGAGGATGAGGACAGTAGTGCCGGCCGGCGCGGCGAGTTCCACCTGAGTAAGGGTGCGGCGCAAGGCAGCGCTATCGCCGATGATCTCCTCGAAATTGAGTTCCGTGCGAATTTCTTCTTCAAGGTACAGTTTTTCGACGGCGAGTTTGTCCTTGAGGGCGTCAATTTCCTTGAAAGCCAGGGCGTTTTCCAGTGCGATGGCTACCTGAGCGGCGACTTGCTGGAGGAGTTCCACGTCGGGAGTGGAAAAAGCTTGCGGATTGCGGCTGGCAAGATTGATGGTGCCAAAGGTGCGACTGTGCGTGGTAAGAGGGACGCAGCAGATTACCTGCACGCCCTGTTCACGAAAGAAATGAACGACCTGCGGGTGAAAGCGGTCGATTTCCGGGCCACGGGCGATGAGCACGTGTCCACTGGAGATAGCCTGGCCCGCGGGAGAATCCTCGATGGCGATGGTGAACTCTGGTTTCAGAATCGAGGATTGCGCGGGCAAATCGAGAGCATGAATCTTGAGGAGGCCGGTGGCGGAATCGAGCAGGGCGAGGCTGGTGTAATCGTGCTGAAGGGCGGGTTTGAGAGAAGAGACGATGCCGTTGAAGAGAGTGGCGACATCGCGGGTGCTGACAAGGAGATTGTTGATGGAAAGGAGGGCCTGAAGGCGGTCACGTTCGCGGGCGAGTTGCTGCTGATAGGCTTGCGCGGCTTCGAAGTTGATGGCGTTGTCCACGGCGACAGCGACTTGGGCGGCGACGCGTTTCATGAAAGCGATTTCCACCTCGGTCATGGCTTGCGGCACATAGCGGCCGAAGCCCATGGCGCCGAGGCGGTGCTGCGCAGTGGTGAGGGGAACGATGGCGATGGAGTGGACGCCGTTGTCCTGTACGCGCTGCATGAAGAAGGGGTAGCGAGCGTCCTTGGAGGTATCGAGAGAGACAAAGGTTTGCTGGTTTTGCCAGACCCAACCGGCGGGCGAGTCGTCCATGGCAAGTTCGTTCGATTCCGGCGGCTCGGCATGCTCGCGCGTTTCGAGGATGTGAAGGCGCATGGTGTTTTTCGCTGGGTCGTGAAAAACCAAGCCCAGGAAATCAAACTGCAGGACAGAATGAAGACGCTCGGCGAGTTCGTGGAAGAGCGCCTTGAGGTCGTGCTGCTGCGCAATCGCTTCGCTGACTTCCAGCAGGGCCTCGAATTGCCGGCGGGAAGAATCGAGTGGCGAGGGAGAACGGGCTTCGGGCGCAGGATTTTCCGGTTCCGCCATGAAAACGAGAATAGCACCCGGTTTGGCGGGGTCACAAGAAAGTGTGGCCGTGTGTCACCCAGCAATCTGAACGAGCACCGTGGAGGACCGACGTGCGGTGTGGCGGGGGAGTTGCGTATACTCGATGCTCGTCTGGGGCGGCTGAATGCGGCAGTTTGCGGAGCGATCTGCTGTGAGTAAAACGAGAAGGAAAATTTGGGCGGAGCTGAGGTGGGCGCTGGTTGTCGCGCTGGTGGGAATTGGATTGACGAACTGCGGACAAGCGCCACAGCCAGTGGTGAGCCATCCCGGAGAAACGGGGAGCGGCACTGCTTCGAGCGCTGCGCCGGCGCGGGAACGCCACGATTTAAGCAGAGACGAACAGCGCGGCGGGCACATATTAGAGAGGCACGTAGCGCGGACGGACGAGGAGCTTCGCGAACGGCTTCAGCGGGAGCGCAACATTTCGGCCGCCTCCACGTGGACGGACCGGGAAACCGCGGAAGAAACTATTGCGGAGGCGCTGCATGCCGAGCTCGGGCGCATCGAGAATTGGATGCGGCGCGGATATCCTCGAGCGAACCTGGCGCTGCATTTTGGAGCCGGGCGCGAGATCGGGCGAAGCCTGCGACGGGGAGAAACCGAGACGGTGTACTGCCGCTTAGCGGTGATTGTGCTCCGCGCGGATGGGCCGGATGAATATTATGTGCTAACCGCGTACCCGGAGGCTCGCGAATGAGAATGGAAAGAAAAGGCGGCGCGTTTGTGCCGGCGAATTATCCGGCGCTGCGGGAATCCCTGCCGGGGTACTTGCACGAAGATTTCCAGGAGACTTCCGGGACCGCTGCGGAAGCGATGGAAGCGTTTTTGAATGAGGCCGACGGCGATGAGATTCAACAGGTATGCGAAGAGTGGCAGCGGCTGCGCGCACATTTCACGGGGCGCTCGTTTGCAGAACTGCAGGCCGGGCTGATGCGGCTGGGAATTGCGTGGCGACCGGCAAAGGAAGAGGAGTTGCGGGTGATTGACGAAATTCTCACGCGCGGCAAGGCGTGATATTCTGAAGGGGTAACAGGCCCGTAGCTCAGTTGGTTAGAGCGCTACCTTGACACGGTAGAGGTCTGGGGTTCGAGTCCCCACGGGCCTACCATTTATTTCATTAGTTATAATTGTTGATTGCTCTACGCACTGCTTGAAACGGGGCGAGCGTTTGGCATAGCATCGAATGTTCTTACCAACACTCTGAATGAACGCCTAGCACATCTCCAATTCGTGGTTGCAACGGTGCTGAAAACCGTTGAGCGTTATCCTTATTGGCCATTGCGGTGCAATTCCGCTACCAGAAGTGGATGGCGAGAACCGTGGGCGTGGTCGGAGATCTTGAGATGACACGCACGTGCAGCACGATTTGGATGTTCTTCTTCTGCCATCCAGGAGGCGCGTCGCGCAGGGCCTGTGCCAACAGATCCGCGTCTGTGATGAGGTCGGCGGCAGCTTCTGTGCCGTAATGCGAGATGCCTGAAACCTGCACGAGCACTTGCCCGGTGTCCCGGTCCAAAACCCGCGACACGATGGCGTAATCTTCGTCGAGGGTCAGGCTGTTGGGATAAGTGGAGATCTTCCACCGGGTGGGCACGCCATAGTCGGTGACGCCATAAAAATCATTCAGACCAGGATTGAGATAAAAACGCAGGCCGCGGTTGAGTTCCGCCCAGCGGTCATAAGAAAAGCCCACAAGAATCGCAGGACTTTTTTTCAGCTCGTCGAATCCGACGTCATTTCCAATCCGCACGATCGGAGGGCGTTTGGCCTGGGTGAGTAACGCGGCGATGCGGGCTTCGGCTTTCAGGTCTCCGACGTCGACAAACTGATTCGGGTGTTCGACGAAATCGGCCACCTCCGGCTTCACCTGCGAACTGGGCTTCTCCAGAGAATAAACAGGGACTGGAGTGACTTGTAACAAGGCGGGAACCGGGCTCCGGAAGACGGGTTCCCAGAATTGTTGAAGCACCGGCGGAAGACTTGGAGAGCGAGATCGAAGATAGGCAATCGAAACGAAGCTGGCCGCAAGCACAAGGGTCAACAAAGCCGCTACTTTTCGCGAGCGAAGAGTCCCGAGGCTAACACTTTCGTTGAGCTTTCTGCCCACTGCCTCGACGCCATCGTTCGTGGCCGTCAGACCCCCACTGACCCGATAGGCGAAGTGCGGGATGTAGTTTCCCACCGGGAGATCGAGCACCAGCGGGTCACTCGAGCCTTCGGGACTGGCGTAGTACATCATCAGCCGTTTGCGGACGTCTCCCGCAGCAACTCTCACGCTGGAGTCGTCGCTGGGTTCGAAGGATGCGCCTCTTCCCAGCGCTTCAATTCCGATGATGCGTTCTTTCAATGCTTCGGAGTTGCCACTGAGCGTGGCTTCAACGGCGTAGCGGAGAAAAACCTGGGCCCGTTGGCTGGTTCGGAAGGCAGCGCTGGTCAAGACTCGATTCAGCGCCGCTTGAACCGCTTCCTTTTCCGGCGACACGTCTGTGGTGGGATGCACGGTCATGAAATGCCCAAGGGAATTAGTTTAGCACCTTGACTGCTCAAGTCTGCATGGCATCCGGCTTAGTTGCATAGGGTTAACGAATAGACAAAAACTCTGACGAGGATAACTTCTGGATATGAGTCACCGGTCCGGCCAAGTCTTCCGACGGTTACATACCGTCTCACAACTGTAAACTACTCGGCCCCAACGCCTCTTGGGTGAGATGTTCGGTCTGTGAGCCAGGACATCAGCACCTGGAAGAAAGTGAATCGGGAGGCGAGCAATGAAGCGCCATGGCAGTTTTCATGCAGTATCAGCGTTCTGTTTTCTTTACTTCTTCCTCTGCAGCTCGATGTGGGCAGAAGAAGTGTCCAAAGTTCCCCTGCATGAGGGCTGGAGGTTGCAGTCGTCGCGAAAGGTGAGCGATACCGGAGAAACAATCTCATCCCCGGCGTATTCGACGGAGGGTTGGTACAGCGTCACTGTGCCGACGACCGTCGTAGCTGCACAAGTTGCTTCCGGAGAGTTCAAGGACCCGTATTTCGGCGTGAACTTGCGCGACCTGCCGGGCATGACCTATCCCATCGGGCTCAACTCCTTCAGCAACCTGCCCATGGAGAAGGATAGCCCGTACGCCGTTTCGTGGTGGTATCGCACCGAGTTCCAGTTGCCAGCAGAGTACCCGGGACGGAAGGTTTGGCTGAACTTTCAAGGCATCAACTATCGCGCCAACATCTGGCTGAACGGACGAAAGCTCGCGGATTCCAGCGAGGTCGCGGGCGCCTATCGTATCTACGAATTTGACGCGAGCGATTTTGTGAAGAGGGGCTTGAACGTTCTGGCAGTTGAGGTGTTCGCCCCCAGCGAAAAAGAGCTTGGAATCAACTGGGTCGATTGGAATCCCGCCCCGCCCGATAAGGACATGGGGATTTGGGGGGATGTCTACCTCACTAGCAGCGGTCCGGTGAGCGTGCGTTATCCGCAGGTGGTCACACACTTTCCCGATAAATCCCTGGCGGAAGCGCTCCTGACAGTGAGGGCGCAGTTGCACAACGCCACGGCGAATCCAGTGGAGGGCATACTCGAAGCCCAGTTCGACGGCATTCGTGTCCGCCAGCATGTAGCGCTCACGGCCAACGAGACGCGATCGGTTGACTTCGTGCCCGAACAGTTTCCCGAATTGCGAGTCAAGAATCCGAAGCTGTGGTGGCCAGCGGAGATGGGAACACCGGAGCTGCACGATCTCACGGTTAGTTTCGCGAATGGCGAGGCCGTTTCCGACGAGCAGCACGCGCGCTTTGGAATTCGCGAAGTGACCTCAGAGCTGACCGAAAAAGGCTACCGCCTGTTTCGCGTCAACGGCAAGCGGATCCTGATCCGTGGTGGCGCATGGGCGCAAGACATGCTTCTGCGCCCGGCTTCCGCCGAACGATTGGAGGCCGAATTCCAATACGTGCGCGATCTGCATTTGAACACCATTCGCATGGAGGCCCAGATCGGCCCCGACGCGATCTTCGACCAAGCCGATGAGAAGGGCATTTTCATCATGGCTGGCTGGTGTTGCTGTGACATTTGGGAGAAATGGGACAAGTGGCCGGCTGGCACGCTCCATGTGGCCACTGAATCCCTGCGGAGCGAGGCGCTGCGGTTGCGCAAACATCCCAGCCTGTTGACATGGGTCACGGGCAGTGACGGCCCGCCTCCACCGGACGTGGAACAGGCGTATCTCCAGGCTTTGCGTGAGGCCGCGTGGACCAATCCGGTGGTCTCCTCCGCGGCTGACATATCCAGTCCGGTGAGTGGACCATCTGGCGTGAAGATGTCAGGACCCTACGATTACGAGCCGCCATCCTATTGGCTGCTCAGCCGTGCACCGGACAGTGGAAAGCCGCTCGACGATGCGCGCTACGGTGGCGGTTTTGGCTACAACACCGAGACATGCCCGGGCCCCGCGATCCCGCCGCTGGAAAGTTTGAAGAAGATGTTTCCCAAGGAACATCTCTGGCCGGTGGATAATTTCTGGACGTACCACGGCCCCGGGGAGCGCTTTCAGGATATGGCGCCCTACCACGGAGCCATGAGTGCCACCTATGGGCCCGCGGCAAATCTGGACGACTACCTGCGCAAGTCGCAGGCAATGGCCTATGACGGCGAGCGCGCCATGTTCGAAGCCTACGGGCGTAATAAGTACGAAGCAACGGGCGTGATCCAGTGGACCTTGAACAATGCCTGGCCTTCCACCTACTGGCATCTGTATGACTACTTCCTGTATCCAGCGGGAGGCTATTTCGGCGCGAAGAAGGCCAACGAACCCCTCCATGTGCAGTACTCGTACGATGACCGCAGCGTGGTGGTGGTCAATAACACGCTGGGGAGATTTCCTGGGCTGAAGGTCAGCGCCCACCTCTACGACTTCAATCTCAAAGCAATATTTGCGGGACAGGGAGAGCTGGACGCGGATGCCGACAGCACCAATCGGGTTCTCAATTTGCCGGCGATTCCGGCTGAGCCAGCGGGCGCGGTCTATTTTGTCGAACTCTCGCTGCGCGACCACGAAGGCAAAGAAGTAAGTTCCAACTTCTATTGGCTGCCGGTCAAGCTTTCCACCACGGAGTTTGAAAAGGCTTCGATACCGGGGTAGCAGCCATTAACACCTTTGAGGATTTGACGGCGTTGAACAAGTTGCCCAAGGTTCGTGTCGAGGCGAAGGCTCGCGTTGAAAAGGTGGACGGAAATGACGTGGTGTGGGTCAGTCTTCACAACTCGTCCAAGAGTCTCGCCTTCCAGATTCACCTCGGCATACACAAGACGGGTCAGGAAGACGAAGTATTGCCTGTTTTGTGGGAAGACAACTATGTGTCCTTGCTGCCGGGAGAGTCGAAGTCGCTCAAGGCTAGATTTCCAGGGAAACAGGTACTGGGAAAACGCGCAACTCTGGCGGTGGATGGCTGGAATATCGCTCCCGTCAGCGTGCGACTTGTGGAAGCCGGGAAGAAGTAGATTGATTGGCTCGTGCAAATAAGGAGAGGCGCAAATGGCTGGTTCCAGTTTTCCGCAGTCTCCAGTGGCATCCGTGTTTGACGCTACGGCGCAACCACTGTCCGGCAGATTGCTCTCGATGGACGTATTCCGCGGTCTGGCGGTTGTAGGCATGATCCTGGTCGACAATCCCGGGGACGATCTCCGAGCCTATGGGCCGATCCGGCACACGGTATGGAACGGTTGGTCGGCCGCCGACCTTATCTTTCCTTCGTTCCTCTTCATGGTGGGAATCTCTCTGGTGTTCTCCTATTCCGCGCGCCAGGCGCGTGGTGAAACGCGGCAATCTCTGTTTCGCCATGCGATTACGCGCACTCTGATTCTCGTGGGGATCGGGATTTTCCTGAACGCGTTTCCCACGTTTGAACTCAGGACGATGAGATTCGAAGGTGTGCTGCAACGGATCGCGCTTTGCTATTTGGTGGCGGCAGTTCTCGTTCTGTGGACGGGCTGGCGCGGCCAACTCGCGGCCCTGGTTGTGTGCCTGCTGGGGTATTGGGCACTCATGCGCTTTGCACCTGTACCGGGGTTCGGAATTCCGGGACGCGATATTCCATTTCTTGATCCGGACAGAAACATTGCCGCGTGGCTGGATCGCAAACTCTTCATGGGGCACCTGTACAATGACACTCGAGATCCGGAAGGCATCATCAGCACCATCCCTTCGATTGCTACGACGTTGGTGGGCGTTCTTACGGGCCACTGCTTGCGAACGAGCCGGAGTCTGGTCCAGAAGGCCGGTTTCATGTTCCTGGCTGGAATGGCTGGGGTGACGACTGGGCTGATTCTGGATCGCTGGTTTCCCATCAACAAGAATTTGTGGACAAGTTCCTTCGCCATTTTTGCAGGCGGCTTTTCACTGATGGCGCTGGCGGTGTTGTTCTGGGTGCTGGAAGTCAAACGTTGGCGCGGAAGCTGGACAACTCCCATGCTGGTATTTGGGATGAACGCCATCGTTGGTTTTGCCGCCGATGCGTTGGTTGGTGGTCTGACGTACAGCTATCACGCCCAACTGCCCACGGGGAAAACCGTCCTGTGGCAGGAGTACGCAAATTTCCACCTGCTCCGGCTGGGCATGAACGCCGAGAATACCTCGCTCCTCTATTCCGAGCTGGTGGTCATGTTTTGCTGGCTTTTGCTCTGGCCTCTCTATCGAAAACGCATCTTCATCAAGATCTGAGGAATTGAAGGCTGACAACGAAGTGAGGTGACGGATTTGCGGCAAAAACGGCCCGCAGTTCAATGGTTGTTTCCTCTCGTACGATACAAACGAATGGTAGTGGGTGCCAAACCCGTCGCCAATTCGTCACCAAAACTAGGGCATTTCGGGGCCTTTTTTGAGGGGGTAGAAGCCGGAAAAGCAAGGCAGGCAAAGGGATTTAGCGATTTGACCTCATTATTGACACGGTAGAGGTCCGGGGTTCGAGTCCCCACGGGCCTACCATCATTTTCAATCACTTAGAGAGTTTTCTTCGGAATCGCACAGAAACTTCACCCGTAATTCTTCACCTGTAAAATGCAGAATTGAGCTGGCGTGGGCAGATCTGCTTCCTGTCCTTCGTTTCACTGACTGTGGCACTCAACTGTTGGGCGACGGCGCCCGGATCGCGGCGCACCGGGAGACGAAAGTTAATTTCGGAATTGACAAGCATCCGCACAGAAGACTTCCATCTCGGGAATGCGTTTTATTGCAGGGCCACTCTGTAGAGGTTGCGGTGAACGTCCGGGTGCAAGGCAGCAGACAGTCCCGGCTTGGGGCCCCAGAGAATGGCGCCGTCGACGACTTCTGCGCCTCGGATACTGTGCATGTCCGCGCTGGAGGCGATCCCCGCGGCAGGCAACGATGGCAGATTCGTGGCGCTGGACACGGGAGCGAGGAGAGATTCTGTGCCGACCGTGGTGCCCATGATGACGCCGAAGGACTTTCCGTCTGCGGCCCACTGCGTCTGGCAATATCCGTTACAAACGATCACAGGAGTCCCGCCGTCGAGGGGACTCGCGCATATTCTCCCTGTTTGGCCTTTCCCCTGCGCAACGATCGCCAACCGGCCATCGGGAGAAATCGCCTGGAGGTCAAAAATGGGGTCGGGGAGCAGCCTTTCGCGCTCGCTGCCGTCCTGCCTCATGCGGTATAAGAAGTTCAAGCTGCCCTCGGCCGCCCGAAAGTAAATGTAACCGGAGGAATCCCAGCGGGGTTCGTCCTCGTTCACCGCCGACACGAACTGCCGCGGAGGAAATCCGAAGTTGAGCGAAGCCAACCACAGATGTGACCGGTTTTGGGCGTCAGCGGCGGAATAAACAACCTCCGCGCCGTCCGGTGAAACGTCGTAGTCCGACACCAAGGTGTCCGGCAGAAGCCGCCTGCGGCGCCCAGTCTCCAGGTCCGCGAGCCAAAGCTCACCGCTGGGAAATTGGCCAGAGGCGCCTTGGCGATAGGCGAGGTAATACAGTTTCTTGCCGTCGCGGGAAAACTTGGGGAACTCGGCGTAACCTTCTGAAGAAATTTGGCGCTCGCCGTTGGCATCGCGCACCCACAGGGTGCTTTCGTCGAGACCAACAGAGGTAATCAATGAAGCGCCGTCCGGAGCCACGGCGATGCCTTCTTCTTCGGTGGCCCCGGAGGTCAACTGTTGGGGTCTGCCATCGGGAAAACGCTGGCGCCAGATATGGAAACGGCCACCAGCATTGGAACTAAAGTACATCCACGCTTGATCCGGAGACCACGCCACGTAGGTGCACGCGGCTCCCTGCGGTCCTACCGGCTTGCCCGCAGAGTTGCCATCGAAAGGCACAAGCCGGCAGGACAGCCAACCGCCATTATCCATCTCCGCCACCAGTACCCACCTGTGGTCGGGAGAAAGCGCAGAGAAGTGGGCCATGCCGCGTTCGCGCGGCGGAACGTAGACATTGCGGAGTTGATCCCGCGTGGAGGTGGAAGTGACTACCGCCATGTGAATGCCAGATACGAACTCGGAGAACAGCAGATGGCTGGAGTCGATCCAGGTCAGACCCTCGGTGTTGGGAAACATGAGGCGAGGTTCGCCACCCAGCAGGGGAACCGTCCAGGTATTAAATTCCTTCAATGCGAACACGGTGTAGGCGACGGTCGAGCCGTCCGGCGAAAACTGTGGACTCATCTTCGCCAGCGCGTCGTGCGTCAATTGCACTGGTTCGCCGTCAGGGAGAAGCTTCGCGTAGATTTGCCCGGTGCCTATGAAAGTGTTCGGGCCGCGGATGAAGGTGAGGATGCGTCCGTCCGGAGAAAGCGCCGGGGAAACAGCCGAATCGGCAAAGTCGGTGAGTTGAATCAAGCTCTGTTGAGATGCGAACGGGAGGACCAATCGCTTGGCGCGAAGCCAGGCAACAGCCACAGATGCAAGCAAGATCAGCGCCACCGCACCCAAGCCAATCGCCAGCCAACTCAGCCGGCGGCGCGCGGCTGGCGCCGCCGCAGGGGCCAGTGGATCCGGCCTGATCGCGTCCACGGCTGGCCGGACTTGGGAGGGTCCTGGGTGGCGCGGTGGCTCAGCAACCGGAAGCACTAGCGGCGGTTCGGGCCTGATCTTGCCGATGAAGCGGTAGCCACGTTTGGGGAGCGTCTCGATATAGCGGGGATTGTCTGCAGAATCACTCAGAGCTTCGCGAATCTTGTTTACTGCAGCGGCCAGACTGTGCTCAAAATCAACGAAGGTATCTGCCGGCCATAACTCCCGGCAAATCTCCTCCCGGGTAACCACGTCTCCGGCATTTTCCAGTAACAAAACCAAGAGTTGGAAGGGCTGGGCCTGCAACCGGATACGGGATCCGTTCTTGCGAACTTCGCCGGAGCGCAAATCTAATTCGAAATTGTCGAAGGCAATCCGTTGAGGCCGCGGGGAGGGCGACGGAGCGTCTTTGCGAATCCTAAAAGGCATTTGGCGGTCCTAGACGGTTGGATGGGCTACTTTTACTTTCCGGCCGATGAGGGACAAACCTGGCAATTTGAGGTGCAACCCGGCGCCCCACGTACGAACTGCCCCAGAATCGCATCCTCTGCGGGTAATTCCGAGGATGCTAGCATCCCCGCGGAGGTATGGTCAAGGGCGAGAGTTCGCAGTCTAAGCCTCTGATATCAATGACTTATCTGGTGAGAAAAAATTAAACGCGAGGTGAGGACCCAGGCATTGCACCGAATCGCCCTTTCAACGAAATTGCGTGAGCTTTGCCGCACCGGGGAAGGTTCGGGAAAAGCATATTCGCGATATGTCAAAAGGAGAAAGACAATGAAGCAGCTCTTAGGAATCACCTTGAAAATACTTCGGAG
>Ga0074045_10003951_pt1 | contig 13243 bp, 9 predicted proteins | sample BogForMeECP23OM2_FD_94442 | JGI IMG/M metagenome (GOLD analysis project Ga0074045, IMG submission 94442) | Bog forest soil microbial communities from Calvert Island, British Columbia, Canada - Bog Forest MetaG ECP23OM2 | ecosystem: Environmental > Terrestrial > Soil > Wetlands ... | reverse complement strand
CAAGAGCACGCCCGCCGAATACGCGCAGGCCGGACATGTCGCGGCCGAACCGGTGAACGATATCGCGCGCTGGGTAGCCGCCCACTAGGGTAGTGTCTCAGTCGAGGATTGACAGCGCCGGCCAAGCGTCGACACAAGTGTCGACGCGGCAGGCAAGAGTGCCCGCGCCACCCGCCTCCGCGACTCTTGTCGCTATGGCGGGCAAGCAAGGGGCGCCCGCTCCCTCGCGGCGAGCGGCTCCGAAACAGCACAACCGCTCCCGAGGGGGGCGAACCAGGCGCTGAGCTTACTCCGAGATGACGCTGAAGGTACCGATCACGCTGCCGGATTGAACCTGGAAGGTGTAGGTCGTCCCGCCGGGGTCGAGGTACGGGACCGTGAGGTCGATCAGCCAGACGTTGGGGAACGTGACATCGCCCGAAGTGGCCTGATAGGGAGTGTCGAAGGTAACCGGGCCCCATGCAGGCGTGGCCGAAGTTTCGGTCACATTGATCGTGCCGGGCGCCGGGAAGACCACGCCGCTGTTGTCGATGAAGCGCATGACCAGCGTCTGTTGGCTGCCGGCAGTGATGGCGTAGGGGAGACCGTCGACGGCGTCGAAGGCGATCTTGGTCGGGGCCGCGGCGGGCTCGGCGTACCAATAGGCGACGCGGGCCATGACCGCACTGGCGCCAGTGGGAGTCACGTCGATGAAGCCCTGGTAGAGGCCGGGAGTGACAATCGAGGCGGGCATGCTGACGGTGACGTTGGCGGTGGCCAGAGGCGCCAGGGTGACCGAATGGACCGAGAGAGTCGGCGTCGCCGGGAGCTGGCTCGAATAGGAGGCGGCGTCGAAGCTGAAGGCCGGGAAGTAGACGGAGATGGTGCCGGTCCCCCAACTCACGGTGACTGGTACGGTGGGGATGGTCGGCAGCACACTAGTCATCCCCTCGAGCGTCAGATTGTAAGTGCCGGCCGAGGAGCCGACGTTCTTCAGCGTGATCTGCTGGGTGGTCGCGATGGGGGAGCCGGTGGCGCCGAAGCTGAGCTTCACGGGGTCGACGGTGATCGTGGACTGGACCCCCCGCAACACGTCGAGCGAGCCCGCGCCAGCCGCCTGAACGGGCCAGGTGTTGCCGCCGGGATCGAGCATCGGCGAGGCGGTGTTGACCACCAGGGAGCTGTAATCAGTCGCCGTGAGGTTGGGTCGCGCCGACATGATGAGGGCGACGGAGCCGGCGGTCAAAGGCGTGCCGAAGCTGGTTCCGTCCCAAATCAGGTAGCCGAAGACCGAGCAAGTGTTGTTTTCGGGGTACAGAAGGGTGTCGGTGCAGTAGGCGGTAATGACGGAGTTGCCAGCGGCCACGAGATCGGGCTTGATGTGGAGGTCGGCGTCGGGGCCTTGGGAGCTGAAAGTCGCGAGCTCGTGCGGACTGCCGGTGACGAGCCCGAACGTGGTCGTCACGGAATACGAGGAGCCTCCGTTGGTCAGATCAGTGAGCAATGTCTGACCGTCGTTGTAGCCGACGAAAATGGCCGGGAAGTTGGCGATGGAATCAGGAGTCGCATCGGACTCGAGCTCCATGTAAACCAGCGAGTTGGGGTCGGAGCCGTCGGTCGGGGCCGATTCGTTGTAAACGATCAGCGCGCTCGCCCCGGCGGTCACTGCGTTGTCCACCTTTTGATCGAAAGTGCAGGTGCCGCGCTGGACCACCAGGATCTTGCCGGCGGCGACGCCCGACTGCGGCCAGGCGCCTCCATTGGTGCAGCCCAGGCCGGTCGTGTCCCACTTCGTGACGTTGACCAGCGGCGCGGTGAGCGCCGGAATCAGGTCAGTATTGTTGTCGGCGGGCAAGGCGCTGATCGGGGTCGCGATATTCGAGGCGCTGACGGAGGAGTCGCCCAATAGCGTCGGGCTTTGCTGGGCGCCGACGGCCAGGACGCCGGGGTCCACGGCCGGAGCATTCACGGTGTAGGGACCCGGGCCGTCGTTGCCGGAGGCGACGACCAGCACCGTCCCCATCCCGGTCAAAACGGAGATGGCGGTGTCATACTCCTGGTTGAGGGGATCGGCGCTGCCCCCATAGTCGGGCGAGCCGAAGCTCATGTTGATGACGTTCATGCCATCGGTAGCGCAGTCGTCCAGCGCCGACAGGATATCGCTATCGGAGAAAGAACCGTCCAACTGCGAATCGATGTCGTAGACGCCGATCCAGGCGGCGGGCGCAACGCCGCTGAGCGTCATCGCGTTGGGGCTGGCGAGCGTGGCGTTATACACGCCGGACGGGATCGGCACGCCGGCGGCCAGCTGGGCCGTGGCGGTGCCATGTCCGTCGACGTCCTGAGCGAGCTGCCCGCCGTAGGAGCGGGCGACGATGACTTTGCCGTTGCCGGCCACGAGGGATTCATTATTCGCCGAATAGCCCTGAACGCCGCCGGTGTTGTAGTGGGGGAAGCCGGGCGGCGCGGTCATATTGGACGCCTGAAACGCCGGATGCGAGAAGTCGATGCCGGTGTCGATCATGCCGATCTTCACGCCCTGTCCGGCCACGTTCCAAGCAGTCGGATTGGACGGGTTGTAAGTGGCTCCGGGGATGGCGGCCCAGGCCGAATCGATCTGGTGCAAGGCGATAGAGGCGTCGAACTGGGGGTGGTAAATGCGCTCCCGAGCGACGCGCTTGACGCCCGGCAGGCCGCGCAGAGCGGCCTCGCGGCCCGGCTGGCCCTCGACCACGACGGCATTAATGGCGTAGGAGAGATGCCGGATCGACTTGAAACCTGAGGCTGTGGCGTGAGCGTCGAAGCCGGCCTGTTCACGCTGGATGAGCGCCAGCGCGGAGGCCTGCTCCTGGGGCGTGGGCAGGCCGGCAGCAGCCGGACCCGATGCATTCGCGTCCGAGACCAGCCGCCCGAGGACCGCCTGGCGGCGTGCCACGGCCAAGCCTTTGTCCCGCCCCTCGGCCGGCGATATCACATCGTCGGAACTGACCCGATGGTTCAGCGTGGAGAAGACCGGCGCGCTCTGCATTTCGACAACGTAGCGGACGGGTTTCTGCGCCTCCGCCAGCAGCGTGAAGCCGAAAAGAAGAATTAAGGAAGTGATGGTTCGCATGGCTATTGTTTTCTTCACTCGAATGGTCCCGGCCGATCCCGGTCCCGCAACTCTTTCATAAGCAGGATCGCTGTCGCTGATTATACTCTACGGGCGCCGGCCGGCACTATCCGGCCGCCTGGGCCCAGCCTCGCGCGGCCGCGCTGCTCGCCCCGCGCCCGGAACAACTCCGGAAAGCAGTTCACCTCCGGCGGACCGCCGGCGCCACGCCGCGGAAGATACGGGCGCAGTCGCCGGACAGGATACAACGCTAGTTTGGACGCCCGAATCTCCGGTCGCGTTACGAGTTGTACCGCCGCGCGGTATGGATTCAGAGCAAACGCGTGGATCGCAGCGCGGAGTGAGCCTCCATGGGGAGCGAGCCAGGGCCCGATTTCTGCATGCGCCAGGGCTCCGCACGGCCCTCTGTGTGTAAGCACCGCGCCGCGGTTGTGCAGCCGGGCGCGGAGAGGCCGTGGGCGCTTCAGGCCACCAGGACGCCGGCGGATTCGAGTTCCGTGGCGGCGCAACCCTGGAGCAGGCGGGCGACGACGTCGGCGGCGGTGTAGGAGAGGCCCTGTTCAGGGAGGAAGCGGGTCAGCCCGGTCAGATCGTTGCCCGAGGTCACCAGGGCGCGTTCGCGGTAGAGACCGGGGCGGAGCTGCGGCAGACCGATGTTGGCCATCAGGGCGTTGCACAGGCATTTGCGGCCGGCAGTGTTTTCGGGCTTGCCGCCTTTGGCGACGTAGGTGTCGACCGGCTCGGCCGAGCAGCGGTAGCCCAGGCCGCCCGAGGCGGTCTTATAGGCCGTGCGCAGGTAGCCGATGTCGCACACGCGGCGGCGCTCGCGATACACCTCGGGGTCGGACAACGAATCTTCCAACTCGGTGACCTTGAACGGGAAACTGGTGGGCGAGGCGGCCAGATCGGTGATGACGCGGGCACGGCCCGCGGCCACGGCCGCGAGCAGTTCCGACTTGATCTCTTCGTCCAGGCCCGACTCGGCACAATAGGCGAAGGGCGTGCCGACCTGGACGCCGGCGGCCCCACTGCCGAGAGCTTCGGAGAGCATGTCGGCCGATCCATAGCCGCCGGCGAGCCAGAAGGGCAGCCCGAGCTCGCGGATTTTGGCCAGATCGACGCGGTCACGCTCGCCGTAGACGGCTTCGCCCTGCTCGTCGGTCACGAGCTTGCCGCGCGGCGGGGCGTTGTGGCCGCCGGCGGTGGGGCCTTCAATCACGAATCCGTCCACGCGGCCGTCGGCGCGCTTCAACATGACCGAGGCCAACAGGTTAGAGGCGATGATGGCCAGGAACCGGGGCCGGGTCAGCGGCGGGAGCGGGCATTCCATGTAGTCGCGGGGGGCGAAGCGCATGGTGGTGTCGTCGGCCTCGCCCGCGCCGTCGACATCGAGGGGGTAAGTGGCGGGCTCATGGCGTGCCAGACGGTCGAGGACGCCGGGGATGCGCAAAGGGATGCCGGCGCCCATCAGAACGTAGCTGACGCCGGCCAGCAGGGCGCCATAAAGGGACGCCAGGTGGGGCAGCTGTACTTTCTCTAAGTAATTGATTCCAATAAAGTTATTATGTCCTTCGCGGGCCAGAAAGACCTCCGCGAAGTTGGCCACGAGGCACAGTTCCCGCATCTCGCGCGGGCCGTCCTTGACCTGCATGGGGAGGCTTTTATAGGGCGCCGTCGGGCTCTTGCCGCCAGGGATGTAGAGCCACTGCCAGATGCGCTCCGCCATCCTGGGGAACGGGAAGTTGTCGAGGGCGTGGCGCATGCGGCCAGCGGGATCGCCGTCCTGCAAGCGCCGGGCGAAGATCGTGTCGAGGCATGTGCCGGAGACCACTCCGAGCTGTCCGGTACGGGCGACGGCCCAGGCCAGGCGCCAGTCGGAGACGCCGGCGCCCATGCCACCCTGTATGATTGTCGGAAGATAGCCCATCCTGCGCCCATCGTTTCACGGTTCACCGGGTCCGATTGTATGATCTTTGTAATAGCTGGCGCGGGGGAGCGAAAAACAAAAAGCGCGGAACAAAGCCAATTGCCAGTTATTCCTTTTAGAATGATTGACTTGATCTCTATCTTTCGATTTCATGTTGGCCACATATTCAGCTTGTCAAAGAACGGGGATCAGCAGGCCGTGGGAACGGGCTATCACCCCACAATAGACCCGCTGTCAAGCGCCGTTATTGGAGCGCCAGGAGCAACCCACCGCGGGCCCTCCACGGCATGCATGGCGAGGTCTCGCTCCAGTGCCGGCGCTACTCGTCGGCGCCGCTGACGTCCTGATAGGCCGGAAGGAGGGTGGCTGCATTTTCCCGTGGGAGAGACGCCTACGGCGTCTCTTTGCTTGAGAGAGACGCTAGGGCGTCTCTTGGCTTGAGGGAGACGCCCGTGGCGTCTCTTTGCTTGAAGGAGACACCTACGGCATCTCTTGGCCGCTCCCGGCCGCCTGCGCCTCATCGACCAATTCCGAATCATCGGGCGGCGCCAGAACGGCCCGCGCATCGGCTTCGTTGTCCGCCGCCACCATCACGAAGTACACGCCCTGATTGGAAACGTCCTTTCCAGCCCGGACGGCGTAGGGGATGGTGGCGCTGTCCAGCAGCCCGCTCACCAGCGAGATCTCGACCCAGTCGCCGGTTTCCAGAACCGTCACCAGTTCCATCGCGCCCGCCGCCGGCCCTTCCTGCTTTCTGGCCGGATCGTCGGCCGTCAACGGAACCAGGCAATCCGCGCATTCCGTAAATCCTTCGCGGTACTCGACGCCGCATTGTGGACAGTACAGGGTGCACCTCCAGGCGCTGACGCTGGCATCATAGCAAGCCATAGCGCAGGGCGTGCAGCGCGCGGGTTTAGCATAAGAGCCATGGACCTGGCCTGGTGCTCTCCTCAAGTCGCTCAGCTGCTCGCGCTCGCGGATCACGGCGAACGCCCCATCGGCCTGCTGTCGCCGCGCTGCGTGACGCCGCCGCAGGCCGCTGGCCTGCTGGCCGCGGCCGATCCCGCGAAGTGGTTGCCCGGCGCCCGTTCGCCGCACGGCGCAATGGCCGGGCTGTGGCTGTACTTCGGCTCCTATGACGACGCGCACCGCGCCGCCCAGGAGCTTGACACGCCCGAGGGCAGCTACTGGCACGCCATCGCCCATCGTCTCGAGCCGGATGCGGGGAATTCCAATTACTGGTTGCAGCGCGCCGGGCCGCACCCGGTCCACGGCCCGCTGCTGGCCGAGGCGCGCAGCATCGTCCGCGCCCGGCCCGGCTGCGGCCTGGAACTCGGCGCGCAGTGGGATCCGGAGCGCTTCACCGCCTTCTGCGAGCACGCCCGCTCCTCGCCCGGCTCGGCGGCGGAACAGGCCGCCAGCCTGATTCAACACGCCGAATGGCGTCTCGTGTTCGCCTGGTGCGGCATGCGACCATGAAAGCAGTGTCATGCGAAAGGTCTTATTCTTCTTGGGCCTGGCGGCATTCGCCGGGGTCGTCATCGGGCTTGCTACGCGCCGTGCCGCGCCGCCCTCCGTCCCGTTTGAAATTGCCCGCCGCGAAACGCTGGTGAGCACGCTCAGCACCAACGGCAAGGTCGAACCCGTCGAGTGGACCGAGGTGACCAGCGAACGGGAAGGGCGCATCGCCCGGGTGCTGGTGCGGCGCGGCCAGGCCGTCGCCGAGGACACGCCGCTGGCCCAGCTTGAGACGCCCGCGGCGGACTCCGATCTGGCCGCCGCCCAAGCTCGCCTGGCCCGCGCCCAGGCCGACCTGGACTCGTTCCAGCGGGGCGGGCGCGCCACGGACTTGGCGGAGATCGATTCGAGCCTGGCGAAACTCAACGTCGAGAAGGACGCCGCCCAGCGCGACGTCGCGTCCCTCGAGCGCCTGCGGGCCCAACAAGCCGCCACGCGCGACGAACTCGATGCCGCCCGCGACCGCCTGAAACGGACTGTGGCCGAAATCGACGGTTGGCGGAACAAGCGCGCCGCGCTGGCCCCGGCCGAGGACCGTCAGGCCGCGGCGGCGCGCGTCGCGGACACCCAGGCGGCGCTCGCGCTGGTGCGGCGCCAGATCGAACAGGCCACCCTCCGCTCACCGCGCGCCGGCATCGTCTACGACCTACCGGTGCACGCCGGCGAGTGGCTGGCGGCGGGCGCACCCGTGGGGCGCGTTGGCCGGACCGACCGGCTGAAAATCCAGTTGTATGTGGACGAGCCCGACCTAGGCAAGGTGCGGCTCGGCCTGAGAGTCAAGGTGACCTGGGACGCGCTCCCGGGGCGTGAGTGGAGCGGCGAGATCAGCCAGTTGCCGGCCCAGGTGGCACCCCTCGGCGCCCGGCAGGTCGGCGAGGTCGGCGTCATCGTCGATGCGCCGCAGCGCGATCTGCCGCCCGGCGCCAACATCGACGCGCGGCTGAATGCGCAGGTGGCGGAGCACGCGCTGACGGTCTCCAAGGCCAGCCTGAGACGCGAGGACGGTAGCGTGGGCGCGTTCGTGCTGGAGGGCACGCGGGTGGTGTGGCGGCAACTGAGGGTGGGCATCACGAGCGATACCCGGGCTGAGATCCTGGCGGGCATCAAGGAGGGCGAGGCCGTGGCCCTGCCCGGCGACCGGGCGCTGAAGAACGGGCTCGAGGTGACGCCGATCTATCCCTAGGGCCTGATCACGCTACGCGGACGGCGGCGACGGCAGCCGGTTCTTGAAGAGTTCCAGGAGCGAGGAGCGACACATACCGGGCGTCTGCGAGCGACGAGCGCGCGAGAATAGGGAAAACGGCGCGCGTCCCTCCGGGTTGCGGCGAAAAGCGCCTCAGCCTTCGTTGTCGTCCTCGCCTTGGAGTGGCCAAAGTCATCGTCCTCCGCCTCGTCTGAGACGCCTTTCGTACGCAACGCCATCCGTTCGGGTAGCGTGAACAGGCCCTAGGTTATTTCTTCACGGCCGGCGTGCCGGGCGCGATGGGCGCCGCCGGAGCCGCCGCATCGCTCGACGGCGGCGGGCCGAAATAGTCCGGGTTGAACTTCACATTTGACTTCTCCCGCATCGCGTGCACGGTCCGCTGGGCGATTTCGCTTTTCAGGTCCCGTTCCAGGTCCGGCCGTAGCTTGGCGAAATCGGGGGTGATCCGCTCCTGCACCTGAACGATGTGATAGCCGAATTGCGTCTTCACCGGCTCGCTGGTCTCGCCCGCCTTCAGATCGAAGACCGCCTTTTCGAACTCCGGAATCATACGCCCGCGGGTCAGCGTGCCCAGATCGCCGCCCTTGGCGCCGCTCTGGATGTCGTCCGATTCGGCCTTGGCCACGGCGGCGAAGTCCTCGCCCTTGACGATCCGCTCGCGCAGTTCCTTGGCCTTGGCCAGGGCTTCGGCGTCGGTCAGTTCCTTCTGGCCCTTGCGCGCGGCGAGGCGCGAGCCCTGGACGCGCACCAGGATGTGGCGCGCCTTGACCTGTTCGAATTCGCTCTTGCGCGCCTCAAACGAGGCCTTCAGCTCCTCCTCGGTGGGCTGGGCCGACTGGATCAGCTGCTGGAACATCGCACCGGCCAGAATGCTGTCATCCTGGGTCTTGATCTGGGCAGCGATGTCCGGCGTGGACTGCAGTCCGCGGCTGCGGGCCTCCTGGGCCAGCACTTCCAAGTCGGCCAGACGGTCGGCCAACGCTCGTTTGCCCTCCGGCGTGGCCGCCTGGGTCCGCGCCTGCTGCGGCAGGCCGGCCAGAACGCGCTCAAACTGCGTGCGAGTCAAGGTCTCCCCGCCGGCTGTGAAAACGACGGGGTCCGATGCCGGCGGCGCGGAAGCTCCGGCCGCCGGGTGCAGGAGAGATGGTTGAGCCGCGGGTTGCTGGGTGGAGGATGGCTGCGCGCCCGGCGCCTGCGCCCACAGCGCCGCCCCGAGCATCGACAATAGAATAGTTCTCATTCAACCATGCTACCCCGACGAGGCCTCTCCGCCGAGCGCCACAACTCGAAAGCCAAAGACGCCGCTACCGCGCCGACCAGTTGGAGAGCCGTCTGGCCCGACATCGTAGAGTTGATGCGGCCGCGGCGCGGCCAGTTGCTGCTGGGCCTGGTGCTGATCGGCATCAGCCGCGGGGCGGGCTTCGTTCTGCCGGCGTCGTCGAAGTACTTCGTCGATCAGATTCTCATCCGCCACAACACGCGCCTGTTGCTGCCGCTGGTGGCGGCGATCCTGGTGGCCACGTCCATTCAGGGCCTGACCGGATACTGGCTCACGCAGCTGCTGTCGAAATCGGCGCAGCGGCTGATCGCCGAATTGCGCTGCAAGGTGGAGCGCCACGTGACGCGCCTGCCGGTGACGTTTTTCGACACCACCAAATCGGGGCTGCTGGTTTCGCGCATCATGAACGACGTTGAAGGCGTGCGCAACCTGGTCGGCACCGGGCTGGTGGAGTTTCTGGGCGGGCTGCTGACTTCGGTCGGGTCGTTCTTTTTCCTGATCCGGCTCAGCCCGTTGATGACGCTGCTTGTGTCCGGCGTGGGGATCGCCTATGTGTCCATACTGCAAAAGGCCTTCCGCACGCTGCGGCCGATCTTCCGCGAACGCGGCAGGATCACGGCGGAGGTCTCCGGCCGGCTCACCGAAACGCTGGGCGGCATCCGCGTGGTCAAGGGCTACCACGCCGAAGCGCGGGAGGACGAGGTGTTCTCGCAGGGGGCGCAGCGGATCCTGGCCAACGTACTGACGTCGATCACCAGCATCGCCGTGCTGAGCCTGTCGGCGACCATGCTGCTGGGGGTGGTGGGCGCGCTGGTGATGTACATCAGCGGCCGCGAGGCGCTGACGACCGGCAGCTTCGTGGCCTTCACGCTGTTCCTGGGCTTCCTGGTGGCGCCGGTGTTCCAACTGGTCGGGATCGGCACGCAACTCACCGAGGCCCTGGCCGGCCTGGAACGCACGCGCGAGCTGCTCAACCTGGCGCGCGAGGACGCCGATCCGCGCCGCAGCGTTACGCTCGCGTCGATCCGCGGGGAGGTGCGCTTCGAGCAGGTTTCGTTCGAATACGAGATCGGCAAACCGGTGCTGCACGAGGTCAGCTTCGAAGCCGCGCCGGACACCGTCACGGCTCTGGTCGGCTCGTCGGGCTCCGGCAAATCGACCACCATCGGCCTGGTCAGCTCGTTCTACGCGCCGCGCGAGGGCCGGGTGCTGGTGGACGGAGTTGATCTCTCGACGGTGCGGCTGGACAGCTACCGCGCGCAGCTCGGCGTGGTGCTGCAGGAGTCGTTCCTGTTCGACGGCACGATCCGCGAAAACGTCGCCTTTGCGCGCCCGTCGGCTTCGACCCAGGAGGTGGAAGACGCATGCCGCATGGCGCGCGTCGACGAGTTCGTCGAGCGCTTCCCCGACGGCTACGACACCATCGTCGGCGAGCGCGGCGTGAGGCTTTCGGGCGGGCAGCGGCAGCGCGTCTCCATCGCCCGGGCGATCCTGGCCGATCCGCGCATCCTGATTCTGGACGAGGCCACGTCGAGCCTGGACAGCGAGACCGAAGCGCTGATCCAGACCGGCCTGGGCGGGCTGATGCGCGGGCGGACGACGTTCGTCATCGCCCACCGGCTGAGCACCATCCGCCGCGCCGACCAGATCCTGGTGATGGAGGGCGGGCGGATCATCGAGCGCGGCAACCATCGCGAGCTGTACGCGCTGCGCGGCCGCTACTACGACCTGTACACGCGCCAGCACGGCCTCGAGGCGAATTTGTTTCTGGCCCCGGGTGAGGGCGATGTAGACCCCGTCGAGAGTGAGCCGGGGTGAGCCCTGCGGGCGCTCGATCCAAAATGGCGGACGGCAAACTCTACCCGTTTCTTACTGAGAATCAACAAGTTACAGACAAGAAAAGGACAAGGTTGACCGTTTGGCCCGGCCAGCCGTGGCACGATCCAGCGATGGAAAACGCCCGCCTTCGCAGCCGGAGACGGGCCGCACTGGCGCGGCCGGGGGAGGCCTGAACGGCGGGTTATGGAGGAGCGTGGCGGGCGGGCTTGAGATCGGGGGCAGGACGGGCTGAGGCCGGAGTCACCTGTTCTGGAGCTTCGCCAACTCCTGCTCGACGATTCTCTTCAGCGCGTCGAACTCGGCCCGGTCGTACCCGACGGTCTGATACAAAATGGTCCCGTCCGCCCCGACGAGATAGTTGCGCGGGATGCCCGCGTCCGCAAACAACTTGTAGACGTCGCGGTGCGGATCCGGCGCGATTGGGTAGGTGATGCCTTGCTGGTCCTTGAATTTTGAGATCTCATCTTTGGACTGCTCGCGGGCGATGCCCAGCACGACGAAGTGCCCGGATTTGTACTTCTCCCAGATCTCTTTTTCAAGACGCGGGATCTCGGCGCGGCAGGGTCCGCACCACGTGGCCCAGAAGTTGACCAGAACGACTGTGCCGTTGAGTTCCGGAATGCTGAACCGCCTGCCGGCGGTGTCCACAACGCTGAACGCGGGCATTTTCTGGCCGACTTTCGTGCGCGCCCGCCAGTTGTCGGGGGCGGCAGAGGTTTGGGCGGCGCTCGGGAGACAGGCCGCGCACAGGACGACGAACAAGTAACCGGCTGGTTTGAGCGATCCCATGGCAACGAGCGTAGCATGGCGCCGTTTCGCGGACCCGGCATTGCCGAATGCGGGCGTTGCCCGGCCCGCAGCGCTGCGCCGCACGAATCTGCCGGCGGGCGGTAATGCGCCGCGGATCGGGGCGCAGCGGGGCCGGAGCAAGAAACCGGGAGTGACGGGGGGTTCAACGGGGTCTGGAACTGGAAACGAACAGCCAGCGCCCGGCAAGGGTGAAAAGGACGCAACCGCCGAGCACCTTGGCCATATAACGCCACGGCTCCGCTTCCGGCGGCGGGATGGCCACCACGATGACGCCCAGCGCCGTCACCGCGCCGCCCACCGCGCCGGCCCAGCGGCCCCCCGAACGGAAAGCCGCCCTGAAAATGTACAGGAACGGGACCAGGGTGGCGATGGTCACCAGATCGACGAGCAAGTGGTACCCGGTCTGGAGCACTTCCCCGGATTGCGCCAGCAGCAGGAAAACCGTGGAAACCAGCGACTGCAGCAGGATCGAGACGTAAGGGGTTTGCCAGCGCGGATGCAGCCGGGATAACCCGGCCGGCAGGTGGCGGTTCAGCCCGATGGCCGGCGGCAGGCGCGAATTGCCGGCCAGATACGAGCCGAGCGAGCCGATCATCGACACGGAAATCAGCACCGCCAGCAACGGAGAGATCCAGTGCATGTGCAAGCGCAGCGAAGCCGTATAGGCGACGTGTGCGATGCCGGTCACAAGGTCGAGCTGGCTGACTGGTGAAAGCACCAGCAGGGCCGCCGTGCCAATTACGTAGAACAGCGTGCAGATAGCGGCGCTGATCCAGACCGCCCGCCGAATGTTCACGCGCGGGTTGACGACTTCCCCGGCCGCAATGGGGGCGAGTTCCAGACCCGTGAACGCCAGGGCGATGCTGGCCCAGTATTTGACCGTTCCCAGCGAAAACTCCGGCAGCGCGGTGAAGCGGGTGGCCGAACCGTGGCGCACTCCGATCAGGATTGCCAGCGCGCCCACCAGCGCTGGTATGGCGATGGTGCAGATGGCGCCCAAATTGGAGACCCACTTCACGGTCTTCAATCCGGTGACATTCAGCAGCGCCAGAATCCACAGGACCGCGATGGTGATGATGAGAACCAGCGGCTTGTCGTTCACGAAACCGCTGCCATCCCCGCCCACATAGGCGGCGATGGCGACGCCCGTCAGCAGCAGCGCCGGGTAGAACAGAACGTTCGACACGAAATAAAACCAGGCGCACAGGAATCCATGCCACTGGCCGAACGTCTCCTTGGTCCAGACATACATGCCGCCCTGCTCCGGATATTGGCGCGTGAGCCGGATCATGGCGAATGCGGAGGGCAGGAAAAACGCTACCGCGGCGAACAGGCACAGGGTGACGATGCCGCTGCCGGCGCGCGCCATGAAGACCAGGCCGCGCACGCCCGCCACGGCCGTCACGTTAAACAAGACCAGGTCCCACAAACGCAACTCACGCCGCAAGGCCGGAGCCGGCGAGGCGGGCCCGGCGGAGGATAGGGTCAGGTCATCGCGTGTCACCGGGATGCCGGCATCGGGCATATTGGTGGGCTATGGTAGCACAACGCGGCGGCACGGGAACGGATGGGAAT
>Ga0074045_10003949_pt1 | contig 13245 bp, 8 predicted proteins | sample BogForMeECP23OM2_FD_94442 | JGI IMG/M metagenome (GOLD analysis project Ga0074045, IMG submission 94442) | Bog forest soil microbial communities from Calvert Island, British Columbia, Canada - Bog Forest MetaG ECP23OM2 | ecosystem: Environmental > Terrestrial > Soil > Wetlands ... | reverse complement strand
TGGCCATTCGGCCTGCTCCCGTAGTATTCGGGACCCTTTTTATGTATAATTGGATGTGGCCATGAAATGCGAAATTTGCGGACTGAAGGACGCCGTCATTCATATCCGTCAGATACAGAAGGACCTTGTGCATGAGCTCCATATCTGCGAGGAGTGCGCTCAGGAAAAAGGTCTGATCAGGGAGGAGGATTCGGAGCTTCCGATCGCCAACCTGCTCTCCGGCCTCCTGGAGGGGAAGGATGTGACGGGCGCGGCGGAAGTGAAAGACGTGTGTCCGAAGTGCGGGCTGAAGGTCTCGGATTTCCGCAAGCAGGGAAAGCTGGGCTGCCCGGAGTGCTTCCAGGCCTTCGAGAAAGATGTCCGTGCCATCGTTTCGCAGATGGCAGCCAGACCAAGACATACGGGGAAGCTGCCGCGCACACTCGTCGTGGAGCACGCCGCCGCCGCGGAAGGCGACGGTCTGCGTGAGGAGCTGCGGGAGGCGGTCGAGCAGGAAGACTACGAGCTGGCCGCGCAGCTTCGTGACAGGCTGCGGGAGATGGAATCGAATGTTTGATTTCACCGGCCTGGCGGACATGAAGGGATGGATGCGCAATCCCACACTGGAAGGTGCCCCTGCGGACCCGGCCGGGTCCGTTGTCATTTCCAGCCGCGTCCGTCTTGCGCGCAATCTCTCCACCTACTCGTATCCGGGACGAAGCCCCGCTGACCAGGAGAAGGAATGCCGCGAGCGGATCGTGGCCGCCTTCCGGCGCTTGCCAAACGCCGAAGATTTTGCGATTATTTATATGGAAGATATCACCGCGCTGGACAGAAGGATCCTCTTCGAGAGAAACCTCGTTTCCCAGGGCTACTCAATAGAAAAACAAAGGGCAATGGTCTTGAGCGGTGATGAGTCAGTCGCCGCGATAATCGGGGACGAGGATCACCTGCGCCTGGTCGGCATGCGGAGCGGAGCGTGCCTGGAGCCGCTCTTAGCCCGGCTGGATGCGCTGGACTCCCAGTTGGAGGAGATGCTCCCCTACGCGGCGTCGTCCGAGTGGGGATACTTGAACACGGCCATCACGAACCTGGGCACGGGGCTGAAGGCCTCCATGATGCTGCACTTGCCTGCCCTGGCAATGAGCGGGCTCATGAAAAGGGCGGTCAAGGCCTCCGCGCAGCTCGGACTTTCGATCCGGGGGTTTTTTAGTGAGAGCATGGAATCCCTCGGGGACATGTACATCATCGCCAACGAGATCACCATCGGCCTGGCGGAGAAGGAAATAATCGGCAATCTGGGCAGGATTGCCGTACAGCTTGCGGGGTATGAGAACCGCACACGGGAGGAGCTGATGGAGAAGAGGCGGGTGGACATCGAAGACAGGGTCTTCCGCGCCTGGGGACTGCTCACCTGGTGCCGCTATGTGTCCCACCGCGAGGCCATAGAGGCTCTCTCCGCGCTCCGCCTTGGGGTGGCACTCGGGCTTATCGGGACGGTGGACGCTCCGACCATCACGGCGCTCCTTTTCCTGTCGCAGAAATCGCACATCCAGAGGGTCCTGCAGTCACAGGCGGACGCGGTGGACGGCAAGCTCATCGATTACACGCGCGCCAAGATCATCCGGGACGCGCTCACGCCGGCGAGGGGAGGCTGACGCATGTTCAAGGGTCTCACGCAAAGGGCACAGAAGGTACTCACCATCCTGGCGCAGGAGGAAGCGAAGCGCTTCCACTCCGACCAGCTCCTGCCCGAGCACATCATTCTTGCGCTGCTGAAAGACGGGGAAGGGGTCGCGGTCAAGGCGTTGCAGCGGATCAAGGTGACAGGCTCGGAAATGCAGGCGGAAATCGAGAAGAGCCTTCCGAAGGGCAAAGGCGGTCTCATCCTGGGGGACGTGCCGCCGTCGAAGCGGGGGCAGAAGATATTGGAAGACTCCGCCGAAGAAGCCCGCAGCATGGGCCATGAGTACATCGGCACGGAGCACCTTCTTCTGGCCGCCATCAAGGAGCAGGGAAGCATCGTGGCGCGCTATCTCGCGCGCTACAACATCACGCCGAATGGACTGCGGGAGGCCATCCTGCAGATAAGCGGCACCGGGGACTACAAGGGTTCCCCGGCCCAGACTGCCAAGAAAAAGCCGCAGTCTCCCACGAAGAAGCCGACTCCGACCCTTGACGAGTTCGGCAGGGACCTCACCGCGTTCGCGCGGGAAAACAAGCTGGACCCGGTCATCGGCCGGCAGAAAGAGATCCAGAGAGTCATCCAGATACTCGCGCGAAGGACGAAGAACAACCCTGTCCTGATCGGCGAGCCGGGCGTGGGCAAGACGGCAATCGTGGAAGGCCTCGCACAGAAGATCGTGGACGGCACTGTTCCGGAGGTGCTCGTGGGCAAGCGCGTCCTCACCCTGGACCTGGCCTCTCTCGTGGCCGGCACGAAGTACAGGGGCGAGTTCGAGGAGCGGCTGAAGAGGGTCATGAAGGAAATCCTCACGGCGGGCAACGTGGTGTTGTTCATCGACGAGCTGCACACGATCATCGGTGCGGGCGGCGCGGAGGGGGCAATCGACGCCTCCAACATGCTGAAGCCTTCTCTTTCCCGGGGCGAGCTGCAGTGCATCGGCGCCACGACGCTGAACGAATACAAGAAGCACATCGAAAAGGACGCGGCGCTGGAACGGAGGTTCCAGCCCATCTACGTGAGCGAGCCCAGCGTCGAGGAGACCGTGGAGATCCTCAAGGGCATCAAGAAGAACTACGAGGAGCATCACCGGGTGGTCTACACTCCGGCCGCCATTGAAGCCGCCTCCACGCTGTCCCGGCGCTACATCACGGAGCGCTACCTGCCGGACAAGGCCATCGACCTCATCGACGAATCCGGCTCCCGGCGCAGGATCAGGAACTCCATACGGCCCCGCGAGCTGGCCGATCTCGAAAAGGAAATCGAAAGGCTCAATCTGGAAAAGACGAGCCTCGTGAACACACAGAATTACGAGAAAGCCGCCGCGGTGCGGGACATGGTCCGCCAGCTCAAGGGAAAGGTCGACGAGATAAAGAAGACCTGGGAGAGCACGATCACCGTGGAGGAAAACGTGGTGGACGTGGAGGACATCCAGCAGGTCATCTCCGACATGACGGGAATCCCCCTTGCGCGCATCATCCAGAGCGAGTCGCAGAAGCTGCTCCACATAGAAGAGGAGCTGCACAAGAAGGTCATAGGCCAGGAAGAGGCCATCTCCGTCATCGCATCCGCGATACGCCGCTCGCGCACGGGACTGTCCTCGGCGCGCCGCCCGCTGGGATCTTTCGTTTTCCTCGGCCCCACCGGCGTGGGAAAAACCCTCGTTGCAAAGACGCTTGCGGAGTTCCTTTTCGGTGACGCGGACGCCCTGGTGCGCATCGACATGTCGGACTTCATGGAGAAGCATAATGTGTCGCGCCTCGTGGGAGCGCCCCCCGGCTACGTCGGCTACGAAGAAGGAGGTCTCCTGACGGAAAAGGTTCGGAGGAGGCCTTTCAGCGTCATCCTCCTGGACGAAATCGAGAAGGCGCACCCGGACGTGTTCAACATTCTGCTGCAGGTGCTGGAAGAAGGGCAGCTGTCCGACAACCTCGGGCACGCCGTTTCGTTCCGCAACTCGGTGCTCATCATGACGTCCAACCTCGGAGCGCGGGAGATCAACAAGGATTCCTCCCTCGGATTCCAGTCCGAGGACGGGGCGGGCATGAACTTCAAGGACATCCGCAACTTCGTGATGAGCGAAGTGAAGCGGGCGTTCAATCCCGAGTTCATCAACCGAATCGACGAGATCGTGGTGTTCCACAACCTCGACAAGACACACCTCGGGCAGATTTTCGAGCTGATGGTGCAGGAGATATCGACACGGCTCGTCGAGCAGAAGATCACAATCAACGTGCGCAAGAAGGCGCGGGAGTTCCTGATCGACAAGGGGTTCGACGAGAAGTTCGGTGCGCGGCCGCTTCGCCGCCTCTTGCAGAAAGAAGTGGAAGATCCCCTGTCCATGGAAATCCTGAAGGGCGCATTCGCGGCAGGAGACGCCATCGACGTTGATATCAAGGGGGACAAAATCACCTTCCGCAAGCAGGGGCTGAAGAAGGAGCTCAACGGTCCCGCACAGCCCGCCGGGCTCCTGACCGGGGAGAAAGAAGCGGAGAAAGTCATCACATAAGGTCAGGCCCTGCCGCGCCTCCCGCTCCCCTTTGCTTCCCGCGAAGGCGCGGGGGCGTGCGGCAGGCGCGGCGGACCCTTAAAACTCAGTGCCGAGGCGTGATTGTCGCGGCCCTGCTGGTTGTGGGGGAAAGCCGCAGACGCGCTCGATTCACTCAAGGCAACCATTATCCAGCAAACACTTACAAGAGCTTTCCCGGCAGCCCGTGGGTCAGGAAGCTGGATGAGGCCCTTCACTAGCGCTCAGCGAGCGCGCGGGTAAGGCCCAGGAGCTTCAGGCGTGTCGCGTCTCCCTGCGCCAGGCGCACGGATGTTCCCTGGAGGCGCACCGGCAGGGGGATCACGTACCGTATCTTTCCCTGGTACAGGCCAAGCTTCAGGATTACCGAATCCTCGCCGCCATCCGTGCCGTCCATGCCCGGAAAGATGAAATTTCCCAGCGAATAGGCGATCAATCCACCCTGGAACGCCTGCATGCCCTGAAGCACGTGAGGATGCGAGCCGACGACCAGGTCAGAACCGGCTTGGACAAGCTCCGTGTAAAGCCTTTTCTGGTCGGCGGTCGGCAGCGAGCTCCATTCCTCACCGCCGTGAACGAGCGCAATGTTGAAGCTGCCCGGTGAGAATGCGCGGACCGCTGCTGCAAGTCCTTCCTCGTCCAGCCAGAGCGTGCCCGGCCGGTCCAAGGTGGCGCGCGCGACTTTCCGGCCGTTAAAGCCGGTCCTGTCTACCGGGTACGCGGCAAAAGAGAGAATGCGGATTTCAACATCGCCGAAATGAGCGATGAACGGCAGTGACGCTTCCCGGACATTGCCTCCCGCACCCGAGGTCGCGAGACCCCACTGAGAGAGGCCGGCAAGGGTGTCGAGGAAGCCGCTTGCGCCGAAGTCGAAGGTGTGGTTGTTGGCGAGTGACAAGTACGAAAAGCCTGCCTTCTTCAGCGCGCCGAGGGCGGCCGGCGCGAACCGGAAAGTATAGGTCTTGCCGGTCCGCGCGCCCGAAACGGTGGCGGCCGACTCGAGGTTTCCGAGGAGCAGCGCACAGGAACGGAGCGCGGGCAGGGTGTCGCCGAACACGCGTTGTATGCCATCCGCGGACAGAAGCGCGTCGTCGACACCGCGCGCGGGCATGATGTCTCCCACGGCCCCGATCCACAGGATGCGGCTGTCTGCCGCCGCTGCTGGGGAAGGGAGGGAGTCGAACCAGGCGCGGCGTGCCTGATCCTTGCTCCGAAGGCCCACGGCTGCTTCGCCGTGCAGCGGGTAGCCAGGCTGGTCAGGGAAAAGACCTTCCACGGGAAGCGCAATCTCGGGGAGCGTGATGCTTTCCAGCGGGGCAACTCGGACCGCGCCGGCCCGCACGGACTCCAGAGGAACATTTTTCGCGGGCTCTCCCATCCGGCCGGCAGGGGAGAGCACAACGTTTTCCACGACCTTGAATCCTGACCCTGCTCCAACCCTGAGGATGATTTCATCCGGAATTTCGCTGGCCGCGGCGGTGTGTGCGGTTTGCGCCAGGGCTGCGCGCTCCGCACGCACGCCGGGGGGCAGGGGGTGGACAGCCGCCAGCCGCTGCCACACCGGCCAAAGCGCGTCCTCTGCCTGCACACGAACCACGAGAGCAGGCGAAGGGATCACGTCGATGAGAAACACGGCGAGGAATATGACAAGGCGCCTCATGCTCGGGGCCCAAAGCATACACCGTCTCCCGACAAAAGTCAGACCGCACGGCGACGGATGTCGCCTGACTGCACGTTGCGCGCGCAAACCAGAACGGCTATCATGAATCATGGCCAGACGGATCGAGATTTTCGACACGACCCTGCGGGACGGCAACAAGCTTCCATTCGCGGTCCTTTCCCCCTTGGATCGGCTGCAGCTGGCGCACCAGCTCACGCGGCTGGGCGTGGATGTGATCGAGGCCGGGTTCCCGTCAGCCTCGGAAGAGGAGGCGGTGTGCGTCTCCAGGATCTGCGCCGAGGTGAAAGGGCCGTTCGTGGCCGCGCTTGCCCGGGCCATGGAAGGTGACGTGGACAGGGCCCTTGAAAGCATCCGGGGGGCCGCGAAACCCTACCTGCACGTGTTCATGTCCGTATCCCCGCAGTTCCTCCGGCAGGTGCTGAGGCAAAAGGAGGAGGAAGCGCTCAAGAGCATCTCGCGGAGCATCAGTACCGCCCGCGCGGCAAAGGTACGGGTGCAATTCTCCCTCAGCGAGGCTCCCCACGCGCGAAAAGAGTTCCGGCGGGATGTCTGCATTACAGCCCGGGAAGCAGGAGCAGATGTGATCAACCTCGCCGACACAAATGGAATCCTCGCGCCGGAGGACATGGCCGCGCTTGTCGCCGAAGTCGGGGAGCTTTTCAAAGAAAGGAAGTCCGGCATTCCGTCGATAGGAGTGCACTGCCACAATGACCTCGGGCTGGCCACGGCAAATACCCTTGCGGCAGTCAGGGCGGGGGCCTCTCACGTCGAAGTGACGGTCGGGGGCTTCGGCGAAAGAGCAGTGAATGCGGCACTGGAGGAAGTGGCCTTCATTCTCTCAGCCTGGGGGAAACGTTACGATGTTGCCCATGGAATACGCCTGGAGGAAATCGGGCGCACCGCCCGGCTTTTCAACAGCCTCACCGGCGTACGGTCGCACCCGAACAAGCCGATCATCGGACAGTGCGCATTTGTTCCTGCGGCAGGGGGGTTCTCGGGGAATTCGTTGGATCCGCAGATGAGGGACCTGCTCCGGGAAAAAACCATCGGGGGAGCACAAGAGGCGGTACTCTCCGAGCCCGCGCCGGGCGGGCCCTACACGCTGGATGCCTTCAACGTCCTGACCAGCTCGCATTCTCCGCCTGTGGGGGTCGTGGTGATCCGCCGGGAGGGAAAGACCCTTACGCAGACCTCGCACGGGAACGGACCGATCGACGCCCTTTTTCGGGCCGTGGACAAAGCGCTCGGGTTCACCACGCGCATGATCCTCTATTCGGTTTCCACTCTGGCAACCGGCACGGAGGCCCGGGCGGAGGTCATCGTGACCGTGGAGCTGCGGGGCCGCAGATTTCACGGCCGGCACACGAGCACGGACGTGATCGATGCAAGCCTGCGCGCATACATGAGCGCGTGCAATGCCATCGGGGAATCAGGGGTTCTGGAAAGTCCTTCGGACTTCCACGTGGCCGGAGAATATCTCTGGGAATAAGGGGCGGACCGCGGAGCTCACGTGCGCGGGAGCCGCAGGCAGGATATGACCGCGAACAGGGGGAAAGCGCCCACGATCGTCATCAGGCCCGGCAGGCCGATGAGCTCGCCAATGCTCCCCAGCGGAACCATGGCGAGGCCCGCAAGGCCCCAGGAAAAGCCCATGATCAGGGAAGAGGCCATGGCGGGTGAGTCTCCTGAATGTTTCTGGGCCATGAGTATCAGAAGCGGATTCGAAAAAGTCAGGACGGTTCCGGCAAGAACAATCAGGATGCTTCCTGCCGGTGACGGAAAGAGCAGATAGCCGCCGACGGCAAAGGGCGCTCCGGCCGTCAGGGAGATCAGGACAAGAATCCGCTTCCCCGTCCTTCGCGACAGCGAGCTTACGAAAACGGAAATCGCGGCGCCGAGCGCGAGCATGACAGTGAACAATATACCGATCGAGGTCAGGGGCATGGAAAGCTTCGCCATGTAGACGGGCAGGAACGTGCTCAAGCCCCTCACGGCAACATTGAGGCAGAAGTTTATGAAGACGAGCCTCAGGAGGACGGCCATCTCCCTTCGATCGGCGAACAGGCCTTTCCAAGTGACGCGCACGGCCCGCGCGGTGCGCGCCTTGAGCTCACGAGCAGGAAGCAGCAGAAAAAGCGCCCCGGCCACGAGGGCCGCCGGGACTGCCAGTATGGGTGTGGACTGAAAACCCCATGCGGAAATGAAAAAGGCGATGACGGCCGGACCAGCGGCGAATCCGAGGTTGCCGCCGGCGCTGAATATTGCCATTCCCATCTCGGGATGGCTTCCGCTCAGGGTCGGCGTGACGGAGGCGCCCTTGGGATGGAATGCAGCGGATCCCAGGCAGCCGAGAAAGAGTGCGGCGAGAAAGACCGGGTAGGAGGGTATGACGCCGACACAGCTCACGAGGATCGCCGTCAGCAGGGGAGCCAGGTACAAGGAGGCAGTGACGCCGAACCTGTCGAAGAGCATTCCGAACAACGGCTGGCTCAGGGCGGACGCCAGGGCCGCCACCATCGAAAGAACCCCGACCATGGGCAGGGTGAGCTGGAACTTCTCCATGACGATGGGAAACAAGGGCGTGAGGAAGCCCATGTAAATGTCATTGAAGAAGTGGGCTGTCGCAACCAGGAAGAGAATCGGGGAGACAGCGACCAGCACGCCCGCCGCGCCTGATGCCCGCACGGCGTCTTCAGACGGGCGTTCCCGCGTCTGGGAGATCATCGTTGCCCGCGCCTCTTAGGAGTTGACCCTCTCCTGGTACTCCATGGTCTCCGTGTTGACGAGTATCCTGTCCCCCTGCTTGATGAAAAGGGGCACTTTGACCTTCAAACCGGTCTCGCAGGTGACAACTTTTGTCGCGCCGCTCACCGTGTCTCCCCGCTCTGCCTTCTCTGCGGCTGAAACCGTGAAAACCATCTTGGTGGGCAGCTTGATGTCGATCGGGGTCTGTTCCCAGAACACAACCTGGTAATTTTCCCCGTCCTTCAGGAAGTCGCGCTTCTCCTCCTCCCCCTCGATGGGGATGGTGAACTGCTCGTATGTCTTTGTATCCATAAAGGCGTAATTTTCATTGTCCGCGTACAGGTACTGCACTTCCTTGAATTCCACGGAAACATCTTCAAGTGTGTCCTGGACCTTGTTCGTCTGGCGCAGCACGCTGCCCGTCTTGATATTCTTCAATTTCAGTCGTACAAAGGCCGAGCCCTTGCCCGGGTTCACGTATTCGCGCTCGACGCACACATGAGGCTGATTATTGATGAGGATGAACGTACCTTTCATAACGTCGCTGGCCCTGATCATGTGATTCCTTTCACCGTGTGTTGGATTGCCCTTCAATTATAGCTGAAAACGGAAATAAGATCACCCCCTCGAGCGACACTTCTCCGCTGAACACCATTTCCAGGCGGTCCACACCAAGGGCCGTGCCCGAGCAGGAGGGGAAGCCGGGGGGGAAGATATCAGCCAGCCCTTCGTCGACGCGGTGAGGAACCCTGCACCCTTTCTTTCTCTCCGATTCCTCCCTTATCAGGGCCTTCAGAGCCTGGGGGTCGGTCTCCTCCGTGTAGCAGTTGGCAATTTCGACTCCGTCGATGTACAGCTCCCAGCGTTCCGCCCACGGTGTGCCGGACTTGCGGCGTGCGGTCGTCGGCACGAGCGCAGGATAGTCGGTCAGAACAAGCGGCCGGCTTCGGGGCAGGCGGGGCTCGACGAGGGTCAGAAATACGATATGAAACGCTTCCTCCCAGGTCGGGTCCCCAGACATTGCCACGCCCTGGCGCAGCCCTGCTTCTTTCATTTGCTCTGCGTCCTGACACCCGGCAAGCTCGATGCCGGCAAAGCTGCGGAAAGCTTCCTCCATCGACATGCGGAGAAATGGGGGCGCAAGCTGTTTCCGCGGCCGTCCCGGCGCGTTCTCCGCAAGCAGGCGGGAGAAGAGATCTTCTGCAACGCCAATGGAATCCAGGTACCCGGCGCGGACAGTGTACCACTCGAGGAGCCTGAACTCGGGGTTGTGCACCGGCCCGCCCAAGTCGCCATTGCGAAAGCTGTGGCTGATCTGGAATATGCTGCCGGAACCCCGGGCAAGGAGTCTCTTCATCCATAATTCAGGAGAAGGGGCGAGCCAGAGGGGTGACGCGGCGCCCCGGGAGGAAAGGAACTCGGTGCGAAACACCTCGATGGCCGGCTCGGGGATGAGGGAGGGACAGAGACTGGGAGTGTCCACCTCCGCGTACCCATGATCGGCAAAGTATGAACGGATGGAGCGGATGAATCGCGCGTGCGCGTGAAGACTGCTGCGAATGGGACCTGTCATGGAGCGCCAGTATAGCACGAACAATCCTGCGAGTTTCCCGCCCCGCGGCGGTCATGAGAAGCGCGGGTCTCATAGACACGGGAAGGCGTGATCCGTATATTCATAGCGCCATGGAAACCCGTGACAGGATCGACGCATTCGATGTGCTTTCCCGGCGCGATCTCCCCGAGTATCGCGCGCGCGGCGTGCATCTCCGGCACACCCGCACTGGCTGTGAGGTGATGCATCTCGAAACGGCAGACACGGAGAACCTGTTCGCGTTCTGCTTTGCCACCCCCCCGCGTGACGACACCGGTGTTTCGCACATCATCGAGCACTCAGTGCTGAGCGGCTCCCGCCAGTATCCGCTCAAGGAACCATTCTCCGCGCTCATGAAGGGGAGCATGCATACCTTCCTCAATGCCCTGACGTATCCGGACAGGACGGTCTATCCGGCAGCCAGCTGCAATCGCGCGGATTTCTTCAATGTCCTGTCCGTGTACGGAGACGCGGTCTTTCATCCCCTGCTCCGAAAGGAAACCTTCATGCAGGAGGCATGGCGCCTGGAGGAAGACGGGAACGGAAGCAATGGGCTGAGATACGCCGGCATCGTTTACAATGAAATGAAGGGAGTCTATTCCAGCCCCGACTCAATCGTCGCCGAATTGACGACCCGTTCGCTTTTTCCGGATACCCCCTACCGATTCGATTCGGGCGGGGATCCTCGCTCCATACCCTCCCTCACGCTGGAATCGGCGCGTGATTTTCATGCGCGCTATTACCATCCGTCGAATTGCCGGATCTTCCTCTACGGTGACATCCCGCTCACGGACATCCTTGCATTCCTGGAGGGAAAATTCCTTGCCGATTTCAGCGCGTCACGGATCGAAGCCGACATCCGCCTGCAGAAGCGCTGGGACAGTCCCCGACGGATCGAGAAGACATACCCGGTCAAATCGGATACGCCCCTGGAGGGCCGCTCCAGCGTGACGGTGAGCTGGCTCCTGCCCGCCGTGACGGATTCGGTGGCGCTTGTCACGCACGAAGTTCTCTCCGAAGTCCTCATCGAAAGCGCCGGCTCTCCGCTTCGAAAGGCCTTGGTGGACTCCGGGCTAGGGGAGGATTTGTCCCCTGTGAGCGGTCTTGAGACGGACCTGAAGGAGATGATTTTTGCGGTCGGCCTGCGCGGGACTGAGCCTGACAGGGAAAAGAAAATCGAATCGCTTATCCTCGACACGCTGCATGCGCTCTCCATGGACGGGCTGGATCGGAATCTGGTCCAGTCAATGATCAATCGAGTGGAGTTCAGGCACAGGGAGATAAGGGGCAGCGGGTCCCCGTACGCGCTCCGCCTCATGGGCCGCGCCTTTCGCGGGTGGGTTCATGGCATGGACCCTTTTTCCTCCATCGAGTTTTCCCCCTCGATGAAGGAATTGAAGGCGCGGCTTGCCGGAAACCGGCGCTACCCGGAGGAGTGCCTGGACCGCGGCTTTTTCTCCAATCCGCACCGACTCACCCTTCTTGTCCGGCCTGACAGGGGGCAGGAGGCACGGGAAGCGGCGGAGGACAAGGCGCGTCTGGCCGCAGCCATACGAAACCTCTCCGTGGACCAGATGGAAGCGGTGAGGAAGGACGCACGGATGTTCCGCGCGTACCAGCTTGCCCCGGATTCCTCCGAATCCCTTGCGCTCATTCCCTCCCTTCGGCGCGCCGATCTGCCCCGTGAGGTGGAGAAAATCCCGATCCAGGAGACCCGGACCGCATCGGGCGTCCCGCTTTCCCTGCACGACATTTTCACCAACGAGATTGTCTACCTGGACCTTGCTTTCCCCACTGACGCCCTGACAGGCGAGCTCTCCCTCATGCTTCCTCTGTTCGGCAAGACAGTGTGCGGAACCGGTCTCCCCGGCCTGAGCTATGACCAGGTTGCCCTGGAGCTCTTCCGCCTTACCGGAGGATTCTCCGCTTCCCTGGATGCGGGGGGGATTGTCGGGCAGGAGGAGCGAATCGGCCAGTACGCGTTTTTCCGGTTCCGCTGTCTGCGCCAGAATCTTGCCGAGGCAGCAGACCTGGTGTCCCGGCTGCTCAAGGCAGCCGATTTCAGCGACCTTGGGCGGCTTCGGGACATCCTGGTCGAGCTTCGCAACGATTTGAAGTCCGCCCTTGTCCCGGGCGGACACCAGTTCGCGATGCTCCGGGCGGGCAGCATGCTCTCCGCGTCCGTGGCGCGGGAAGAGGAATGGCGCGGAATCACGCAGCTCCTTTTCCTGGAAAAGCTGGTGGACGGAATGGATGAAGGGCTGCCCCGCATAGCGGAGAGGCTGGAGGAGATACGCCAGACCCTGCTCGTCAGGCCCCGGCTGATTGCCAACGCCACTGCGGGGAATGATTCCTTCGAACAGGTCGCACTGGCAATAGATGCCATTGCGGGTGGCTGCATGGTCCGGCTCCCGGCCGGCCAGCCTGGCAGTGCGTTTTCGCAGCCGGTTGCGCGCGCACGGCAGCTCGAAAACATCCGCGCAGAATCGTTTCTTGTCAGCGCCTCAGTCGGCTATATTGCCCGCGCGGTTCCCGGCTTCCCCTACGATCACCCAATGAGCGGCGCCGGTGCGGTCCTCGGACACCTGCTGTCCACGGGGTATCTCTGGGAAAAGGTGCGCATGGAGGGCGGCGCATACGGGGCCTTCTCTTATCCGCGCAACACGGACGGTCTTTTCCTGTTCGGTTCCTACAGGGATCCGCACATTACCCACACGCTCCACGCTTTTCGGGACGGTCTGCAGCTCATGGAGAAAGGCGAGCTTCCCGAGACGGAGGTTGAAAAGGCGATCATTGGCACAATCGGTCGCGAAGACCGGCCCATTGACCCTGGAGAGAGAGGCTTCGTCAGCCTGCAGCGCAGGCTTCACGGCGTCACCGACGCTGCGCGGCAGGCGCGCCGGGACGGCCTCCTCTCGGCGGACAGGCGCGCAGTGGGCCAGGCGGCCGCCGCGCTTCAAGAAGGTTTCGAACGAGGTTTCACGGCCATCATTGCCAACCGCCAGGCAGTGACGGACGCCGCGGTGGAAATGCCCGAG